>Ga0210389_10001630_pt1 | contig 18122 bp, 16 predicted proteins | sample IncBWH28OmetaG_FD_160127 | JGI IMG/M metagenome (GOLD analysis project Ga0210389, IMG submission 160127) | Forest soil microbial communities from Barre Woods Harvard Forest LTER site, Petersham, Massachusetts, United States - Inc-BW-H-28-O ...
CAACACCAACCTGGTCCTTATCACCACCGCCGATAGCCGCGACCCGGCTCACACCCTGCTCGCCGTCCTCACCGACAACCTGCCCTCGGCACAACACATCGGCACCGCCGATCCCAACCGCCGCCAGAGCCCCACCGCCATCCAACGCGCCGAACACCACCTCGCCGCCACCAGCGCACCCACCATCACCCGCAACGAAGCCACCCAACTGCTCCAGCGGCGCAACCAACTCATCGACCGGCTCCGCGACATCGCCGACACCACAGCCCATATCGACGCCGTAGCCGCCCACCAGCAAGACCTCAACCGCGGCCGCGACCGCGGCACCGGGCTCGAACTCTAACCAGGCCAGAAGTCCGTTGGCGTGGTGCCCTCGAGGTGTTCTTCACCCTCTGTCATGTCGACAGTCCTTCCTGTGTGCTGATCACATCGTGTGTGGCTCCCTTCTGTTGGGTAGCCCGACAGAATCGCACAATCTCGGCCGAAATACACGTCAATTTTGCCCGCGTGTCGCCTGCCCGCCCGGCCACCTACACACGCAAGCCGGGTGCCCTACCCCGTTCGTTTGCCCCGCCGCTCCCGGCGGAATCTTTTGGAGCGCGCTGAGGTCCGGACAGCCGTCAAGCTGGCTGCAGCGCCGAAAATTTTCAACAAACGCCGATACGGACAAGCACCACTACGCTGAACACGCGTTCAGGCAGGCCAGCACGTTTTGCGCTGTGTGGACTTGTGGCCAAGAACAAGGGCTACCCTTCCGACCTGACCGACGCCCAGTGGGAGCTGATCGAGCCGCTGGTGCCCACCCCGCAAGGCGGGTGGCCGTCCGGCGATGCATTCGCAGCGCCGGATCGTGGGTTGGGACCGTAAAGTGCCTCCTAGGAGCTCAAATCGATGCGTAGGGTTAGTGGGCAAGTCCCCCCTCGGACACCCTTGTGACAAGTGGGGTCACCGCCCGAGACCAGACCACCGCGCACCCGATGCTGTAGGCCGTGTAGTCGTCAGAGCGCCGCGATCTGCTCCCGATACCGGCCAGATCAGTACGTGCCCGCGCCAATCCGGGCTAACGTCAATTACGTTGTTGCACAATGGCTTCCAGCTTACCAAACCGGTTACGAGCCGGGGTTCGCGGCAAGACCCGAGTTTGCCAAGTCGTCTCCAAACTTCGCCGACGGACGTAGGCTTTTGGCTAGTAGCCTGGAGTACGACCAATGAACCCACCAAGCTTTCTCCGGAGGACACCAGCGCGCACGTTCCGCGACCGCCATGAAGCCGGCCGCGCGCTGGCCGAGGAGCTGACGGCCTACCGCGGCCAGGATGGTCTGCTCGTTCTGGGGTTGGCTCGTGGTGGCGTTCCCGTTGGCTGGGAGATCGCCTCGGCACTGCAGGCCGAGCTGGACGTGTTCCTGGTTCGCAAGCTCGGGGTGCCGCGGTGGTCTGAGCTCGCGATGGGCGCGTTGGCCAGCGGCGGCGGGGTCGTGATGAACGACAACGTGGTTTCCAGCTTGCACATCACCGACGAGCAGGTGCGCGATGTGATCGCCAGCGAGACGGTGGAGCTCGCGCGACGGGAGCGGGCCTATCGGGGTGGGCGCCCGCTCGCCGACCCGCACGGCAAAATCGTGATCCTGGTCGACGACGGCATCGCCACCGGCGCCAGCATGCTTGCGGCGGTCCGGGCCGTCCGGGCGGCCGGCCCGCAATCGATCGTGGCCGCGGTGCCCGTCGGGCCGCAATCAGCCTGCCGCGAGCTCGCCCGGGAAGCCGACGACGTGGTGTGTGCCACCATGCCGCCTGGCTTCGAGGCGGTCGGGCAGGTCTATGGCGATTTTCACCAGGTCAGCGACGACGAAGTGCGCGAGCTGCTCGCCACGCCGACCACTGATGGCGCGTTAAAGGGTCGCTGAGGGCCACCAATAGGCTTACTACCGGCTTGCTTTACTTGCGCTCGTCACTTGCGCTCGTCACGGCGGCCTTCGGCGGATACCGCCGATTCCCCGCTCGCGTCGGTGCCGGCGTCCGTTGAGGACTCGTCAAGACCGGTTTTGGCGTCCGGTCCGCCTTCATCGGGGACTTCCTCCGGGTAGTCGACGTAGGCGGCCTCGCCGTCCCCGCCATCCCCGTCTTCGTCTTTGAGGTCGGCGTCAGGTCGCCGGCGTTCCTGCACTGCGTCGATGATCAGCAGCACCACACCCAGGACACTGGCCGCGATGCACACCCAGGCCACCAGTTCGTTGCTCGTGACGACCGCGAACACCAACGCGACTAGGCCAACCAGGGCCAATACCAGCGCAATGATCAACATCGGTCATCCTCCAGCCGACGAGCGGGACTGCCAGGTCTCGGGTGTGCCGACCTCGAAGCCAGGCGAGTGTCCGGCACGCTTCCCGGCTAGTTATTACCCCGGTTGAATTGGTCGAACCCACCAGCTTCCGCGCTGGAATCGACGGGCGCCGCCGATCCGCGCTGACCGAGTTCCTCAAGCTGAGATTCCAGATAGGTCTTGAGTCGGGTCCGGTACTCGCGCTCGAACGTACGCAGCTGCTCGAGGCGGCCTTCCAGCACCGTGCGCTGTTGGTTGATGGTGCCCATGATCTCGGAGTGCTTGCGCTCCGCGTCGGCCTGTAGGGCGTCGGCCTTCTCCTGGGCTTGGCGCAGCTGACTCTCGGACCGGGTTTGCGCATCGGCCAGCATCGCGTCGGAGCGTTGCCGGGCATCGGTGACGGTGGTCTCGGCGGTGTGCCGGGCCTCGCTGAGAATCTGGTCGGCGTTGGCACGGGCATCGGCCAGCATCTTGTCCGACTCGGCTTTGGCGCTGCTGGTGAGCCGGTCGGCGGTGTCTTGGGCCAAGGTCAGCACCCGAGCGGCCTTCATGGCCTGTTCCTCGTTCGTCCCCGCCGCCGCGGCCGCCACCGCCGCGGGCGCCGGCTTGACGGGCTCGGGTTCGGGTTCGTAGGCAGGAGCCACCGGGATGGGCTGAGCAATGGTAGGAGCGGCAGCACCGCCACCACCGCCGGCTGCCAGTTCCTGGTCCAGTTCCTCGATCCGCTGACGCAGATCGGAATTCTCTTCGATGAGCCGCGTCAGCTCGTTTTCCACCAAGTCGAGGAAGGCGTCAACCTCGTCTTCGTTATAACCACGCTTGCCGATGGGCGGCTTACTGAACGCCACGTTGTGGACGTCGGCTGGTGTAAGCGGCATTGTTCGTCCCCTCAAGTTCCTGTTAAACGGATCTGGAAAGTGTAGAACGCAGTGGTAGCCATCGCGCAACTGCCGCCCATCCTGTCACACCAGACCCGGCGGTTGCCGATTAGGCCAATAAATAAGACCCGATTTCAAACACTAAGAGCAATAAAATCCCAATCCTTAGAATTTTAATATCGCGCGCATCAAACCGACGCCGAACCGTGGCCGAACCGTCGCCCGGACCCAGCCGGGCACGGCGCCGACGCGAATCTCACGCAGCGGCACCGAAGGCCAGTTGCATGCCGATGAACGCAACCAGCAGCAGCACCATGATGGACAGGTCGAAGCGCACCGCGCCGATGGTGAGTTGCGGGATGAGCCGGCGTAGCAGTTTCACCGGCGGATCGGTGATCGACATGATGATCTCCAGGATCACCACGGTGATACCGCTGGGACGCCAGTCACGGCTGAACGAGCGGATGAATTCAACGACGACCCGAGCGATGAGCAGCAGCCAGAAGATGAACAGCGCAAACCCAAGGATCTGAAAGAACAGCACCAACTAGAGCCCGACCTTATCGATGAGGATGATGAGAATGTCAGTCGCCGCCCGTACGCGCGGCAATCGCCAGCGTACCGACTCGAGCGGCGGGGACACAGCTCATCGCGATCCCATCGCGGGCCTGGTGAGCACCGACCCGGCGACCGGAGCGCCGGCCGACCAGGCTAGATAGCAGTCAGCCGGGCTATTGGTAAGCGTAGAAGCCGGTTTCAGCGATCCGGCGACGCTCCTCCGGGGTTACATCGACATCGGCAGGCGACAGCAGAAACACCTTGGTCGCCACCTTGTCGAACGAGCCGTGCAACGCGAATGCCAAGCCGGCGGCGAAGTCGACCAATCGTTTGGCATCGGCATTGTCCATCGACACCAGATCCATGATGACCGGGGTGCCGTCCCGGAACCGCTCGCCGATGGTGCGAGCCTCGCTGTAGTCCTTGGGCCGCAGCGTGGTGATCTTCGACAGCGGATGGCCTTCCTCGAACATCATCGCCATCCGACGTGGGTCCATCGCCAACGCGCCGCGGGTGGAGTTGCGCAGCCACGACCCGAAGCGTGGGCGGCTCATTTCGGGCCGGTCGAACTCACGACCCCGGAAGTGCGGTTCCTCGCCGTAGCCGCCGCGATAGCTGCTGGGCGGCGGATAGTCGGGTTCGCGCGGGTCGTCGTAGTCGCGCCCGTCGTAGCGGCCGTACCCATCGTCAAAACGGGGGCGCGGGAAACCGCGGGAGGGAGCGCGGTCGTCGTAATACTCGTCTTCGTAGTCCTCCATCGGAGCCATACCGAAGTAGGCCTTCACCTTGTGCAGTGTGCTCATTGCTGTGATCCCCTTCTAAGCCTTGGGAGTACTGGTGTCTGTGATGAAGGTGTGACTACAGTGACTACTCACGGTGACCGTAGCCGCCGCGGACCCAATAGCGCGGTACCGACACGCACACAGGTCGAACCATGTTGGACGGCACGTTCGAGATCGTTCGACATGCCGGCGGACAGACCGACCGCGTTCGGGTGCGATTCCAGCACCCGGCTGTGCTCCGATTGCAGCCGGTCAAAGGCCTCGTCGGGATCCCAGTCCAGCGGCGGGATGCCCATCAACCCGACCAATTCCAGGCTCTTCGACTCCGCGACCTGCGCGCAAACCTCGTCGACCGCGCCGGGCGTCAGGACGTCAACGCCGCCGCGCGACACGTCGCCATCGAGACTGACCTGGACGTAGACGCGCAGCGGGCTCTCGCGGCGTCCGTCGGCCAGCGCCGTCGCGACCGCCCGATCGAGCGCCGTCGCCAACCGCGAACTGTCGATCGAGTGGGCCGTATGCGCCCACTGGGCCAGTGACCGGACTTTGTTGCGCTGAATCTGGCCCACCATATGCCAGTGCATGCCCCGCACATCCGCCTGCGGGTAAGCACCCGACAACCGTGCGAGTTCAGCTACCTTCTTGGAAGCTTCCTGCTCCCGCGATTCGCCAACGGCCCGACAACCCAATCGGGACAAAATCGCAACATCGGTTGCTGGAAAGAATTTGGTAATAGGTAGCAGTTCAATTTCGCCGACATTGCGACCCGCTGCTTCCGCGGCCGCCGCTAGTCGTGATCGCACCGCCGCCAACGCATGTGTTAATTCCGATTCGCGGTCGCCCTGGTTTCCCTGGGCTGGCGTTCCCCCCGCCATGGCGGTCATTCCATCCAAACCAGCGACGCCAGCCGCCCGGTTGGCGCACCCCGGCGATGGCTGAACAGGGTCGGGTCGGCCACCGTGCAGCGCGGATCGACATCGATCGACGTGACACCCAAATCGCGTAGTTGACAAGCGATTCCGGCTCGAAGGTCGAGTCCGGGAGTTCCGGCCGAGGTGGTGGTCCGGCTGCCCGGCAACGCCGCCTCGACCTCGTCGGCCATCGCCGCGGGCACCTCGTAGTTAAGACCGCTGACCGCTGGGCCGAGGAGCACCGAGATGTCGCCGGCGCGTGCGCCCAGGCTCAGCATCGCCTCCACCGCGCGAGCCACCACGCCCCGCTGGGCTCCGACGCGCCCGGCGTGGACCGCGCCGATTACGCCGGCGCGCGCGTCGCCCATCAAGACCGGCACACAGTCGGCGGTGACCACCGCCAGCGCCAGCCGGGACGTGTTGGTCACCAGTGCGTCGGTGCCCACCCTGCCGCCGACGGCGGCGCTCTGCGGCTCGTCGACCACCTCGACTCGATCTCCATGAACCTGGTTCATCCACACCACCCGGTCGGGTGCCAAACCGATCGCGGTGGCCAACCGGGCGCGGTTTGCGGCCACCGCAGCCGGGTCGTCACCGACATGGTCGCCTAGGTTGAACGTGTCGAACGGCGGCGTCGAAATGCCGCCCGCGCGCGTGGTGGTCACTCGCCGGATGCGAACGCTCACGTGCCCAGTATCCGGATCCCGCCCCCACCGAAGAACCTGGCGGACCTCAGCGGCGCATGAACGGAGGCACATCGACGTCGTCATCATCGCCGCCGATGTTCAGGGTCGAACCGTTGGTGTGAACCGGCACGCTGACGGCGTCGACAGGCTCGAACAGCGTGGAACTGAGCTTGCCGGCCTTCGCCGACGCGATGGCATGCGCGCCGGTGGCGGAACTGTCGGCACCCGCCCCCACGACGGGTTTTCGGCTGGGCCCGGCGTCGAATCCGGCCGCGATCACGGTGACCCGCACCTCGTCGCCGAGCGAGTCGTCGATCACGGTGCCAAAGATGATGTTGGCTTCTTGATGAGCGGCATCCTGCACCAGCGAGGCCGCCTCGTTGATCTCGAACAGGCCCAGGTCGCTGCCGCCGGCGATCGACATCAGCACACCCTGCGCGCCCTCCATGGACGCTTCCAAAAGCGGCGAGTTGATGGCGATCTCGGCCGCTTTGAGCGATCGGCCTTCGCCCCGGGCCGAGCCGATGCCCATCAGCGCGGTGCCGGCACCGGACATGATGCCCTTGACGTCGGCAAAGTCGACGTTGATCAGCCCCGGCGTGGTGATCAGGTCGGTGATGCCTTGCACGCCGTTAAGCAGCACCTCGTCGGCGCTGCGGAACGCATCCATCAGGGATACCGCCTCATCGCCCATCTGCAGCAATCGGTCGTTCGGGATCACGATGAGGGTGTCACAGCTCTCCCGGAGCGCGTTGATGCCGTTTTCGGCCTGATTGCTGCGCCGCTTGCCCTCGAACGAGAACGGCCGGGTGACCACCCCGACCGTCAATGCCCCCAGCTTGCGGGCGATGCTGGCCACGACGGGTGCGCCGCCGGTGCCGGTGCCACCCCCTTCGCCGGCCGTGACGAACACCATGTCCGCCCCACGGAGCAGTTCTTCGATCTCGTCCTTGGCGTCATCGGCGGCCTTGCGCCCGACCTCCGGGTCGGCGCCGGCGCCCAGCCCACGTGTGGAGTCACGGCCGACGTCGAGCTTGACGTCGGCATCGCTCATCAACAACGCCTGGGCGTCGGTGTTGATCGCGATGAACTCCACGCCCTTGAGGCCCTGCTCGATCATCCGGTTGACGGCATTGACGCCGCCGCCACCGATACCCACAACCTTGATGACGGCCAGGTAATTGTGCGGGGGGCTCATCATTCGTCTTCCTCCCTGGTGGGCTCTGGCGGTGTGTCCCCTTGGCAAAACCTCAACCTCAACTATAGGGTTAGAGTTATGTCAAGTTGATCCGCGTGAGCAGAACGGTATGGGCACGACGGGTGCTAACCGTGCAGGCGCGCCGACGCGTCGCCGGGTTTTTTCTGCTTCCGGGCTACTTCTTGGTTCAGTGCGCTGCGCTTCGCCGTCGCGACACATAACCCACGCACACGACACGCCGACCGGGATCGCAGTGGCTTATGTCTCGATGAACGTGAAAGGCCGAGTTACACCAGCGCTGCGGTCAGCTACTTCACGGTCGGCAGATCAGGGCTGGATACGTCGTAGGTCCGCCCGGGCTGCGTCAGCAACGCGGCCAGCTTCTCGGCCTTCTCGTCAGTGCGGTCGGTGCTCCCCCAAATCACCACCCGCCCGTCGCCGAGTGTCAGGGTGATCGAAGACACCGACGGGGCTGCGATCTTGCCCACCTGGCCGGCCACCTCGGGGCGCAGTGCGAGCATCACTTGTAGCGCCGCCTTGGTCGCAGGATCATTCGGCCCGGGATCGGCGACATCGAGGTAAGGCAGCGCCGGTGGTGGCGGAGCGGTCGCGAAGTCGACGCCGTCGCGGTCAAACAGGTGCGGGCCGTCCGGAAAATCCTTGACCACCACCGGGACCCGCTCGACGATGGTGATCCGCAGCGCCGATGGGTACTGACGCTGCACCCGCGCGCTGGCAACACGCCGGATGGCCGCCACCCGGTCGGCCACCTTGTCGGTGTTGATCTGCAGCAGCGGGGTCCCCGGCTGCACCTGCGCCGCGTCGAGGACCTCCTCGCGAGTCACCGTCCCGGTCCCGGTGACGACGATATTGCGCGCCGACATCGCAGGCGTGAAATAGAGGATGAGCGCCAGGCCGACCCCGACGATGGCCAACAGCACCGTCAGGAGCACCATCTTCAAACCGCGGACAACGCCCCGCGCAACGGGTTTGGGCTCGCTGACGATGCGCCCGCGGGCCCGTCGTTTAGCCTCGCGGCGAGCCTCCTCGATCGCGGTGGCGCGTGCCTGCGCGGCGCGGCGCTCGGCCCGTTCACGGCGGGCCCGCCGGCGTGGCCCCTCGAATTCGGCTTGATCCGCCGGCGCCTGGCCGTCCTGGGCTTCGGCTTCTTGAGCCGGGAGCGGTTCGGTGATCGCTTCACCGCCAGCGGAGTCATCGGCGGAGTCGTCGGCCACCAGGTCGGTCGGTGTGCCGTCGTTCGGCTCGGTCACCGCAACACCCCCGGGCGTCCGGGCGCGCTGCGGTTGGCCCGCACCCGCAGTGCCGTGACGATCTCCGGCCCCAGCATGGTCACGTCGCCGGCGCCCATCGTGACGATGACGTCGCCCAGGGCGGCGGCCGCGGCCACCTGCTCGGCGACAGCCGAGAAATCCGGGATGTAGTGAACCGGCGCTCTGACGTGTTCAGCGACGCTCGCTCCACTGACACCGGCGAGCGGCTGTTCGCGGGCGCCGTAGACGTCCAGCACGAACACCTCGTCGGCGGCATCCAGCGCGCGACCGAACTCGGCGGCGAAAGCCTTTGTCCGCGAATACAAATGGGGCTGAAACACCACCAGCGAACGTCCGGTGCCGCTCTGCTCGAGCAGGGTGCGGACCGCTGCCAGCGTGGCGCTGATCTCGGTGGGGTGGTGCGCGTAGTCGTCGAATACCCGGACCGACGCCTGGCCAACTCCCGAGGTCCCGACCAGTTCGAATCGGCGACGCACACCCTCGAATCCGGCCAGCCCGTCGAGCACCTCATCGACCGGGGCGCCGACCTCGATCGCCGCCAGCAGCGCGCCCAGCGCATTGAGCGCCATATGCCGTCCGGGTACCGACAGCCGCATCACGCGCACGGGATCGTCGCCCAACTGGATGTGCGCAACCGCTTCGGTGCCCTGTTGCTCCCACCACAACAGCGTGCCGGCCAGCGGGTGTCGTCCGGTTGCGGCGGAGGATTCACCCGCTAACGCGGGTGACGACCCGTAGCGCAGCACCCGAATCCCAAGTTCGGCGCTGCGTTGGGCCAGCGCGGCAGCTCCGGGGTCATCGGTGCACACCACGAGCGCGCCCCCGGGTGCGAGCCGCTCCACGAAGGAGTCGAACACGCCGACATACGCATCGGTGCTGCCGTAGAAGTCGAGGTGGTCGGACTCGATGTTGGTGACCACCGCGACGTTGGGTGTGTATTCCAACAGCGAGCCGTCGCTTTCGTCGGCCTCGGCGACGAAGCAGTCACCGCTACCGTGATGGGCGTTGGTGCCGGCCTCCCCCAACTCACCGCCGACCGCGAAGGACGGGTCTCGCCCGCAGTGCTGCAGGGCCACGATGAGCATCGACGTCGTGGTTGTCTTGCCGTGCGTGCCGGTAACCATCAGCGTGGTGCGCCCGTCCATCAGCATGGCCAGCACGACCGGTCGCATCACCACCGGTATGCCGCGGCGGCGGGCTTCAACGAGCTCGGGATTGGTTTTGGGGATGGCGGCATGCGTAGTGATGACGGCGGTGGCACCGCCGGGCAACAGATCCAGCGACGACGCATCATGGCCGATCCGGATCAGCGCACCCCGGGCCCGCAGAGCGTGCAAACCGCGCGACTCCTTGGCGTCCGATCCCGATACCAGCCCGCCTCGGTCCAGCAGGATGCGGGCGATGCCCGACATGCCGGCTCCCCCGATCCCCACCATGTGCACCCGCCGCAGCTCGGGCGGCAGCCGCTCGGCGGTCACCGTCGCCTCCCCGGCCCTTTAAGAAGCCCCGCATCACGCGTGCTTTTTGCGACGTCTAGGGCCGCCTGCGCCACTTGGCGCGCGGCATCCCGATGTCCCACCCGCGCCGCGGCCGCAGTCATTGCGGCCAGCCGCGGTGGGTCGGTGAGCAGCCCGGCCACCTGCCTGGCCACCAGGCCCGGTGTCAGGTCGGCGTCGGTAACCAGCATGCCGCCGCCGGCGTTGACCACCGGCAGCGCGTTGAGCCGCTGCTCGCCGTTGCCGATCGGCAGCGGCACGTAGATGGCCGGCAGGCCGACGGCCGACACTTCGGCGACCGTCATCGCCCCGGACCGGCAGATGACCATGTCGGCGGCCGCGTAGGCCAGGTCCATCCGATCGAGATAGGGCACCGCGACGTACGGCGGATCACCGTGGGCGGGTATGCGCAGCTCGAGGATGTTCTTGGGTCCGTGCGCGTGCAGTACGGAAACTCCGGCGGCGGCCAGTTCGGCGGCGGCCCCGGAAACCGCCCGGTTGAGCGAGACCGCGCCCTGCGAACCGCCGAAAACCAACAGCACTCGCGCGTCGTCGGCGAAGCCGAAGTGCGCCCGCGCTTCGGCGCGCACCGCCGCGCGGTCCAGCGCGGCGATGGCCGCCCGGACCGGGACACCGACCACCTCGGCGCGTCGTAGCCCGGAATCCGGCACCGCAGCGAGGATCCGGTCTGCGGTGAGCGCGCCGACTCGGTTGGCAATCCCGGCCCTGGCGTTGGCCTCGTGGATCACCACCGGGATACGGCGCGTGCGACCAAAGATGCTGGGCATACCGCGGGCGGCGAGATATGCCGGCAGTGCCACGTATCCACCGAAACCGACCACCACGTTCGCGTCAACGATGTCGAGCACCGCACGGGTCTCCCGGACCGCGCGCCACACCCGCGGCGGCAGCCGGGCCAGGTCCCCGCTGGGTTTGCGCGGCAACGGCACCGGCGTGATCAGCTCGAGGTGGTAGCCACGCTCGGGTACCAGCCTGGTCTCCAGCCCGCGCCGGGTGCCCAGCGCGGTGATCCGGACCCGGGGATCCAGCGCGCTGAGCGCGTCGGCCACGGCCATCGCGGGCTCGACATGGCCGGCCGTACCGCCGCCTGCCAACACGACCGATAAGGTTGAATTGACCGATGATGCGGCACCGGCGGGCGGGGGGCTTGCCCCCAGCCCGCCGGCCGGCTCCCTGACCGTGTCGTTCACCCGTAACGCTGACCTTCCAATGCGCGAACGCGCCCAGTATGACGCCGGCCGGCGTACCGCTGGCCAGATCCATGATGCTCCCTCCCCCGCGCGCGGGCGCTACCCCCAGACCGATCGGCTGCTCGGGGTAATGCCGGCCGCTGGGGCTTCTGGGGCTTGCCGGCAAGTTGCGCCTTGGCGGGCTTCGGTCGAGCCTGCCTGCGGTCTCGAAACGCCTCGAGACGACTCGGCACATACGGCTGGGGCAGCGGCAGCCGCAGCACCCGGTTCACCTTGTCGTCGCGCCCGGCCCGCAGCGCGGCCACCGCCTCCGGTTCATGTCGAGCCGCGTTGGCCATGATGCCGATCATGAAAAGCGTTGTAGCCGTGGATGTCCCGCCGGCAGAAATCAGTGGCAGCTGCAGACCGGTGACCGGCAGCATCCCGATCACGTAGCCGATGTTGATGAACGCCTGCCCCAGCACCCAGAACGTCGTGGTGGCGGTCAGCAGTCGCAGGAACGGGTCGGCCGATCGCCGCGCGATCCGCATGCCGGTGTAGGCGAACAACCCGAAGAGCCCGAGCAGCCCCAGCGCGCCGACGAGGCCGAGCTCCTCGCCGATGATCGCGAAGATGAAGTCGTTGTGGGCGTTGGGCAGATAGTTCCACTTGGCGACGCCCTGACCGAGACCGTCGCCGAAAATGCCGCCGTGAGCCAGCGCGAACTTCGCCTGCCGGGCCTGGTAACCCGTGTCCTGAGGATCGTTTTCGGGGTCCAGCCAAGACCGCACCCGCTCAGACCGGTAGCCCGCCGACATGGCCAGGATCGCCCCGGCGACGAAGACCGCGGCCAGCGAGCTGACGAACACCCGCAGCGGCAGCCCCGCGTACCACAGCAGGCCGAGCAGGATGATGCCCAGCGACACCGTCTGACCGAGGTCGGGCTGCGCCACGATCAGCGCCAGCGCGATGACCGCGGCCGGCACCAAAGGAATCAGCATTTCGCGCAGGGAGGCCCGTTCCATCCGGCGCGCGGCCAGCAGATGCGCCCCCCAGATGGCGAACGCGATTTTCGCCAGCTCGGACGGCTGCATCGAGAAGCCCGCGATCACGAACCACTTGCGGGAGCCGTTGGCGAGATTGCCGACCCCCGGAATCAGCACCAGCACCAGCAAAATGATGGTGATTGCGTAGCTGGTGAACGCCATACGCCGGATAAACCGCACCGACATCCGCAACGACGCGTAGCACCCGATGAGTCCGATGATTGTCCACAAAACCTGCTTGCCGAAAATCACCCACGCGGATCCGTCGGCGCCGTAGGACCGCACCCCGGAGGCCGACAGCACCATGATCAGACCGAGCGTCGTCAGCAACGTAGCGACGGCGATGATGAGGTGAAACGACGTCATGGGCCGGCCCAACCAGGCGCCGAACCGGCTGCGCAGACCGTGTTCTTCGACCGTGGCATTAGCCTCTGTCGCCTCCCCCTCGGCCCGCTCGGTCGCCTCCTGGGTGTTGGGGGTGTCGTCGCTTCCGTTACTCCGGCGCAGCAGCCGGGTCAGCGCGTTAGCCACACCCGCCTACCGGATCGCCGCGCGAACGGCGGCCGCGAATGCGTCGCCACGATCGGCATATCCGCTGAACTGGTCGAATGACGCGCCGGCCGGGGCCAGCAGTACGGTGTCACCGGGTTTGGCTAAGTCACGGGCCGCGGCCACAACCGCGGTCATCACGCGAATGCCGAGATCCCCGCCCGAATGTCTCACTTCTGTCACATCTGTACCAGAAACCACAGCAGTCGCATTCATATCAGCATCCTCGCCTGTCACAACCTGGACGACGGGGACATCCGGTGCGTGTCGCGATAACGCCTCGGCAACCTCCGCGCGATCTCGGCCGATGAGCACCACGCCGACCAGCCGGGGCGCGATTCGGGCGACCTCCGCGTCCACGGACGTGCCCTTCAGCAAACCACCGGCCACCCAGACCACGCGCGGATAGGCCAGCACCGACGCCTCGGCGGCGTGCGGGTTGGTGGCCTTGGAGTCGTCGACGTACCTGATCCCGTCGGCGACGGCCACCACCTCGGCCCGATGCCGGCCCACCCGGAACGACGCGATCGCGTCCGCGATCGCCTCGGCGGGCACCCCGACGCTGCGGGCCAGCGCCGCGGCGGCAAGCGCGTCGAGCACTCCGACCGGGCCCGGGACCGGTATCGACGCGACGGGCATCAGCGCCAGGCCGTCGGCAAAGGCGCGGTCAACCAGTTGGCCGTCGCGCACGCCGAGTTCGCCTGCGGCTGGTTCGCCGAGCCGGAAGCCGACCCGCACCGGCGCCGAGGCGGTCTCCAGCAGCGCGGCTGCCCGGCTGTCGTCCATCCCGACCACCGCCACCCGGCCATTGAGCACCCGGGCCTTGTCCGCGGTGTATTCGGCCATCGTGGAATGCCAGTCGAGATGGTCTTCGGCGATGTTGAGCACCACGCCCGCCTCGGGCCGCAGCGACGGCGCCCAGTGCAGCTGGAAACTGGACAGTTCGACGGCCAGCAGGTCGGCGGACTCGCCCAGTACGTCGAGCACCGGGCTGCCGATATTGCCGCACAACAGGCTGCGCCGGTCTGCGGCCGTCAACATGGCGTGCAGCATCGACGTCGTTGTCGTCTTGCCGTTGGTGCCGGTCACGACCAGCCAGCGGCGCGGTGGCCCGTAGTGACCCGCGGCGTCCAGCCGCCAGGCCAATTCCACGTCGCCCCAGATGGGCACGGCCGCCGCCGACGCCGCGGCCAGCACCGGCGCATCGGGCGAGAAGCCGGGGCTGGTGACCACGAGCGCGTAGTCGGAGATCTGCTGAGTGGCGGTCGACATGCTCACGGTCGCCACTCCGCCTTCGGCGTATTTGCGCAGGGTGGCCGGGTCGTCGTCGCACAACGTTGGGGCCGCACCGTACCGGGTCAGGGCCGCCAGCACCGCTCTGCCGGTCACACCGCCACCCGCAACCAGCACGGGCGCGCCCGTCACCATTGGGTCAAGCACGTCAGGCGCCGATCGCGGCGAGCCATTCACCGTAGAACAGCGCCACGCCCAAGCCGCAGGTGATCGCGGTGAGCAGCCAAAAGCGGATGATCACCGTGGTTTCGGCCCAGCCGACCAACTCGAAGTGGTGGTGAAAGGGGGCCATCCGGAACACCCGACGCCCGGTGGTGCGGAAGGCCAGAATCTGCAGCACCACCGAGATGATCTCGGCGACGAACAACGAACCCAGCACCACCGCGAGGATCTCGGTGCGGCTGGCGACCGACAGTCCGGCGATGATGCCGCCCAGCGCCAGCGATCCGGTGTCACCCATGAAGATCTTGGCCGGCGCGGCATTCCACCACAAAAAGCCGATGCAGGCGCCCGCGGTGGCGGCGGCGATGAGCGCCAGGTCCAGCGGATCGCGCACGTTGTAGCAGCCCAGGCCCGGCGCGGTGACGCACGCGTTGCGGTACTGCCAGAAGGTGATCAGGACGTAGGCGCCGGTGACCATCGCCATGCAGCCGGCGGCCAGCCCGTCCAGGCCGTCGGTGAAGTTGACCGCGTTTGACCACGCACTGACGATGACCACGCAAAACAGCACGAAAAGCAGCGGTGCCAGTGTGACGGTGGCGATCTCGCGCACGTAAGAGAGATCCGCGCTGGCCGGTGTCAAGCCGGCGTTATTGCGGAACCGCAACACCAGTACACCGAACAGCACGGCGGCGGTGATCTGCCCGACTGTCTTGGCCGTCTTGTTCAGCCCGAGGTTGCGCGACCTGCGGATCTTGATCAGGTCATCGATGAGTCCGACGCTTCCCAGCGCGGTGGCCAGACCCAGCACCAGCAGGCCCGACGCGGAGATCCCTTCACCGTCGAACGCCAGCCCGGCCAGGTGAGTGCCCAGGTAGCCGGCCCAGATGCCGGCCAGAATCGCCACCCCGCCCATCGACGGTGTGCCGCGTTTCGTGTGGTGGCTGGGTGGGCCGTCGTCGCGGGTGTGATGGCCGAATCCCTGCCTGGTGAACAGCCGAATCAGCGCCGGGGTCAGCAGGATCGACACGGTCAGCGCGATGGCGACGGCGATGAGGATCTGTCTCACGGGCAAACGCCCCCGTGATCGGCGGCCAGGGCGTCGGCCAGCGCGCCCAGCCCGGCCGCGTTCGACGCCTTGACCAGGACCACATCGCCGGGCTGCACCTCGGCCCGCAACAGCGCCAGGGCGGCGCCGGCGTCGGCGACATTAACAGCCTCGGCACCCCACGAGCCCTCCATGACCGCTCCGTGGTGCATGGCGCTCACCGACCTCCCAGTTCCCACGACAACGAGTCGAGACACATCTAAGCGCACGGCCAGCCGCCCGATGCGATCGTGCTCGGCTATCGCGTCCTCGCCGAGCTCGGCCATCTCACCCAGCACCGCCCAGCTGCGGCGTGGCTCGTCGGGGCGGTGGGCGATCCAGGCCAGCGCCTGCAGCCCGGCGTGCATCGAGTCGGGGTTGGCGTTGTAGGCGTCGTCGATCACCGTGACCCCGTCGGCGCGCTCGGTCACCTGCATCCGGTGCCGCGACACCGGCCCGGTCCCGGCCAGCGCCGCGGCCACCTGTTCGACGGTGGCGCCGCATTCCAGCGCGACCGCGCCCGCACAGAGCGCGTTGCTGACCTGATGATCGCCGAACACGCCGAGCCGGACCTCGGCTTCGCTGCCTTTGGCGTGCATGGTGAAGCGCGGCCTGGCCAGCTCGTCCAGCGAGACGCGGTCGGCCCATACATCCCCGCCGGCGCTGCCGCGGCTGACCCGGACCACCCGGGCCGCCGTGGCATCGGCCATCGCCGCCACCGCTGGGTCGTCGACGTTGAGTATGACCACGCCCGATTGTGGAACGGCTTGCGGCAGCTCGGCTTTGGTGCGCGCGATGGCCTCTCGTGTTCCGAACTCACCCAGGTGCGCGGTGCCGACGTTGAGGACCACCCCGATCGCGGGCGGGGCGATCGCCGCCAGCTCGGCAATATTGCCGGGGTGGCGTGCCGACATCTCCAGAACCAAGTAGTCGGTGCTGCGGCCGGCGCGCAACACCGTCCAGGGATGGCCCAACTCGTTGTTGAACGACCCGGGCGGGGCCACCACCTCGCCGAGCGGGTCGAGCACGGCGGCCACCAAGTCCTTGGTCGAGGTCTTTCCCGACGAGCCGGTGATTCCGATGATGGTCAGCCCGCCCGCCACCAGCTCTGCGGCCACCGCCTTGGCCAGCTTGGCCAACGCGGCCAGCACCGCCGCGCCCGACCCGTCGGCGTCGTGTTCGAGCAGCCCGGCGCGGCGGTCTCCCGGTTCGGGCGACACCACAATCGCGGGAGCCCCGACCGGCCGGGCCGCCAGCACGGCCACCGCGCCGGCCGCGACCGCCGGCGCCGCGTAGTCATGGCCGTCGGAGCGCGCCCCCGGCAGCGCCAGGAACAGCCCGCCCGGGCCGACGGCCCGCGAATCGAATTCGACGGTGCCGGTGATGCGTCGTTGTGCGGCGTCCGCCGGCGAGATGTCGGCCAGCGCGCCGCCGACGATCTCGGCGATCTGGGCGACGGTCAGGTCGATCATCGCCGTGCCTCTCGAGGCCGCAAGGCCTCCAGTGCTTCCGCGAGCTCCACCCGGTCGTCGAAAGGACGGACCTCGGTGGCGCCGCGCTGCCCGGTTTCGTGACCCTTCCCGGCGACGACGACCACGTCGCCGGGGCCCGCCCAGGCGACCGCATGCCGGATCGCGGCGCGCCGGTCTCCGACCTCGACCACCTCCGCGGCGCCGCCACCCTCGGCCGCACCGGCCAGGATGCCGCGCCGGATCGCCGCGGGGTCCTCACCCCGCGGGTTGTCGTCGGTGACGACGACCAGATCCGCCAGCTCTGCGGCGATCGCGCCCATCGGCGCCCGCTTGCCCGGGTCGCGGTCACCCCCGGCGCCGAACACCACCGCCAGCCGGCGGCCCGGCTGCAGCAGGGTGGTCAGCACCGCCCGCAGCGCGCCCGGCTTGTGCGCATAGTCGACCAGCGCGAGAAAGTCCTGGCCGCAATCGATTTCTTCCAGTCGCCCGGGGACGCGGGTGTCCAGCAGGCCCGGGGACGCCTGCTCCGGGGAGACCCCGACCGCATCCAGAATCGCCAGCGCGACAAGACAATTGGCGATGTTGTAGCGGCCCGGCAGCCGGATACCCAGCCGGTGCTGCACACCCGCGGGGTCCACGACGGTGAATTGCTGTCCCCCGGCGCCCATCGGCGCCACGTCCATGGCCCGCCAGTGCGCGGGCTGATCCTCGGCGCTGACGGTGATCGCGTCACCGGCCCGGGTGGCCATCGCGCGCCCGGCGTCGTCGTCGACGCACACGACCGCGGCAGCAGCGCGCAGTGGTGAATCCGAGTCGAACAACAACGCCTTGGCCTCGAAGTAGTCGGTCATGCTGGGGTGAAAGTCCAGGTGGTCGCGAGACAGGTTGGTGAAGCCGCCCACCGCGAACTGAGTGCCGTCCACCCGGCCCAGCGTCAGCGCGTGACTGGACACCTCCATGACCACGGTGTCCACCCCGCGTTCGGCCATCGCCGCAAGCATTGCCTGCAGCGCGGGAGCTTCCGGAGTCGTCAGTGTGCCGGGGATGTCGGCGCCGTCGACGCGGATGCCGATGGTGCCGATCAGCCCGGCCACTCGCCGTCCGGCCCGCAGACCGGCCTCGACCATATAGGTCGTCGTGGTCTTGCCGGACGTCCCGGTGATCCCGATAACCGTCATCTGGCCGGACGGGTGTCCATACACCGT
>Ga0210389_10001633_pt1 | contig 18107 bp, 22 predicted proteins | sample IncBWH28OmetaG_FD_160127 | JGI IMG/M metagenome (GOLD analysis project Ga0210389, IMG submission 160127) | Forest soil microbial communities from Barre Woods Harvard Forest LTER site, Petersham, Massachusetts, United States - Inc-BW-H-28-O ...
GCAGTGCGATTATGGATTTTATAATTTGTTTTTTATAGGCATCCATGAGCTCCTTCGTCGGTTCCCCTCTTGAGAGGGGTGGAGGGGTGTGTTATTGGATATGTCGGTTAACACACCCCCGCCACAACGCAATGCCAGCGCACCCCCTCTCGAGAGGGGAGCTATCATAACGCTCACATTATCAACTAAATATAACTCCATATTTGGCAGTTATCAATCGCTAAACACGTACTCTCCTAAAGGAGAGGGCTTTTGAATTGAGTGCGGGAATGTATACCGAGTTATAAGGGTCGGCCTAACATTACGCGTCGACTCTCCCCGGCGTAGCTTCGCTGGTCGACCCTTCTCTTCGCCTGCGGCGGAAAGAGGGTGAGGAAAGAAGAAAGAAATCGCAGCTACCCTCTTTCCCGCGAAGCGGAAGAGAGGGTGGTCGAGCGTAGCGATGACCGGGTGAGTCAACCCGGCGACAGGTAACCAAGCGACCGTTAGACCTTGACAGAATTGATATTTTTTAACGTAAATTTATAAACTCCATGCATCCCCCAACCAAAACAAAAGCGGAACTGGCCCTTGACCTGGGCCGCGCCATGGCTGAGCTGCGCATTTACCTGCGGCAGCACATACAGGCCAAAATAAAGGATCAGGGTATCGACCTTACCTTCGAAATGCTGGAGGTGATGAGTTGCCTGTGGCGCCGGGATGGCATAAACCAGCAGGAGATAGCTGATTTTACCCTGCGGGATAAATCGAGCATGACGTACCTGTTGGATAACCTGGTAAAGCGGCAGTTGGTAACGCGGGTAGAAGACGAAAATGACCGCCGCAATAAGCTGATATACCTGACGCGACAGGGGCAGGAATTGAGGGTGCAGCTTTACCCCTGGGCGCTGGAAGTATATGAGGCAGCATCAGAAGATGCTCAACCCGCTGAGCTGGAGCAGGCTTTGTCGTTGTTGAACCGCATGACGGGGAGCCTGAAAAATACTTAAATTTTGTAAATTAGGCTACGCAAAAACCAATTATAAACGGATAAGTAATTTATGAAAACACTATTAGTACCAGTTGATTTTTCCGAATCTACCGAAAATGTTATTAAATATGCGGCTGGCTTTAGCTGCGATACCCATGTCGACCGGATTATCCTGTTAAAAAGCTATTATGTATCGGTATACGCGCAGTTGCTGCCCTCGGCGGATTTTGTACAGATGAGTGCTGACGACATTAATGCTGAACGGCAAAAAGTCGAGGCCAGTTTAAAGCATTTGAGTGCAGAACTGTACCGCAAATGCATGCCCACGATCAAAATAGATACCGCGCTAAGCGATCTGCCGCTGGTGCGCGCGATACACAACGTTATTGCTGAGGAAAAACCCAACCTGGTTTTGATCGGCAGCGACGAGTTACCATACGAAAATGACAGTTATATTGGCGAGCAGATCATCGCGATAGGAAAAACCAGCCCGGTGCCGGTGCTGATCGTGCCGGGCCACGTACATTACCAAAAGATAGAAACGGCCCTGGTGCCCTGCGATTTTGGGGCAATATCACGCCTGAGCGCCTTGCAAAATTTCCGTGACCCTAAAAAATGGCTGCACCCGCAGTTAATGGTGCTCAACGTTGATTCAAAACAAAAACATCGCGAAGATGACCAGCAACTGGCCGACGGCCTGGTAAGTTTACTGGATGGATATGATTTTAAGGTTTACCACTCGGACGACAAGGATATCGTTCATGGCATCTTTTCCTTTGCCAGGCAACATGATCCGCAAATGATCATCGCGCTGCCCGGCAAATACAGCTTTTTTTATAACCTTACCCACCGGAATATCACCAAAGCCCTGGCGCTTAATGCAAGGCGACCGGTGCTGATTTTGAAATGATATGCGGATGTGCAAATGTGCGGATGTGCAAATGTGCGGATGTGCAGATGTGCAGATGTGCAGATGTGCAAATGTGCGGATGAAGAAATTAAAATGATGTGCACGTGGAGGATGTGCGGATTGGCGGGTGGCCGACCGGCACTTATTCATCAAAAAATCTAATTATCTTCAAATTCGCACATCCGCACATCCGTCAGGCAGCTTTCGAAATATACTTCACCAAACTCCGCTTCGCTACCGGTAACAGGGTTTGCTCCAGCGGGAAGCTGATGTCGCTTTGCACATAGTATACCGCCGGGTTGGGCAAATAACGGTTGCGGTTAATGAGGTATAGCTTGATGGCCTCGGGCGTTTTGGTAAGGCTTTCTTCGTAGTTTTCAATAAACTGGATATTTATCCCACGGAATTTATCATCCTTGTTTTCAAAAATGGTGATCTGGTATTCGTAAATGCCGTGCAATTTTTCTTTACCGTTGCGCAGCGAAAAATAGCCGTGAAAAGGCATTAGCGGCACTATGCCCACCGGGTCGATGGCAAGGCATTTCTCCACAAAATCATATATCTCTTTGCCGGTTTGAATGGCAGGGTCCATGGTTTGAAGGGCATAGCTGATGATCAGCTCGATTTCGCGCATGGAGCTGTCATCATCAACAATTTTTTGGTAAGTGAGCTTAACCGCCTCAATATCAGCCTTGGTGAGGCGCTGCGGGAAAGCCTGCTGCAGCACGGTTTTATTTTTTTTAAAGTATAAAAGATTGTTAAAATGAAAGATAAGATCGGTTAAATTGGGGTACAGCCGGCTTTTATCAAAATGCCGGTTTATCTCCTGCAAATAATCCAGCAGGATATATTTTTTATGTTCAAAATCGATTGAACCTTCGATAAACCAGTTTTGGCTAAGCTCTTTCATATTTCATCGTTCATTTTGCACGCCGCTTTACCCCCTCTGTCGACTGCGTCGACATCTCCCCCTAAATTTAGGGGGAGAAAGGTTGGGTATATCGCGTTAAATTACGTAAAAAACAGCAATTTTGCAATATGCCTTATGGAACGCTTTTTTTAATCCCGGTACCGCTTGCCGATGGCGCCGCTGCAAAGTCGTTCACGCCGTACCTGGTGGATACCATTAACAGTATTAAAGAATATATTGTCGAGAATGAGAAGACCGCCCGCAAGTTTTTGAAAGAAGCCGGTTTAAAAACGCCGCAAAGCGAGCTGATTGTACACGATTATGGCAAATACAACCGGGATTTAACAAACGCCGACTTTTTTAAGGGATTGCAAGCCGGCAATGACGTGGGCTTGATGAGCGAGGCCGGCTGCCCGGGCGTTGCCGATCCCGGCGCTGAAATTGTGGAGAAGGCCCACCGCATGGGTATAAAAGTGGTTCCGCTGGTTGGGCCGAGTTCCATTTTACTGGCGTTAATGGCGTCGGGTTTTAACGGGCAAAGCTTTACTTTCCACGGATATCTGCCGATTGACAAGGTTCTGCGAAGTAAAAAAATAAAAGAGCTGGAGGGCCTTGCCGAACGCAATAACCAAACGCAGCTTTTTATTGAAACACCATTCCGTAACAATCCCATGCTGGAAGAAATATTAAAAACAGCGCATCCCCAAACGCGGTTATGTATTGCATGCGATCTGACCTCTGCGACAGAGTTTGTTCAAACCAAATCCGTCGCCGAATGGCAAAAAAAAGTGCCCGATCTGCATAAACGGCCCGCTATATTTTTAATTTTTCACCGGTGATAAATGACCATCTCCGAGCAGCATACGCAGGTTTTGATCGTCGGCGCGGGACCATCCGGGCTGATGATGGCCGCGCAGCTGCTCCGGTATGGCATTCAGCCCATTATTATCGATAGCAAACAAGGGCCGACAGATGAGTCAAAAGCGCTGGGCGTACAGGCCCGCTCGCTCGAGATCTACCGGCAAATGGGTTTGGTTGATACCATTATTAAAGACGGCAAAAAAGCGAAGGGCGTAAGTTTTAGTCGTAACGGGAAAAAACTCGCAGGCTTTTCAATTGCCAACGTCGGCGAGGGGCAAACGCCGTTCCCTTATATCGAGCTTTATCAGCAAAGCAAAAATGAAAAACTGCTGCTTGATTTTTTGACGCTGCATTGCTGCCCTGTGTATTGGGACACCACGCTGCTATCCCTCAAACAAACTTCATCTAACGTTCAGATACAACTACAAAACAGCGCAGTGGCATTGTCCATTACCAGCGATTGGGTTATTGGCGCCGATGGCGCGCACAGCGAGGTACGCCGGCAATTGAACATTCCTTTCAGCGGCGACACCTACAAGCACGTATTTTACCTGGCGGATATTGAAATTCAAAATGAAGAGGTAGACGATGAGCTGGTAAGTTTATTTTTGGCGAATGAAGGCATCTCCGGGTTCTTCCCGATGCCCGAGGCAAACCGTTTCCGCGTGATCGGCAACCTGCCGGATGACCTGGATAAAAAAGAAAATTTATTGTTGGAGGATGTGCTGCCGGGCCTAAATCAAATTTGCGGTTTCAGCGTGGATGTAAGGCATAATTACTGGTTCACCATTTATCGCCTGCACCACCGCATGGCCGACAGGTTTCGTGAGCAACGGTGCTTTTTAATTGGCGACGCGGCGCACATCCACTCCCCTGTCGGCGCACAGGGCATGAATACCGGCCTGCAGGATGCCTATAACCTGGCCTGGAAACTGGCGGGGGTTATCAATAACCGAATAAAACCAGCTATCCTCGACAGCTACGCCGAAGAGCGTATGCCGGTTGCCAAAACACTGTTAAAAACCACCGACCGGATATTTACGGTGATCATGTCGGACAAATGGTATACCCGGCTATTTAAAGCATACTTGCTGCCCCGCTTATTAAAATATGCATGGGGCAAGGAAACTGTGCGCGAGGAGGGTTTTAAACGGGTCTCACAAATTGGCATCAGCTACCGTGACTCTGCGATTAACCTGCACATAAGCCAATCCACCAAAATAAAAGCCGGCGACAGGCTGCCCTATCTTAAAGTTTATGACGAAAAAAAACAGGAGGAAACCGATCTTCACGAATGGTGCGGAAGGCCGGGCTTTACCTTCATCGTATTAGGCAAACTGGCGGAGGCCGATCTGTTTACTCTTGCCCGGTGGGTCGCCCAAAACTACGGCGCTATGCTTAACTTTTATTACCTGCCCTATTCAGCAAAAAATCAAAAGGTATTCGAAGCATTCGAGATCAACCCAAACCGGGCAAAGTCGCTCATTATCCGGCCGGATATGCATATCGGCTTCATGAACGATAAAGTTGATACAGTTTTGATGGATAACTATTTGAGGAATGTGGTGGGGATCACAGATTGAAAAAGATTTATTTGATTGCACAGATTTTCATTGTCTGACAGCTACGAAAACAATTCGTCCAGAATTTCTTCTTTATTTTTATCGAGGTGCTCGGCCACTTGTCTTATGATGGCGTTCAGCGTGCCGATTTTTATTGGGTCGTGATTGGGAATTGCTAAATGATGTTGGCCGTTGCGGCTTGTCGTAACTTTGATGTGACTGCCTTTTTGCGAAACAATCTCATAGCCATAAATTTTGAGCAATTTAATAAGTTCTTTGGCCGACAGGTTTCTGGGGCTTTTCATAAAGCCATCGTCTCATCTTTCACAAAATGCAAGTGGGCAAAGGATGGCGCATCTACGCTACCTTCGTAGTAACATTCTATCCCGCTTCGAATACTTTTTTTCAAATCGTCCATGGTTTCGCCTTCAGCGAATATGCCGACACCCACTGCTTCAGCATAAAAGCCGCCTTCTTCTGCTTCATGTACCAAAAATGTGAGTTCTTTCATCAAACAAATTTAACGAAAAAAGAATTAACTATAGTTTCAACCATGGATAGTTTCTGCCTTACCGTAGTTCTTCACCACCCGCGCTTCAAATTCCAGGTATTGTTTCCAGCGCTTGTCAACATCAACACCGCCGGCGTATTTTTTTGCAAGGCGAATAAAGGTGGAATAGTGTGTTGCTTCGCTCACCATCAATTCGTAATAAAAGGCAGATAATTCGGGATCATTAATATTTTCCGAGAGCACCTTAAACCTTTCACAGCTTCGTGCTTCGATCATTGCCGAAAACAGCAGCCTGTCCACCAGTTGTTCCGCCCGGCTGCCGCCGCTGATGATAAATTTGCGCAGCTCATTTACATAATCATCCTTACGTTCCTTCCCCAATATAAAACCGCGGGCTAAAATAATATCGTGCACCCTTTTAAAATGGTCCATTTCTTCCTGCACCAAAAGGGCCATTTCCTGCACCAGGTCGCTAAGGTTTGGGTTTTGAACGATAAGCGTTATGCCATTGCTCGCGGCCTTCTGCTCACAAAAAGCATGGTCGGTTAAAAGCTCTTCGATATTGCTTTCCACCACGTTTTTTACCCAAAGCGGATCGGTAGGCAATTGGAGTTTAAGGATGATTTTTTCGCTCACAAAGGCAAAGATAGTTTTTTGTGGGGTGATAGGATAAAGGCGGCTGATAAAAGGAGTTACCAGGATTTTGTTTCTTCATCAAACTCTTCTTCGGTCAAATATTTGCCGTTTTTTCTCTCTGCGCGAGCCGTCTCAATCTTTGCGATCATAATTACCCGGTCAATAAAATTTTCAAGAACAACCTCTTGCGGAAAATCATTGAGGATTTTCAAAATACTTTCTTTATTGATTGTCAATGCTTTCATCATCTTAAATTTCAACTTAATCAACCACTCACTCGATCAACTCAATCGACTATCTATACAAATGCTTCGCATCTATAAACTCCAAAACCACATCCGGCACGAAGTACTGCACGTTTTTCTTTTTAGCGATGGATTGGCGTATAAAGGTAGCCGACAACTCCATTTGCGGCGTCATGGTAATAGTTACGGATGGGTGTTGAGCAAGTTCCGTATTCTCATACCCCGGGCGTGGATAAACAAAAATTTGGTAATCGCGAAGAATGAGTTTATAGTTTTTCCACTTAGGCAGCGATACCAGGTTATCCGAGCCCATGATGAGCGCAAACTCATGCTGCGGGTATTTTTCTTTCAGATGAGTTAGGGTATCGATAGTGTAGGATGGTTGCGGCAGCCTCAACTCCACATCACAAACCTCCAGTTTAGTTGAGTTATCGGTAGCCAGCTTGCACATTTCCAGCCGGTCGTAGGTACTGATAAGATCGTGGTATTTTTTTAGCGGATTTTGTGGTGAAACTACCAGCCAAACTTTATCAAGCGTAGTGTAGTTGGCCATGTAGTTGGCGATGATCAGATGACCCACATGAACAGGATTGAACGAACCGAATAAAAGTCCAATTTTCATTTGTCAGTTCACTTTTTATAGATGGTGTCAGGAAACTACGCTTAATTAAACAACCGGGGCCGATGATTCTGCCATGAACTATGAACTATGAACCATGAACCCTCTTACCAAATCCTCCGCCTCCTCGCATGCCGTTTGAAGATCGTGATTTTTTAGGATAATATCAAATTGCGGGGCGTAATTCAATTCTTTTTCGGCTTTTATGAATCGTTCGTGCAATTTTTCAGGGCTATCGGTGCCGCGGCCGGCCAGGCGTTGCTTAAGTACCTCGAGCGACGGCGGCTGAACAAAGATGGCCAATGCCTGCCCGTCGTACTTGCGTTTAAGGTGCAGGCCGCCTTCCACGTCAATATCAAATATCACCGTTTTGCCGTGCTGCCATATCCGCTCTATCTCGGTGCGCAGCGTTCCATAAAAGGTGCCGCTGTAAACTTCTTCAAACTCAACAAATTGTTTTTTGGCGATGCGATGCAAAAAGTCTTCCTTGCTGATAAAGTAATAATCTTTGCCGTTTCTTTCTTCGCCGCGGGGCTTGCGTGTAGTAGCCGACACAGAAAACTCCAGTTCAGGTATTTTGCCGAGCAGGTGTTGCACGATGGTGGTTTTACCTGCCCCCGACGGCGCTGAGAAGATGATGAGTTTCCCTTCCTGGTTCATAGTTCATGGTTCATGGTTCATAGTTAAGGCACTTAGTTTGATTGTGGTTTTGGCTTTTGACTTTCTACCATGAACTATGAACCATGAACTATGAACAACCTTACAACACATTTAGCAGCTGTTCTTTAATTTTTTCCAATTCTTCCTTCATACCCACCACCAGTTTCTGGATGTTGGCATCATTGGCTTTTGAGCCAAGTGTGTTTACTTCCCGGCCAATCTCCTGCGAAATGAAGCCCAGCTTTTTTCCGTTGGCATCGTCATTTTTCAGGGTTTCGATAAAATAATCGCAATGGGCCTTCAGGCGTATTTTTTCTTCCGTGATATCCAGTTTATCGATGAAATAAATCAATTCCTGCTCAAAGCGGTTTTGATCGATGGCTTCGCGGCCCACCGCCTCGGCTAAAAACTGGTCGAGGCGTTCGCGGATCACCGGAACGCGTTTCGGCTCTTCGATCTCGATCAGCTCCAGGTTTTTTAAAATGATGGCGATGCGGTATTTGGCGTCTTGTTCCAAAATTTTACCCTCGTCGGCCCTAAACTGCTGAAAAGCGGCCAGTGCCTGTTTAAAGGTGTTTTCAGCTATTTTCCATTCATCTTCCGATACCGTTTCTTCGTCATACTTCACTACCTCAGGCAGGCCAAGCGCTATTTGCAATAAATTATTGGCCGGCTCGTTCAGGTCGTTACTTACATCTTTTAGCTGCTGGTAATAGTGTTTCAGCAATTCTTTATCAATACCGGCTGCGCTTACAATAGTGTCGGCTTTCTCCACATTAAGGCTCAAGTTTACCTTACCGCGTTCTATTTGCTTGCTGCAATCATTGCGCAGTTGAAACTCTTTATCCGAAAAACTTTTTGGAAGGCGCAGCGACAGTTCCAGGAATTTGCTGTTCAGCGATTTGATTTCGACGGTATACTTGGTGTTACCTGAGTCGAAACTGGCAATTCCATAGCCTGTCATGGATTTTATCATACGCAAAGATAGGGTTTTAGTCGGGAAATGCCAGAGAACGGTGCAACCCGCCAGGGCAGACGCATTAAAATAATTTTAAGCTTATTGAGGTCAATTTAGAGAAAAAGGGTCATTTAAAGAGCAAGAACCGGTAGCGCTGCAAGCGTTCCGAAGCGTTCCATTTTACACATCGGAACAAAGTGGAATATTGTGAAACACGCTCATTATCAGCATGTTCCATTAAAAATAAATTGACACATTTTTATAAGTGACTGATAATCAATTATTACAAGTTGGGTTTTTTAAATACACGCCCGGAACGCGCTGATTTTCAATATGTTTCAGTATAATTGAGGAATTCCTTCCACACGTCAAATGTCACCTCCTGTCACGGCGTACAATCTTATAAAAAACATTTTTAATGCGTTTGCCCTGCTATTCCCATCCGATCCGCGTTTTTATCCTGGTTATTTTGGCGTTACACAGTTCCATCAATGCTTTATTTACAAGCGTTTGATTAGGCACATGCTGAAGATCTTTTTTAAATATGGCGTTCATGTACAAATCGGCTTTGTCGATATCCTCTAAAGCAACATAGCAACGGCACATGGTTGCAAAATAAATTGCCGCCTCGTGCCGGTTAAATTGTTTCCGGCCGGGATAAAGTTGGTCCAGGTCGGTCTTGCCTTTAAAAACCGCAAGGGCTTCATCCGGCTTGTCATCATCGATCAGCAGGTTAACATACGGAACCAATGCAAACAGGTAATACGGAAATTTTTTTATCATCTCCACAGTCAGTTCATTTGATTTTTCCGGCTGTCCGCTAAAAAAATAACAAGCCTGCAGTAAATTGTAAAAACGGGCGCCATTTGGGTAAGTGACAATAGCTTTTTGTAATTCCACAATAGTCTCCTCAAATTCGGCGTTCTCAAAGAACTTTCTTAATTCGCCATAAAGCTTTTCTTCGGCGGCGTCAGTAAAAAGATCATACTGGTTGTTAACTGGTTTTTCAGTGAGTCTGTAGCCTCTGCCTATGGATGATGTTTTTAGCATGGTATGGGCTTCGGGCGTCCTGCAGGCTTTTTCGTACACTTTGTTTACTGGTTTTACGGTATGCATTAACTCTTCCAGCATTTCTTCCTGGTCATCCGCCAGTCCGTCATCATCGTCAGAAAAGTCATCATCGTCATAATCGTCCGGCTCATCATCGTCAGAAAAGTCATCATCGTCAATGTCTTCAACTATTGTAAAATTCCCTTCGCCTGCCGTGCGCATCAGTGTATTTCTGATCTGATTTACTTTGGCGTCATCATCATAAGGGCCCCGGAAGTAATATGGCCCGCCTTCGAAACCAAATTCAAGTTCCATAAGTTCAACATTGTCGTCGTCCTGTTCAAGGATATATTGGGCAATAGCAAAATCTTTATGCGGCTTAAACCCGCAGTCTTCGGCAAAAGCTATTGCCCCATAAATTATATTATGTGCAAGAACATACTCGCATGCTTCAATATCGCCTGCATGTTTTTTCAGAAATGTATATTCATCAAGCGACAAGTTGAATTCGTAGCCTGCGTCTTTCACGCCAAGGCAATAAGTATCAACCAGGTAAATTCCCGCCGTTACGTTGCCGTTTTTATGGCCGCGGGCTACTATAATGTTCGAAATGCCGTTATCCTGCCACTCACGGCTTATCCAGCATTCAATGACGGGTAACTGCCGCGCCTGGGTTTTAATATAATTTTCAGCACTTTGGTACGCAGGTTTTAAGTGAACCACCTTGCCTTTTTTCTTCTTTGCCATAGCATTTGTTCTAAAAACAATTATCGCAAAATTGGTTTATAAATAGGGCCTCAAACTCCTATTTTTGCGCTTCAATTTTTTGCATTGGGAAAAGATAAATTAAAACGGTTCGCGGAGGTAGAAACATTCAGCAATGTGTTGCAGCTGGATGCCGGCAAACCGTTTAAAGGACAGTGGAGCGCAGGTTTTTTTAAAAATAATAACCCCATTGTGCTGGAGCTGGCGTGCGGCAAGGGCGAATACGCCGTTAACCTGGCAAAGCTGTTCCCCGGGAAGAACTTTATAGGGATTGATTATAAGGGCAACCGTATTTGGCGCGGGGCGAAAACCGCGCTGGAAGACGGTGTAAACAATGTGGCTTTTTTGCGCATACAAATTGAAAATATTATCGATTATTTCGCCTCCGCCGAGGTTGACGAAATTTGGATAACCTTCCCCGACCCGCAGCCCCAGGTGAGCCGCGAAAAGAAAAGGCTGACATCTCCACGTTTTTTGGACAAGTATAAGCCGATATTGAAGCCTGGCGGTTATATCAACTTAAAAACGGATGACGATGGGCTGCACACCTACACAGCCGGAACAATTGCGGTAAACGGCATGGTATTACATGCGAAAACAGAAGACCTGTATCATTCTGAGTTTGTGGACGAGGTGCTTTCCATCAAAACCTACTACGAAAAGAAATATTTGCGGCACGACAAGAATATTAACTACCTTAAGTTTTCTTACCCCCTCCCGGCCTCCCCTGGAGGGGAGGAGCTAAACAGCGGTTATTTTTTATAGAAAAAACATGGCTGACGATAACTTTTTTGAACGCGTGTACGAAGTAGCGAGGTTAATACCTGTTGGCCGGGTGACATCCTATGGTGCTATCGCCAATTACCTGGGCACAAAGGGTTCATCAAGAATGGTGGGCTGGGCCATGCAGGCTTGCGGCAGGGCATTTCCGCCCGTGCCGGCGCACCGGGTGGTGAACAGGCAGGGTTTATTAACCGCGAAGTTTCATTTTGGCGGCGAGCGGATGCAACAAATGCTGGAAAGCGAAGGTGTTAAAGTAGAAGACGACCAGGTGCAGGATTTTAAAAACCTGTTTTGGGATCCTTCTGTTGAATTGGCGTTATAAATCTGCACGGGGATGGCTTGCGCCCACATAATCGGTAACCAGCCAGGTTAATAATACAACTGTTCCGAAGATCACATAGTACAGTTTGCTGCCTTCAGCATTGTCTTTAAATAGGGTATATGCCAGTACGATAAGCGCAATTCCAACCAAAACTTCGACAGTGGCATGCAGGCCCACGGGGATAACCTTAACTATTCCCAGCGGATAATTGGTAAATACGGTCAGCAGCAAATGAACCGCACCCAATGCATAGGTAAAAATGGCCACCGGCCCGGTAAAACCAAAAAAAGTTGGCGAAGCCAGCAGAAAAACTACAACCACGTAATCTATTAATCCGTGAATTTTAGGGGACATAAATTTCATGAGCTACCGTCGGATTTTAATTATTGGTTTAAATATAAAAATAATTCCGGCTATCAAAGCATTTGCAACAATTCGATCTTATTGCCGAACGGGTCCAGAAAAGCAAAGCGCGTACGGCCGGGAATGCAGGGTTCCTCAACTATTTTTACCTTATCCTGTAAAAGCACGCGTGCTGCAGCTACGTCTGCGATCTCAAATGCAGGATGCCGCCGGGTGATGATCTCCGGCTCGATACCCAGGTGCAATTCAATATTGGCCGCCTGGTACCACAAACCGCCATTCGGCATCAGTGAGGCCGGCTTGGGGATTTCCTTTAAACCCAGAATATCCGTATAAAATGCCCGCGCTTCATCTTCTTTTCCTTTTGGGATTGATAGCTGTACGTGGTCGATCCTTTTAAAATCTATCATCTTAATAGCTAAGCGGCGTTTATTCGTCTTCCGCAAAAGTTAATACATAATTGTTGTTGTCCGATATGGAAAACTCGGTTGCGCCGTAAAATGTTTTTTCGAGGCCTTTTAGTACGGTGACCTTATCTTTTATGTCCTCAAAAAACTTGCGGATGCCTTTAACGTTGATGTAAAACAGCAACGAACCTCCATTACTACGGCTGATTTGCGGCAAAGCTTCGCCAAGGCTTTCAAAAGTTTGAAACATAAAGGTAACGGCGCCATTGGTCAACATTGCCCAAACCAAATTATCGCCTTCCCGCGGTACCGACATAGCCAGTTTAAAGCCAATAGATTCGTAAAACCGGATGGTCTCGCTCATGCTGTCAACAAAAATGTTGGGGGATAGTGTTTGCATGGTTGATTGAGTTAGATTAAGTTGACCCGATAGCTATCGGGTGGGCTGAATGCATTATTTTTGGACACTCAATAATAACAAATAAATCACTAATTCATTAACTCATTAATTCGCTAACTCACTAACTCACTAATTGAATCCATGTCATTAATAGAAGAATTTGAATCCTATCGTACCAAAATGAACGACAGGATAATGGAAACTGCTAATACCAATATCAAACGGTTCTTTGCTTTGGATACAACAACTTATGCCGACGGAGCATTGGACGTAAAAACCAAAGAGATGCTGGGGCTGGTGGCCTCGATGGTACTGCGCTGCGACGACTGCATCAAATACCATTTGGGAAAATGCCATGAAGCAGGTGTAAACCATGACGAAATGAACGAAGTGTTTATGATCGCCAACCTGGTGGGAGGATCGATCGTTATTCCGCATTATCGAAGGGCGGTGGAATATTGGGATGAGTTGAATGCGGTTGGCAGTTAAGAGTTGGCAGTTTGCTGGTATTAATTTTAATTTAGCAGTTTAAAAATCAGCTATGCCAACTGCAAACTCCGAACTGCAAACCAAAAATGTGAAACGCTGTACCTGGGCAGGAAGTGATCCCTTGTATATTAAATATCATGACGAGGAATGGGGCAAACCCATGCATGACGACAAAAGGTTGTTCGAGTTCCTTGTATTGGAATCGGCGCAAGCCGGCTTAAGCTGGATAACCATTTTGCGCCGACGCGAAGGTTACCGCAAAGCGTTCGCCGATTTTGATGTCGAAAAAGTGGCGGCATTTACCGACGAGGATGTGGAAAGGCTGATGCAGGACGCAAGCATCATCCGCAACCGGGGCAAAATCACCTCCGCCATCAGCAATGCAAAGCTGTTTATCGAAATACAAAAAGAGTTTGGCTCGTTTGACAAATACCTGTACAGCTTTATGCCCGAAGGTAAATCAATAAATAACTTTAGCGAGAAAATTCCGGCCAGTACGCCAATATCCGACACAATCAGCAAGGATATGAAAAAACGGGGCTTCAAATTCTTCGGCACCACCATTTGTTATGCCCACATGCAGGCGACGGGGATGGTGAATGACCATATACCGGACTGCTCATTTAAATAATTTTTTGGGGATATCACCGATTTTAGAATGATTTCACCGATTTTTTGGAAAAGTGATTTTTGATTTTGATGACTTGGAAGAAACATTAATTGTATTTTTGAAACGGGCTGATTTGGACAAAGAATTCGTAATCGGTGAAATCCAAAAGAATATTTTTGAAACTTGCTGATTTGAACGAAACCCGTGTAAATCGGTGAAATCAATTAGCAATCGGTGTAATCCAAAAAATAATGAAAAAGTTATTTCTGTTAGACGGCATGGCCCTGATTTACCGGGCGCATTTTGCCCTGAGTAAAACGCCGCGCTTTACTTCCGGCGGATTAAATACTTCAGCGGTGCTGGGGTTTACCAATACACTGCTGGAGGTGATCCGCAAGGAAAACCCTACCCACATGGCGGTGGTATTTGATACCGAAGCGCCCACGGAACGTCACATAGAGTTTGCCGACTACAAGGCCCAGCGTGAATCCATGCCCGAAGACCTGTCGACAGCCATTCCTTATATTTTTAAAGTAATACTTGGTTTTAACATCCCGGTTATTACTTCAGACGGTTACGAAGCGGATGATATCATCGGCACCCTTGCCAAAAAAGCGGAAGCGAAAGGCTATAATGTATTTTGCATGACGCCGGATAAGGACTTTGCGCAGCTGGTATCAGACAAAATATTCATTTACAAACCGGCCCGGCTGGGCAATGAAATGGAAATTTTGGGCGTTAAGGAAGTGCTGGAAAAGTGGGAAGTGGAACGTGTAGAGCAGGTAATAGACATATTGGGTTTGTGGGGAGACGCGGTGGATAATATTCCCGGTATACCAGGAATCGGCGAAAAAACGGCCAAATCGCTTATTAAACAGTATGGGTCGGTTGAAGGTATAATTGAGCATGCCGACGAATTAAAAGGCAAATTGCAGGAAAACGTGAGGCAATACGCCGAGCAGGGCCTGCTGTCCAAAAGGCTGGCTACCATTAACCTTAACACACCGGTTGAACTGGATGAAGCTGGCCTGGAGATGTGCCCCCCAAGTAAAGACTTATTGGAGCCTTTATTTGCCGAACTGGAGTTCCGCACGCTGGGCAAACGTGTTTTCGGGGACGATTTCAGCATTACTGAAACACGCGCCGTCGGCATTCAAACCGATCTGTTTGGTGCACCGGTTGCAACCGGCCGCACCACGATGACCGTTGAAGTACAGGATATAGCAGAGCCCGAATTTACAACGGCCGGGAAAAATATCAATAATGTTCCCCACGAATATTACCTTGCCGACACGGTCGAAAAAAGAAAAGAGCTTATCGATATCCTCGCTAAACAAAAAAGCTTTTGCTTTGATACGGAAACCACGGGAACCGATGCCAATGATTGTGAGTTAGTGGGCTTGTCTTTCGCCGTAAAGCCCGGCGAGGCCTGGTATGTGCCGGTGCCCGAAGACCAGGAAGCAACAAAGGGTATTGTGAACGAATTTAGAGCAGTGCTTGAAAACCCCGCGATCGGCAAAATAGGCCAGAACATTAAGTACGATATCCTGATGCTGAAATGGTACGGCGTGCAGCTGCATGGCGACCTGTTTGATACAATGATGGCGCATTATGTGATCGACCCGGATACCCGGCACAATATGGATGTGCTTTCGGAAAATTATTTAGGATACAAACCGGTTTCCATCACGGAACTCATTGGCCCCAAAGGAAAAGGCCAGGGCAGCATGCGCGATGTGGAAATTGAGAAGATAAAAGAATACGCTGCGGAAGATGCTGACATTACCCTGCAGCTGGAAGCTGTTTTTGCGCCGAAAGTAAAGGAGGTTGAAGCCGTGAAGCTGATTCATGAGATTGAAAACCCGCTAATCTACGTGCTGGCGGATATGGAGTTTGAAGGCGTAAAGATCGACCACGAAACCTTGAAGGAGTTTTCGAAAGAACTTGAAAAAGATATTCTCCGGTACGAGAAAATAGTTTACGAAAAAGCCGGTGTCCGCTTCAATATCGCCTCGCCAAAACAACTCGGCGAAGTGCTTTTTGAAAAACTGATGCTGGATCCGAAAGCTAAAAAAACCAAAACCGGCCAGTACCAGACCGGCGAGGATGTGCTGATGTCCTTGGCCGCCAAAAGTGATATTGTAAGGGACATCCTGGATTTCCGCCAATTGCAAAAACTGAAATCAACCTATGTGGATGCCTTGCCGACGATGGTGAACCGGAAAACCGGCCGGGTGCATACCTCCTATAACCAGGCGGTGGCAGCCACCGGGCGATTAAGCTCGGTTAACCCTAACCTGCAAAATATTCCAATCCGTACCGAGCGCGGCCGGGAAGTGCGTAAAGCGTTTATCCCGCGGGATGAGGGCCATACCATTGTTTCAGCGGATTATTCGCAGATCGAATTGCGCATTATCGCCGAGATCAGCAAGGACGCAAACATGACGGAGGCCTTTGTTAAAAACCTCGACATCCACACCGCAACCGCAGCCAATGTGTACGGCATTGGTCTTGACAAGGTGAGCAGCGACCAGCGCCGCAATGCTAAAGCAGTGAATTTTGGTATTATCTATGGGCAGTCGGCATTTGGTTTATCGCAAAGCCTGGGCATACCGCGCAAGGAAGCGGCCGAAATCATCGACAACTATTTTGCCCAATACCCCGGCATCAAACAGTACATGGCCGATACCATGAACTTTGCCCGCGAGAACGGCTTTGTGTGCACGCTGATGGGCCGTCGGAGGTATTTACGCGATATTAATTCGGCTAATGCCACCGTCCGCGGCTTTGCTGAACGAAATGCCATCAATGCGCCGATACAGGGTTCGGCAGCCGATATGATCAAGATCGCCATGATCAATATCCATAAAGAGTTTAAAGCCCGCAAACTGGATGCTCGCATGACCATGCAGGTACATGACGAGTTGGTTTTTGACGTGCCGCATAATGAAGTGGAAATTGTAAAGCCGATCATCGTGGAGAATATGAAGAATGCTATTAAAACCACCGTGCCGATTTTAGTGGAGATTGGGAGTGGGGTGAACTGGCTGGAGGCGCATTAGTGTTTGGGATTACACCGATTTTATTTTGGGGGATTTCACCGATTTTTTAAAGTGATTTCACCGATTAGGATGGATTGATTAAGCTTAGGATGAAATTTTACGATAAATATCCGCAACTAAGAACATGTTTAAATTTCAATAGTGGGATTTCTTGCCAAAATGATACTGCAGAAAGCTAATTGAATAAAAGCTATAGCGGAAGCAGTTGTTCTTTCATAATCTTTTGAAAGCCTTCTAAAGAAATTCAGCCATGAAATGGAACGTTCTACCTGCCAGCGTCCTTTTTGCGGGACGAAACCCTGCTTGCTTTCCGGCTTTTGGGTTATCTCTATTTTCCATCTATAAACATTTTCCACCACATCGCTAAACTCGCCCCGATAAGCCAAGTCTGCACAAATTGTTGATAGCCTGTCGGAGCTTTCTTCCACTTGCCATAGCAACTCAAATCCACCCTGACCGTCATGCACTTGTGCTGATGTTACACTTACAGCTATAGGCAACCCAAGGGAGTCTACTGCCAAATGCCGCTTTCTTCCGTTTACCTTCTTTCCTCCGTCTATTCCACTTTCTAAACTGATAAAACTAACTTTTTTAACACTCTGACTATCAATAGCTACCCGACTTGCACAGGGCTCCCGTTTTTGACGAATTCGTTCTGTGACAACCAGCCCTGAAAGTAGTTTTTTCAATATTCCCATCTTGCTCCACTTGTTAAAATAGTAATAAACTATACTCCAATCGGGATATTTGCTGTCAAGATTGCGCCACTGTACGCCTGTTCGAGTTAGCCATATTATGGCAGTGAATATCTCGCGCAAATCGTGATGACGCTTCCTTTTTCCTTGCTCCTTTTCTAATATTTTCTCTATATATTGCCATTGAGAATCGGTCGGCCCTGTAAACTTTGTTTGCATTGGATAAATCGATTTGTGGTAAAATCTAATTTATCCCTACCGATTCTCTTTTTACATTTTCGTTATCAACTTGTCCACAAATATTTAAACATGTTCTAAA
>Ga0210389_10001634_pt1 | contig 18103 bp, 13 predicted proteins | sample IncBWH28OmetaG_FD_160127 | JGI IMG/M metagenome (GOLD analysis project Ga0210389, IMG submission 160127) | Forest soil microbial communities from Barre Woods Harvard Forest LTER site, Petersham, Massachusetts, United States - Inc-BW-H-28-O ...
TTTCCACGCTCATAAAGATGTCGTCCTCAAGGCCGGAAACGCCGGTGGACTCGACTTCCAACTTGACGGAAAAAAGCTCGACGTAGGCGGCGACTTCGGCGAGGTCAAGTCCGTTACGATCGGCCATGCCGGACTGATTCAGAGCCCTTCCCCGCCGCCGACAAACCCATAATTTACCTGTTTATTTTCATTCGTTTAGGGGTCATTTACGATCCTGGGCGCCCCATTCAATGCAACCTTCTCCCGCTCAATGTTCGCCACTCCCCGTTCCCCCAATTTCGTTGCACCTGAGGGCCATCTCTGATAACTTTTTGAAGATAGCTTGAAAGCCCAAACCGGTCGAGAGCCTGTGGCGCAATAATCCCCCCTTAATCGGACCGTAGGCCCGAACCATGAGGCCCGAGCCATGAGCTTAGACCCAGAGGCCAGACTCAGAGGAAAGTCACCAAGAGGAGATACCACGTTGCCAGCAAAGAATCGTTTTCTGTTTACTTCGGAGTCCGTGACCGAAGGCCATCCCGATAAGATTGCCGACCAGATATCCGACGCCATTCTCGACGCCTGCCTGACTGAGGACCCATCCAGCCGCGTCGCCTGTGAGACCCTAACCTGCACCGGCCTGGTAGTGATAGCCGGCGAAATCACCACCAAAGCTTACGTAGATTTTCAGTCGGTAGTTCGCGGCGTAGTGCAATCCATCGGCTACGACAATGCGCTCTATGGATTCGACTCCAATACCTGCGCTGTGATCTCCAGCATCAACAAGCAGTCGGGCGATATCGCCATGGGCGTTGACACCGGCGGGGCCGGCGACCAGGGCATGATGTTCGGCTTCGCCTGCAATGAGACCCCGGAGCTGATGCCGATGCCAATTTCACTGGCGCACAAGCTCACCGAAAAACTTTCCGAAGTCCGCAGATCCGGTGTTTGCCCTTACCTCCGTCCTGATGGAAAATCCCAGGTTACAGTCGAATATTCCGCGCCTGGCAAGGTAAAGCGCGTCGATGCGGTCGTTGTCTCAACGCAGCACGCCGACAATGTCAGCAACGATCAGCTTCGCGCCGACATTTTAAAGCACGTGATTCAGGCCGTAATTCCGGCCAACCTGCTCGACGAAGACACCAAGTATCACATCAATCCCACGGGCCGTTTCGTAATCGGCGGGCCGATGGGCGACTCCGGCCTGACTGGCCGCAAGATCATCGTCGACACTTACGGTGGTATGGGACGGCACGGCGGCGGCGCTTTCAGCGGCAAGGATCCGACCAAGGTCGATCGCTCAGCCGCCTACATGGCGCGCTACATTGCGAAGAACATCGTGGCCGCTGGCTTGGCCGAGCGCTGCGAAGTTCAGCTTGCTTACGCAATCGGCGTAGCCGAGCCCGTCAGCGTCCTGGTTGAGACGTTCGGAACCGAGAAGGTTGATCCGGCCGTGATCCCGGATCTGGTACGGGCAAATTTCAAACTCAATCCGCGCGCAATCATCGAGTCGTTGAACCTGCGCCGCCCGATCTATCGCAAGACAGCCGCGCATGGCCACTTCGGCGGCACGGATCCTGACTTCACGTGGGAAAGAACCGACAAAGCCGCAAAACTCGCTGCCGACGCGGGCCTGAAGCACGAGCCAGCAGGAGCCCGCAAATAAATTTGCACCACAGAGGCACAGAGACACAGAGAAAAGCGATTTTTGGTTTTTCAGAAATTTAGGTTTTCTCTGTGACTCTGTGTCTCTGTGGTGAAGTTTTAGAAATTGATACTTAAAGCACTCATCCGGGGAGAAAAATGGCAACGACACCAATCAACTGTGATGTAAAGAACTTCGAACTCGCCGATCTCGGCAAGAAGCGTATCGAATGGGCGAACCAGTCGATGAAGGTCTTGCAGATCATCCGCAAGGAATTCATCAAGAACCAGCCTCTTAAAGGCCTGCGCATTTCGGCCTGCCTGCACGTTACCGCCGAGACCGCGAATTTGATGATCGCCCTGCGCGATGGCGGCGCCGACGTGGCGCTCTGCGCCTCAAACCCCCTGTCAACTCAGGATGACGTAGCCGCCAGTCTGGTGCGCGACTACAACATTCCCACCTTCGCCATCAAGGGCGAGGACAACGATTCCTACTACTCGCACATCATGGCGGCGCTCGACCACAAACCGCAGATCACCATGGACGACGGCGCCGATCTCGTCGGCGTATTGCATACCAAGCGCAAAGCCGAGCTTGCGCACGTGATTGGCGGCACGGAAGAAACAACGACGGGCGTGATTCGTCTTCGTGCCATGGCGAAGGAAGGCGTGCTTCAGTATCCGATCATCGCCGTCAATGACGCCGACACCAAGCACCTGTTCGACAACCGTTACGGCACTGGGCAATCGACCATTGACGGAATCATCCGCGCGACGAATTTCCTGTTAGCGGGATCGAAATTCGTAGTAGCCGGCTACGGCTGGTGCGGACGAGGCTTGGCATCGCGCGCGCGTGGCGCTGGAGCCGAAGTCATCGTCACCGAAATCGATCCGACGAAAGCGCTCGAAGCCGTGATGGACGGCTTCCGCGTCATGAGCATGGAAGAAGCTGCGAAGCTCGGCGACGTCTTCTGCACCGTAACAGGCAACAAGAACGTGCTCGCCAAGCAGCATTTCGAAGCGATGAAGGATGGCGCGATCATCTCGAATTCGGGCCACTTCAACGTCGAGATCGACATTCCCTCGCTCGAAAAGTTGGCGGGCTCGAAGCGCACCACCCGCAGCTTCGTCGAAGAATACACGATGAAAGACGGTCGCCGCATCAACCTGCTCGGCGAAGGCCGCCTTATCAATTTGGCCGCCGCGGAAGGCCACCCGGCATCGGTGATGGATATGAGCTTTGCCGATCAGGCTCTTTGCTGCGAATACATGGCGAAGAATTACAAGTCGCTTGAAAAGCGCGTCTACACAGTTCCGGTCGACCTCGATAAGCGGGTCGCCAAGCTGAAGCTTGAATCGATGGGCATCAAGATCGATCGACTGACGCCGGAGCAGGAAGAGTACCTGGCAAGCTGGAACGAAGGAACCTAGTGTAGCGCGGGCACTCTTGCCCGCGACTTTTGACTTGAAGTAAGGGGCGGCGCGAGCCGCCCCTTTTATCTTGCTATTTCAGCTCCACGAAATGAAGACGAGGTTCAAAGCAATGCGCGCGAGCCTGATTTCCCTTATTGCGCAAGCCCCAGGTAGTCGGTGTGGGTTCCGTCGCTGAGTGAAATCACACCGCTTCCATCCATCCCCGCCTTGTAGACCTGATACAGCTCCAGCTGACTTGAGTATGACGCGTAGTAGATATTCGAGTTGAGGACCACAGCCTCGTAAGTATTCGGAACAACCACCACATCGCCGCTGCCATCCAGGTTTATGCTCTCCACGTTATAAGTGTTGGTGTCGTCCTCGCCGATGAAAAAGACCTTCTTGTTATCGGGGCTGAACGAAGGAAGATCGGTCCATTTCGTCCGTGAGGCGGTCACGGTAGCGGTGCCGGTTCCATCTGTCTTCACGGTATAGATTCCGTATACGGACGTTCCCTCACAAACGAAGGCTATCTGCTTGCCGTCCCCGGAAAAGCCAGCGCTAAAGCAGTCCGTCATGGAGGCGGGCAGTGTCGGCGTCAGATCCACTTTGTCGGTACCGTCGATGTTGATGATCGAAAGATGATGTAGGGTACCGTCGTTGAAGACTACTTTCTTCCCATCCGGAGAGATGCGAACGAAATCGATGTTGCCGGTCGTAGTCAGCTGCAGAGATTCCGACCCGTCAGCGTTCTGTACCCATGCATCTCCATTCAGGTAAAGCGCCACCTTCGTCGCGTCGGCTGACACGGAACTATAGTAGGCATCACCCGATGTCAGCGGAACAGGGGTTACACCGGTACCATCCAGCTTCTGTCTGAACAGGGGCGTGGCCGGCACAGCTGTGCGGTCAGACAAGAAAACCATCTGCGTGAATTGTGGGACAGAATGACTATCGCCGCAACCCGTGAGCACCACCGCCAGCGGGGCCAGGAGAGTCAGCAGAAGTAGTGAGCGCGTTTTCAACAAAATACCTCCTTAGATTGGTGTTCGCCGCAGCCGTTTCTCGATTACTCGCGGCACTTACTAAGACAACATAGCGCCCATCAGATACGACCACAACGGTACTAAAGATTGAATCTTCTGATGGCACACGCCCCGAAAACCATTCCCGCGAAACCAAAACAAACGAGAGGCCCTCTTCACGGATGATGTAACGCCACAGATCAGCCACACAGCGGCGAGCAAATAACGAAAGGAAATCGTGAGTCACCGGAAAAAGCGCGCCTGCCCGTTTCGGTCGATCCAGCCGCCTTTTCTTTTTTATTTGAGCTACTTTTCTCTCGCTTTGCGTATGTCCTAGTAGGGGGAGGATGCAACAGCCCTCCGCCACGACCGTCCGGAAACGGCATTCCGCTGCGCGAAAGACCTAAAGACAATTCTCGTGAGACCACCGATTCGCGCGGCGGGAGCGCCGACTTTGATTGGCCCAAGGAGCACACCCATGACCCGCGCACCCATGACCCGCACCTCACTTCGTACACTCCGTTCTGCTGGCTGCCTTGCCAGTCTCTTATTGCTGCTTGCCTTACCATCGGTGGCCCAGCTCTCTCCCAGCGCTGACGCCTATACCAACACCGCCAGCCCCAGCACCAACTACGGCGCACAAAAGCTGCTGGAGGTCGACAGTCCGTCCATGGCCACCTACATCCAGTTCGATCTGTCCTCGATTCCAGCGGGTTACACCAGCTCCAACATTGCCAAGGCTACGCTGAAGCTCTACGTCAACACCGTGCCTACAGCCGGCAGCTTCAACGTGGACTACGTCAACGGCAGCTGGAGCGAGAGCACGATCGCGGCCAACCTGTCGCCCGCGCTCGGCACAACTATCGCGGCCAGCGTTCCTCTGACCAAGAGCGAGGTACACGACTACATCCTCGTCGACGTGACGGCCGCGGTGGGCGCGTGGCTTAATGGAACACAATCCAATGATGGCATCGCGCTCGTCGGCAACTCGCCCTTCAATGCCACCTTCGATAGCAAGGAAAACACGACCAACAGCCATCCGCCGGAGCTCGATATTGTGTTCGCAGGCGGCGGAGGAAGCGGGATCACGGGGATTAACACCTCGGCGACCAGCGGTCTTCAGGGCGGAGGCTCGAGCGGCACGCTCAACCTGAGCCTGATCACCAGTTGCGCGAGCGGCCAGATTCTGCAGTGGAACGGGAGTGCATGGAAGTGCGCCAGCGCGGGCACGGGAACGATTACCGGCGTGACGGCGGGCGCAGACATGACCGGCGGCGGCACCAGCGGCACGGTGACCTTGAACCTCGACACGACCAAGGTGCCGCAGTTGGCGATGGCTAACACTTTCACCGGCAATCAAACGGTTAATGGCAATTTGAGCGCGACCGGGGCGGTGACGAGCAACAGCTATCTGATCGGCAGCGACCTGTTCGCGTTCGGGTCCACCAGCACGGCGAATGTTTTTCTCGGCTTTTCCGGGAATCTAAGTACCAGCGGGACCAGCAATACCGCGATCGGCCGGGTTGCGCTCAATCATAACGTCGACGGGTACTACAACACTGCGACCGGTACCGCCGCGCTTTACTCCAATACCTCGGGCTACAACAATATCGCGACCGGCAACGACGCGCTCACTGGCAACACCCTTGGCTACTACAACAGCGCCACTGGCGCCTATGCGCTCACGAACAACACCACGGGATCTCAAAACACAGCTGAAGGACGCGCATCCCTTTACTTCAACACCACTGGCACCAGCAACACAGGGCTGGGATTTAATGCTGGGCACACCTTTGACCTCTCCAACATTACCGGCAGTAACGATACTTTCGTCGGCGCCAACGCCGTCCCTTCAACCGGAACCCTGACGAACGCGACCGCCGTCGGCGCCAACGCGGAAGTTACCGAGAGCAACGCGCTGGTACTGGGCAGCATCAACGGTGTCAACACCGCCACCGCCGACACGAGCGTCGGCATTGGCACCACGGCTCCCGCTTCGACTCTGGATGTGGAAGCTAATATGGCCGCGAGAAGCGCTCCAATTCTATTGCTGAAAAACAACGCGGCGATCCAGTCAGCAGCCACCGGCAACGCCATCGATCTTCGCTTCGCGCCGGATGGCGGGAGCAGCGTCGGAGATCCCAATGCTTACATTCGCGTTCAGGAAGACGGCAACAGCCAATATGGCGCGTTTATGAGCTTTGCGACCATGGCCGATGGTGGCGCCGGCGCCGGCGCCATTGAGCGAATCCGAATTACAGCCAACGGCAGCGTTGGCGTCGGAGTCTCTTCGCCCACGCACATCTTTCAGGTTGGCCAGGGCTTGGGCGCTGCCTTCGCCGATGGCTGGTCCACCTACAGCTCCCGCCGCTGGAAGACGAACATTCAAACGCTGCCCAACGCGCTGGCGAAAGTTGAGCAGCTGCGCGGCGTCTCCTACGACCTCAAGGGCAACGGCAAGCACGAAATCGGAGTCATCGCCGAAGAGGTTGGTCAAGTCGTTCCCGAAGTTGTGAGCTACGAGGAGAACGGAAAAGACGCCCAGGGCGTCGACTACAGCCGCCTGACCGCGCTTTTGATCGAAGCGGTTAAGCAACAACAACAACAGATTCGGGACCAGCAGGAGCAAGTGCGGGAACAACGCGCCCAGATCCAGAGCGAACTCAAGCAGGTGAAAGCGCAGCAGCGGCAGATCATCCGCTTAAGCAGCAAGGTGGGAGTTCTGGAAGCAAACGCGCAAGAGACTCGGCAGTCGACAGCCGCGCGTTCGGTCACCGACTCACGAAGCGACCGGACAAATGACAACCCGTCCAAGACATCGCTTCAAGCAAGCCGGTAGGGAGACTATGCCAAGTCGTAACAGGGCAGGCAGAAACGCCTGCCTTGTTGTTACGGGGCGCCCTCAAACGCGCTGTCCAGCGGCCCGAAAGGATCGGGCCGCGATTTTTTTCTAAAACGAACTCAGCGCCGACCGCCTCCAAGTATTCGTCGCTACGCAGACATACACATAGTTCGCGTCCGCTCCAATCTGTCCCGCACTGCACGGAGCCGAGGAATTTGCCGGCGTTGCCAGATTTACGTGAAAACTTCCTGCCGTATAAACGCCGGTCGCGTTCACCTCGAGATTGCCGCCTGTCACGGTATTGATCGTTAATTGCCCATTCGCATCGTTGATCATCCGCACATTATTCTGCGAAGTTCCAAAGCCGTTCAAATCAATATATGGAGTCGCCGAGCTGTTCGCCGAGTTCCCGATATCCACCGAGCCGTTGACCGCATCCCCATTCAGCGTAATGTCACCGAGATAAAGGCTTGCTCCAACGATGTTCCCGAGACCATCCACGGAAAATAGTCCCTTTCCATCCTTGGCGTATTGCAAGGCATATTGCCAGGATGCGCCCGGACTGTTCTGGATAAGAACTCCAGTGCCAAGCGAACCGTAATCGGCCGAGTAGACAGCGCCAATATAGTCTCCGTTCACCTGGTCAAGAACGCCTTCCTGCACATCAATCCCGTAAGTGAGTGCGTTCTGGACAGGATCGACAATCGACGAGGCAAATTCTGTGGCGGAGAGAAATCCTTGTCCCTGGTTCTGCACGTTCACCAGGATTCCCGAAGAGTCCGAGTGTGGGCCGTTCTGGCGGACCAGTATGCCCAGGCCATCCACCTCGCCGATTTTCCCGCCCGTCCACCAGTTGTCTTTTTGAATATTGATGGTCGCGCCCGTCTGCGCGGTCAGCGGACCATTCCGGCCGCTGCCCCGGGCATTGGCGGTAATGCTCGCCGCCTGACACGGCTTATTGATGCAATTCAGAGCGACCGGGCCGACTACCAGAGGAGGTTTGCTTTTGGCCGCCTGGCCATGCGCAAATAGACTTAGGGCCACGAGAGTCAACGAGAGGAAATACCGCATAGGGTCTCCTGAGCAGCCTTAATTGTAGCCGGGCGCATGGTGCCTATCTAATATGCCAGGGGGAAGAGGTGGGATCTGCTTGAAACCAGGAGGGCTGGCTCCCCTATTTTTTCTCGGCGGCAAATCCCGCGCCACGCAGGACTTTTCCAGGCAAGGCTCCGGTCATCTTGCCGCCTTCGATCACGGGAACGCCATTGACTAGGACAAAGTCCATCCCCTCCGACAGCCGGTTAGGCTCGTCAAACGTCGCCACGTCGCGCACCTTCTCCGGATCAAAGACGACCACATCCGCCCACATTCTCTGTTTAAGCACGCCGCGATCGGTCAGTCGCATTCTCTGCGCAGGCAGCGCGGAGAATTTGCGAATCGCTTCTTCGAGCGTTAGCTTCTTCTCTTCGCGAACGTACTTGCGCAAGATTCGCGGAAATGTTCCATAGGCCCGAGGGTGCGGATGCTCCTCGCCGAGAATGCCTTCGGGCGAAGTTCCGGAAGAATCGTTGTCAATCGAGACCCACGGCTGCTGGAGAGCGAGCGCGACATCGGGTTCCGACATGCCGAAGACGGCACACTCGGCAAAAGTGTCTTGGATCAGCAGATCAAAGAGCGCGTCCATCGCGTTTTTGTGCATCATCTGGGCAACCTCTGAAAGACGCTTGCCCTGGAATTTCTTCAGCTCCGGATTCTGCACCACGCCGATCATCACCGCATCTGGACCGGGAATTTCTTGCCATTCGTTGTCCCAGTCTCCGGAGGGAGCTTCCAGCTCTTTGCGAATGCGGGCGCGGGTCGCGGGATCTCTCAGGCGCTCGATCAGCTTGGCATCTCCGCCGTCATGCGCCCATGGTGGAACGAAAGCCGACATGCTGTTGAACCATGCGGTATAAGCGTAGGTGTTGGCCGAGATATCGCTGCCCTGCGCACGGGCCTGATTGATTTTGGCGACTACCTCCGGCATGCGTCCCCAATTTTTTTTTCCGGCAACCTTGATATGCCAGATCTCGACTGGAATGTGCGCCTCTCGTCCGATGCGCACAGCTTCATCGATGGATTCGAGTACCGTATCGCTCTCATTGCGCATATGGGTGGCATAGATTCCACCGAACTTGGAGGCTTCGGCGGCGAGCGCGATAATCTCTTCCGTCTTGGCGTAGGGCGCGGGCGCATATTCAAGAGCGGTCGAAACGCCGACGGCTCCGTCGCGCATTGCATCGCGGACGAGCGCCTTCATCTTTTCGAGTTGCTCGGGCGTGGGCTGGACATCGGCATCGCCGAGGACAACACGCCTCACCTGCGTGGCACCAACATAGCTCGCAAGATTGATCCCCATGCCCTGCTTTTCCAGCCGCGCAAAATAGTCGCGGAACGTTTGCCAGTCGACGTCGACCTTGTAATGCGCGTAAACAGGACGATCGGCCTCGACAATTGCTTTCGAAAGCGGCGCAGCAGATCCGCCCTCGCCGGTGATTTCAGTCGTAATGCCCTGGTAAATCTTCGAGGGCAGCCGCGGATCGACGAGGATGGTCATCTCCGACTGCCCAAGCATGTCGATAAAGCCTGGAGCGACAACTTTGCCGGCGGCGTCGATGGTGCGCTTGCGCGCGACCGCGGAGAGATTGCCGATGGCAGCGATTCGTCCGTCGCGAATTCCGATGTCGCCCGAATACCAGGGAGAGCCGGTGCCGTCGACAATATGACCGTGTGTGATGACGATATCAAATGCAGCGTCGGCCGCATGGCCGAACGTGGAGGCGATCAGAAACAAGATGACAGACAAATAGCGCGTTAGCGTCATGAGTTGAGCCCGGAAATTGTCATGCACTGAAATTGTCATGCCCGGAAGTTGTCAGGCCCGACCATTAATCTTCGCCCACCACCAGCGCACGCCCACAAACAAGAATCGCCAGTCGTGAAAGAATTCCGGCGCCTTGCCCTCAAAAGCATGGCCGATGAACTGGAAAGCCCATCCAATCAGGAACAGGGCTAACGCGTAGAGCCACAGTCGGCGATAGAACATTCCGGCGATGAAGACCGGGAGTGACAACAGAATGGTAGGAATGCCCAGCGTGTGGCACAACCGGTTCACCGGATGTTGATGACTGGATCCGTATTGCGAGATCCACTGCTCGTTAGTGCGTCCGCCTAGCACGCGAGGGATGATATCACGACACTGGCCACCGGGGCCGCGACGACGCATCTCTTTGTCGCGCGCACGCTCCAATCCCAAACGCGCTTACAATAAAGGCATGTACCACTACAATCCCTCGACTGCTCTGGAAGAACTGAACGAAGAAGCAACACTGCCGAATCCGGTCCATGTGCGCGACATGATGTTGCGCCGAAAGCTCTCGGCCGATGAGGCGTTGGAGTTGAACCGGATCTTTCTTGAATATCAGAAATTTTTCGGCGAGACGCAGAAGCTCGGCAAGGACATCCTGAAGCGCCTGGCGGCATAATTCGGGTGCGGCAGCCGGGACCGGGCATCCCTTGCGCATCATCGGGTCATCTCATTTGCGCGCAAGTCATTCGCGCGCAAGAAACATTTGCCGAATGCCGGAGCCACCGATCCTATGTCCACCGCTGATGACGTAAAACGCCACGTACGCAAGAAAGAGAACAATCCCTTCAGCGAACAGGAAAAACACGGAGACGAGGCGCAGCGCCGCAAACCCACGCACGTGCATGACAATCAGGATGGCACCTCATCCGTGCAGCCGCACACGCATCGCAGTAACACCAACGGCGGAACTCCCGAGAACCACTCGAAGACCGCCTAGTCACAACTTTCAAAGCATCGACAAATTGCTTGACTTAGGCGCCTGACCATTCACAATTGATGTGAGCGCCAATGATGTGAACGCCAAAGATGCTGCGGCTGACCGGATCTTTGACGGTTTGCTTGAATTCGCAGCATCCGGTGGCCTTAGCGAGGTGGCGCGACCCCGATGACGAGAGCCTAACTCGCACGTACTCAATACTTTGGCCGCAAGTACTACATTCCACAGAGACCTGTCACGAAACCGCTAAGCCCTTTATTTTCAGAGACTGATTTGAGGCAGGTGGTACCCCCCGTATTTACTAATCTACAAACAGAGGAAAAATCTTCCGCGAGCCTTTCCAGCATGAGTCTTTCATCCAGGTCGAAATATTCCTTCCGAATTCCCGAAACGAAATGAGACCGACTTACACAATAAGAATGAGGTGGCTTTCAGTTCGACTCGTCAGTAGTTTCGCTGTAACATTTTTGACTTAGTTGTCCGGTTTGCAAGCTTTTCTTCCCGCCCATATAACAAACCGGACGCAACGACCGATAACCTCGCTAACCAACATCGCAGCAACGATCGCAAGCGAACGATCGCCAGCAAAGCTCGCCAGCACGACGGGCGACAGGGCCCACGGAAACTAACTCAGGCCATCAACCATCAGACTTGCACGTCTAAGGAGACACACCATGACAGAGATAAAGAAACGGACATTCAAGCTCGGCCGCACCGCGCGTGCCTATGATCCTCGCATTCCACATATGAGCGCCCTGCTCGCAGGAAAGGTGCTTCCGGCTCCTCCACCATCCGTCGACTTCACGAAAGGCATGCCGGCAAATTTGGGCATGATGCTCAACGACACTCTGGGAGATTGCACCTGCGCGGCGGTTTATCACGCGATTCAGGTTTGGACCTTCAATGCCACCAAGGGAAAATCGACCGACACGGAGCCGGATAGCGACGTCAAGAAGCTCTATGAGCTAGCCTGCGGGTACAACCCGAATACGCCAGGCGAAGGCCCGGGCGGAAATGAGCAGCACGTGCTCAAGTATCTGCTGAGGAAGGGCGCTCCTCTCGGCAAGGACGGAAAGACGACCAACAAAATCGCCGCTTTCGTCGAGGTCGATCCTCGCATCACCGATGATGTAAAGCGGGCCATCAACAATTGCGGCGTTGCCTACATCGGCTTCAACGTGCCAGCAAGCCTCATGCCTCCGAATGCCGAGCCTCCCGCCGTTTGGACTGTGGACCCGTCCAACTCGAAGATCATCGGCGGCCACGCAGTGGTGCTCGCGGGTTACGACGCAAAGGGCGCGCGAGTAATTTCATGGGGCCAGTACTACACCATGACGTGGGATTTCTTCGCCACGTTTGTCGACGAAGTCTATGCCATCGCGGATATGGACTGGGTCGAGGCCACCGGCAAGACTCCAGGCGGGCTCAGCCTTGCCGAGCTGGAACAACAAATGCAGGCCTTGAAAGTAGCGCTGGCGGCTGAAGTCGCGGCGTAGGCCACATTCCAAAAGGAAAAAACTCTTGGGCGGCGCCAGCCGCCCTTTTTTCTTGATGGCGATTTACCGCCGTACAATAGAGCTATGTCGACTCTCGGCGAAATCCTGAACCAGCGCGTGCGCGAAGGCGACCGCGAGCTTTGGGAGCCGATCGACGCCGGGTCCGGCGGATCAAGCGCGAACAGCAATCGGATTCGCTGCCACGCCTGTGGACATTGCTGCCCGATTTCCGAAGGACAGTCCGGAGTTTGCAAAGTTCGCTTCAATCGCGGCGGGGTGCTCTTCGTTCCGTATGGCTATGTGGCTGGAGTGCAATGCGATCCGATCGAGAAGAAGCCGTTCTTCCATGCGTCGCCCGGAGCGCTCGCCTACAGCTTTGGAATGATGGGCTGCGATCTGCACTGCTCTTATTGCCAGAACTGGGTGACCTCGCAGGCGCTGCGCGATCCGAATGCGATCTCTCCTCCACTGGAAGCCGGCCCCGATCAGTTGGTAAAAGACGCGCTGGCACAGGGCGCGAAGGTTCTAGTTAGTACGTACAATGAGCCGCTGATCACGAGCGAATGGGCGGTTGCCGTTTTTCGGGAGGCGCGTGCGTCCGGATTGCAGACCGCGTATGTTTCAAACGGCAACGGAACGCCGCAGGTGCTCGAGTATCTTCGCCCCTGGATCGATCTTTATAAAGTGGACCTGAAGAGCTTCGACGACCGTCACTATCGCGAACTAGGCGGGCGCATCCAGCCAATCCTCGAAACGATTCGCGCTCTGTATGGAATAGGCATCTGGCTGGAGTTGGTCACTCTGCTGATTCCGGGATTCAACGACAACGATGACGAATTACGGCGGTTGACAGAGTTTGTGGCAAGCGTGTCGGTAGACATTCCATGGCACGTGACCGCTTTCCATCGGGACTACAAGATGACTTCGCCCGACGACACGCGAGCGGAGGATTTGCTGCGGGCTGCGGAGATCGGACGCGAAGCCGGATTGCGCTACATCTATTGCGGGAACCTTCCCGGGCGAGTTGGCGAATTCGAGAACACTCATTGCCATGGTTGCGGAGAAACGGTGATTCGGCGCTTCGGGTATTACATCGAAGAATACAAACTGACCGCACACGGCGCTTGCCCCTCCTGCCACATCCAAATTCCAGGTCGCTGGTCGACAAAGTTTGACGGACAGATTGCGGCCACTCCTTTTCTGCCCCGCCGCAAGCAGCAATTCGTTAGAATCCTGACGAGATGAAAGCTTCGAGTTGCGCGCCTCGAGCTAGAGCCTTCGTCGGATGCTCTGCGATTCGGACTTCAGGCTCCGGCTTTAAGCTCGAGGCTCGTGACTCGAGGCTTGTAGCTCGAAACTCCTTATTCATGCGAATCGCCAAAATAGCGCTGCTTGCGGTTTCGCTTTGCCTGCTGCCCGCGTGCACGCCCCGCGACTTTCTCACGCGGCGCTTGGCGGCCGATTTGATCTCCACCTCCGATGTTTTTAAAACACCGCAGACATTCTGGCTGACAACCGGCGTCGTTTCGAACAAGGACTTCACGACTCCCGAATCGATGGTGCTGCAACGACGCGGATGGATTATCGGCAATGAGCAGAAGTGTCCTGCCAGCATCGAGCCTCCTCCGTGTTGGGACGTCGTTCTCTCGCCGCTCGGCGTCGATACGATTCGGCCGCTGATTGCGAGCGGATCGAAGAACAGTGGAGCAACAGGCAGCGGATTGTCGGGCAACGGAGAGATTGCGATTCAGACCGCGCGCAGAGAACTGGTCGCGATCAATGGAATTAGCAAGGCAGAAAATCTTGCTGACGTGGAATTTACGTGGCGATGGGTCTCGCTGAATAAAGTTGGCGCGGCCCTCTATGACAGCGGAGTTCGTTATCGCTCGACGGTCGGGTTCCGCAGTTATGACGATGGCTGGCGCGTTGTGACGGGGGCGGTGCACAACAACCAGACGCTTGACGAGGCGCTGCGCAATGGTGAAGCGAGTGCTCCGTAGAGATTTAAGATAACTTTTCGGATTCAGAAGGGACGCGGGACACTGCTAATGAGCCGATCACGGGCATGCCAATTGTTTTCATCTCTTTTCTTAGTATACGCAATTTGCGGTTCCCTAAATTGCCAGACAAAGCCCAAGCTCACGCTCGACGATTTCTTTAACTGGGTGGAATTCAGGGATGTGAAGCTCTCGCCGGATGGGAAGTCCGTTCTCATTGGAACGGAACGAGCCGATTGGGAGCAGGAAATTTATCGCGATGAACTTTGGCTCTATCGGATTTCCGACGCGCCAAACTCCGCCAGATCAGGAACGGACGCTTCCGGAACGCTAGTCCAGTTAACGCAATCGGGGCACGACAAAGAACCACAGTGGTCTCCGGACGGAAAATGGATCGCCTTTCTATCGGAGCGGAAGAGCAAGAGCGGAAAAGGTGGCGCGGGCTCTGAGGATGACGAAGACGGCGCGGGGGACAAGGGGAAAGAAGACGCGCAGGTTTATCTGATCTCGCCGAATGGAGGCGAGGCGTTTGCTGTTACCTCGGGCGACGAGGAAGTTCATGCGTTTGGATGGGCCGCGGACTCGAAGACTATCTATTTTGCGACACGCGAGCCCTGGTCGAAGAAGCAGACGGACGATCATAAGAAAGAGTGGAAGGACGTGGTTCGGTATCGAGGCGACGATCGCGGCGACGCGATTTTTCGCATTGGCCTCGATGATGCATTAGCGCGGCACGCGAGCCTCGGCTCGCGCGAAGTACCGGGTGAAGAGAAGGATTCAGACGGCACGCCAGGTGCGGCCGCGATCGCTGGCACGCCTCTTCGTATCGACCAACTGGTCATCTCGCCGGACGGACGCCGGTTAGCATTTCTGAGCAACTCGGTTTCGCAGCGGCAGGAAGCAGCCGATGAAGTCGAAATTTATCTCATTAGTTTGAGAGCCGGTTCCCCTGACGTGACGCTTACTCGTCTGACCCACAACGAAGCGGTCGAACTGAATCTCGAGTGGGCGCCGGACAGCAGGCATCTTTTTTTTCAGATCAATCTAGGCTCCATCGAAAAGAAATATGAAGATCCGGAACCACGGCTTTATTGGGTGGATGCCGACAGTGGCGAGGTGCAACGGTGGTTCGCAGATTTTCAGGGCGAGGTCGTCAAATACGCTGCGCTGCCAGATGGATCGGTGCTATGCGCGTGTCATCAGAGGACTGAGATTCAACTTTATTCGCAAGCGAGCTCCACGGCGGCGAGTGTGAAACGCGAGGGATGGCCCGGTTCGTATGCCGCGCCGGCATCGGCAGTACGCTCGACGCGCATCGCATTCGTGCATTCGGCAACCGAGCGGCCGAACGAAGTCTACATCGCGGAGAGCCCAGGTAAACTTGGGCAGGCGCGGCCGATCACAGCTTTCAACAAGATCTTCACGGAACGTGATCTTCCCAAGGCGAAGCCCTATCGCTGGACTTCTCCTGACGGAACTCCGATTGAAGGAATGCTGATGTATCCGCCGGGAAAGTTTGAGGCGAAGAACCTGCCGACATTCGTGTACGTACATGGCGGACCGCAGGAGGCGGCCGGCAGTTATTTTGAAGCGGATTGGTATGTGTGGGATCGACTGGCGGCAACGCAGGGCTGGCTGGTGTTTGAGCCGAGTTATCGCGGGTCGACGGGCTATGGCGACAAGTTCGCGCTGGCAATCTCGCCGCAAGCGTTTTCAGGCCCTGGCCGGGACATTCTCTCCGGAGTGGACGCGCTGGTGAAGGACGGTCTTGCCGACGCGAACCATCTCGCGATCGGCGGTTACAGCTATGGCGGCTACATGACCAACTGGCTCATTACGCAAACCACGCGCTTCAAGGCTGCGGTTACGGGCGCGGGCGGAGTGGAGAATGTTGCCGACTGGGGCAACGATGACTCAACTATTGACGATGCATGGTTCATGGGCGGGACACCCTGGGATGCGCGAGAGAACTATGACCGCGAGGCTGCCATTTTTCAGATCAACAACGTGCGAACGCCTACGCACATGGTCGCCGGCGCGGACGATATTCGCGTTCCCACGATGGAAAGCTATCTGCTGGACCGGGCGCTGCACGAGTTAGGGGTGCCCAGCGAGCTGCTGATTTTTCCCGGCGAGGGACATGATCTTGCGAAGAATCCGTGGCATGGGAAGATTAAGGTGCGGCAAGAATTAAAGTGGCTGGAGAAGTATGGAGGAGTGGGAACAAACTAGGAATGGAAGGATCAGATCCGCCTCTCATCGCCGTTCGGCGACCGACTGCAACTGCGCTACTCGGGCGCGTGGAGAGGATTCCTGGTAGCGGGCAATCCCCTTATAGAGCGCCTCGGCGATTTGCTGGCGATACGCTTCGCTCTGTAGGTTGTGCTCGTCGGTCGGACTGCTAACAAACGAAATTTCCGTGAGGATCGACGGCATGGTCGTTCCGGTCAGCACGACAAAAGCAGCGTCTTTGATGCCGCGGTCGCGAATGTCTGGACTCTTCGTAGCCAGCGTGGAGTAGAGCGAGCGCTGCACGCTGGCGGCGAGCCTGCGTGATTCCTCGATCTTTTCGTGCAACGCGCCCGACGACAACGAGACTGGCGTGGGCTGCGTGAAGGCTCCATTCGCTTGTTTCTCAACTTCCTTCGCTCCCGGAGCTGAAAATAAATTCGTGTAGTAGGTTTCAACGCCGCGCGCGTTTGCGGAACTGCTGTAGTTGGCGTGCACGGAGACGAACAGGTCAGCCTGCGAGTGGTTGGCGAAATCAGCGCGCTGATCGAGGGGGAGATACTCGTCGCCGGTCCGCGTGAACATCACGTCCGAGCCCAGACGATCATGCAGCAGTTTGCCCAACCGCCGCGTTACGTCGAGCACCAAATCTTTTTCGAGCAACCCCTGGCGTCCGACCGTGCCAAGGTCCCAGCCACCGTGTCCTGCATCGAGCACGATGCGGAATTTCCCGGTCTTTATAGGAGTCGGCTCGACCGTTGCCGCGAGCGACGTTGTGGACGTCTTGGCGGGAGCGGGCGGCACAATTTTGTTTGCGTACAGTGACTTGGGCAGGTCGCGCAGCTCTACGACCAGGCGATAGGGATCTGACTCAAGACTTACAGAAAAATTCGATCCGCCTCTCGTGTCAAGCACGACACGGGTCACACCGGCTACGGGCTGCGCAACCCTCACTCGCGCAAGCGCCGGATCGCCAACGTCCATTGTCTTGCCTTCGAGTTCGGGAACTAGAGCCGTGTCATGCAGATCAAAGTAAATGCGCTCCGGGGACATCAGGCGATGCACCTCGTAGGGCACCTGATCCTGCATGTCGATGACAACCGTGCTTCCCATGGACGACGACCAATGCCGTACGCCCGTAATTTTCGGAAGCGCGGCTAGTTTGCCTGCCGGCACGGGGCTGAGTTCAGCCTGGGGCGCGGCTTGTGAGGGATCCATCAGATTGTCCGAGGCTTCGGATGCGTTACTCGCGGAGAGAGTGGTCGCTAAGGGCACGGATACCACAACGATGTTGGAAGAACCTTTTTGTGACTTCGCGTCAGGAAGCTGCGTTGCCGAAGTCGGCCCTGTAGTGGGAATGGTGGAAGGTCTCCCATGAACCTGCATGCCCCACCACACTCCTGCGGAAAATAACGCGGCGACCGCCACCAGTCCCATGACGACGCTGAGGCCAGGATGCGCGGTGAGAATGTTTCCATCCACCTCGTCATCCGAGGAATGAATGCGAAACTCTGGCGCCCGAGGCTTGGAATGGTTTTGAGAATAGTTCCAGGTTCCGTCCGGCCTTTCGACCGACGTCTCCTCTTCGGCGGTGGCCTCGGCGGTTTCAAACTCGCGCCAATCGATCTCGGGC
>Ga0210389_10001635_pt1 | contig 18095 bp, 10 predicted proteins | sample IncBWH28OmetaG_FD_160127 | JGI IMG/M metagenome (GOLD analysis project Ga0210389, IMG submission 160127) | Forest soil microbial communities from Barre Woods Harvard Forest LTER site, Petersham, Massachusetts, United States - Inc-BW-H-28-O ...
TCAGCGGCGCGATTTGCGCGCGGCCCAGGCGAATGTTCGAGCAGCGGAGTACGCGATCGAGGCGGCGAGGGCGGAGCATTACTGGCCCTCGGTGGTGGTGCAGGCCGATTACGGCGATATCGGCAAAACCCTTACCGCCTCCCACGGAACGTATAGCATTCTGGCGGGCGTGCGGGTTCCGATTTACGCGGGCGGGCGGACGCGTACGGATATCGATCAGGCCGAGGTCATGCTGCGCACGAAGAAGAATGCGTTGGAGGATCTGCGCGGGCGTATCGACTATGAAGTTCGGAACGCGCTGCTCGATCTGCAATCAGCAGCGGATCAGGTGGCCGTAGCGAGAACCAACGTCGATCTGGCGACGCAAACGCTGACGGAGGCTCGCGATCGGTTTGCAGCCGGAGTGGTGGACAACATCGAGGTCGTGCAGGCACAGCAGTTGCTGGCGGCCGCAAACGAGAATTACATAGGAAGCCTGAGCGCCCATAATGGCGCGAAGATCGCGCTGGCGACGGCGGTTGGGACTGCGGAGGAAGGCGTCCCGCAGTATCTGAACCTCAAGCCTTAGGGAATCACCCCGTCGCGGCAACCGCTACAGGCCCCTTCGCAGGGAGCTTGAGCAATCCAGGCTTATAGGAGTCCGTGAGGCTGTGAGCCTTTGCCAGATCGAGCGTGAACCCGCCGTCGACTTCGACGCCCTGCCCGACGTGGATAAACAGAGGAGGCGCGGGAAGCTGGGGAACGATATCCCATCGGTTCCAGACGCGATAACACACCGGAATAGTGGCGTCAAAAAGCGTCTTGAAATCATCATTGCCGACGCGGGGTCCGGCAAAGGTGTAGAGCTGAGGCGCGAGCGGCGGGACAGCGTTTTTCGCGAAATCCAAAGCCGACAGGGCTGCAACGGCCGCGCCCAGACTGTGCCCGGTGACCCACATGGAAGCGGCTCCGACTTTGGCTGTGTCGACTCCGGCGATGACGCTGTCGCGGATGGTCAGATAGACGGCTGCGAATCCCTGATGGACGAGGCCGCTGTTGGCGATGTCGCCGAACGGCAGGGCCAGGGCTTCGAAATCCTTGAGCCACTCTTCCGGAGTTTCGGTGCCGCGGAAGGACACGACCATAGCCCGGGTTGCATCATTGCGACCGACAAAGCCCATGATCGAATTGGTGGCAACCATGGCTCTGACCATTCGCTGGTGCGGGAGCGAGATCTGCGCCATCACCGCGGCAACGCGCTGGGGATCGGCTTTAATGATCGATTTCACGGTGTAACCAGTCGGTAACAAAGGCGTTTTGCCGGCGGCTACATCGTAAGCTGCCTCGGCGAACGGGAGCATGGAATTCAGCGCGAAATCGCCATCGAACTGGGGCATGGAAGGAGCGTCTCCTTTCGATGAAGGCCGATGCCCAGTTTAGCGCCGAATGAGTGGAGGATGGTTACTGACCCACGTCAATGTTGTTTCCGAGAGCGCCACCCATGATATGCACGCACGGCAAGGCGCGTGCCCCGGAAAACGCGGCTTAATGCCGCGTGTACCCGTGATCGGGGGTTTAGTTTTGTAGGAAACACTCATATCCGGCGGCGCGCAGCGGCTTCCGATCCGCATGTTATGCTGATCGCATCAAGTCAAGGACATGCGCCTCCGCATTGCGATACTCGCGGTCCTGCTGTGCTGCGGGTTTTCCGCACTGTTTGCGTTCCAAGCCAAATTCAAGGAATACAAGGGTGAGGAGGACAATCCGTCGCCCGTCCCGACGGACGCTTACGAGCAGACGGAGTGGACGTTCGCACGGCTTCGTTATCCCTCAGGGCGCTATGCCGGTTACGCTGGCGAGGTGGGCACTTGGCCTACCGATTTCCCGAAGGCTGACCGGCAGTTTCTGCAGGGCGTCCGGCGGCTGACCCGCATCCATACCCGATCGACCGAACAGGTCATCGACCTGATCAACAATCCCGACGAGATTTACAACTGGCCCTGGGTTTATGCCGTCGAGGTAGGGCACTGGGATCTTAGCGATCAAATATGCAAAACCTTACGGGAATACCTGCTGCGCGGGGGCTTCCTGATGGTGGACGATTTCCACGGAACCTTCGAGTGGGACGTCTTTACTCAGAGTATGCATCGCATCTTTCCGGAGCGGCCGATTGTGGAGTTGCCCGATGCAGACCCGATCTTCCACACAGTGTATGATTTGGATCAACGGGTGCAGGTGCCGGGCCTCCAGTACCTCTACAGCGGACGAATCTGTGAAAAGTGCGAAGCCGGTGGAAAGGAACCTCATTGGCGGGCGATTTACGACGATGATGGCCGCGTCATGGTGGCGATGTGTTTCAATCAGGACGACGGCGATGCCTGGGAACACGCGGACAACCCGCAATACGAAACAAAATACACTTCGCAGGCATACCGGATTGGCATCAATTACGTCACTTATGCCATGACGCACTGAGACCGTGCCGAACCGGACAAAGCCATGTTTGAGTTTCTGTTCAAATACCCGCCAGCGATTTTCGAGAAGGGCAAGTTTGTCCTGCTCTCGGGAATGCCGGTCTGGTTGCTGCTGGTTCTGATAGCGGCGGTTGGCGGCGGGCTCTTCTGGAACATCCGGCGACGTCACAGCGCCCTGAACACGACGCGATCCACGATCATCTGGCTTGCCGAAACGGCGTTGATCGCTCTGCTTTTGTTCATGCTCTGGCATCCGGCGGTGAGCGTGGCGCGGCTGCGGCCGCAGCAGAATGTGGTCGCGGTGCTGGTGGATCATTCGCGCAGCATGGGTATCGCCGATAACGGCAAAACGCGCCTTCAGGATGCCGAAGATGTACTGAACAACCAGCTGCTGCACGATCTGGATCAGCGTTTCCAGGTCCGGCTGTATGAATTCGGACGGGATGCGGTACGGATCGACCAGGCGCACAATCTGGCCGCCGACGACAACGCGACCCGCATCGGTGACAGCCTCAAGCATATTGCTTCCGAAGCCGGAACGATGCCCCTGGGCGCGATCGTGCTTCTTTCGGACGGCGGCGACAATACCGGCGGTATCGATCGCGAAACGATTTCGCAGTTGCGCCAATTGCGAGTTCCGGTGAACACGGTTGGGTTCGGCCCCGATCATTTCGCGAAAGACATCGAAATGGTGGACGTATCGACTCCAGCGCGGGCGTTACCGCAATCGCGAGTCAGCGCCAGGGTGGCGATTCGCCAGCACGGGTACGGCGGCGCCCGGGTCAAGCTGATCGTACGCGAAAACGATCATCCGATCGCGCAACAGGAAGTTTTGTTGAAACCCGACGCAGAGCAGAGCGAAACCATCCTCTTTAATGCTGGTACCGCGGGAGCGCACAGTTTTCAGGTCGGCATTGAGCCGCAGGAAGGCGAGCAGAACAAGCTGAACAACGCCGTGGTGCGGCTGGTGAATGTCGGCGAAAAGAAGATGCGCATCCTTTATTTTGAGGGTGAGCCGCGCTGGGAGTTCAAGTTCGTCCGGCGCGCGATTTTCGATTACGACGATCCGGCGATCGAGCTTGTTACCGCCGTGCGCACGACGCAGAACAAGACATATCAGCAGGGCGGGTCGCCCGACGAACTCCGCGACGGATTCCCCCCCACGGAGGAGGGGCTGTTCAAGTTCGATGGATTGATTATCGGCAGCGTCGAAGCGAGCTCTTTTACGCCCGAACAACAGACATGGATTCGTGACTTCGCCGACCGCCGCGGCGGCGGCGTGCTATTCCTGGCGGGCCGGTTCGCGCTGGCGGATGGAGGCTATGCCAAGTCGCCACTGGCTGAGATGATGCCGCTGCGTATTCCGGCGGAGAAGACCTGGAGCCGGGATTATGCCACGGCGTCACTTACCGATGCGGGCCGCGAGAGCGTTGTCACTCGAATCGAGGATGACCGGGATCAGAATGCCGCGCGCTGGCTGAAGATGCCCCAGATTGCGAACTATGCGGTGATGGGGCCGCCGAAGCCGGGCGCCGAAGTGTTGATGAATGTCGCGGAGAACGGACATCGTCCGTCGCCGCTACTGGCGATCCAGAACTACGGTCGCGGCCGCGTGGCCATTTTCGCCACCGCGGGGAGCTGGCGCTGGAAGATGCTGCAGGACCACGCGGATCGCACGCACGCGGAGTTCTGGCAGCAATTGATGCGCTGGGTGGTCAACGAAACGCCCGGCCCGGTGCTGGCGTCCACGCCGCATCAGGTTCTGGCCGATGATACGCATGTACCGCTGCGCGTCAGCGTAAGGGATAAGACGTATCAGACGGTGTCGGGAGCCACAGTACAGACCACCGTTGTGCGGCCGGACGGAAGATCCGAGATGGTGGAGCTGAAGCCCGACCCACTGGAGCCGGGGACTTACACGGGCGACTACACGGCCGATAAACCCGGAACCTATGTAGCCGAGACTGCGGCCCGGCAGGACAAGACTGACGTGGGCAGGGACACGCTGACTTTCCGGCGGGAAGACGGCGTGGCGGAGAACTTCGGCGCGGCGCAGAATCGCGATCTGCTGGAGAAGCTGGCGAGCGATACCGGCGGCAACTACTACGCGCCTGCTAATGCGAAGAAGCTGATCGACGAGGTTGCGGTTTCCGAAGCGGGCATCATCGCGCACGACAATCTCGACCTGTGGGACATGCCGATTTTGTTTCTGCTGGTGATTCTGATTCGCGGCGGTGAATGGCTTCTCCGGCGCAGATGGGGTGTGGTTTGAAGTTCCTTCCGGTACTCCTGGTGCTGGCTTTGACGCCGGCCTTTGCTTCCACGTACATCGTGACAGTGGCGGGTCTCGGCGGAGAGCCGGACTACGAGCAGCGTTTCACCATGCTGGCGAACGATGTGGATAAGATTTTACGCACAGGCGGGCAGACCGATCGAATTGTGGAGACGCTCAAGGGCCCCGACGCCACCCGGGTGAAGGTGGAAGCGGCTCTTAATAAGGTCGCGGGGCAGGCCAAAGCTCAGGATGCTTTTGTGTTGATGATGATCGGACACGGAACTTTCGATGGCATGGAGTACAAGTTCAATTTGCCGGGGCCGGACATTTCGGGGGCGGAACTCGCGGCGCTGTTGAATAAAATTCCCGCGGGCAGACAACTGGTCGTTGATATGACGAGTGCAAGCGGCGGCGCCGTGAATGCCCTCAAGAAAGACAATCGGACGATTATCACGGCAACCAAATCCGGTTCGGAAAAGAATGCTACCGTGTTTGCGCGTTTCTGGGTTGAGGCTTTGCGCGATCCGGCGGCCGATGCGGATAAGAATGAAGTGATCTCGGCGCTCGAGGCTTTCCAGTACGCCGAAAAGAAGACTGCGCAGTTCTATTCCGAACAGAAGCATCTCGCAACCGAGCACTCTCAGGTTGACGATCAGCAGCATGCGGCGGCCTTTCCGTTGCTGAGATTCGGGTCGGCGGCTGCCGTGGCCAACGATCCAGCCAAGCGGGATCTGGTCGCGAAGAGGGAAGACATAGAGAACAAGATCGATGCCTTGAAGTACCAGAAGTCGCTGATGGCGCCGGACGATTACAAGCGTCAGTTGACGCAATTGCTGATTGAACTGGCTAAGGCGCAGGAGGCCATCGATAAATGAGTTGGCGACGAAGAAACGCGACTTGCGTCGCGTGCACGGTTCTGCTTCTTGCTTGTGCCTTCTCCCTGGCCGCACAGACGATTGAGCGAGCGGAGGCGCTTTGGAAGGCTCACGATTACGACGGCGCTAACGCAGCGTTCAAGGCGCTGGTGGCCGCGCAGCCGAAGAACGCGCTCGCCCGGGTCCGGTGGGGAAACCTTTTCTACGAACGCTTCAACGCGGCGGAAGCCGGCAAGCTTTACGAAGAGGCGCTGGGCATCGATCCGAAGAACGCGCCCGCGCTGCTTGGTGAGGCGCAGATTCTCGCGGACAACTACGATCCCAAGGCGAATGACCTGGCGAACAAAGCGTTGGAATCCGACCCGAAGCTTTATCAGGCTCATGAGCTGATGGCGAAGACGGCTTTGGAGGACGACAATCCGAAGAAGGCCGATAGCGAGGCTGACGCCGCGCTGGCGATTCAGTCTGACGCGCTCGAGGCGATCGCAGTGAAGGCTTCAATCGATCTGCTGGCCGACAAACAATCGCCATGGGTGGCGAAGATCGGCAATCGCGGCAAAGGCTACGAGACGATCGCGCACTTCTACATGATCAATCGCCGCTACGAGGACACGATTCAGTACTTGCACAAGGCGATTGCCGCCACTCCGGATCTCTGGAGTGCGCATTCAGAGTTGGGCATCAACCTGATGCGTCTGGGCCGCGAAGGAGAAGCGCGTCAGGAGCTTCAGGCGGCCTACGACAACCACTTCCGCGACAGCGTGACCGCCAACGCGCTGACGCTGATGGACAGCTATAACAAGTTCGTAACGACGGAGACGCCAACAACCGCCCTGCGGCTGAACAAGAAAGAAGCCGATGCCCTGCGGCCGTATTTCCAGGAAGAAATGCAGCGCGCGATGGCGACCTATGAGAAGAAATACAAGTTCAAATTGAATAAGCCAGTGCAGGTGGAAGTCTATCCAGACCACGAAGACTTCGCGGTTCGCACACAGGGGTTACCGGGCCTGGGCGCACTGGGCGTGACATTCGATAATTACATCGCGATGGACAGCCCTTCGGGACGGCCTCCTGGTGAATTCCATTGGGCCAGCACCCTGTGGCATGAAATGAGCCACGTTTACGTGATCGCGATGACCAACGATCGCGTGCCTCGCTGGTTTACCGAGGGACTGGCGGTTCACGAAGAGACAGCCGCGTCGCCGGACTGGGGCGATCGCGTGAGCCCGGAGATTCTGGCTGCGATCCGCGACAAGAAGCTGCTGCCGATCGCCGAGATTGATCGCGGTTTTGTACATCCTACCTATCCGGCGCAGGTCATTGTGTCTTATTACGAGGCCGGCAAAATCTGTGACTTCATCGTCCAAAAGTGGGGCGATCAGAAGATCCTTGATATGATCCACGAGTTTGCCAAAAACCGCCCAACCGTGGATGTCATTAAAGAACAGCTCGGCATGGAGCCGGAAGCCTTCGACAAGGAATTCCTGGCCATGATCGATAAAGAGACCGGGAAGGCCGTGGCCGGATTTGCCGACTGGACCAAACAGGTGCGCGAGATCAGCCAGCTTGCCAAGGAAGGCAAGAACGACGAGGTGATTGCGAAGGGGCGAGCGATCGAAGGGAATTATCCCGACTACGTTGAAGCCGGGAATGTCTATAACTTCGTCGCAGAGGCCTGCCTGACCAAGGGAGACAAAGCCTGCGCGATGGATGAGTGGGGCAGATATTCGAAGATCGGTGGGCGCGATCCCGAGACGATGAAGAAGTACGCAAAACTGCTTCAGGACGCGGGGAAGCTCAAGGAAGCCGAAGCTGCTCTCGAGCGCATGAATTTCATCTACCCGATCGATCCCGAGTTACATGAGCGGCTTGGAAACATGCTCATGCAGACAGGCGATGCGAAGGGCGCAGTGCGCGAATTCCAGGTGCTGGTGGCTCTGCATCCGATTGATGCCGCGGGCAGCCACTACAATCTTGCAAAGGCCTTCCAGGCCGCGGGCCAGAAAGACCAGGCCAGAGAGGAAGCCGTCAACGCGTTGGAAGCCGCGCCGAACTACAAGCCGGCCCAGAAGCTGCTGCTCGAAGTGAGTGGCGACGAAAAATAGAGACGGCAAATATAGAAAGAGATAATGTCCACTATTGTGACCCCACAAATGGAACCGGATGTCTTGAAATCGCGGATCTCACGTTTTCGGGAAGTTGACGCCGAAATCGTCCGCCAGGTGAAGCGTGTGATCGTCGGCCAGGACGAAGTGGTGGAACAAGTCCGCATCGGCTTGTTCGTCGGAGGCCACTGCCTGATCACCGGTCTACCCGGAACGGCGAAAACGCTGCTTGTGCGAACGATGGCCCAAATCCTCGGCCTGATGTTCAAACGCATCCAGTTCACGCCGGACCTGATGCCGACCGATATCACCGGCACCGACATCATCGAAGAAGATCCGGTTTCGGGTCACCGCACCTGGACGTTCGTGCAGGGGCCTATTTTCGCGAACGTCCTGCTCGCGGACGAAATCAACCGCACACCGCCGAAGACGCAGTCGGCGCTGCTGGAAGCGATGCAGGAGCATTCGTGCACCGTGCGCGGGCATTACTATCGTTTGCCCGAGCCGTTCTTCGTGCTGGCCACGCAGAATCCTATCGAACTCGAAGGCACGTATCCTCTTCCTGAAGCTCAGCTCGATCGCTTCCTTTTCAACATCATGCTTGACTACCTGACAGCCGAACAGGAGTTGGAGGTCATCGATTTGACCACGACTACGCACGTGGCGCAGGCGGACCCTATTACCAATGCGCAGGAGATTCTCGATTTTCAGCAGCTCGTGCGTATGACGCCGATCGCCGAGACTGTTTCCAAGTATGCCATCGACCTGGTTCGCGCCACGCGCTCCAAAGACCCCAGCGCAACGGACGTCGTGAAGAAATACGTCAATTACGGCGGCAGCGTCCGCGCCGCGCAGAACCTGGTGCTGGCGGCCAAGGCCCGCGCTTTGATGAAAGGCCGGTATCACGTCAGCTTCGATGACGTCCGCGAGCTTTACATCCCGATCCTGCGCCACCGCATTCTGCTGAACTTCCATGCGGAGTCCGACCGGCTCACGCAGGACGACATTCTGACCCAGGTGCTTCAGGCTAAACCCGCGCCCCGAGAGTAGAGAATCATAGGCCGCGAATGAATACGAATAGACACGGATAAGAAAAATCGGTGCACAGGCTTTAGCCCTGTGATTCAGAATGTTTCAACAGTACCTCGATCCCGCGGTTCTTGCTTCCATTTCGTCTCTCGACTTGATTGCGAAGACGGTGGTGGACGGGTTTGTCGCGGGCCTGCACCGGTCGCCCAAGTTTGGGTTCAGCCAGGAATTCGCCGAGTATCAGATGTACAATCCCGGCGACGATCTTCGGCATATCGACTGGAATGTCTTCGCCCGCAGCGAGCGCCTGTACCTGAAGCGATTCAAGGGCGAGACGAACATGCAGCTGCTGATCCTGCTCGACGCCAGCGCGTCGATGACTTACGGGTCAGGAAAGGTGCGAAAGCTGGACTACGCTCGCTACGTTGCCGCCGCACTGGCCTACCTTTCTTCGCAGCAGCGCGATGCAACGGGACTGATCATCTTCGACCAGGACGTTTCCAACTACATCGCGCCTTCTACCCGCCAGGGTCAGCTCATGCGGATTCTGCATGCGATCGATAAGGCAGAAGGCGGTTCCCGCACCGACTTCTCCAAGCCGTTTTTCCACTTCCAGCAGTTCCTGAAGCGGCGCGGAATCGTCGTAGTGCTTTCCGATTTCTACGAACAACCGGAACAGATCATCAGGGTGGTCGAGCCGCTCCGCTATCGCGGCAATGAAGTGGTCTTGTTTCACGTTCTCGACCCGAATGAGATCGCACCGAAGTTCAAGGATCCGGTGCTGCTGCAGGACGTGGAAGACGATTCCGCGATGGAGGTATCTCCCGATTACGCGCGTAACGAGTATCGGATGAAGATCGACGAACACCTGCGGAGTCTGTCGGAGAAATCGAAGAGCGCCGGCATCGATTATTTCTTCATGAACACGTCCAAGCCTCTCGACGAAGGTTTGCGCAATTTTCTGGCGGCGCGTCAGAGGAGGATGTAGTTGGGTTTCCTCGCACCATGGTTTTTTGCCGGACTCGCCATTCTTGGCCTGCCGGTATACGTTCACCTGCTTCGGCAATACAAGCAGAAGCCCGTGCCCTTCAGTTCGCTCATGTTTTTCGAGCGGCGGACGCAGAGTTCGATAAAGCACCGGCGGCTGAAGTACCTGCTGCTGTTCGCGCTGCGCTGCCTGTTCGTGGCCCTGCTCGTGCTCGCTTTTGCCAGACCGTACATGCACTCGACGACCATTGCCCGCGCCAGCACCGGCCGCACGATGGTGTTCGCGATCGACAATTCGTTCAGCATGCGCCAGGGCGACCGGTTCTCCGGAGCGAAGAAAGCGGCGCTGGATCAGATCAACGCAATGCATGCCGACGATCGGGGCCAAGTGATTACGTTCGGCGGCCCGGCGAAACTGCTGTCCGACATGACACAGGACAAGCAGGCGTTGCGCGCGACCGTCAATGCGCTCGAGCCCGGCGATGACACCAGTTCATACGCGGAGCTTTCGCGCGCGCTGCGATCCACCGCCGAGAGCTACAAGACGGATGTCGTCGCGCACGTGTTTACGGATCTTCAGAAATCGTCATGGCCGGCGAGCTTCTCGGATGCCAGGCTGGCCGACGGCACTACTTTGAACATTCACCCCGTCGCCTCGGCTCCGTTGCCGAACTGGACGGTGGAGAATGTAGAAGCTCCGCGACGGGTATTCGACACCAAAAAGGTACGGACCGTGGCTACGATTGCGGGCTTCGATACTCCCGAAGCCACACGCAAGGTCACGCTTCTGGTAAATGGAAAGCCACTCGAGACGAAGGAAGTCAAGGTTCCCGCGAATGGCCGGGCGACCGTCGAGTTCCTCACTCTCGATGCGCCTTATGGACTCACGCGTTGTGAGATTCAGACCGACGGGGCGGATACGTTCCCGCAAGACGACCACTGGCTGTTCTCGGTCGAACGCGCGGATCCGAAGCCAGCGTTGCTGGTACATGCCGAGGGTGACACGTTGAGTCCGCTGTATGTGAAGACTGCGCTCGATTCGTCATCCGAACCCGCCTTCACCCTCCAGTCCGTGGTGGCGAATCAGACTGGGAACCTCGATGTCGCGAAGTATGCATTTGTGATTCTGTCCGATCCGGGACCGATGTCGCAGCGGTTTGAGGAGTCCCTGAATAAGTTCGTACAAGCCGGCGGCTATGTGCTGATGATGCTCGGCAAGAATGCCACGCCGGGCCGCCATTTGCCGATTGCCGATTTGCAGGTGATGGGAATGCGGAGTATCGTGCCCGGTCAGGAATCGCTGCTGACGGTCGCGTCGGTCGATACTTCTTATCCGTCCTTTGCGCGCGCGCAGAACTGGGGCGGAGTGGAGTTTTATCAGGTGGTCAGACTGCAGCTGCCGCAGACCGCGCCCAATCTGCGGGTGGCGGCTACGCTGTCCGACGGCTCGCCGCTACTGCTCGACCGGCAGATCGGCGAGGGGCACGCTCTGGTATTCACTTCGGCAATCGACAACATCGCGAGCAATCTGCCGCTCGCGCCGGTCTGGCTGCCCTTCATCGATCAGACGACGGCGGAAATGGGCGGCATAGGAACCGCGCCGGGGAATTACAAGGTCGGATCGTACGTGGAACTGCGCACTGCCAGGGAGAAGGGCGTTCCGGTTGAAATCGTCGGACCCGGCGACAAGCGTCTGCTGACGCTGTCGGAATCCACGAAAGCCCGGACGTTTCAGTTCCCATCACAGGGCTTTTTCGATATCCGGCGAGCTAACGGACGCGAGGAACTTGCGTCTGTCAACGCGGACCGGCGGGAGTCCGATTTCGCCTTGATTCCTGCCGAAACTGTGGAGTTGTGGAAGAATACGGGAATAGCCCCGAAGCAGGGGCCGGCGACCACCTCGTCCTCGACAACGCGTGACGATCGCGCGGAGTTGTGGCTGTATGTACTGGCGATGTTAGCCATTTTGGCTATTGCAGAATCGGTTTTGGGAAATCGGCACATGACCGCGGCTCATTCTACGGTCGACAAGGAAATGGCATGAATCCACTCGAAGGGCTTGCTCACTATCTGGACCGGCTGGAGCGCAGACTCCGGCTTTTTGCATGGACCCGTGGCGCCGCGGCTGTGGCGGGCGCCGCCCTGATCCTGACTGTCGTGATCGTGACGGTGCTGATGGAAATTGCCTTTTCGCCGACCAACCTGATCCTCGGGCGGTTCATTCTGTTTCTGGGGATCGGCGGAGCGGTTGCGGCCATGCTTGTGATTCCGCTGATGCGGATGAACCGGCGCCGCGCGGCCAACGAAGTGGAGCAACGGCATCCGGGATTTGACCAGCGCCTGCTGACGTTCACCGAACGCTCTCGCGACAACGCCTCCGACCCGTTTCTGCCGTTGCTTGCCGAAGATGCTCTGGTGATTGCGCGCCAGGCTGAGCCGGAGCAGTTGATTCACAAGAAGCACTTCATTCGTTTCGCTTCGCTGGCAGCAGCTGCGGCGAGCGTGCTGGTTTACCTCATGTTCTGGGGCCCCGGCGTTTTCGGCTACGGCACATCGCTGCTCTGGGGCAGTTATTCGAAAGACACGGCGATCAAGCCGTTCTACAGCATCACGGTGCAACCTGGCTCGAAGACAATCCGGCGCAAGTCGGATCAGCAGGTCACGGCTACGCTGGGCGGGTTCACTTCGTCGCACGCGAATATTTACGTGCAATACGCGAGCGCCACCAAGTGGGAACAGGCGCCGATGGAGCCGGTGAGCGGCAGCTCCGGGTTCGGTTTTTTGTTGGTGCGCGTGCCGGAAGACGTGCAGTATTACGTGGAATCGGGCGGGATCAAATCGCCGACTTACAAGCTGCACACGGTGGATCTGCCCATGGTCAAGAATATCCGCGTTACCTATAACTACCCGTCATGGAGCGGCATGGCTGCGGTAACCGAAGATCCGGGTGGTGATCTGCGGGCTGTTGAAGGCACTGTGGCGAAGCTGGAAATCCAGACCGACAAGCCATTGAGCGATGCGCAGATCGCATTCGAGGATGGGAAGCCGATCAATCTTGACGCCACGCAGAACAATCGCACTACTGCGAGTGTCCCGATCGAAAAGGATGGCACTTACCACATCGCCGTGATGGACCATGGCGAACTCGTGCGCCTTACGGACGACTACTTCATCGAGGCCAGAAAGGCCGGGAAGCCGACCGTCCGTATTGCCAAACCGATTAAAGATGCAAAGGTCAGCCCGATTGAAGAGGTCACGATAGCAGTCAACGCCGAAGATGAATTCCCCTTGCAGGAACTCGATCTTCACTATTCCGTGAACGGCGCGCCGGAAAAAGTCACTTCGCTGCTGAAGGCAAAAGGCGCGAAGCAGGCGGAAGGCACGACGATGCTTTCCATGGAAGATTTCAAGCTGGTTCCCGGCGATATCGTCAGCATCTACGCGACAGCGCGCGATGGCAAGAATTCGGCGAAGACGGATATGTCCTTCATTCAGGCCGTGCCGTTTGAGTTCGAATATTCTCAGTCGCAGGCCGGCGGCGGAGGCGGTAGTGGCGGCGGTATGGATCAGGAACAGCAGATCTCGGAGCGAGAGAAAGAAATCATCGCAGCCACGTTCAATCAGGTGAACGGCGATGCGAAGATGAAGGCCGCGGCTGCCGAGAACGGCAAGTACCTCTCGGAAGTGCAGGCGAAGCTTCGGGATCAGGCGCAGTCGCTGGCCAACCGCACCAAAGCGCGGCAGCTCGATGGGAGCGGCGCGGCGTTCCAGCAGTTTGTGAAGGAAATGGAGGCCGCCGTCGCGTCAATGACGCCGGCTTCGGATAAGTTGAAGGGCCTCGCATTCCAGGACGCGATGACGCCCGAGCAGCAGGCTCTGCAGCATCTGCTGCGCGCGGAGTCGACCTTCCGCCAGATCCAGATTCAGATCAGCCGCGGTGGCGGCGGTGGTGGCGGCGGAATGGGTGGTGCGGGCCGCGATCTTGCCAATCTATTCGATCTGGAACTCGACAAAGACAAGAACCAGTACGAGACGGCTGGTGGTTCTTCCTCCGAGCAGCAGAAGCAGCAACAGATTGACGATGCCATGAAGAAGCTGGAGGAACTCGCGCGGCGCCAGCAGCAACTCGCCGAGCAGCAGCAGAACAATCCGCAGCAGCTCGCGCAACAGCGTTACCAGCAGGAGATGCTGCGCCGGGAAGCAGAGGAGCTGAAGCGGCAGATGGAACAGCTGCAGCGCGGCGATCAGAATGGCCAGCAAAGCAACCAGCAGCAGAATGGCCAGCAGTCGGCGTCCAGCAGCAGCAGCCAAAGCGGGCAATCGAGTCAGTCCGGGCAACCGGGTCAATCCGGCCAGTCCGGCAAGCCCCAGGACGCCCGGAATCAGCAGCAGCGCGGCGGCCAGCAACAGCAGGCAATGAACCGGGCGATGCAGGAGCAGCTGGAACGCGCGATTCAGGATCTCAACCAGGCGGAGCGGGCGATGAGCAATGCCGCATCCTCCCGGCAACCGGGTCAGCAAGGAGAGCAGAGCGGTCAGGCGCAAGGCGACGCGCAACGCGCGGCTGAGCAGCTGAAACAGGCGGGTCAGCAGCTTCAGGCATTGCGTCATCAACAAGCGGGCAACGAGATGGGCGATCTGGCGGACAAAGCCGCGCAACTCGCCTCGCAGCAGCAGGACTTTGAGCAGCGGCTGCGGCGCAATTTCGGCCAGGGCCAAAGCAATCAGCAGACCGCCCAGCAGATGGCCAACGAAAAACAGAACCAGATCGACCAGTGGAACCAGCTGCAGAAACAGATGCAGCAGGCTGCCCGAGATACGGCCGGGACGCAGCCCAAGGTGTCCAAAGATCTCCGCGACACGATGGGCAAGAGCCAGCAGGAGGAGGTTGCCACTCGGATGGAGTGGACGCAGGAGGCTCTGCGGCGGGGGCTTGGGCAATACGCGGTTCTGCAGGAAGCGCCGGTGACGAAGTCGCTCAATGAACTGCGGGATGACCTGAAGAAACTCGCGGCGGAATCCGCGGCGACGCAGGGCGCCGGACCCAACGATGACAAGAGCCAGATCGCGATGCAGCAGGCGCTGAATCAGGCCGAGCGAATTCGGCAGGAGATGGAACGGCTGGCGCGTGGCCAGGGTCAGAGGGGCCGCAACGGCGACCAGCAGCCAGGGAATCAGCCTGGAAATAACGGACAGCAGCAGCTGGCAGGCAATCAGGGCCAGCCAAATGGCCAGCAGCCCGGTCAGGGCCAAGGTCAGCAGCAGGGCCAGAATCCGGGCCAACAGCAGGGGCAGGGACAAGGCCAAGGTCAGCAGGCGAACGGCCAGCAGAATGGGCAGAGTCCGCAAGGCGGTCCGAATCCGAATGGCGGCGGTAATGGTGTGAATACGGCTCCTCGCGGCGGGTATGCCGGAGGGTATGGTGACCAGCCTTACGACGCGTATAACTTCGGCGGCGTGGATCCGCGCATGGGGCCGCTGCCGCCGGCTCAGCGCGAGCAGGTCTATAACGATCTGATGCGCGATATCGGCCGTCTGCGGGCCATGACAACCGATGACAAAGATCTTGCTCGCGAGTACCAGGATCTGATGCGTCGCGCGCAGGAACTCGATCCGCGGCACATGAACAACGACGCGCAACTGGGTCAGGTTATCGGCGCACAGGCTTTGTCGCAGGTGGATGAAGTGGAGTATCTGTTGCGCCGGAAACTGGCGGAAAACGATGGCAGCGTGCGAAGCGCCAGCCCGCGCACGATACCACCCGGTTACGCGGACGCAGTCGCCGAATACACGAAGCGCCTTAGCCAGCAGTAGCCTTCGGGAACACTCCACAGTCGAGGTGTAGACTCGACCGTGGAGGCTGTTCCCGGCTATGCGCAAGGTCGTCCCGATTCTTCTGACACTGAGTGGAATTTCTGCATGGGCAGCGGATCGGCCCTTCTCCACCTGGAGTCAGTATTTGGGCGGCGCCGACTCCTCGCAGTACTCTTCCCTCAAGCAGATCAACAAATCCAATGTGACCAAGCTTGAGGTGGCCTGGACTTATCCAACGGGCCCTGGCACCTTTGTTTTCGACCCGCTGGTGGTAGACGGGGTCATGTACGTCCTCAAAGAAAACAGCACCATCGCGGCGCTGGATGCGGCTACCGGGAAGGAATTGTGGACTCATCCCAACATGGGTGCGGTGGGTACACGCGGCATGAACTATTGGGAGAGCCAGAACCGGTCCGACCGGCGTCTTTTCTTCATCAACGCCGGATACCTGACGACGATCGATGGACGGACGGGAGCGACGATTAACAGTTTCGGCGACAATGGCCGCGTCAATCTGGCCAGCGGGCTGGATCGCGATCCTCCCCGCGCATTGCAGACGAACAACCCGGGCCGCATTTTCGAGAACATCATCATCACGCCCCTGCCCGCGGGAGGCGCCAGTTATGACTCAAATCCGGCGGATATTCATGCCTACAGCACGATCACCGGAAAACTGCTGTGGACGTTCCACGTGGTTCCCCATCCCGGCGAATTCGGGTACGATACCTGGCCTCCGGACGCCTGGAAAACCGTGGGCGGCATCCACAACTGGAATGAGATGACCATCGATGAGAAACGCGGGATCGCTTATATACCGCTTGGAACCGCGCGCTATGACTTTTACGGCGCGAACCGGAAAGGCAATGATCTGTTCGCGAATTCGCTTCTCGCGCTGGACGCGCGTACGGGAAAACGCCTGTGGCACTTCCAGATGGTTCATCACGACCTGTGGGATTACGATCTTCCCGTCGCGCCGAAGCTGCTGACGGTGAAACACAACGGCAAGAATGTGGATGCGGTGGCGCAGGCCACCAAGTTTGGCTTTCTGTTTGTGTTCGATCGCGTCAGCGGCGAGCCGCTGTGGCCGATTGAGGAGCGGCCGGTGCCGCAGTCCGACGTCGCCGGCGAATGGAGTTCGCCCACCCAACCTTTTCCGACGAAGCCGCCCGCTTTCGCGCGGCAGTCTTTCACCGAGAAGGACATCAATTCATTCGCGACCCCGGAGGAGCAGGCCGCCATTCGCGAACTCCTCGCCAATTCGCGCAACGAGGGTCTTTTCACGCCGCCCAGTTTGAAGGGCTCGGTTTCTTCGCCAGGTCACAATGGCGGCGCCAATTGGGGCATGGTCGCAGTCGATCCGGCGAAGGGTTATTTGTATGTCATCACGAAAGAGCATCCAACGGTGGACAAGCTTGCGGAGCCCGGCCAGGGCCGCGGTGGGAGAGGCGGGCGCGGCGGCAGAGTTGACGGGCCTCCGGTGCCGACTCCGGTCGCCGACGACCATAGCTTTGTTCACTACACTTCCCCCGTAAACTTCATGACCCAGAGCGGCGGATATTCCGCGATGGGACCGCCGTGGTCGACTCTCACGGCTTACGATCTCAACTCGGGGACGATTCGCTGGCAGGTTCCTAATGGTGGGGTCACGGCGCTCGAGAAGGAGGGGCATGGTGATACGGGCGCCCGGGATCCTCGTGGCGGACCAGTGGTTACTGCAGGTGGCCTGCTCTTCGCGGCAACGGCATCTGATCACAAAATTCGCGCTTACGACGAAGACACTGGAAAGGTGCTGTGGGAGTATGAAGCGCCGACCGGGTCGGACGGTGTCCCGGCGGTGTATGAGGTTGCGGGCCGGGAGTACATTGCGTTTTGCGTAGCGGGAGGCGATGGGTTGAATCTCGGAGGCCGGGGACGCGGACCCGCAAGCGAGCCCCCCGCCAGCGCGTACATGGTGTTCGCGCTTCCCAAGAAATAAGGCATTTCCACATCTCTTGTGGGCAACACTGAAAACGTCTTCGGACACACGCCAGGCGGATTGCCAATCCGCCGCAGGATTCCATACCGCCCACACAAGCTCCGGCGGTGCTTTTCTACAGCTTGAAATTGCCGGCGGAATCGTATTCCAGTTCGAAGGGCGAGCCGGTGATTTCGAGTGCGGGATTCTTGCGGATGTCGTCCCTCAGGTTCTCGCTGAGGGCCAGTCTTCCGAGATCCAGTGTGTTCTGAATGTGGCCAATGGTGACTTCGGCGGGATTGAACTTTCCCACCGTTGCCATCAGGAGATCCAGACATTCGCGGTCTGAAGGAAAGTGGAGGGGCGTGCGCACGGCGGCAAGGGATCCGGAGGTTCGCGCGTTGATCCTGCCGGCGTTGACGTCGACACGATTCAGAATGCGGTCGTGAATCACGTCGGCGAGTCCGATGCCCACAGCATTGCCGTAACTTAGTTCCGAAAGACTGCGGATGAAGATGCGCTGAACCTGCGGCGTCTCCGGCCAGGGATTGTATTGGCCGTGGACTCCCCGGTTCACGATCTTCAGATCCATGCCCGTGCCGC
>Ga0210389_10001640_pt1 | contig 18072 bp, 19 predicted proteins | sample IncBWH28OmetaG_FD_160127 | JGI IMG/M metagenome (GOLD analysis project Ga0210389, IMG submission 160127) | Forest soil microbial communities from Barre Woods Harvard Forest LTER site, Petersham, Massachusetts, United States - Inc-BW-H-28-O ...
GATGTCGTCTATCTCGACATTCAATTGGGCGCGCAAAGCGGCTTTGACGTCATCGAGGCCATCCGCGGCTTGGAATCGCCGCACATCGTCTTTACAACCGCCTACTCCGAATACGCCGTTCGCGCCTTTGACGTGCAGGCGCTCGACTACCTGCTGAAGCCCTACGATCGCGAGCGATTTCTGCGCAGCATCGAGCGCGTGAAGGCGGCGTTGGCGGATCCCGATCACGGTGATCTGGAGGAACGCGTGCGCCGCGTGCTGAGCGCCATGCCGGGGCACGCCGCGCCGATCAAGCAAATCCTGATACGCGATCGAGCCCGGGCCTATTTCATTCCCGTCGACAGCATCGACCGGCTGTCGGCGGCGGGCAACTACGTCGAGATTCACACGGGCGGAAAAGTGCATCTGGTCCGCGAACCGCTCGCCAAGCTGATTGCCCAGCTCGACGCCGGCGAATTCATCCGGGTGCATCGCTCGCATGTGGTGAAGCTCACTGCCATCGCGGAGCTGCAGCCCATGTTCCACGGCGACTATGAATTGGTTCTGCGCAACGGCGAGCGCCTGGCGCTCAGTCGCCGCTACAAGGCACTGCTGCCGCCGGCGATACGCGAACGGTTGTGACCCGCCGCGCCATGCATCGGCGCACGCGGAATGCTCCTGCCGCTCTTTACAGCAGCGGCGCGCCGCGCTTCGCGCGTATTACCACGGTGCCCGCGATCTTGTCGTGCCAGGCCTGATGATTGTCGTCAAACGCGATCCAGATGAAACCGAGGAAGACCACGGCGAGTGAGAGGAAGCAGCCCAGCGCGCGAACGATGGCCGTTTCCCAATCGAGCGGCCGCCCATCCACCCGCACGACGTGCAGATCGAACACAATGCCGCCGACGGTGGTGCCGCGCAGCTTCCACATGACCGCGCCGTAAACGGCGAGCACGACGATGTGAAAGTCCCCAAAGGGATGCAGCAGGCTCATGGCGAAGCCCACCAATAGAACATCGAGGAACAGGGCCCCCATGCGCACCCAAAACCCGGCGCGCGGCATGGCCGCGGTGAATTCCGGCGCCCCCGAGGACGGCGGCACCGGCCCTGAAGCGATACTCGGGCCGGTCGGACCGGCCGCAGCGGCGGATGCCGCGTCGGGTGCTGCGGCGGCGGTTGCCGCAGCGGCGGCGGTTGCCCCTGCCGCGGGCGCCGCGCCGGCGGTCCAGCCCGGACCTGCCATGGTTGCCGAACCGCTCCCCGGCGGGTTGCCTGCACCTGGCGGGCTGCTTGCACCTGGCGGAATCGCGCCCGCAAGCGGCGGCGAACCATTGCCCGCGCGGCGCGCGCGCATGCGCAGCACCAGCGTGTAGAACACGGCGCCGAATCCGAAGAAGCCGAGCAACTTGTAAGCCAGGAAGCCCACCACCGGCACGACGTACAGCACCAGCGCGACCGCGCCGCCGATGAGCACCGCGATCGCCGGATGGCCGCCGGCACCCGGTCGACGGCCCGAGATGCGGCCGCCGAGCCACGCCAGGACGACGGCCTTGCCGAACAGCGACATGCAGAACAGAGCGGCCACGACGAATGGCACCGCCGCGATGCCGATCACGGTGATGCACAACAAGACCAGGAGCACCGGCGTCAGCAAAATGCCGATCAGCGCCGCCAGCGCTGTGTATCCGGGCTCGGACTCGAGCGTATGCACGCACGCGTCCACGCCGGATCGGAACATCAGCGCGAGGCAGGCATAGAACGCCAGCAGGCCGAGCGCGAGCGTCCAGGCCCAGCCCAGTCCGGGAGCGAAGGCCAATGGCCTGCCGAGCAACAGGCAATGAGTGAACCAGGCATTCAGCCCGCTGAAACCGCTGACGCCGCCCACGTCGAAATTGATGACTCTTTGCACCGAGCCGTGAACGATGGCGCCGGGATCGCGCTGCACCCCGCCCATCACCGCGACCACGTCGCCGCCGACTTCGGCATTGGGGCCGAGCTGGACGTTGCCCATCACCGCCACCACGTCGCCGTCCACTTTGCTGTCGACGTAGTTGTTGCCCAAAACCGCGACGGCGGTGTCGTGGACGGGCCCGGTGACCCGTGTATTGCCGAAGACCGAAACCACTTCCACAGCCTCGCCGTCGCTGGTCGAGGAGCCGAACACCGACACCACGGAATCCGCCTTTTCTCCGCTCGGCAAATGGCTGGAATGGCCGATGCTCACGATGTCGCCGTCGTCGTGATGATCACCGCGATGCCGGCGGCGCGACTCCCTCCGGTTGGGCCGATCTTCGCGATCGCTCTTGTCCGGTTCATCATTGAAGTCGTCGTTTGCGGCAGCCGGCGCACTCGAAGAAGCTGGATCGTCCGTTGCGCTGGACGCGGCGCTGCCCGGCGCGGCGCTGCCCGGCGCGGCGGTGCTGGAAGCGGCGGGTACGGGTGCGGCAGTGCCGGCGGGCGGCGTCACTCTCTTGGCGAAGACGGCGCCGGGGTGCGCGGCGAGCGCGGTTATGCAGAGCAGCGTGAAGAGCGAGCTCAACCGCCGCAATATCATCATGTTCATAGACCGCCACCTGCCGATGAGGACCGGAGATAGAGCGTCCGATAGGCCGCCGCACCCAGTCCGAATAGCGTCACGTAAAGGAGGATCCCGAATCCCAGGATTCCATACAGCCATAGTGGTGGGATCACGCGCACCACGAGCGATGCCACTCCGCCTGCCGACGCCATGACCACCAGTATCGGGTGCACCCATCCCTGCAGCAGGGCCGCTGCCTGATTCAAGGATCGATCGCCGAGATAGGCCGACACGCCACCCAGGATCGTCGCGGCGACCAACGCGGCACAAATCAAGACGAACGCCACGCGCGCGCCCACGGGCCAGCTCGCGAAGCTCACCCGCCACCAAGGCAACGATGCGCGGCGCGCCAGGCTCTCGGCCACCCGTGCTTCCAAGGTGCTGGGTGCCCGCCGCGGAGGCAGCCCCTTGAAGGCCTGATGCAGCACTTGCTCGAGTTTTTGCTCTGATTCGGTGTTCATGGCAATCAGCTATCCAGTGTATCGGCTGCGCCGCCGCGCTCTTGCAGCACGGGCAGAAGCGCCGCGCGTGCGCGGCGGATGTCGGTCTTGATCTTGGTCAGCGAGACGTTGAGCCTGTCGGCAATCTCTTGGTAGGACAGCTCCTCGAAGTGATAGAGCACAAGGGGCAGCCGCTGATGGTCCGGGAGCTGCTTGAGCGCCGCCTCGACGATGGCGCTGCGGTCTTCGACGCTCAAATCCGCCAGTACCGTGTCCGGCACCTCCCAGTCCAGTTCCGGGCCGTCGGCCTCGCTGTCCTGCGAGTTCGAGCGCATTTCCGAGAACAAGCGCCAGCGCTTTCGATACCGGCTCAGGTAGTTGAGGGTCAGATTGGTCGTGACGGTCTTCAGCCAGCCGCCTGCCGTGACGCTGCCGCGCAAATCGGCGAAGTGTTCGTACGCACGAATGAACACCTCCTGGGCAATGTCCTCCGCCTGCGTGTCGTTGCCCGCCAGGCGGGCGGCAGTCGAAAAAACCATGTCCTGATAGGCACGCATAAATGTCGTGAACTCGGCCGTTAGTTGCGTTTGCACTGGAGTGTGTCGTTTAGAAACAAAACACCGCGGCCCGACAATAGTTGCTGTTTTAGCCTAGGGAGCCTGTCTGAGTAGGGCTTGGCCCATTTTCACCCGGGCGCCCTCAAATACCCCTTCCCCCAGCCCAAACCCCGGCGGAGCCAGCACTATGATAGTGGAGCCGTGCTCGAACCACCCCATTTCTTCGCCGCGCTGCAATGGAGCATCGCAGGGGATCAGATTGGGTCCGTGATAGCGCAAATGCAGCAGCACATCGAGAAAGCGCAGCCGGATGCTGGCCACCAGGATGGCAGCCACGGGCACCAGCGTCAGCAGGCTGCCTGCGGCCAGCCGGCAGCGAATCACCGCGCGCTCGTTCTTGCAAAACAGCCTGTCGACGCGCTTCAGCGCGACGGGGTTCACGTTCCAGGCGTCGCCGGAGATGTAGTTGACCTGCTCCACCCGCAAATCCGCCGGAGCATGGAAACGGTGGTACATGCTCGAGGTCAGCCGGATGGTTATGTACAACCCGCCCTCGTAATGCTTCGCAAGATCCGCATCCGTCAACAGCTCCGCCAGGGAATACGGGGAACCCTTGGCCTGCAGCACCGTGCCCCGGCCTATCGGCCCGCAGGCCCCCACCAATCCGTCGCACGGGCTGACGAGATGCGCCGGGGACGGATCGATCGGGCGCGCGCCCGGCTTCAATTCCCGCGTAAAGCAGTCGTGCATGCTTTTGAACCGGGTGGTTTTGGCCTCGCTCAGGTCGAGGTCCGAGAACAGGCGCCACAGGGCAATGCTGCCCTTGCACACCCACGGATGCTCGATGCGGCTCCACCAGCCCATGAAGCGCGTCACGAAGCGCCGGGGAATGCGATTGCTGAACAGGAAGTTGATGTCCTCCTGCTGGGTCAGCCGGCCGATCAGGGATTTAGCGTTCATCTCACTGTCATTCGTTTGCAATACAGTCCGCGCGGGTCCTTAAGAAGGAATCGCACCATTACTACCATCGGTTATGTTCTGGCCGGGCTCATCCTGGCCTTTCTGCTGCGCAAACTGTACGTCAGGCTGCAGCTGTCCTTCGCCAAGCACCGCTCGCTCGCCGGCCACTCGCGCATGGCACGCCGGTTTGCCTCCTGGGTGCCGTTTTACGAATACGGCGAATCCAACTTCTTTGGCGTCGATTCGGCGCCGCCGGAGGTGGTCGCGAAGCGCCGCGCCGGCTTCAACCGGCTCTCCGCCCTCTTCGCCGCGCGTTTCAAGCAAACCCTCGAGAAAACCGCGGAACTCGCGGGCAGCGTCTCCGATCTCGAATTCACCTCGCGCTACCGCGTACCCTTTCAATTCAGCCGCTACGTGCGCGAGCACCTGAAGTCGGGTTCCTTCCTCGAGTCCTCGTCCGGCGTCACGGTCACCGACCTGGACGGCAACCGTTTCTACGACGTCACCGGCTCCTACGGGGTGAATGTCTTCGGCTACGATTTCTACAAGGAGTGCATCGATCGCGGCGCCGATCGCGCCCGGGAATTGGGACCGGTGCTGGGCGCCTACCACCCGCTCACGGCCGACAACGTGCGCCGGCTGCTCGAGATATCCGGCCTCGACGAGGTCTCGTTTCACATGTCCGGCACGGAAGCCGTCATGCAGGCCGTGCGGCTGGCGCGCTACCACACGCAGCGCTCGCATCTGGTCCGCTTCTGCGGCGCGTATCACGGCTGGTGGGGCGACGTGCAGCCCGGCGTCGGCAATCCGGTCCCGGCACGCGAGACCTACACCTTGAAGGACATGGACCCGGCGGCGCTCAAGGTGCTGCGCACCCGGCGCGACATCGCCTGCGTGCTGGTGAATCCGCTGCAGGCCCTGCATCCGAATGCCGGGGCGCCGGGAGATTCGACGCTGGTCGACAGTGCGCGCAAGGCGCATTTCGACCGGCAAGCGTACTCCGCATGGCTCAAGGCCCTGCGTGAAGTGTGCACCGCGCGCGGGATCGCGCTGATTTTCGATGAAGTCTTCGTCGGCTTCCGCCTCGGCCGCGGCGGCGCGCAGGAATACTTCGGCGTGCGCGCCGACATGGTGACCTACGGCAAGACCGTTGCCGGCGGGCTGCCGGTCGGCGTGGTTTGCGGCAAGCACGAGCTGATGCGCCGCTTTCGCGACGATCGGCCGGCGGACATTTGCTTCGCGCGCGGCACCTTCAATTCGCATCCCTACGTCATGGGCGCGATGCACGAATTCTTTGCCAGGCTCGACTCCGAACCCGTGCGCGCCATCTATCGCGGCCTCGAGGAACTCTGGAACGGCCGCGCGCAACGGCTGAACGAGCGGCTGGCCGCCGCGAAACTGCCCGTTCGCGTCGCCAATCTGTCCACGATCTGGACCATCTACTATCCGCAGCCGTCGGGCTATAACTGGATGCTTCAATATTACCTGCGCGCTGCGGGGCTGGCCTTGAGCTGGGTCGGCACCGGACGCCTGATTTTCAGCCTGAACTATACGGAAGAGGATTTCACCGCGGTCGCCGACCGGATCGTGTCGGCGGCCGAGGAAATGCAACGCGACGGTTGGTGGTGGTCCGACTCCCGCCTGACCAATAAAGCCATCAAACGCCGCGTGCTCAGGGAAATGCTTCAGGCGCGGTGGGCTTCGGGTTCGACTTCGCCCATCGGATCGATCAATTCGCCGCGCAGCAAGTAAAGCGGCGCCTTGGCGTAGATGATCGCATCGTTGAAGGGGTCCGTCAGAATCTTGGTCGCCCACACCAGGCCGGTCTGGATGCCCTTGATGAAAAACAGCTGAATCATCCGAAACAGCAGCGCCCCGAGCCCCACGAACAACCAGATCTCCCCGACGTGGCGCACGAAGCCCTCGCCGCTCGTGTGTGCGGTGAACACGCCGAAGAAGGTCGGGTCCAGCCACAATACCAGCGGGACGAGCGCCCACACCGCATGCAGGATGACCTTGCGGCGCAGGTTGTATCCGACCTTGATTTCTTCCTTGTGCTGGTGGGTCGTGCGGTTGACCTGATCGTATCCCTTGGGCTCGAAAAAGAAATGACCGGACTGGCGGCTGACCATGGACACCAGCCAGCCGATCAACGCCGACTTCACGGGATCGAAAAACATCGTGACGTACGCGATGATGAAGCTGATTGCACTCAAAAGGTGCAAGGATTGATTGATCCGGCTGTGATGGTAGTAGCGATGGTCGTCCCAGCGTTGAGTCTTCAGTTCCGCCAAAAAACTTTGCATGTTGGATTCCTTGGGATTGCGTCAATGAATCTGCCCATGAAGCAAATATATTATTTTCGTTACACGGCTATGACATAGCCCCGCTTTCGGTGAGATTACGTCAAAATAGTGATGCAAGTCGTCATCGTATCGTCATCCTCGGCTGCCATTGTGGCGCGTCATGAGAATCATGATCGTCACCGATGCGTGGTTTCCGCAGACCAACGGGGTGGTCAGCACTCTGGCACAGACCGCCGCCTGGCTGGGCCGCTTCGGCCACGAAGTCAGGATGCTGACGCCGAAGGATTTTCGCAGCGTCGCCTGCCCGACCTATCCGGAAGTCCGCCTCTCCCTGTTCCCGTACAAAAAGGTCGAAAGCGACATTCTCGCCTTCAATCCCCAGGCACTGCACATCGCCACCGAAGGTCCTCTGGGCTTGAGCGCGCGTCGTTTCTGCTTGAGGTGGGGCTTGCGCTTCACCACCTCGTATCACACGCAGTTTCCGCAATATCTGCGCGCGCGTTTCCCCATCCCCTTGAGCGTCTCGTACGCCGCCTTGCGGCGGTTTCACGGGGCGGCCGTGCGCTGCATGGTGAGCACGCCCTCAATGCGCGCCGACTTGAGCCGGCATGGCTTCAAGAACCTGGCGCACTGGCCGCGCGGCGTGGACACCGAAAAATTCCGGCCCAAGCCCAAGGACTTTCTGGACCTGCCGCGTCCCATCGCAGCCTACGTCGGCCGCGTCGCGATCGAGAAAAATATCGACGCGTTCTTAAGCATGCCGTGGGAAGGCAGCAAGATCGTGGTCGGCGACGGACCCGAGCGCGCACGATTGCAGCAGCAGTATTCCGGCGCGACTTTTACCGGTTATAAGTTTGGCGACGAGCTGGCAAGTTATCTCGCCGCCGCCGACGTCATGGTATTCCCCAGCCGCACCGACACCTTCGGCCTGGTCAATCTGGAGGCGATGGCGTGCGGCGTGCCGGTAGCCGCTTATCCGGTCACAGGTCCCATCGATGTGATCGACGATGGTGTTACGGGGGCGTTGGACGACGATCTGGCCGCCGCCGCTCTGCGCGCGCTCGAGTTGGACCCTGCCGCATGCCGGACGCGGGCGCTCAAGTCAGGGTGGGATATTTCGAGCCGCCTGTTCGAAGGCAATTTGACCGCCTGCCGCGAGTCCGCGGCGGAACCCGCTGCGCCCGCCTGGGAGCCGGTTCAAGGTTCCTAGCCGGCCTGGGAGCCGGTTCCAGGTTCCTAGCCGAAGTTGATCTTGGCTTCGAGATTCGTGCGCGAATCGGCGCTCGATAACGCTTCCTCGAGTTCGATGCGGCCTTCGCGCACCAGATTGTAGAGCGCGCTGTCGAAGCTCAGCATGCCGCGTTCCGTGCCGGTGCGGATCGCCTCCTTCACGCCGATCACATCGCCCTTCTTGATGAGCTCCGAGATGTGCGGTGTGTTGACCATGACCTCCGAAGCGGCAACCCGTGTGCCGGTCTTCGCGAACACCAGGCGTTGCGACAGAATGGCGCGCAGGTACTGCGAGAGATCCAGGAAAATCTGATTGTGCTGATCGCGCGGAAACATGTTGATGATGCGATCCAGGGTCTCGGCGCAATTGTTGGCGTGCAGGGTCGCAATGCAAAGGTGACCCGTTCCCGCCAGCGCAATGGCCGCTTCCATGGTTTCGCGGTCGCGAATTTCGCCGACGAGAATCACGTCGGGCGCGGCGCGCACCGCGCTGCGCAAGGCGCGCGCAAAACTCTTGGTGTCCAGGCCCACTTCCCGCTGATTGATGATGGATTTCTTGTTGCTGTGCAAGAATTCGATCGGGTCTTCGATGGTCAGAATGTGGTCGGACGAGGTTTCGTTGCGATAGTTGATCATCGCCGCCAGGGTGGTCGACTTGCCGGCGCCGGCCGCGCCCACCATCAGGATCAAACCGCGCTTCAGCATCACCAGATCTTTGTAGATATCCGGCATACCCAAGTCTTCCAGCTTCGGCATTTCCGCGGTGATGTAGCGCAGCACCATGGCCGGGTAGCCGCGTTGATAGAACACGTTGACGCGAAAGCGGCCCAGGCCGGTCTCGGAGATTGCGAAATCGATCTCGAGTTCTTCGTTGAAGTGCTCGATCTGTTCCTGCGTCATGAGCCCCAGGGCCGCCTGGCGCACGGTTTCCGGCGACAGGATCTGCTTGTTGACGGGAAAAATCTTGCCTTCGATTTTGATCTTGACCGGCGCGTTGCAGGTGAAGAACAGGTCCGACGCCTTTTTCTCGACCATCAGCTTGAACAGCGGCTTGGTGTTCATCACCTGAGCCGGAATGTCGGCAGGCACGCTCATGCTCGAGCCTCGCACACTAGAACACTTGTCCTTCTTCTTCCTCGAGGATCTGCAGCGACTGCGCGCCCTCTTCCGGATTCTTCATCTCGCGCTTGCTTTCCAGCTTCACGCGCAGGCGCAATTCGTTCTTCGAATCCGCGTTGCGCAACGCATCCTCGTAGGAGATCAATCCGGCTTCGTACAGATCGTAGAGTGCTTGATCGAAAGTCTTCATGCCCAGCCGGTTGGAGCGGGACATCACGTCCTTGATCTTGGTGACCTCGCCCTTGAAAATCAGGTCCGAGATCAGGGGCGAAGCCAGCATGATTTCCATGGCCGCGATGCGGCCCGAGCCCGCTTCGCGCGGGATCAAGCGCTGCGAGATCAGCGCGCGGACGTTGAGCGACAAGTCCATGAGCAGCTGCTCGCGCCGCTCCTCGGGAAAGAAATTGATGATGCGGTCGAGCGCCTGGTTGGAGCTGTTGGCATGCAGGGTGGCCAGCACCAAGTGGCCGGTCTCGGCAAATTGGATGCCGTATTCCATGGTCTCGCGATCGCGAATTTCGCCGATCAGAATCACGTCAGGCGCCTGACGCAGCGTGTTCTTCAGCGCCAGATGCCAGCTTTCGCAGTCGACGCCCACTTCGCGGTGGGTCACCACGCAACCCTTGTGCGCGTGCACGTATTCCACGGGATCTTCGATGGTGACGATGTGGCCGCGGGTCTTCTCGTTGCGGTACCCGACCATCGCCGCCAGCGACGTCGACTTGCCGGAACCGGTGCCGCCCACCAGAATCACGAAGCCGCGCTTGGAAAGCACGACCTCCTTGAGAATCGGCGGCAGTTCCAGCTCTTCGAGCGTCGGTATCTTGGCGTTGATGGTACGCAGCACCGCGCCGGTGTAGCCCTGTTGAATGAACGCGCTGACGCGGAAGCGCCCGATGCCGGGCGGAGCGATGGCGAAGTTGCATTCCTTGGTGCCGTCGAATTCCTTGGTTTGCCGATCGTTCATGATGGCGCGGACCATTCCGGCGCTCTGCTCCGGACTCAAGGAACGGTCCGATTGCGGCCGGATTTCCCCGTCGACCTTGATCGCGGGCGGAAAGCCGGCGGTAATGAACAGATCCGAGCCTTTCTTCTCGACCATGCGCCGCAGCAGGTCTTGCATCAAACGTATGGCTTGTTCGCGTTCCATTTAGATACTGTCCTTATTCTGCGCCTTGTACTTCGCTTCCTCGCGGCTCACCACGCCCTTGGCGACCAATTCCTGCAGGCATTGATCAAGGGTCTGCATTCCCTGGCCCTGGCCGGTCTGGATGGCGGAATACATTTGCGCAATTTTTCCCTCGCGAATCAAGTTTCGGATGGCGGGCGTGCCGATCATGATTTCGTGCGCCGCAATACGGCCGCCGCCGACGCGCTTCATCAGGGTCTGCGAAATCACGGCGCGCAGGCTCTCGGACATCATGGCGCGGACCATGTCCTTTTCCGCGGCCGGGAACACGTCGACGATACGGTCGATGGTCTTCGCCGCCGAGCTCGTATGCAGCGTCCCGAACACCAGATGGCCGGTTTCCGCGGCCGTGAGCGCCAGGCGAATGGTTTCCAGATCGCGCATTTCGCCCACCAGCACCACATCCGGGTCTTCGCGCAGCGCGGAGCGCAGCGCTTCGCTGAACCCCAGGGTGTCGCGATGGACTTCGCGCTGATTGACCAGGCAACGCTTGCTTTCATGCACGAACTCGATCGGATCTTCGATGGTTATAATGTGATCCGGGCGGTTGTCGTTGCAGTGATTGACCATGCCGGCCAGCGTGGTCGACTTGCCGGACCCGGTCGGCCCGGTCACCAGCACGAGGCCGCGCGGCAGCATGCATAGATCTTTGAAGGTCTTGGGCGCGTTCAACTCGTCCAAGGACAGGATGGTGGATGGAATGTTGCGAAATACCGCCCCGGCGCCGCGATTTTGATTGAACGCATTGACGCGAAAGCGCGCCAGCTTGGGGATTTCAAACGAAAAATCGGTTTCGTAAAACTCTTCGAATGCCTTGCGCTGCTTGTCGTTCATGATGTCGTACACCATGCTGTGCACTTCTTTGTGCACCAGGGCGGGCATGTTGACGCGTTTCATGTCGCCGTCCACGCGAATCATCGGGGGCACGCCCGCCGACAGATGCAAGTCCGACGCATTGTTCTTCACCGCAAAGGCGAGAAGCTGCGCGATATCAACCGCCATTTACGGCTCCTTGTTCGACTAAGGCGTAAGCCACAACAGTATATAAGAGGGTGTTGTCACCCAATATGTTAATTGGTCCGCAGAATTTGACGCTTCATGTGAACCACGTCCGGTCTCGGATACGCAGTGCAGCCATTGCGGCCGGGCGGGACCCCGAATCGATCACTTTGGTCGCAGTCACCAAGGCTAAGACTGCCGAATCGGTGCGCCTGGCCGCCACCGCCGGCGTCACGGATTTCGGCGAAAACTATCTGCAGGAGGCGCAGGTCAAAATGGATCAGCTTGCCGACCTGAAGCTTCAGTGGCATTTCATCGGCGGCATCCAATCCAACAAGACTCGGGCCATCGCCGAGCGCTTCGACTGGGTGCAGAGCGTCGATCGCTTCAGCGTGGCCCGGCGCCTGTCGGAGCAACGCCCCTTTCACGCCCCGCCGCTCAATGTGTGCATTCAGGTCGCGCTCGTGCCGGAGCCCACCAAGGGCGGCGCTGCGCCGGATGAGCTCGCCGCGCTCGCGGCCGCCGTGGCCGGCTTGCCGCGCCTCAGGCTGCGCGGCTTGATGTGCGTGCCTCCGCCGCAGCCAAACGCCGCCGCCGAACGTGCGGTGTTTGCGCGCCTTAGAACGGCGCTCGAGGATCTGAACGCGCGCGGGCTCGGGCTGGATACACTGTCCATGGGCATGAGCGGAGATTTCGAGTCCGCCATCGCCGAAGGGGCAACGCTGGTACGCATCGGGACGGCGCTGTTCGGCACCCGGTAAGCGAACTCGAGGAGTACGGATGAACAATATAAGAAGATTGGCCTTCATTGGCGGCGGAAACATGGCGGCCGCGCTGATCAGCGGCCTGACCAAACGGGGGCTTTCACCTAATCGGTTGGTGGTTGCCGACCCCAACCAGGAACAGCTGCAGCGCTTGGTGCGCGATTATGCGGTGGAGACTGCTGCCGACAACGCGGCTGCGGTGCAGGGAGCCGAGGTCGTGGTGCTCGCCATCAAGCCGCAACTCATGCGTGCCGTGGCGCTCAAGCTGGCGCCGCATCTCGCGGTGAGCCGGCCCTTGGTGGTATCGGTCGCCGCGGGCATCCCCCACGCCTCGCTCTCTCGCTGGTTCGGGCCGCAGGTACCCGTGATCCGCACGATGCCGAACCGCCCGGCGCTCAACGGCTTCGGTGCGACGGGTCTCTATGCACCCGCGATTGTAGGCGCTGCCTACCGCGCATTGGCCGAGGACCTGATGGGTGCCGTCAGCGCGACGGTCTGGGTCGAGCACGAATCACAGATGGATACGGTGACGGCGGTTTCCGGCAGCGGCCCCGCCTACTTCTTTCTGTTCATGGAAGCGCTCGAGGCGGCGGCCCACGAACGCGGCCTGCCGAGAGACGTCGCGCACCGTCTGACGCTTGAAACGGCGTTTGGAGCCGCGCAAATGGCGCGCCAATCGGCCGACTCCCTGGCCACTTTGCGCGAGCAAGTGACGTCGAAGGGCGGCACAACCGCGGCGGCGCTGGAGGTGCTTAATGGCGCCGGCCTTCGTGCTATCGTCGCGCACGCGGTGGCCGCGGCCGATCGCCGTTCCGCCGAACTCGCTGCCGAATTCGGCGGCCCTTAGGCTTTAATTTAATATGACATCGGTCGGGGTCGCTTCGACCCCGTTGAAAGGTGGCGCGCAGCGCCTAAAGAGGTGGCGCGAAGCGCGTAGATATGGAAGCGATCAGATACATCGTCGATATGCTGCTGTGGCTGCTGCTGCTGGCCTTCGTGCTGCGGCTGCTGTTTCAGCTGGTGCGCGCCGATTTTCGGGATCCGATGGCCGATGCCATCGTGCGGGTCACGAACTGGCTGATCAAGCCGCTGCGCAAGCTGCTGCCGCCCATCGGCAAGATCGATACGGCCACCGTCATCGCCGTGCTGCTGGTGGCCGGGGCGCGCACCTTCATCTTGATGGCCGTCTCCGGCGGCACCGCGGGCGACCCGCTGGCGTTCTTGCGCATCACCCTCCTGGATCTGGTGGGCTTGGTGCTGCGGATCTATCTGTTCGCGATGCTGCTCTACTGGTTGACCAGTTTCGTCAGCTCGAGCGGCTATGCCCCCGGCGTTCGCCTGCTCGCGCAACTGTGCGAACCGATCTTGAAGCGCGTCCGGCGCATTATTCCGTCCATCGGACAAATTGATTTTTCTTTCCTGTGGGTTTCCATCGCCATCGGCGCGCTGCTGGTGCTACTGCGTTGAACATCGGCTCGTACATGCCTGATATCACAGTGAACGAAGCGGCTTGAGTACAGGGCGAACCGGCGCTTCTCGAGACGCGGAGCCTGAAAAACCAGGGTGAATTGCATCGGCGATGAAAATCTTTTTTCGCGATTGCGCTAAACATCGGCTTTTTTCTATGTTATTTTCGGCGCCGAGTTGAAATTAGTGGGCAATTTCGCCTACGTAGGGCATTGACTGCCCGCTCGCGCAAAACACTAGCAGGAGATTAAATATGGCGAAAAAGAATGCAGCACCGACCAAGTCTGAAATTCTCGCTACCATTTCGAAGGAAACAGAGCTCTCTAAGAAGCAGGTCGGAGCCGTGTTTGACTCGCTTGGGGGTACGATCAAGAAGAGTCTGCGTAGTCACGGCCTGTTTACGTTGCCCGGACTTTTGAAGATGAAAGTCGTCAAGAAGCCCGCCACAAAGGCACGCGAGGGCGTGAATCCGTTCAACGGCGAAAAGATGATGTTCAAGGCCAAGCCGGCGAGCAAGAAGGTGCGCATTGCCGCACTCAAGACGCTGAAGGAATTCGTGAACTGATAGCTTTTGGCTTTTTGGGAGCGGCTGAGGCAGCTCGGCCGCTTCGAATTGCCTACTCGATTCCGACCAGCTCCACGTCGAATACCAGGGTCGCGCCGGGCGGAATGACGCCGCCCGCGCCGCCATCGCCGTAGGCCAGCCCCGGCGGAATGATGAGCCGGCGGCTCTCCCCGACCTTCATGCCGACGACGCCCTGATCCCAACCCTTAATCACCGAGCCCGTATCCAGGGGAAACTTGAAGGGCTCGCGGCGGGTGCGCGAACTGTCGAACTCCTTGCCCTTGTGATCGGTGGCGCCCGCCTCATACAGCCAGCCGGTGTACTGGACCACCGCAATCTGTCCGCCGCCGATGGCGGCGCCCGCACCGGGCTTGAGCGTGATTGTCTGCAGCGCCGTCACGGGACTGGCGGCTGGTGCCGGCGCGCCCGACGGCGCATCGGACTTGCTGGAACACGCCGCGCAGAGCGCGATGCAAACCAGCAGACCGGCTTTTGTAAAATTCATGGATGCCATGCGCGGCATCATAATGGATTTTGGCGAAGGCGGAGCGTTCAGGCGGCCGCGCGATCAGGGGCGCGGTTCGGGCGCGCGTTTCAGGCGGCGGCGCGCTTCAGGGGCGCATTTCAGGCGGGCGCGCGTTTCAGGGGCGCAATTCAGGCGACGCCGCGCAACAACGCAGCGAACACGGCGCAGGTAGCCGCGCTGCTGGCGACGGTGAGGCCTATTTCCTCGCTCCAGCCCATTGCGAACAGCCGCAATGCGCCGACGGCATCGTCAAATTCATCAGCGACCTGAAGAACCCACTCCATTGGGTAAAGTCTAGGCACATGGCTTACGGCTAACCGTGAGTGGCATCACAACCTTAAGCAAGGCATCGGCTTGCTATGGTGACTGGGGCTGCGTAGGCTCTCCGGACATGCAGCGCATTCTCGTCCTGAACCCTAAAGGGGGTTCGGGAAAAACGACGATAGCCACCAATCTCGCCAGCTATTTTGCGATTTCCGGCGACCGTCCGCTGTTGCAGGACAACGACCCGCAAGCCTCGAGCAGCCGTTGGCTGAAAAAGCGCAAGGCCGATCAGCCCTTCATTCACGGCGTGGCTGCATTCGAACGCAATTCACGCATGACTCGCGCCTGGCAGATGCGCACTCCGCCGGACGCAGCACACGTCATCGTCGACACGCCTGCCGCGGTGCCGGCCCAGGAAATGCCCGATATGACGAAGAACGCCGACGCCATCATCGTGCCGGTGCTGCCTTCGGACATCGACATACACGCCTGCTCCAAATGCATTGCCGACCTGCTGCTGATCGCGAAAGTGCGGCGCGACGAATTTCGCATCGGCGTGGTCGCGAATCGCGTGCGGCGCAATACCGTGATCTATCAGTCGCTGATGCGATTTCTCGAGAGCTTGCGCATACCCGTCATCGCCACGCTGCGCGACTCGCAGAATTACGTGCGCGCCGCGGAGCTGGGCACGGGCATTCACGAAATGAAGCGCTACGTCGTGGAACAGGACATCGAGGATTGGCAGCCGATGCTGGCGTGGCTCAAGGCCAAGGAAGACAAGGCAAAAGAAGCGGCTGCGCCGCATCCGAATGAAGGGATCAATCCGCTGCCGGTAACGGCCTGAGCCGCGCGCACGGGCGTTGAATGCGCCGGCTGCCGGACTATTTTTTCTCGTCGAAATTTCCGCGGGCTTTTTCGGCCCAGTTCTTGTAGCTGTGCCAGTTGTACAGACTGTTGGTGATCGCAGCATGGCGACCGCCGGTTTTGGCGGCGGCGGAGTCACCGCGCGGCGCCCTGCGGTCCACTCCGGTGTATCGAGTCTGATTCTTGAGTTCGCTCATTGCTCGTTTGCCTCTGTCGATGGGAACGACAGTAAGTGTCGTGCGCATTCCTCGACAGGAACTGTGTCACGAGCGGCGGGCGCTGTCGCGCGGCGGCGACGCGCATTGGGATGCGCATCTCACCATGCGTCGCGGTAAGTTAAATGGCGGAAATCGGCAGGCCTCGCCAGGCCTCGAAGAGCGGCTTCAATTCCGTGAGCTGGGACTCGAGCGCCGCCGGCAGGAGTGTCGTGTATGAATCCAGCAGTGCCATCGCATTGCGCGCAGGATCGGTACGCGTCGCCGCGCCGAGGCGACGCGACATATCGCGATTCACGACGTGCAAACTCTCGTACAGATCCGTGAGCGTCGCGAATCCGGGCTTTTCTCCCGCGCCCACCAATTCACGCGCCAGCAGAAACATGCAGACGCTGCGGTACACGGTTTCCGCTTCGCTCGCGAACGGCAGATGGAAGCGCGCCATGGGTCGCAGCCGGTCCGTCCACGGGCAGCCCGACGTCGCCATGATCAATCCCAGCACGGAACTCAAGGCCTGCTGCGCCGTGGTTTCGGCGTGCACGGTGCGCTCCGGTTGCGTAACCGTCACGCCCACGGTGTCGAACGACACCAGCTCCTTCAGCGACTCGACCACCGGGGCCATGTGCAGCGCGGACGGGCAGTGGCTGTGTTCATCGGTGCTCAAGGGGCAATTCGCGCATTGACTGAACTTCAGTTCGGTCCAAAACGGCGGATCCGCCGGTACTTCATTGGTCAGCCGGAAATTGGCGGGATCGAAGTTCAGCTCGACGCGTTGCTTCGAGCCGTTCGGCAGGTCGAAGCGGTAGCGGATGCGCAGGGTTTCCTTCATGCCACGAGTCGGTAGCAGGGCTGGTACTCGGCGCCGGTGAATTTCATCCGGCCCTGCGCCACGAAGGAACGCAGCAGCTTGTCCAGCGGCTCCATGATCGCCGGTTCGCCGGCCAGCTCGAAGGGCCCAAAGCGCTCGATGGCGTTGACGCCGTACTCCTTGATGTTGCCGGCGACGATCCCGGAAAATGCCCGGCGCAAATCGGCGGCGCGTTCATGCACGGGCTGATCGAGCGACAGACGCAGCGCGCGCATCGAGGCATGCGTGACCTCGAACGGCCGCTGAAACTCCAGCGGGATTTTCAGCAGCCAATTGAAGCCGTAGGAATCGCTCGCCTGGCGGCGGTAGTCGCGCACCTCGGCCATCCCTTGCACCATGGCGCGTGCGACCCCGGCCGGATCGTCGATGATCACCTTGTAGCGCGCCTGTGCCGCCGGCCCCAGCGTCGCGCCGATGAAGCCGTGAATCTGCTCGAAATACTCGGCGCTGTCGGCGGGACCGGTGAACACCACGGGAAAGGGCAGCTTCTGATTGGCCGGATCGAGAAGGATGCCGAGCAGGTACAAGATCTCCTCGGCCGTGCCGGCGCCGCCCGGGAATATCACGATGCCATGGCCCAACCGCACGAAGGCTTCCAGGCGCTTCTCGATGTCCGGCATGATGACCAATTGACTCACGATGGGGTTGGGCGGCTCGGCGGCGATGATTCCCGGCTCGGTTATCCCCAGGTAGCGGCCGTCGGTGATGCGTTGCTTGGAGTGCCCGATGGTCGCTCCTTTCATGGGGCCCTTCATCGCGCCCGGCCCGCAGCCGGTGCAGACATCCAAGCTGCGCAGCCCGAGCTCGTAGCCGACCTTTTTCGTGTAGTCATATTCGAAGCGGCGGATGGAATGCCCGCCCCAGCAGACCACCAGATTCGGCCGCACCTGCAATTCCAATACTCGCGCGTTCCGTAAAATGTGGAACACGGCGTTGGTGATGCTCGACGAGGAATTCAGGTCGAAGCGGCCGCTCTCCATGATCTCATTCGAGATGTACACCACGTCGCGCAGCACCGCGAACAAATGGTCTTTGAGGCCGCGGATCATCACCCCGTCGACGAACGCCGCCGCCGGCGCGTTCTTGATCTCGAGTTTGATGCCCCAGGCCTGGCGCACGATGCGCAGATCGAAATCGCGGTACTTTTCGAATATCAGGCGCGCATCGTCCATCTCGCTGCCC
>Ga0210389_10001641_pt1 | contig 18065 bp, 15 predicted proteins | sample IncBWH28OmetaG_FD_160127 | JGI IMG/M metagenome (GOLD analysis project Ga0210389, IMG submission 160127) | Forest soil microbial communities from Barre Woods Harvard Forest LTER site, Petersham, Massachusetts, United States - Inc-BW-H-28-O ...
CGCGTCGACCTTCACGTCCAGGCGCACCGGCTCGGGCAGCGCCTCGCCCTCCTCTTCGGGGCCCGCCTCGCGCACCGCCTCGTCGAGCATCTGCATGTAGAGCTCAAAGCCCAGCGCCGCCACGTGCCCCGACTGCTCGTCGCCGAGCAGGTTGCCCGCGCCGCGGATCTCCAGGTCGCGCATCGCGATCTTGAAGCCCGAACCCAGCTCCGTGTAGTCCGAGAGGGCCGAGAGGCGCTGCGCCGCCTCCGGCGTCAGTGCCGCTGCGGAGTCGTAGAGCAGGTACGCATACGCGCGCTCACGGCTGCGCCCGACGCGGCCGCGGATCTGGTAGAGCTGGGAGAGCCCGAACGCGTCCGCGCGCTCGACGATCAGCGTGTTCGCCTGCGGGATGTCGATGCCGGACTCGATGATCGACGTGCACACCAGCACCTCCGCGCCGCCCTGCAGGTAGTCCATCATTACCGTCTCCAGCTCGCCCTCCGCCATCTGGCCGTGCGCCACCGCGAAGCGCACACCTGGACACAACGCGCGTAGGCGCTCGGCGGTCTCTTCGATCGACTCCACGCGGTTGTGCAGGAAGAACGCCTGGCCCTTGCGCTCGTGCTCGCGCAAGATCGCGCGCTTGACGAGCTCCTCGTCGTACTCCCCTACGTACGTCCGCACCGGCCGCCGGCCCTCTGGCGGAGTCTCGATCACGGAGATGTCGCGCAGCCCCGCCAGCGACATCTGCAGCGTGCGCGGGATCGGCGTCGCCGACATCGAGATCACGTCGACCTTCAGCTTGAGCTGGCGTAGCAGCTCCTTCTGCTTGACGCCGAAGCGCTGCTCCTCATCGACAATCAGCAGGCCGAGGTCCTTCGCGCGCACGTCGCGCGAGAGCACGCGGTGCGTGCCGATCAGGATGTCCACCGCGCCCTTGCCGAAGCCCGCGATCGCCGCTTTCTGCTCCGCGGCACTGCGGAAGCGCGAGACGTGGTCGATCGTCACTGGGTAGTCCGCGAGGCGCTCGCTGAACGTCCCGTAGTGCTGCTGCGCGAGGATCGTCGTCGGCGCCAGCATCAACACCTGCTTGCCCTGGGTCGCCGCCTTGAACGCCGCGCGCAGCGCCACCTCCGTCTTGCCATAGCCGACGTCCCCGCAGATCAGGCGGTCCATCGGCCGCGGCGACTCCATATCAGCCTTGACCAGTTCGATCGCCTCACGCTGGTCCGGCGTCTCGGTGTATGGGAAGCGCTCTTCAAATTCGCGCTCCCAGTCGGAGTCCGGCTCGAACGCGTGCCCCGCGCGGCGGCGGCGCTCGGCGTAGAGGCTCAATAGCTCACCCGCGAGCTCCTGCGCGGCGCGCCGCGCGCGCGCCTTCATCGTCTCCCAGCGCGTCCCGCCGAGCTTTGAGAGCGGCGGGTGATCGCCGCCGGCGCCGACGTAGCGCGAGATCTTCGCGAGCTGCTCCGTCGGCACATACACGCGATCGTCGCCCTGATATTCGAGGTACAGGTAGTCGCGCGTCACGTCCGCCACCGTGCGCGTCTCAAAGCCCGCGAAGCGCGCGACGCCGTGGTCCTCGTGGATCACGATGTCGCCGGTGCGCAGCTCCGTGAACGAGCGCAGCGCTCCGCGCCGGCTCGCGCCGCCCGTCGGGCTCTGCGCGCGCTCCGCGCGACGGCGGCGCAGCAGGCGGTGCTCGGGGAATACCGCGAGCTTCAGCGTCGGCGCGATGAAGCCTTCTCGCAGGGACGCCGCCGCGAAGCGCAACGAGGCCTCCAGCGGCGCCGCGCTCACGTCTACCGAGGCGCCCACCGTCGATCGCGCGCCACCGCCATCCTCGCCTGGCTCCTCCAACCACGTCGCTTTCAGGCGCGCCAGGTTGTACGCCGCACGCTCGCCCTCGCCGCGGCGCGGAAACGCGACGACCGTACGGTAGCCCGAGCGCACGAGCTTCTCCAGTTGCGGCTCCGCTTCCGCCAGCGAGCGCGCCGCGGTGTCCGCCGACTGCGCACGGAACTCAAGCTCCTGCCCGCTCGCCAGCGAAGAGAGCCACACCCGCGCGCGCTCACGCAGCACCGGCTGTAGTTCGCGCGGGCTCACGTAGAGGTGGTGGGCATCCTCATCGTGGAACGCCGCGCAGACGTCGCTCCAGTGATCCTCCAGCGCCGGCGCGAGCTCCTCCTCGGCCGCGATCAACAGCTGGGTGTCCGCATCCAGCAGGTCCAGCAGCGCGCCGAAGCGCTCAACCGGCAACAGCTCCGCGACGTCCGGCGCGGCCGTCTCGTCCGCCTGGCCATCGCCGCTCTCCTTGCCCGATCGATACTCGAGCGCCGCGATCTCCGCCAGCTCGCGATGCTCGGCCGCGAGCTCCGCCGCAGGCGCGATCTCGACCTCGTCGACATCGCCGAGCGAACGCTGCGTGAACGTCGAGAACCACCGCAGCGATTCGATCTCGATGTCGAACAGCTCGACCCGCACCGCGCGCTCCTCGGTTGCCGGGAATACATCAAGGATGCCCCCGCGAACCGCAAACTCGCCGCGCTCCTGCACCTGGTCGACGCGTTCGTAGCCCGCCGCGACCAGCTCGCTCGCACACTCCTCCAAGTCGAGCAGCTCGCCGCGGCGCAGCGTGAACGAGCGCGGCCGCAGCGCCGGGTCCGGCACCTTCTCCGAAAGCGCCACCGCCGAGACCACGACGACCGGCGGCTCGTCCGTGCCGCGCGCGAGCAACGCGTCGAGCGCCGCCACCCGCAGGCCCACGAGGTGCGCCGGCGGCGTCAGGTGCGACTCGTACGCCACGCCCCGCGAGGGGTAGTAGCGCACGCGACGCGGCGCGAGCCACGCGCGCAGGTCGCCCGCGAGCTCCCGCGCCGCGCGATCATCGCCGACGACTACCAGCGTCGGCCGCGCCTGCCCTTCCGCACCGATCTCCGCGAGCCCCGCGATCAGGTACGGACGCAGCGCGGCCGAGACGAACGCGCTGCCACCCTCACGCGCGAGCCGATCCGCTGCGGGGTCCTCCGCGACGAACCCCAGGAGGGCCCGCAGGCTCATCCCTCGCGCTCCGCTAGCTCGGGCTCGGAAATCGCGCGTTCGACCTCGGCGCACGCGCGCTGCACCAGCTCGCGCACTTCCTCAGGGCTCTGACGAAAGCGCCCGAGGACGTGCGCCGAGACGATCTCCGGGTCCGTCGAGTCCGGGCGTCCCACGCCGACGCGCACTCGCCAGAAGTCCGCGCCGCCGAGCTCGCGCTTGAGCGACTTCAAACCGTTGTGGCCCGCCAGGCCGCCGCCGAGGCGTGCGCGCAGCTCGCCGAACGGCAGGTCGATCTCGTCGTGCACGACCAGCACGCGCTCCAGCGGCAAGCGGTAGGAGCCGCGCGCCGGTCCCACCGCGCGACCCGCCTCGTTCATGTAGGTCTGCGGCAGCAGCAGCGCCACACGCGCGCCGGCCGGCCCGGTGCGACCCTCGGTCAGCAGCGCGCCGAAGCGCGTGCGCATCCGCGGCAGCTGCCAGCGCTCCGCAAGCGCCTCCGCGACCATGAAGCCGATGTTGTGCGGTGTGCGCGCGTACTCGCGACCCGGGTTGCCCAGGCCGACTATCAACCAGTCGATCGCCCCGCCGCGGCCATCCTCGCTGTCGCGCGCGCCGCGGCCGCCGCGCGCGCCGCCACCGCCGAAGGGCCGGCGCAGCGGCCGCTACTCCCCGCCGGATGAGTCCCCGGCGCCCTCGGCGCCGTCGGCCTTCCCGGCCTCGCCCACCAGCTCCGTCTCAGCTTCGATATCGCTGCTCTCCTCGCTTTGCAGCCGCGGCGGCGAGAGCGTCGCTAGGACCGTCTCCTCGAGGTCGTCCAGCAGCTCCACGCCGTCCGGCACCGTCACCGCTGAGAGCGTCAGCGTCTCGCCAATCTGCATCTCCGAGACGTCATGCTCGATCGACTCCGGGATCGCCGTCGGCAGTGCCTCGACGTTCAGCTCGCGCGTCGGCTGCTCGAGGATCCCGCCTTCCTTGACGCCCGGCGCGTCATCTACGCCCGTCAGCTCCAGCGGCACGACCGCGTGGATCTTGCGGTCCAAGCGCACGCGCAGCAGGTCGATGTGCACCGTCTCGCCGCGCACCGGATGGCGCTGGGCCTCCTTGAGCACCACCGGCGTCGCCTTCGAGCCGTCGACGCTCACGTCCAGCACGGCCCCCGCGCGCGCCAGCGCCAGGCGCAGCTCGCGCGCATCGACGTCGAAGCTCAGCGGCTCGCCGTCGCCGCCGTAAATGATCCCCGGCACGCGGCCCGAGCGGCGCAGGCGACGCGTCGCACGCGAACCTAAGTCCGCGCGGGTCTTGACGGCAAGCTGGGTGGTAGTCGAGTCGGCCATGGAAGGGGAGAGGACTTTAGCAATCGCCGGCGTCGCGCCGCTGTCGGCGCAGCTCGCGCCGTGTTTCGCAGCGCGGTCGCGCCACTGTCGAGTGTCAGTGCCGGCACCCCGCCGCGCGCGCGTACGTGCGCGCGCGGCGGGGCCGGCAATCGAACACACCCGCCGACCGATCGAACGCACCGCGCCGACCGTGAACCCTCAGCGGCGCCGGCGCGCGCTTAACAGTCCGCGGTGTCCGCGATTGGCGCGCTGATCGCCGTCAGTGTGATCGAGATCCCGGTGAGAAAGTTGCCGCCGCGGTGCACGCGAATGCACTGCACTGCGGGAAAGACGCCGCCGGCCTTCCACGCGATGCGTGTTTCGCCGGTCGAGCTGGTCAGCGAATGGTTCGTAGTGGTCTGCGTCGAGAGGATCAGTACCGAGCCGGGGCGGCGCAGGCGCGCGGCGTCGCTGCGCACGGTCGCCAGACACGCGGGCCGCGTGGCGCAGCCGGGCAGCTGCGCGAGCATCCCGGGAACGTCGCCTTTGGCCTGCGCCTGCAGCAGGATCAGCTCGTGGTCGCGTTCGACGTTTTCGGCCGAGAAGAAGCGCGCGGCGACACTGCTGATCGCGAGGAACAGCACCACTCCGACCACGATCAGGACGGCGCGTTTCAGAACAGCTGGTTCTCGCCGCCGAAGACTTCGCTGACGGAGTCGTCGGTGAAGATCCGCCGGATCGAGTCGGTGAGCAGCTCCGCGCAGGGCAGCACGCGGATGATCTCCGGGCGCTCGGCGGCGATCGGGATGGTGTCGGTGACGACGATCTCCTTTAGGCCGGACGCGGCGAGGTTCTCGAACGCGGGACCGGAGAAGACGCCGTGCGTGGCGGCGGCGTAGACGCTCTTGGCGCCGGCTTCAAGCACGGTCTGCGTCGCGGCGGCGAGCGTGCCGGCGGTGTCGATCATGTCGTCGACGATCACGGCGGTGCGGCCCTTGACGTCGCCGATGACGTAGCCGATCTCGGCGACCTGGTGCGCGGGGCGCTCCTTGTCGAGGATCGCGAGCTCGGCGCCGATCTTGGAGGCGAATTTCTTGTTCAGCTTGACGCGCCCGGCGTCGGGCGCGACGACGACGAGGTCGGAGAGGCCGAGGTCGTCGAAGTACTGCGTGAGCATGAACAGCGCGGTCATGTGGTCGACGGGTTTCTGGAAGAACCCTTGGATCTGGCCGGCGTGCAGGTCCATCGTCAGCACGCGGTCGGCGCCGGCGGACTCCAGCATCCGCGCGACTAGGCGCGCGGAGATCGGCTCGCGCGGCGCGGACTTCTTGTCCTGACGGGAGTATCCGAACCACGGCGTGACGGCGATCACGCGGTGCGCGGAGGCGCCGACGGCGGCGTCGATCATGAACAGCAGCTCCATCAGCGAGTCGTTGGCAGTGACGCCGGTCTGGGCGGTGCCGCACGTCGACTGCACGATGAAGACGTCGGCGCCGCGGATCGACTCGTCGTAGCGACAGTAGACCTCGCCGTTGGAGAACGTCTTCAGCGTCACCGGGCCGAGGTCCATCTGCAGCTTGCCGGCGATATCGACGGCTAGCTGCGGGTTCGCGCGACCCGCGAACAACATCAGCCGCTTGTTGTAGTCGATCGGCAGGCTCGTCGCCGTCGACTGCGTGCGCGTGTCGATCGCGCTGCTCATCGTTCCTCGGAGTGTAAAGGCCCGAGGCACGGCGCCGTGTTCATTGCGATTTTTGAGGATCGTCCACGCGGGCAGGCTCGGCAACCGGCCCGGGGGCGCGGGGCGTCGTGCCCCGCGACGAGGCCTCGTGCTCCGCCGCGCGCCGCTGTGCGTAGCCCTCGCGGTTCTGCTGACGCGCGCGCGCGACGCCGAGCGCGCCGGGCGGTACGTCCTCGGTGATCACCGAGCCGGCAGCGGTGTAGGCGTCGTCGCCAACGCTGACGGGCGCGACGAACGCAGTGTCGACGCCACCGCGCACGCGCGCGCCGATCGTCGTGCGGTGCTTGGCGCGGCCTCGTAGTTCGCCGTGATCGTGCCGGCGCCGAGATTCGAGCCGGCACCGACGTCGGCGTCACCGATGTAGGAGAGGTGCGGAATCTTCGCGCCGGCGCCGATGTCGGAGTTCTTGACCTCGACGAACGTCCCGGCCTTGGCGCCCTCGCGCAGCAGCGCGCCGGGGCGCAGGTAGGCGAACGGGCCGACGTTCGCGCGCTCGCCGACCTCGGCGCCTTCCAGCCACGAGATCCGCACGCTCGCGCCGGCGCCGATGCGCGAGTCGATCGCGGTGGTATGAGGACCGACCGTTGCGCCCGCTCCAATTGCGGTGGCGCCGCGCAGCGAGCAGCCGGGCTCGATGCGCGCGTCGCGGGCGATCTCGACGTCGACGTCGATCCAGGTGCTCGCGGGGTCGACGATGCCGACGCCGGCGCGCATGTGACGCTCGAGGATCGCGCGCTGCGCGAGCACGCGCACCTCGGCGAGCGCGACGCGGTCGTTGACACCCAGTACGAGCGCGGGGTCGTCGACGATATGCGCCGCGATCTGTGCGCCATCGGCGCGCAGCAGGTCGAGCGCCTGCGGCAGGTAGTACTCGCCCTGCGCGTTGTCGGCGGTCAAGCGGGGCAGCACGCCGAGCAGCGCGGCGCCGTCGAAGACATAGATGCCGGTGTTGACCTCGCGGATCTCGAGCTCCGCGGCACTCGCGTCACCGGGCGCCTTGGTCTCGACGACCTTCGCGACGGCGCCCTGCGCGTCGCGCACGACGCGCCCGTAGCCGCTCGGATCGGCGAGCACTGTGCTCGCCATCGTCGCCGCCGCGCTGCCGGCTGCGTACGCGGCGAGCAGCTCCGCGATCGCCTCGGCGCTGACCAGCGGCACGTCGCCGCTCAGTACGACGACCGGCGCACCGGGGTCGATCGCGTCGGCCGCGGCGATCACGGCGCCGCCGGTGCCGTTGGCCTGCGGCTGCACGACCAGCTCGACCTCCTGCGGCATCACCTCGGCGAGCGCGCGAGCGGGTGAGTCGACGACGACCACGCGGCCGGCGCCGGCGCGCAGCGCGGCGCGCACCGGCCAGAGGCACATCGGCAGCCCGCAGAGCTCGTGCAGCACCTTGGGTACCTCCGAGCGCATCCGGGTCCCCTGGCCCGCAGCAAGGATCACGACCGTCGGCGCGCTCATGCCGGCCCTATCGGCGCGTTCATGGCGCAACTGTACTGAGGGCACCGCTTCGAAGCTGGGGGTCGGGACAAAGTGCGAACCTTGAGCCCCTTCTGGAGGGGCTCGTTGAGGCGCTTATGGACCCGGTTGGGCTCAAGGAGCGTCGCAGGGCGGTAGAGGCAATCGGGCGGGCGCGAACGTAGGCCGTCTGCGGCATCCATCTCGCCCCGCTTGGCTGCCGCCTTGTGCTCAGGCGCGTAACGGTTCTCTGCCGAGAGCCTTGCCGAGACTGTCGTACTGGTAGATACCCTCGATTGGCCCGACGGCGACGGAGACTCCTTCGACATACGGCTTCGCCCAATCGCGGCTCAAGCCCTGCTGCTTGCTCAGCCCCTCAGCCACGCTGAGGGTTGCACTGAACCCCTCTGCTGCCGTCGCCCACCCTGGAACCTAGAACCGACGGTGTAAGGCGCGACACGCACGACGATCGACCCGCAACCCGCTTTGGCCAGAGGCGACCAGCCGAGCCCGTTGACATCCTGGAACCTCAAGCCAAGACCGTGCTCCACTAGCGACGGCATCGCTGGTGGTCCATCAAGGCCCGCACGCGAGACCCGCTCTCGAATGTCTGGGTCCGCTGCTTCAACTCGTCTGCGATGAACTACCAAGATATCTACTGTCGCATCATTTCCTTCGGGATTAGGTAGCTTTTCAAGACGAAAATATCGGGCCAGGTCGCGCCGCTCCGTCTTGCTGAGTCGAGCGTAAAGATCCGCACTCGTATGCCGATATCTCAGCACTTGACCGAGCTGCACTATGTAGACGCATTCTGTATTTCTTCATCCATTTGTATCCACACTAGGACGAAATTGGTGTGCCGAGTCAACCGCGGGCTGAAACGCACATCACGACGTCGCACAATCGGCGTTGGCGATGATAGAGACGCAAGGCAACGATGTCCCTCGTCTGGAAAGGGCGATAGCATAGGTTGCCTACAAAACTGGAGACACGTATGCCGGAATGGGATGACCTTTTGGCTAATGCGAGAGCCAAGCGAGATGCGCGAACCGAGGAGCTTAGGCGGTTGGAGGCCGCCCAGCTTGCAACTGCGGATGACCTCGCGATACGTCGAGCCAGAGCAGAAGGCGACTATGTGCGCACTGTTGCGGTTTTCCAGCGCGAACTCCACCCCACAGACTACCCCCTAGTTCAGCTAACGCGGACGAAGAAGCCACTTGTCGGTTCCCAATTCAAGAAAGCTCGTGTTCTGTTTATAGCCGGGGCGGGGTCTGAATGGTGGGAGGTGAACAAGGGCTATGGACCAAGATCCAATGACTCACGAACTCTCGTTGTCGGTCCGGGGATCAAGCCGGGGATCTGGGGAGGCGACTCGCTTTCCTACGAGCAGTACCGGTTGCTTGCGTCGACGCCCGAGCCGATTCACGGCCTCAAGGCGATGTTCACTAATCACGCGAGCTTCGGGGAACCCCTCGAGGTACTTCCTAACGTTTTGCTGCAAGCACTTGCGGATTGGGCGGCCGAGCACCGCCCCGACCTCAAACTTCGCATGGATGAGTGAACGCCGTGCACGCCGACCTTGCGTAGGGACTGGGTCGCACAACCGGTAATGCGCGAGCCGGTCTACGTGGATTACTCGCCTTCGGTCGGGACGATCTCTTTTTCTCGGTCACGGCGAGCGCGCCGCTGCCGCAACCACTCCAAAAGGACGTTCCCGTTGAGCCCAATGCCAAAGATACTCGGCTTGATTTCGATGGCTTGATCGAAAAGGTCGGCATCATCATCAAGGTCATTCCTCACGAGCTTGGAGCCCAGGTCGGGTATCCGATCGACTAGATCGGCGCCCTCACTGGCTGCCTCGATGAGGATGTCGAACAGCAGTAGCAGTTTGGTTTCGTCGAGACTTGCGAGATTGATGGCCGCGAATGGCGCTGGATCGTCGCCAGGCCGAACAGGGCGACGCGATACAACGAGAAAGGGAAGCCCTGTGTGAAGGAATTCCGTTGACCCCTCATGGCACCCCTCTAACGCGTCGCTGAACCCACGTATTAGAGATTCTGGGGTCCAATCGCGGTACCGATCCCTTCCGGGAGGCGGCGCGATGAGCACAGCGTCCGGGCCGAGGCGCGCAGCGACCTCGTGAAACTGCTGATAGATCCAATCGTTAATCCACTGGTAGGCGAATCGCCGGGTCGGCAAATAGTAGATGAACGAGCGGTGCGGATCGTCTTTCCCAACAGAGAGTAGCGACGAGACTATGTAGCCCACTACATGCGCTCCCCTCTTGTAAGCGAGCTGATCCGAGGACGATAGCGCGCTGTGTGGTGAGCAGTCGAGCGTGTCGCACAAGTGCCGTTGAGCGGCCTGTTCTGCGCTACTGCCGGATCTGCTGGAAGCGGATCGCGGCGTGGGTAGCGAAGATGAAGTCGTCGGTGGTGCGGTGGATCAGTCCGACGCGCTGCAGCCGGCTGATGGCGTCGATGGCGGCTACCGCGTCGCCGAGCTCGCGGATGAGCTCCTCGACGGAGAGCGGCCGCTGTTCGTCGGGGTAGATGAGCAGCTCGAGGATTGCCCAGTCGTCGTGGACCTCTTCTTCGGCGGGGGTGCGGCTGGGCTGCGCGTCAGGCATGGACAACCTCCTGGGTCGTGCGCCCCTGGTACGGAGCCACCGTGCCGTGGGGCTTGGGCTCTAATGAGCCGCCGAGGTTAGGTCTGTGTCGCCTGATGGGTCAAGCTGTGGGCTGGGTACTCAGGGGGTGGAGTTCGTCAGGTGCGTGCTGAGGCAGGGGCGGAGCTGCCGCCCGCTTCGGCAGCTCCGCCCTCGGACCGGCCCCAGGGATGAAGTACGAAGCGCCGCGGGGGCTCACCCGAGCGCTTCGTAGCGCGCCGCGGCGGATGGGAACCAGCAGGACGCGCTGGCCGCAAGCATACATAGTCCGTTCTGTAGTACGGATGGCAAAGACTCGGTTGTCTAGTCCATAGACTTGAGCACGCACACCGGGCAATGTCTCTTGTGTGCCAGCACGATCGGATCGGGCCGACCTTACGCTGGGATCCGTCCTGCGTCAATTGCGTCTGAGTGAGCCAAGACGCAGCCAGGAAGATGTCGCCTTCCATGCCGGGCTCACAGCCGGGGCCTTGGCCAAGATCGAGCTGGGACGCAGCTCGCCGGAGTGGCGGACGGTTCGCAACATCGCCCGAGCGCTCGGTGTCGGCTTGGTCGAGCTGGCGCAGCTGGTCGAGCGGGCCGAAGCCGGCGACTAGGCCGAGCGAAGATACGAACAGCCGGCCCATCCCACCACTAGGCCGGCTGTTCGTCGCGCACCAGGGCGAAGGCAAGACAGGCTAGCCGATCCCACTTCAGAGCGCGGATATCGGAGTATCCGTGCTAGACGCCATAGACTCAAGCACGGGTATCAGGAACGCTTCCGAGCGTCCGTGCCCAAACACTCCGACAGAGCTGACCCGGCGCTCGGTGCTGCCTTGCTGGCTATCCGCAAGAAGGCCAACCGCTCCCAAGAAGACGTTGCAATCCGCGCCGGTACGACATCGGGCACGCTTGCCCGCATCGAGCTAGCCCAGACCTCACCGGAGTGGCGGACGGTTCGGAGCCTCGCTGCCGAGCTCGGGGTCAGCCTGCGCCAGCTCGCCATCGCGGTCGAAAAGGCCGAGGAGACCTAGATAGCGTAACCGCGCGCGGCTGACCGGGAATGTTGGTCCGGTACTCAGACGGATAGTTGTCATAGGGCGTACTACGGCGGCGCACCCACTACGAGCATCCCTTGAAGCAACGCGCCGGCTCCCCTGCCTGGGTCTACGGCCGCCACCACCTCGGTCGACGTCGTCGCTGCCATCTACGCCGCCACCTCCTCCGGCGGGATCGCGGCCAGCGCACACGGAAGCGCCGCAAGGCGTCGAACTTGAGCAGCCAGTCAGGCATCCTCCAGGCGGCTAGAAGAATGACCGGCAAGCCGAAGAGGCCCCGCAAACAGGCCGAAAACGGCCGCAGAATAAGGCCGTTCGCCCCCTAAAACGACCCCGACCCCCTTTTTGGGGGCCGGGGTTCGTACATCAAGCAAATGGCTGGGGGGCAGGGATTCGAACCCCGATTCTCAGGACCAAAACCTGATGTCCTGCCATTGGACGACCCCCCAAGGGACCCAGATCGTCGCACGCGCGGCGCCAAAGCGCCAGTGAGACCCGGCGGCAACCCGCGGCGAGACCCCGCCGTAGCCCGCGGCGAGACTTCGTAACCGTGCGATAAGACACCGCTACAGCGGATCGTCGCGACACGCTACCTGCGCCACACCTCGCGGGTCTCGACAGCGCAGAACATTGGCTGGGGCACCGACGCGCAAGCTACGCCGGCCGCAATCGTCGCCGCCTGGATGCACTCCCCTCCGCATCGCGAAATCGTCCTCACCGAAGCATTTCGCGACATCGGCGTCGGCGCCACTCCTGCCGCTCCCGCGGCGCTCGCGGCGGGCCGATCGGGCGCTACCTACACCGTCGAGTTCGGCGTCCGTCGCTAGCGCCGCCGGGCCGGGCGCCGCACAGGAGCGCCGACCGCGCGGCACGGGAGCGCCAGCCGGACCCGCTCAGGAACGTCGCCCCGATCCGCGCGGCACGCGCCCGCCCCCGGCCCCGGCCTCCGAGGCCGGACCGCGCGCGGAAGGGATGCCGAGCACGCGCATCGCCTTCAAGCCGAGGCTGAGCTTCTCGCGCCCGTCGCTCGAGCTGACGTCCAGGCCGGATAGCTCACGGACGCGCTCCAGGCGGTAGTAGATCGTGTGGCGGTGCGTGAAGAGCCGCTGCGCGGTCCCCGCGACGTTGCCATCGGCGTCCAGGAATGTCTCCAGCGTCTGCACGAGATCTGTCTCGTACTGCTCGTCGTAGGCGACCAGCGGCTCGACGGTCTCCGCGTAGAAGCGTTGCAGCTCGCGTGGGTTCTCGCTCATCGTCGAGAGCAGCAGCCGGTACGCGCCGGTCTGCTCGAAGGCCAGCGCGCCTTGCTGGGCTGCGCCCTCGATGCCCGCGCCGCCACGGCCCTCCGCGACGTTTGCGGCCAGCAGCGCCTCGCTCGCGGCGCGCGGGAGATCGGCGGGGTCCTCGGCGATGCGGCTGCGGCCGACCGCGAACGTGTACCCCGAGAGGCCGACCTGCAGCTCGCGTAACACCGCGTCGGCGGCGCGCGCCGCGAGCGCCTCCTCGCCGCCGGGAACCAGCAGCAGCACTTCCGCGCCCGCCGCGCCGTCGCGCTCAGAGAGCGCTGCAATCGAGCGGCTCGCAGTTGCGCGCGCGCCGCGCTCGGCGACCGCGCGCACGCGCAAGCGCCAGCCCTCCTCGGTCGGCGCCTGCGGCCGTGCCCGCGCGACGATCATGCTCGCGCCCTCGCCGATCTCCAGTGAGAGCTCGCGCGCGCGCACCAGCAGCTCCTCGCGGTCGGTCAGCTCGCGGGCGAGCAGCGCGCGCAGGAAGTCCGCCGCTGCGGTCTCCGCGACGCGATCCGGCGCGCGCACACGCTCGACCTCGGAGGCGATCATCGTCACCAGCAGGCGCCGCATCGATGCGCTCGGCTCTTTACGCGCGCGCATGTGTAGCGAGCCGACCACCGCATCCGCGACCCGCAGCGGCAGGATGCTCACGTCGTCGGCCCTGGCGAGCAGCGAGCGCTCCTCGGCTGGCGAGCGCGCGGCAACCGCGAGCGTCGCACCCCACGCGTCGGTCACCGCAAGACTCGCGTCGAGCGCCTTCGCCGCGGCGCGCACGACCTCGGGCAGTCCGGCGCCAGACTCAACGGCCTCGGTGACCGCATCCAGGGCGGCGAGCTCGGGCACGGATCAGCCCCAGTAGTAGACGACGGCCAGCCCGGCGAGCACGCCGGCACCGGCGAGCACGGCGAGCACGTAAAGCGAGAGGATGCTCGCCGCGACGCGCTCCCAGACGCGCGTGTAGGACGACCACGCCGGCGCCAGGATCAGGCCGGCGAAGAGCGCGAGGCTGAAGACGCCCGCGCAGACCGCAACGAGGTCGGTGACGGCTGTCTTGCTCATCCGCGCGCATTGTGACGCATGGGGAGGTCTACGCGGGAGTCCATCGTCGACCCCGCCGCGCGCGCGGTCCGCGCGCGTCACACGCGCGCGCGGCGGGCCTCGCGCTCGACGACCGCAAAGCGCTCTCCAGCGGGCTGCGCCGCGAGCCCTGCCGGCGCGCCGACGGCCCGCCGTTCGGCAAGGAGACTCGCAACCGCCTCCCGTGCCCGCGCGGGACCCTCGCGACCCGCAAAGAGACCCAGGACCGTCGGCCCGGAGCCGCTCACCAGCGCGAGGTCGGCACCCGCCGCGCGCGCCTGCGCCAGCGCCACGTCGATCTCGGGGCACAGCGCGCGCGCCGCATCCTGCAGGTCGTTGCCCAGCAGCTCCGCCGCCGGCAGCACCGCACCGTCGGCGAGCTCCCGCGCGAGCGCCGCGTGGCGCTCCTCCAACTCCGCCGCGGCGCGCGGCGCCTGGAGGCGGTCGAACTGCGTGTACACCGCCGCCGTCGAGAGCGCGGGCGCCGCGGGCAGCACCACGATCCCCAACGGCGCGCGCGGTTCCCGCAGCGGGTGCAGTTGCTCGCCCGCGCCCCGCGCCAACCACCGTCCGGGCCGGACCTGCGCCGGCACATCCGCCCCCAACCCGCGCGCGAGCTCGAGCAGCAGTGCCTCATCGCCGAGTCCCGAGGCCGCCGCCGCGAGACGCAGCGCCGCCGCCGCGTCTCCCGAGCCGCCCCCGAGGCCCGCCGCAACGGGCACACGCTTGTCGATGTGCAACTCCAGCGGCGGCGCATTCCAACCCGTCGCCGCGCGAAATGCCGCCAGCGCGCGTGCCGCCAGGTTGTACTCCGGCGGGCCCGCCACACCCGGGCACACCACGCGATCGCCGGCACTGCCCGCCGGTGCCCAGCGCAGCGTGAGCTCGTCGGCGAGCGAGATCGACTGCATGACACTCACCAATTCATGCCGGCCGTCTTCACGCGGCGGGCCGACGAACAGGCCGAGGTTGATCTTGGCGGGAGCCAGCGCACGGAGCGCCAGCGGCTGCACCCCAGCGCTCGAGCGGCCCCCCGACGCAGCGAATCCGGATCGCGTCATACCCAGAGTGCCTCGCCCAGTGCCTGGAAATCCTGCGGCGAGAGGCGCTCCGCGCGGGCATCGCGCGGGTGACCGAGCGCGACGAGCGCCGCGCGCACCGCATCGCCGTCGTAGGCGGCACCGGCCAGCGCCAGCGAGCGCACGAGCGTCTTGCGCCGATGTGCAAACGCGTCGGCTACGAGCCTGCGCAGCTCGGGTGCCACCGCGGGCTGCGACGCGCGGCGGACCAGCAAGACGAGTACCGAGTCGACATTCGGCACCGGACGGAAGACCGTGCGCGGCACTGCGCGCGCGACGCGCACCTCGCAGGCGAGCTGCGCGAGCACCGACGGTGCCCCGTAGACGCGCCCGCCGGGGGATGCGGCGAGCCGCTCGCCGACCTCGCGCTGCACCATCGCGACCCAGCGCTCGACTGTGGGTAGCTCCTCGATCGTGCGCAGCAGCGCACCCGCGGCGACGCCGTAGGGCAGGTTCGCGACGACCTTGGTCGGGCACGGGTGCATACCCGCGAGGTCGACCTTCAGTGCGTCGCCCCAGTGCAGCGTCACGTTCGCCGCGCTGCCGACGGCGTCCTGTAGCGCCGCGCGCAGCCGCTCGTCGAGCTCGACGACGTGTACCTGCGCGACGCGCTCGGCGAGGTACTCCGAGAGCACCCCGAGGCCGCCGCCGATCTCAAGCACGACGTCCACAGACGCGAGCTCGGCGAGGCCGCCGATGACGTCCAGGATGTTGGAGTCGATGAGGAAGTTTTGGCCCAGCTCGCGGTCGGGGCGGATCGCGAATTCGTGCATCCGTCGCAGTGAGGGTTGGGTCGGCGCTGCGCGCCCGGGTATCGGCGTGTCACGGTCGGCGCGGGTATCGGCGGCCATCGCCGCCCTCACCATCCGAAGACGCGCGCGGCGGTGCGCTCGACGATGCCCGCGAGCTCCGCGACTGAGACTCCGCGCAGCTCTGCGAGGAACTCCGCGGTGTGCATCACGAACGCCGGCTGGTTGGGGTGTTTACGTACCGGCTGCGGCGTCAGGTATGGCGCGTCGGTCTCGACCAGCAGCCGCTCGTCGGGCACCAGCGCCACCACCTGCGCCAGCGCGGTCGCGTTTTTGTAGGTGACGTTTCCCGCAAAAGAGATCGCGTAGCCGCGCTCCAAGCACTCATCAAGGTGTTCGGGCATCGAGAAGCAGTGCATCACGACGCTGACCCCGTCGGCTTCCTCGGCGAGCTGCGCCAGCGTCGCGTCCTCGGCGGCGCGTGTGTGAATCACGAGTGGCTTTCCGACCTCGCGCGCGAGCGCGATCTGCGCGGCGAATGCGCGCTCCTGGTCGGCGCGCGGCGCGTAGTCACGGTAGAAATCGAGGCCGGTCTCGCCGATCGCGACGCAGCGCTCGTGCGCGGCCAGCGCGCGCAGCTCGGCGAGGTCGGCGTCGTCAAAGCCGGTCGCGTTGTTCGGGTGGCGCCCGATCGCGGTGTACACCTGTGGGAACGCCTCGGCCGCGGCGAGCGCGCTGCGGCACGAGGAGCCGTCCATGCCGACGGTGAGGATCCGCGTGACCCCGGCGCGCGCCGCCGTGGCGACTAGCTCGGCGTTTGGCGGCTCGCAGGAGTCGAGGTGGGTGTGCGAATCGATCACGCCAGCTTCGGAAAGAGCGGCTCGATCGCACCCACCCGCCGCGGCTGTCCCATCGTGTCGGCGCCGGCGCCGACACGTGCGCCCGCACCGAAGCGCGCCGCCGTGAGGCCGCGGTCCTCGACGCCCAGGACGTCCAGCAGCCGCTCTGTACTGACCGGCAGGTAGGGCGCCAGCAGCACGCTCACTACGCGCAACCCCTCGGCGAGCGAAGCGAGCACGCGATCCAGATCCCCGGCCCGACTCTCGTCTTTCGCGAGCGTCCACGGCGCGCACTCCTCGACGTACCGGTTCAGGCGCCGCACGCGCTGCCAGATGGTCTCCAGCGCCTGCGTGAGCTCCGCGCGGTCGAGCAGCGCAGCGACCTCCTCCGTGAGACCCTCGAAGTCGCCGGCCAGCTCACCGTCGAGCTCGACCGCCGGTAGCTCGCCGTCGCGATAGCGCGCAAGCATCGCCAGCGTGCGGCTTGCGAGGTTGCCGTACTCGTTCGCGAGCTCCCCCTCATAGCGTGCCTCGAAGCCCGCTGTCGAGACCGAGCCGTCGCGCCCAAAGGAGACCTCGCGGAAGCAGTAGTAGCGCAGCGCATCTGAGCCGTAGCGCTCGATAATCGCGAACGGATCCAGCACGTTGCCCAGCGACTTGCTCATCTTCTTGTCGTCCATCAGCAGGAAGCCGTGCACGAACACGTGCCGCGGCAGCTCTAGGCCCGCCGCCATCAGCAGCGCTGGCCAGAAGACCGTGTGGAACTTCAGGATGTCCTTGCCGATTATGTGAAACGACGCCGGCCAGAATTGCGCGGTGAGGTCTTCTCCGGGACGCGCATAGGAGAGTGCGGTCACATAATTCAAGAGCGCGTCGAACCACACGTAGAACACGTGGTCAGGGTCCCATGGCACCGGTACCCCCCAGGTCAGCTTGGCGCGCGTCAGCGAGACGTCTTGCAGTCCTTGCGCGATGAACGAGCGCGCCTCGTTGAAGTGATGGGTAGGCAGCACAAAATCCGGGCGCTTTGAGCCCTCCGCATAGAGGCCTTCCAGCGGCTCCTGGAACTTGGAAAGCGCAAAGAAGTAGTTCTCCTCTTTTTCGAACACCAGCGGGATCTCGTGAATCGGGCACGTATTGTCCGGGCCGATCTCGCTGTCTGTCTTGAAGTCCGCGCAACGCGGGCAGTACCAGCCCTCATATAGGCCCTTGTACACGTACCCGTTGTCCTTCACCCGTGTCAGGATCTCCTGGACCTTCGCGACGTGCTGCGGGTCGGAGGTGCGAATGAAGAAGTCGTTGGACACCCCCAGCGCCGGCATCATTGCCTTGAAGCGCTCCGCATTGCGATCCGCGAGCGCTTGCGGCGTGATCCCCTCGCGCTCCGCCGCCAGCGCGACCGGCTCGCCGTGCTCGTCGGTGCCCGTCAGGAAGAACACCTCTTCGCCGCGCTGGCGCATGTGCCGCGCGAGGATGTCGGCGCTGATCGTCGTGTACGCGTGCCCGAGGTGCGGAGCGGCGTTGACATAAAAAATGGGGGTCGTCACATAGAAGGACATCGGCGCTCCTCAGGCTACTGACCGGCGCCCGTCAACTCCTGGTAGAGCTCATTCGTCGCGACTCCCGTGAGCTTGGCGACAACGGCCGCGGCCCGCCGCGGCTTTGCGCCGGCCTGCACCAGGTCGCGCACCGCTGCGAGCGCCTCCTCGCGCCGCACATGAGCGGGCTCTGATCCCACACGATCCCCACGATCCAGCTCGGCGGCGCCGATCGCGAGCACTATCTCACCCC
>Ga0210389_10001642_pt1 | contig 18061 bp, 13 predicted proteins | sample IncBWH28OmetaG_FD_160127 | JGI IMG/M metagenome (GOLD analysis project Ga0210389, IMG submission 160127) | Forest soil microbial communities from Barre Woods Harvard Forest LTER site, Petersham, Massachusetts, United States - Inc-BW-H-28-O ...
AGCTAGGAATCACATCGAAGATCGCGATGGAAGCATCGCGATACGACCTCACCGGAGGCGGCATAACGCTGGAGTACTTCACGTTCGCCAACCTCAACAAAGAGCGGATCCTGTGGTACACGGACGGCCGGCGCACACTGGACTTCTACGAAAACGACGTCCGTATCGCCGACGTGCCAGACCTGGACGGCCACTGTGTCAGCGTGACCCTCGCAGGCGAGGGCTCGGAGGCGATCACCGCGACACTGCTGTTGCCCCGCGTCGGGTTCACCGGCGCCGATACCGCATGGTCGTTCCCGGTTGAGGCCGCAATGATCATCGCCGGTCCCGCGGCAAGCGGCCGCAGCAAAAGCTACAAGGTGACCAAACTGGTGGGCGAAGCCTGCAACCACGAATAGCGTCTGCCTTAACTTTGCTCTAGCCCCGCCGCTCTTACCAATCGCTACCGCTCTCACAGCACGTTTCGGTTCAGTGTGAACGTGAGGAAGCCAGAAGATGACCGATATATTTCGCGCCGAAATGGTGCGAAAAGCTAATTTTCTCGAGGCGTCAGAGAAATCCGGTTTCCGATGGAAATCCGCCCGCTGTCAGGCATGATGGCGTAGTCATCGGGCCACCCTCACGCAACCACTTTGTCGCACGAAAGAAAGGTACAAGCATCGCGGGGCAAGTCATGGATTAACGGTAAGTAATCGCACATGAACGAGACGTTAACGCCAGCCCGCGACGGTGTTGGCGTACCCCCGTTGTGACGCGTAAAAGGAGAACGGTGTGACTTTTCGTGGACTCGCTGAGACCATTACCTTGGCCGGGCACGTGACCTCTGTGGACCTCAACGGTCCTTCGTTCACTTTCCGATGCCGCAGCGGTGACATCGTCGATGTGTTCGTGCGTGAGACGACCGGCTACGCCGTGCTAACCAATGTCGACGGCGTGGACAGGGATCGCACAACGCAACCGGAAGATTCTGGCCCCCAAAGTGACCCCGTTGTGACCGCCCTGCGCCGCTACATCGCCCCGGACGTTCTCGTATATGTGCGTGGCGTTCACCAGGAAGCTAACGACCGCGAACGGTTCGAAGCCATCACCGTGTATCTATTACAGTCCAGCCCCGGCGAACCCTATGTATTCGAGGAGACGCATTGGTGGCTCGACCAGACCTCCCGTCTGGTCGATCGTTGGCTCGACGACCTGTTTGATGCCTCCCGCGACTACACCGTGTCAGATTTCTCCAAGTTCTACGTCACGAATCTCAACATCGTCGGCCAAGACACCAACGACGACGTTCAGGAGTGCGCGACCCTCTCGCGGTTGATCTACGGGTTGTCCTCGGCTTACCTGCTCACCGGGGCAGAGCGCTACTTTCTGGCCGCCAAGGCTGCGGTGTCGTACCAACGGCAAGCGTTCCGGTCGCTGACTAGCGATGGCGCACACTGCTTCTGGGCATACGGGCGACGCCGCGACAAGGTCGGTGACAAACAGGTGGAGGTCTTGGCCTTGGCGTCGGAAAACCCCGACGACGCCGGCACCATCCCGCTGTACGAGCAGATCTACGCGCTGGCCGGGCTGGCGCAGTACTACCGCATCACCGCTGATTGGCAAGTCCTCGAAGACATCCGCCGCACGATGAAAGCCTTCGACTACTTCTACCTCGATGACGGCGACCCGGCCAAGCCCTGGTCGAAGGGTGCCGGCGGCTACATGTCACACATCGACCCGATCACGATGCGTCCCGACACATCCAAGCTTGGCGACAACAAGTTACGCAAAAACTGGAACTCCATTGGCGACCACATTCCCGCCTATCTGGTCAACGTGGTGCTGGCCCTAGATCCGCTGCCCCACGGTGACGTGATGATCAGGGGAGTGGACAAGATGGCGGCCCGCGCGATCAGCATGCTCGACGATTTGCTCGCGCTGATCGTCGAGAAGTTCCCCGACGAAAAAAGCGATTTTGTCAATGAACGCTTTTACGCCGACTGGACACCCGACCACGAATACAAGTGGCAACAGGACCGCGCCATTGTCGGGCACAACCTCAAGATCGCGTGGAACCTGACCCGCTGCGCGTTCTACCTAGACGGCCGCGCCCGCCGGCTGCTCGACCAGAACCAAACCGCAGCCGCGCAGCAGCTGCAGCAACGCGCCGAGAGCTGCCGGGCCGCGGCCACCCGGTTGGCCAACAAGATGGCCGAGGTCGGTGTCGACGTGTTGCGCGGTGGAGTGTTCGACGCGGTGCAGCGCCATCCCGGCAACGGCATGCCCACGGAGTTCGCCTGGGGATCGACCAAGGACTTTTGGCAACAAGAACAGGGTGTCTTGGCCTACTTGGTGCTTTACGGCGCGACCGGGCAGCAGTTCTACCTGGACATGGCCCGCGAGACGATGGCCTTCTGGAATCTGTTCTTCCTCGACCGTGACAATCAGGGCATCTTCTTCCGCACGACCGAGGGCGGATTCCCGTGGATTGAAGGGATTTACGGGCAAAAGGGCGGCCACTCGATCTCCGGCTATCACGTGTTCGAGCTCAACTACCTGGCCCACCTGTATCTGCGCACCCATGTGCGCCAGGACGGCGACAGCCGCGGCTTCTGCCTGTACTTCCGGGTGATGAGCAACCGTGAGCAGACCAGCATCAACGTGCTGCCCGACTTTATGCCGCCGCATCGGGTGGAAATCAAGACGGTGCGGATCAACGGGATAGACCGCACCCAAGAGCTCAAACCCAGCGGCGTCGATGACTTCCAGGTCCGCCTCGACCGCATCGAACCCAACACCGACGACGAATCCATCGATCTGGTCGTCGAATTCGCCATCCACTGACAACGAAAGAATGGTAATGAACCAAGATCAAACCGCTGACAACCAGCCACTGGCCGGCAGACGTGTCGCCGTCATCGTCGAAAGCCAGTTCATTCCGCAAGAGCTCGACATTTACCGGCAACGCTTCCAAAGTTACGGTGCCACAGTTGACTTCGTGTCACACCTGTGGGGCCAACCCACGCTGCGCTTCTACTCGACCGTGGAGCCCGGCGTAGTCGACGAACTGCAGTACCTGGAGGTCAGCGTCGAGGTTGACAGCATCAAACCCAGCGACTACGCCGCGATCATCGCGGCGGCGAACTACACCACTGTGCGGCTGCGTTTCGTCACACCCCCACCGCCTGGGGTCGATCCGCGTGAGCAGGTGCGCAACTCCCCGGCGGTGCGGTTCTTTCGGGACGCGATGGCCGACCGCCGCATCGTCAAGGGGGCACCCTGCCACGCGTTGTGGCTGCTGACCCCCTCGCCGGAGGTGTTGCGCGGGCGACGCGTGGTCTGCAACACCGTCGTGCTGGCCGACGTCCTTAACGCCGGCGCCACTTACGTGCCGTTCCCGGCTGACACTCCAGAGCCCGAACAGGTATTCGTCGACGGGGACCTGGTCACCAACACGGGCTGGCATGCCACCGCACTGCTGGTCGACACGATCAAGGACATCATCGTCAAAGATCAGCAGGCTACCCCGCCCACACCGGGGGAGTGATGCTGTGACGCTGTCCGCCGCGCCCACCCTTGTGGACGTCCAACCGCAGCCCGAACACGGCGCCGCAGCGGCGAACACTGTTGCCGTGCAATTCGTTTACCACTCTGGCATAACGCAGGATGTGTTCAGCAATGTGCGGCTGTGCGGCGGCTGGGACCAGGACGGCATGCCCAGCGCGGCCTGGACAACCACACCGATGCAGCAGCGCAGCGGCATCGACGGGTGCCCCACCTACAGCGCCACCGTGGAGTTCCCCCGCGCCGGCGTCGGCGGCCAATACTGCTGGGGCGTCGTCGTAGACAGCGGTTGGGGGCGTGACCTGTGGGCCATCCCCACCGAGGTTCCCGGCCCCGACGCCACCGCCCGACACCGCACCTTCACCCTGGTCCTCGAAGCGGGCGAACACCATTATTGGCTTTCTACCAGCCGACTGCTGGGCGCCAACCCGCGGTTCATGCCCTCCGGCGCGCAACCCATCCAATTCGCGGTCTGGGCGCCCGCCGCCCAACAGGTGTCGGTCGTCTTCGGTGATCCGGTCGTCGGCTACATCACCGACAACGGCGCCGGTGTCATCGGTCAGCCCATCCCGATGTGGCCCGTCGGCGGCGGTGTGTGGGAAACAGATTTGAGCGACCCGCGGCTGTCGAGTTTCCTGGGGTTCGATCACCACCCCTACATGTTTCGCGTCGTCAAGGACGACGGCCGTATCGCCTACCGCACCGACCTTTACTCCCGCTGCCAAATCGGTCGCGGCACCAAAAATCCCGCCAAACTGGGCCCGGGACAAACATTTTCGGGGCGGCGTGAGGACCTCGACGGCAGCGTCAGCTGCTCGGTGGTGGTGGACCCGGGATGGGTGAGCGCGCACTTCCGTGACGCCGATTGGCCCGAAACCCGGTGGACCGCCGAAGCGGACTTCTGGGAACGCGAGTTCGACCCGCAACGACCCGTTCCGACCCGCCTCGAGGACCTGGTCATCTACGAGATGCATGTCGGCGGCCTTGGCGCCGGCAAGACCGAACCCGACGGCACACCGGTGCCCGGTGACCTCGCCGACGCCATCGCAATGCTGGACTATCTGGTTGACCTCGGTGTCAACGCCGTCGAGCTCATGCCACTGGCGCAGTTCGAGGGCTGGGCGACGTGGGGTTACGGCACCTCGCACTATTTCGCCATCGAGTTCAGCGGCGGCGGCCGCGACGAATTCAAATACTTTGTCCGCCAATGCCACCGCCGCGGCATCGCGGTCATCCTTGACGTCGTCTACAACCACTACAACCCCGATGCCGAGCGGGCTGAATGGGCCTACGACTCCGATGATCCCGCGCGCAACATCTACTACTGGTATGAGGGCTCACCCGCCGAGTACCCCGACCCGACCGGCGGGTATCTCGACAACGACTCCAGCGGCTGGGCGCCGCGGTTCAGCGAAGAACGTGTCCGGCAGATGTTCATCTCCAGCGCGGTCGTGCAGGCGCTGGACTTTCACGTCGACGGGTTTCGCGTCGACCAGACCACCTCGATCCACTCCTACAACACACTGCACGCCAACGGTTGGCCGGTCGAGGCGGCCAACGCGTGCGGCGCGAAATTCTTGCGCGAATTCACGCGTACTCTGCGGCTGGTCAAGCCGCATGTGTTCCTGATCGCCGAGGACTACTCGGGCTGGGCGGGCGTGACCGCACCCACCGATCTGGCTGGGTTGGGCTTCCACGCCATCTGGTACGCCGACTTCTACCACAACCTGTCCGGCGACACCGGCCACGGGTTGGACTGCGCCAACCTGCTATCCACCGCGGCCATCGGCGACGACCGCGCGCTGGCGATGGGCGTTTTCGCCGGCAAGCTGACGCAAACGAATTGCGCCACCGTCGTCTACCCGGAGTCTCATGACGAGGCCGGCAACTCCACCTGGAACGGTCACCACTCCGGGCGCACCCCCTCGATCGCCGTCAACTACGCCCCCCTGATCGGCGACACCCGCCGCTATGGCGAAGCGCGCACCCGGTTCTCGGCGGGCATGGCGCTGCTGTCGGCGGGCATACCGATGTTCTTCATGGGGGAGGAGTGCGGCGACACCGAGCTCTACCGTTACAACGACTTCCTTGAGCACCGTATCGATTTCCCGGCGGCGGCCGCCGGCGATGGTCGCCACCTATTCACTTTCTTCCGCGGGCTGATCACGCTGCGTCGCGCCGTGCCCGCGTTGCGCTCAGGAACCATTGACATCCTGCACACCGACGATGGCAACCGGGTGGTGGCATTCTCGCGCAGCTACGGCGCCGATCGCGTGATGGTGATGGCCAGCCTGAACAACCAGCCTTTCCCTTTGGGCTACACGATCAACGGAGTCACCGACGGCGTGTGGCGTGAAGTGTTCAACAGTGACGCTGCGTTGTTCGGTGGGTGGAACCAGGGCAACGGAGGCGCCGACCTGCCCTGCAATGACGGCCAATTCACCGCGGTGCTGCCGCGGGCGGGCTTCGTGGTGTTCCGACGGCTTTGACCCTGGAGGTAGTGAATCATTGACCGGACGGCCATGTCAGCAAACGACTTCTCGGTATCGGTAACGAAAGCAAAAGCGTTGAAAGCCAAAGGAGAACGAACATGAGCAAGACCATTTTGTGCTGCTTGTCGGAGTGGGGATATTGGGGCGAGGAGCTCCTCGGCCCCTACGACGTGTTGATCGATCACGGGTACCAGGTCGACTTCATGACTCCCACCGGCAATAAGCCACCAGCACTGCCGCCGAGCATGCAGGTCGGCTTCGTTGACCCGCCGCTGGACAAGGTGGTCACCAACGAGCACTTCGCCAAACGCACCAGCGAGATTCAGGACTCCACCCTGCTCGACAAGCCGATCAACCTGTCCGCCTGGTTCCCGCAGATGCCGTACTTCAACAGCGCCGGTTTCGGCCACGGCCTGGAGGACTACTACACCAAGCGCGCCAGCTGCTGGCAAGAGCTCGACAAATACGACGCGCTGCTGCTGGTCGGCGGCAGCGGCCCCCTCGTTGATATGGTCAACAACGAACGCCTTCACGCGGTCATCTTGGGCTTTTTGGCCAAAGACAAACTCATTGCGGCCGAATGCTACGGCGTGACTTGCCTGGCCTTCGCCCGCGACTGGACCGACCGCAAGAGCATCATCGCCGGCAAACACGTAACCGGCCACGCCCGCGAATACGACTACAAGGACGGAACCGGCTTCGCCTTCCCGTCAGTAGCCGGCGTCAACTTCGGCCCCCCGTTCTACCCGCTGGAATACATCCTGCGCGATGCGGTGGGGCCTGACGGCCAGTACCACGGCGGGGTCGGCCACACCCTGTCAACAATCCTCGATTACCCCTTCCTCACCGGACGCTCGACGCAAGATTCCCAGCTGGTCGGCGAGTTGATGGTCCAGGTGCTCGAAAAGGGGCTGCGCCGCTATGGATGGTGAGCTGACACAACAACATTGGGCCCTACAGGGACGGAGGTGGCATGCCGCCAACGCCTACGCGCCGGGACTCTGAACCGCGCCCGCCGTCGCCTCCTGCACCGGCCGGTGCGGCCCCAGCCAGCGGTCATCGCAAACTGCTCGACCAACTCGCCGCCGACGGCATCACCCGGATCTTCGGCAACCCCGGCAGCAGCGAAGAGGGTCTGCTCGCAGAACTGAGCCGGTTGGGCACCATCGAATACATCCTGGGCCTGCACGAGTCGGCGCTCATCTTGATCGCCAACGGATATGCGTTGGCCACCGGCAAGCCCACCGTGGTCCAACTGCACTGCAGCGTGGGTCTGGGTAACGCCCTGGGCAGCCTCTACCACGCGAGCCGGATGCAGCGCGCACCGCTCGTGGTCATCGCGGGGGAGGCGGGTGTGGCCTACGACGCACTGGAAGCCCACATGTCGCTGGATCTGGTCACTTTCGCGCGACCCGTGACCAAATATGCGACCCGCGCCACCAATCCCGACAGCGTGCTGCGGCTGCTGCGGCGATGCATCAAGATCGCGTGCACTCCTCCGTTCGGCCCGACCTTCCTGGCGGTCCCGCAAGACATTCTCGATCAGCACAACGATGAACCGGTGCTGCCCACCGTCATCCCCGACACCCGGGTCTCACCACACCCCGATGCGATCGCCGACGCCGCCCACCTGCTGGCGCCCGCCGAGCGCCCCGTGATCATCATGGGCGACGGCGTGGCTCACGCACAGGCGCAACCTGAGCTGGCTCAGGTCGCCGACACCCTGGGCGCAGCCGTCTGGGGAGCGATGAGCTCCGAGGTCAACATTGCCTGGACGCATCCGCTCTATCGCGGCCTCACGGGCCACATGTTCGGCAGCCAGAGCCGACACACCGTGGCCGACGCCGACGCGGTCCTCATCGTCGGCACCTACGTGTTCCCGGATGTCTTTCCCCAGCTGGACAATCCGTTCCGCCCAGACGCCAAGATTGTGCACATCGACTTGAACACCTACAACATGGCCAAGAACTATCCGATCACCCTCGGACTGCTCGGTGACCCTAAACCGACGCTGGCACTGCTCGCCGACGAGCTCGCCGATCAGATGACCGTGGACCAGAAGGCCGCCGCCCGGCAACGCATCGCGCACATCACGGAAGTCAAGGACGGTGAGCACGCCGCGCAGCTGCAAGCCGACGTCGCCGACCGCGGCCTGGTTCCCCTCCACATGTCCTCGTTCGCCATGGAGCTAGCCAGACAACTGCCCGATGACGCGATCATCTTCGATGAAGCCCTCACGAATTCGGCGGCCCTGGGCCGCTACCTGCCCGCCACCACCCCCGGGCATCTGTACCAAACGCCGGGTGGCACCCTGGGTGTCGGGCTGCCCGGCGCCGTCGGCGTCAAACTGGCGCATCCCGACCGTACCGTCGTGGGTCTGGCCGGCGACGGCGGTGCCATTTACACCCTGCCCGCATTGTGGACCGCGGCGCACTACCACATCGGCGCCAAATTCGTGGTCTGCAACAACCGCAGCTACCGCATCCTCAAAGACAACCTGGTCGTCTACTGGCGCGACCACAACGCCCACAACGGTGATTTCCCAGCATTTTTCGACATTCGTGACCCGGACGTGGACTATGTGGCCCTCGCCGAGGGGCTCGGTGTACCGGGTACGCGTGTGACCAACCCCGGCCAGATCGCTGACGCGATTACCGCGATGCTCGCACACAGCGGCCCATTCCTCATCGACCTAGTCCTCGAGGACACCGTGTCATCGATAGCACCCGCCTGAAAAGCCTTAGAGAAGAGACGATATGAACAGCGGCAACATCAACGACTTCGTCACCAGCTGGTTCTCACTGCTGAGCGCTCACGCCCCGGTCGATGACCTGGTCCCTTTTCTGTGTGCGGCAAACCTGGAGATGCACTTCCCCGAAGAGACGTTGCGAAGCCTCGACGATTTCCGTACCTGGTACGCCGCGGTAGGAAACACCTACACCGATCAACACCACGACCTCCAACAGCTCGATGTCGAAACCGACACACACGACGGCGATTTGCTTGACCTCGGAATCGTCGTGGTGTGGACCGCCACCACCATCGCCGACGGCAGCCACATCGCCAAACGTGCCACTCAAACGTGGACGGTCGCCCGGAGCACCACCTCTGGTCGGTTGCAAATCCAGAAGTACGACGTAATCACGTTGACCGATCTTGGGCAGGGCATGTGACACGCAAAGACCCCCTATTCGCCGACTACGTTGTCATCGGCGCAGGCTCGTCAGGATGCGTGGTGGCCAATCGCCTCAGCGAAAACCCCTCCTGCACCGTGCTGGTGGTGGAGGCCGGCGGCTGGGATACCCGCCAGGAAATCCACGAGGTGAGCCTCGCGTCAACACTGGCTCTGTGGAACGCCGACTGGCACACAAGCATCGACTGGGGATACGAAACCGCACCGCAGGAGCACCTCGCCGGCCGGCGCATACCCATCGCCCGCGGAAAAGTGGTGGGCGGCTGCGGATCGATCAACGCCCTCATGTGGGTCAGGGGCAATCCCGGCGATTACCGGCGGTGGGCCGAATCCGGCGCAAAGGGATGGTCATTCGACGAGGTCCTGCCCTATTTCCAACGATGCGAAAACTACCTGGGCAGCCCCAGCAACTGGCGGGGATTGGCGGGCCCGATCACGATCTGGGAGCACGCGAATCTCACACCTGTGGCCCGTGCGTTCCTCCACGCGACACGCGAACTCGGCTACGGTGCAACGGATCGCGACTACAACGGTCCCGTTCAAGAAGGGTTCGGCTTTCCCTACCAGGCCAACCGAACCAGATCCGGATCGCGCTGCAGCACCGCGACGGGATATCTGCACCCCATCCTGGACCGAACCAACCTCGCGGTGCTCACCTGCGCCCAGGCCACCCGTTTGGTGTTCAGGGACGACAAGGTGGCCGAAGTCGAGTACCTCGAGGACGGACAGTTGCAGTCGGTGGTGGTAGGCGAGGGGGTCGTAGTGTGCGGCGGCACCTTCGAGACACCAAAGCTGCTGATGCTTTCCGGAATCGGGCCAGCCGCCCAGCTGAAGGCCCACGACCTAAACTGTCGCCACGACTCACCTGCAGTCGGCCAAAATCTGCAGGACCACCTCTTTCTTGGCGTCGTGTACGCGTCGAAGCTCGCTAATCCCGAGGCCGAGCTGATCTCCGAGGTCGGCCTGTTCGCGAGGACAGCGGTCCAAGACGCGTTCTCGCCCCCAGGATTGCAAATGACATTCGGGACCGGAAAGTTCCTGCCGCTCAACTCAGCGCCGGACCACGCTTCGGGACCCGGGTTCACCTTCGGACCTGTTCTCATCCAACCGAAAAGCCGCGGGCAGGTCCGTCTCGCCAGCGCTGACCCACGGCACAACACCGAGGTGCAACCGTGCTATCTGTCGGATCCGGCTGACGCCGACGTGCTCGTCGAAGGCATTGAACTGGCACGCCGGCTCGCACACTCCACCGCATTTGCCGAATTCCGTGGAGCGGAATTGGCTCCCGGTGCGCGCCTCACCACGGGTCGAGAGCTGCGGGGTTTTGTAGCGTCGGCGGCAACCACGATCTGGCACCCGGTGGGAACCTGCCGGATGGGAAGCGACGACAACTCCGTTGTCGACTCCACGCTTCGCGTGCGCGGCACCGAAAACGTCTGGGTGGCAGACGCATCCGTGATGCCCTCCATCACCGCCGGAAATACCCACGCTCCCAGCGTCATGATCGGGGAGAGAGCCGCAGAATTCATCAAGGAGACGAGGGAAACCCATGCAACCCACTAAGCAGTCAACGAATATTGCGCTCTACCAACGGTTCCTGCATGACTTCAACGAGGGCCGATATGACGACCTGCCTGAAGTCATCGACAACAAATTCGTCACCCATCACTCCGGTTTTGGTGACACCAACACCCGCGCCGAATACGTGCAGGGACTGCGCGCCGCACGCGACAACCTCGACATCACAGCGGAATTAAAGGACATCGCCGACTTCGCCGACCACGTCGTCACCCGATGCCAGTTGCGCGGAAAACACGTAGGTACATTCCTGGGATTCCCCGCGACCGGGCACCCCGTCGAATGGGGCACGATCGAGATATGGCGCGTCGATGGCGGCAAGTTCGTCGAGCGCTGGTCAGAGGACGACCTGTACGGACTCACCCGGCAACTCAGCCCGGATCAAGACAACGTGGCGCTGATCCGACACCTCAACGATGTCGTCAACGAGCGTCGCTACGATGACATGGATCCGCTATTCGCCCCCGACTTCGTCGATCACAACCCCGCGTGGAGCGCCCGTAACCTGACTGAGCTCAAGCAGATCATCCGTTCCGCCCACGACGCGCTTGACTTCACCTCTCGACAGGACCTGATCTACCCGGCCGACGGGGGAAAGGTCGTCATACACATCACCTTCTCCGGTCACCACGTAAAAACGTTCTTCGGCCAGGAACCGACCGGAAAAGCAGTCTCATGGACAAGCATCGAAATCTATCGGATCGTCGACCAACAGATCGCTGAACGGTGGGTCCAGGCCGACACCACGGGACTGATGGCCCAACTCGGCGTCCCCATCCCCAGCGCATAAAAGGACCACCATGCCCGCATTTCTGATGAACATTCAGGTCAAATCAGGTTCGCAAGAGGCGGCCGTCCAGGGACTTGCCCAGATCCAGGCCCTGGCACGCGCCGATCCGGGAAACCAGGAGTTTTTCTGGCTGCAGCACACGACAGATCCGACCAAATTTACCTTGTTCGAACGCTGGGACAACCAGGAACACCTCGACGAGCACATCAAGAACATCACACCCACCTGGAACGAGTTCACACCACTGTTGGCGCTAGCCCCGGTAAGCGAACCCGTTGTTCCAGTACCCCAACAGAGCCCAACCGAGACCCCGTCGACCACGCCCCCGGCCCCGTCGGTGGTGTGGTCGCACGCCGCACTCAACTGCCGCGACCTGCCGACAACCGAGACGTTTTACACCGAATGGTTTGGCTTCACCCGATCTCGGGTGTTCGAATCGGCAGACCGGACAACGATATTCATCCGACTCGGCGGGTCTTATCTCGAGCTCTTCGCCGGGGCCTCGGTCGACAAAACCGATCCCTTCGCGGCCTCGGCAGACGGCTCACAACGACCGGGAATCACCCGCCACCTCGCCTTTCAGGTCCACAACGTAGATGCCTTCCTTGAGAAGATGGGTAAGGCCGCCGTGATCACTCTGGGACCGTTGAACTTCGATCAGTACATCTCGGGATGGCGAAGCGTATGGATCTCCGACCCCGACGGCGTGATTGTCGAAGTAAGCCAGGGGTATCGGGAGATTTAGCGGTGCCGATGGCGCTGGCGTTACCCCGGCGTGTATCAAGGCGTGGTCGCAGCGCTCTACCAGGCTGCGTGAATGGGCGCACAACAACCTGTAGAGAGAATCCGCGCTAGATTCAATGCGATCCATGTCGCCAACGCGAGCAAATACGCCACAGCGGAGCGAGGACATCATCCAAGTGCCGGAGAAGATTCCCCTGTCGTTGACCATAAACGGCATCGAGATGCAGCTCAACGTCGCGCCGTGGACGAGCCTGCTCGATGCGCTGCGCGATCATCTCGGCCTGACGGGCACGAAGAAGGGTTGCGATCACGGCCAATGCGGCGCGTGCACCGTGCTGGTGGACGGACGGCGGATCAATTCGTGCCTCACATTTGCCGTCATGAAGGACGGCACGGCAGTGACCACCATCGAGGGGCTGGCCATAGATGGTGCGCTGCATCCGCTTCAGCAGGCGTTCATTGATCATGACGCGTTCCAGTGCGGCTACTGCACGCCGGGACAGATCTGTTCTGCCGTCGGCCTGATCGCCGAGGGCAAGGCCAAGAGCGCCGACGAGATCCGTGAACTCATGAGCGGCAACATCTGCCGCTGCGGCGCGTATCCCAACATCGTCCGGGCGATCCAGCAGGCCACGGGGCAATCATGATCGATTTCCGGTACGTGCGGGCCAATGACGTTGCCGACGCGGTGCGCCAGATTGCCGCCGATCCGGAGGCGAAATTCATCGCGGGCGGGACCAACCTGATCGACCTGATGAAGAGGGATGTCGAACGCCCCTCTCGGCTGATCGACATCTCGCGATTGCCGCTGAGGAGCGTCGAAGAGACGGCGGACGGGGGATTGCGGATCGGCGCGCTCGTACCGAATTCCGACCTTGCCTATCATCCGCAGATCGCGCAACGCTATCCCCTGCTTGCGAGCGCGATCCTGGCGGGCGCGTCAGCGCAGCTGCGCAACATGGCCTCGACCGGAGGCAATATCCTGCAGCGCACGCGCTGCTACTACTTTTACGACATTGCGACGCCGTGCAATAAGCGGGAGCCTGGAAGCGGCTGCTCTGCGATCGCGGGCCTGAATCGCATATCTGCGATCCTGGGCACCAGCGACGCTTGCATCGCGACGCATCCCTCCGACATGTGCGTGGCACTGGCCGCTCTCGACGCAACGGTCCATGTGGCTGGCCCGGCTGGGCCGCGCGCGATCCCGTTCTCGGATTTCCATCGGCTGCCAGAGAATACGCCGCAGTGCGACAACAATCTGCAACCGAACGAGATCGTCACGGCGGTCGAGCTTCCGGCGCGGGGCTTTTCGGCAAATTACACCTACTTGAAAATCCGCGATCGTCTCTCCTATGCGTTCGCGGTCGTATCTGTAGCGGCCGCGTTGGAACTCGACGGAGACACGATCAAAGAGGCCCGGCTGGCGCTCGGCGGTGTGGCGCACAAGCCTTGGCGCGACCCGTCGTCCGAAGCGGAACTACGCGGGCTGAAGGCCGACCAATCGACATTCGTCCGCGCTGCCAACGTCGTGCTGCGCGATGCCAAGGGATTCCAGCACAACGCCTTCAAGATTGATCTCGCTTCCCGGGCTATCGTCCGTGCGCTGACGCAGGCAGCGTCGGGCACCCCACAGTCGCAGTCCAACAAGAAGATCCGTTGAGCAGACGACGCCACTACGACAGGATCCAGCGAGCACATCCATGACCAGCTACATCGGAAGCGCCACCTCCCGTGTCGATGGCCGCGCCAAGGTCACGGGCGCGGCGAAATATGCTGGCGAGTTCAATACGACCGCCCTCGCGCATGCCAGCGTCGTTGCCTCAACCATCGCCAAGGGCCGCATTGCGCGCATCGACGTCAGCGAGGCGCTTTCCGTCGAGGGCGTAATCGACGTACTCGCGCATCAGAACCGGCCATGCATGGCAGGCGTCGACAGCGCCTACAAAGACGATGCAGCTCCGGCAGGTTCACCGTTCCGGCCACTGTACGACGAGAGGATTTGGTTCAGCGGCCAGCCGGTCGCGCTGGTGGTCGCCGAAGAGCCGGAGATTGCCCGCTTCGCGGCATCGCTGGTTCGCGTGGAATACAACAAAGAAGCGCACGTCACCGACCTGCATCGGCAGCGTGATACGGCCCTGGCGTTGGAAGTGCCCGCAAACCCGGGCGCGGACCGGTTCGTCCCGCCAACGCCGCGCGGCACGGCCGAGCAGGCGATCGCCGCGGCCGCCGTGCGCCACAGCGGCGAGTATTACGTCCCGATCGAGCATCACAACCCAATGGAGCTCTACGCCTCGACGGCGATCTTCGAGGGCGGCGGCAAGCTGACGATCTACGACAAAACCCAGGGCGTCCAGAACGTTCAGCGTTATGTCTGCAGCGTGCTCGGCATCGAGCCGGACGATGTACGGGTGCTGTCGCCGTTTGTGGGTGGCGCCTTCGGTTCCGGGTTACGCCCGCAATATCAGGTGGTTCTGGCCGCGCTGGCGGCGCTCGCGCTGAAGCGCTCTGTGCGCCTTGTGCTAACGCGGCAGCAGATGTACGGGCTGGGCTACCGGCCCGCCATGATCCAGCAAATCGAGTTGGGCGCAAACGCCACCGGAACACTCGCTGCGATCGTGCACGAGGCGATCACGGTGACTTCACAGTACGAGGATTTCTATCGGCAAGAGACCGGCTGGTCCGGCCTGCTCTACAAATGCGCCAACGCGCAATATACGCACAAGCTGGCGCGGCTCGACCTTGCTACGCCAGGCGACATGCGTTCCCCCGGCGGCGCGACGGGCGTCTATGCGCTCGAATGCGCAATGGACGAGCTGGCCGTCGCGCTCAAGCTTGATCCGCTCGAGCTTCGCCTGCGGTGTTATTCAGATCGCGATCAGAACACGGATCGGCCGTACAGCAGCAAAGGCCTTCGCGATTGTTACCGTCACGGCGCGGAAGCTTTTGGTTGGGACAAGCGCAGTCCAGAACCACGCTCGATGCGCGATGGCACAGAGCTGGTGGGCTGGGGTGCAGCGACGGGCGTTTGGGACGCGTTACAGCAGCCGATCGCGGTGCGCATCGCACTCACGGCCAACAACCACGCGGAGGTTTGCTGCGCAACCTCCGACATCGGCACCGGAACCTACACGATCATGGCGCAGGTCGCTGCCGAAATGCTTGGCGTGCCAGTCGACAACGTCACCGTCAGGCTTGGCGACTCGACGCTTCCGCAAGCGCCGATCGAAGGCGCATCATGGACAGCAGCCTCGGTGTCGAATGGAATCTCGACGACATCCGACGCAGTCCGTGAGGAATTGTTGCGTTTGGCAAAGCAGATGCCGAACTCACCGCTCGCGGACGCCGCGCCTGCTGAGGTCGTGCTAGCGGACGGCAAGCTCGTGAGCAAACGGGATATATCGCTCGCGGTGTCGATCGCGGAAGCGATGCGGCATGGCGGCGTGGACCGCGTCGAGCAAGAGAGATCCACCACCTTCCTCGATGACGGCACACGTGCGCACAACACGCACTCGGCGATCTTTGCCGAAGTGAAGGTGGACGAGCAGCTCGGCGTCGCCCGCGTCACCCGCGTCGTCAGCGCTGTCGCGGCGGGCCGCATTCTCAACACCAAGACCGCGAGCAGCCAGATCATCGGCAGCGTGGTATGGGGCATCGGGATGGCGCTGCACGAAGAATCGCTCATCGACAGCACATTTGGCCGCATCATGAATGCAAACATTGCCGACTATCACGTCCCAGTGAACGCCGACGTGTACGACATCAAAGTTATCTTTGTCGACGAGCCAGACGACACCATCAATCCTCTCGGCATTAAGGGGTTGGGTGAGATCGGCATCGTCGGCGTCGCGTCGGCGATCGCCAACGCGATCTATCACGCGACCGGCAAGCGCGTGCGCGACCTGCCGATCACGCTCGATAAATTGCAGCGGTGAACGAGGGTGCTCACCAGTAGACCGTGCGCCATGCCAGGCTTACCGCTCTTCGCGTGCCACACCATGGCTCGCGTTTTCTGGCCCCGAAGGAGGGACGCCGTGGCCTGTCCCGCAACCGCTGACCAGACACGAACCGCCGAAGATCTCATCGATCCGGTGATGGGAGTCGTTCCTGGCTGTCTCGATCGAAGCCGATGCAGGCATGTATCTGAAAGGCGCCGGTGCGCAGAGTCAGGCATGTGCCGGAAAGGAGTCGAAAGTGGTCAGTTGGCGACTTGACCAAGAGGAAAACCAGCGGCTGGCGTCGGAGCCGCCGTATCGGTGGGACGGCGGCGTCGCGGTCAACTCCGTCGTCTGCAACTGGGGACCGCCCGTTTCTGGCAGATTCGACGAAGATTATCTCGACATCTGGGTCGCCGCGGATGATTCGCTCAAGCCAAGCTCGGTCGCGCTCTACGGTCGTGGACAAGGCCCTGGATTCGACCCTGCAGAACCGAATAGTTTCGGGTGGCGTGATGTCGGGGAGTTCGTCAAAATCAAAAGTGTCACGATCGACGGCAAAACGGTCGGCATGTATCAGTTCTCGGGAACTCCTGTTGAGGAATTCGTTGTCCGGTTAGTGGATCATCAAGGTAGCCACCATTACGACAATAACGGCGGCTACGGTGTCAACTACCACCTGGCCCCTTATGCGGGAGTTCAGTTGAATTGTCTTCGAACGGGCGCCGAAATCTATGGTTTTATTGGCGAAGTCCAGAAATATTATCAATGGATTCTTGTATTTCCAAGAATCACTCGGATCAGTGGCGGGAATGGGCGCCAATATGTTGCATACTTGGGCCCGCACTAGAGAGCGTGACTTGCGGTCGCGTGAAGTAATGCGCGCTGGGGTGGGGCGACTTGCCGCGAGACATTGTGCGGTGACCCATTATTGGTCACAGGCGGTGACGACTTCCAAATGGGGCGCGCCGGTATCCAAGGCAAGCCCCGGAGACAGATTCATCGATCTCGCTCTCGAATTCGCTGTGGAATGAATAGTTAAAAGAGTCCGCGATTGACGAGAAAGGAAGCAGGACAACACTGATGGTTGGAGAATCGAAATTCTTGATTATGACTTTCTGAAGCATGGATCCTCCCTGCGCACCATTATAAATTAAATAGTGCCGAACCCGAGGATGTCATGGGAGTCGGCGTGTCGACTACGCAAGGATGTGTTCACCGGGCATAGTAATTTCTACCATGGAAATGCTCACGTGCTCGTCGATAAGACGAAACACAAGAAATAGTCTCGTGTGAAGTCCAGGGGTAGCCAGAATTTATTTCTACATACATGAGTTTACATTTTGACTTGCCGGGGGGCGGCAATGGTCTCAGCTGTCGGCCGGCGGTCGACGCGGTGCACCTGCGGCAGGGAGGACATTGCTCTGACCGGCCGTTTTGCTGATTTCTCGACCAGTTCCACCATCTGCCGCAACCGTCGCCCCTGGTACACGGGGTTCGAGTAACGTTTCATCAGCTCCACGTCAGAGGTGTGTGACCTCGGCTGATGCTTGACAGTTACTTCGGTTGATCCTTGACACTCCCTGGATGAGGGAGTTGAGCGTGGCCGAGCAGCGGTATCAGGCTGTGTTGGCGGTGATCGGCGATGGATTGTCGGTGTCGCAGGTCGCCGAGAAGGTGGGAGTGTCGAGAAATGGACGGCCCGATTCGACGTCGGTGCGCAGCAAATTGAGGCTTGTGGCTTCGCCGATTCAGGCCCACCATCGACAGCGGATGAAAACGAGGTTGG
>Ga0210389_10001643_pt1 | contig 18058 bp, 17 predicted proteins | sample IncBWH28OmetaG_FD_160127 | JGI IMG/M metagenome (GOLD analysis project Ga0210389, IMG submission 160127) | Forest soil microbial communities from Barre Woods Harvard Forest LTER site, Petersham, Massachusetts, United States - Inc-BW-H-28-O ...
CTCGATGTCCTCGTCGCTGAACGCGGTCGGCGATTCGAGTCGCAGCACGCGCCGTCCGACCCGGAAGTCGTTGGCGGCGATCAGCCGCTCAGGGATCGCGGGCAGCTGGAAGAAGAACATGTACCAGCTCTTGCGCAGCTGGCGCAGGGTGCGCAGCCCGGCGAGCATGCGCGCGGGATGGGGCACGTTGAGGATCGCCAGCCGGTCGATCACCTCGGGGTGCAAGGCAGCGGTCATGTACGCGACGGCCGCGCCCCAGTCGTGTCCGACCAGGTGCGCGCGCTCGACGCCGAAGTAGCGGATCAGCGCGGCGATGTCGCCGGCGAGCAGCTGTCCGTCGTATGAGCGCCAGCCGGCGGGCTTCTCGGACAGGTTGTAGCCGCGCATGTCGAGGGCGACCACGTGAAAGCCCGCGTCGACCAACGCCGGGATCTGCGCGTGCCACGAGTACCAGAACTCGGGGAAGCCGTGCAGCAGCACCACCAGCGGTCCGCTGCCCGCCTCGACGTAGTGCAGTCGCACGCCGTTGACCTCGGCGTAGGACTCGTTCAGATGCTCCATGACCTGCGCGGGCATGCTCATGCTGTACCTCGCTCTCGTAGGGGCTCCGGCGCCTGTCGCGACCCTGGACGGCGAGCGCCGGCTGGGCGCTCGCCCGACGCTCCTGTGCCAGCCCGGCAATCGTACTCCTCGGGCCGTCCCGGATCGGTCGGGACGGCCTGCTGCTCACTGCTCGCTGAGCGCCAGCTGCGCCTGCATCGCCTCGGCCAGCGCGAGCGCGCCGGACAGCGGGCGCACCATCACGACCAGCTCCTCGATCTGCCCGTGCTCGCCGGTGTGGATGAAGTCGCAGCCCTCGAGCTGACGCTCGCCGACGCGGGCCTCGAACACGAGCGCGTGGTCGTACGCGTCCGGGGCGCCGATCTCGCGCGTGTAGCGGAAATCCTCGAACACCTGTGAGACGGCGTGCAAGATCACACCGACCTCAGCGCGCCCGCGGTAGGGCTTGAACACGATCGGGCTGCGAAACACGACATCCTCGGCGAGCAGGCCGACGGCGGCCTCGACGTCGCCGGCTTCGACTGCGGCGCGGAACGGGACCATCGGGAGACCTCCTGTGGCGGCTGGCGGCTGAAGCGGACGGCCCGATGCTAGTGCGAGCGGGCCGTCGGGAGCCCGTCGGGAGCGTTTCGTAATGTGGGGGGGGTGCCGTCGGCCGAGTCCATGTCTCCAGACGATGCCGCGATCGTCGTCCGCGGTGTCACCAAGTCCTATGGCTCGGTTCACGCGCTAGCGGGTGTCGATCTGGACGTGGCTTCGGGTGGCGTGCTCGCGCTGCTGGGGCCCAACGGCGCGGGCAAGACCACGCTGGTGCGGGTGCTCACGACCTTGCTGAAGCCCGACGGCGGCAGCGCGCGGGTGCTGGGCTGCGACGTCGTCAGCGAAGCGGCGAAGCTGCGCGAGCGGATCGGCCTGGCGGGGCAGTACGCGGCGGTCGACGAGAACCTGACGGGCCTCGAGAACCTGACCATGGTGGGGCGCCTATATGGAACGCCACGGGCCCCGGCCAAGGCACGTGGCCGCGAACTGCTGGAGCGCTTCGACCTGGTGGAGGCGGCCGGGCGCCCGGCCAAGACCTACTCCGGCGGCATGCGCCGGCGCCTGGACCTGGCGGCGGCGCTCGTGGCCAAACCGCCGGTGCTGTTTCTAGACGAGCCGACCACGGGCCTCGATCCCCGCAGTCGTCTGAGCCTGTGGGAAGTGATCGAGGGCTTGGTGGCGGAGGGCACGACCGTGCTCTTGACGACCCAGTACCTGGACGAGGCCGACCGCCTGGCGAGCACGATCGCGGTGATCGACCACGGCCGCGTGATCGCCGAGGGCACCTCAGACGAGCTCAAGGATCGCGTCGGCGGCGAGCGCCTGGAGGTGAGCCTGGACGACGCCGCGCAGGCACAGGCGGCCGTCGAGGCGCTGGCGGCGCTGTCCGACGAGGCGCCGGTGGCAGACGGGCTGCTCGTCAGGCTAAGCGTGCGCGAGCGCTCCGGCGCGATCGTGGAGGCGGCGCACCGTCTGCGCGAGGCGCAGGTCGGGGTCGACGATCTGGTGTTGCGCCGCCCGACGCTCGACGACGTGTTCCTGGCGCTGACAGGCCACGCCGCCGAAGAGGCGGCTGAGGCCGAGGAGCGGGAGCGGGAGCGGGCGGCGTGAGACGGCTGATCTCCGACACGCTGATCATCGCCGAGCGCAACCTCGTGCGCCTGCCGCGCGCGCCCGAGCTGCTGATCGCGTTCACCGTGCAGCCGATCATGTTCGTGTTGCTGTTCCGCTACGTGTTCGGCGGTGCGATCAGGACGCCCGGCTACACCTACGTCGACTACCTGATCCCGGGGATCATCGTGCAGAACATCGCCTTCGGCGGCTTCGTCACGGCGATCGGCCTGAACGAGGACGTGCACAAGGGGCTGGTCGACCGCTTCCGCTCGCTGCCGATGTCGCGCGCGGCGGTGCTCGCCGGTCGCACGCTCTCAGACGTCGTCACCAACGCGCTGTCGGTCGGGATCCTGTTGATCACCGGCGTGATCATCGGCTTCGCGTTTCACGCGGACGCGCTGCACGCGCTCGCCGGGATCGCGCTGCTGCTGCTGTTCGGATACGCGTTCTCGTGGTTCTTCGCGTTCATCGGGCTGCTCGTGTCATCGCCCGAGTCGGCCAACTCGGTCGGCTTCATCGCCGTGTTCCCGCTGACGTTCGTGTCCTCCGCGTTCGTGCCCGTCGGCTCGATGCCGGCCGTGCTCAAGACCTTCGCCGAAGTGAACCCGTTCACGATCATCGTCGACGCGATGCGCTCCCTGTGGCTGGGCGCGCCCGCCCACAACTACGTGTGGGGGGCGTTCGTGTGGGTGCTCGTGATCATGGCCGTGTTCGCGCCGCTGGCGGTCGCGCGCTACCGCACCACCGCCGGGCAGTAACGCGTCGGCTACTTGCTCGGGCGGATGTAGCGCTCGTACTCGGCACGGGTGCGCAACTGGGGCTCGACGGTGCCGGCCGGGTGCTCGCGTGACATGAGCTCGGCGAGCGCCTCCTGCAGGTGCGAGGGCTTGTCTTCCTGGGGCGGGGTCTGGGTGGCGCTCGGCACCGTCACCCCGGCCAGCGGATCGTCGCTGCGGGGTGTTTCCAGGGTGAGCGCCGCGGACACGTCGATGGCAGCTTCGTCGCGCTTGGTCAGCGCCGCCAGGCCGAAGCGATTCTCGAGCGTCTTCAGGATCGAGGTGTGATCCAGCGGGCTCGCCCCTTCGGGAGCCCGGAACACGGTGCCCGCCTCGATCAGCGGCGAGACCAGCACGGTCGGCACGCGCGGCCCGAAACGGGTGAAGTCGAATTCAAACTCCCCCGTCGAGTCATCCGGCGGCGTCGCCCCCCACGGCGGCGACACGTGGTCATAGCAGCCGCCGTGCTCGTCGTAGGTGATGATCAACAGCGTCTGCTCCCACCGCGGACCGTTTCGCAGCGCGTAGTAGGTGTCGTGGATCAGCTGCTCGCCCGCCGCCACGTTGTAGTTCGGGTGCTGGCTGTTGCCGGTCGCGCCCCAGTCCGGCTCGAGGAACACGAACGCCGGCAGCGTACCCGCGGCCGCCGCCGCGGTGAAGTCGCTGAACACGCCGAAGCGCGACGCCGGTTCGTGAGTGACGTCGGTGAACGTGTGCTTGGTCAGTGGCTCGGCTTCATAGCCATAGATTGCCCACTCGACGCCCTTGGCGGTGAGCGCCGCGAAGATGCTCGGCGAGGTGAACGTCTTGGTCTTATCGTCCATGTGCCCCTGGCTGGTGGCGGCGCACAGAAACGCGCGATTGGGCAGCGTCTCGGTCGGCACCGAGCCGAACCAGTGGTCACACACCGCGAAGCCGCTCGCCAGCCCCGAGAGCACCGGCAGCATCTCGGGGGTGAAGCAGCCCATGACGTCGCTCGCGCTCGTGCCTGCCACGATCGACCAGCCCTCGCGTTTCTGCCATTCGAGCGTGTACGCAAAGTCAGAGACAAAACCGTCCATGTTCGCCGCGGTGCCCGCGGCAGGCGTGGCTGTGCTCCCGTACAGCTGGCTGTTGGTCGCCATGTAGCCCTCGCCCGGGTCGGCACCAGGCATCAGGTAGGCGTTCGGGGTGCCAGCTTCGATTGGGAACACAGCCACTTGGCCGCCTTTGCCGTCCGGGTTGGACTCCGTGCCCCGCAGACCCTCGAACGGCTGGCCTGACGGTGACACGTTGCCGTTTGCGTGGTACAGGTAGCCCAGCATGTGGTCCATCGAGCGGTTCTCGAGCATCAGCACCACGATGTTCTGCACTGAGGAGAGGCCAGCCATGTCGCTTTCCTTTCAGGCGCCGGAGTGGGGGGCGGGACGGTAGCTGAAAGCGTGCGCCTGTGCACGCCGCGTGGAGACCTCACGACGATCTCCCCATAAATGTGAAAAACACGTCAATGCGTCGCTGTGAACAATCGTCGAGCATGCGTCACAAAGCTGGACGATTCTGGTAGTTTGCGCGGCGCGCCGGTCGGCCACATGGCCGCGCAGCGACTTCCAGGACACACAAAAAGCTCACAAGGGGGGCAGTGATGGTCGACGGCCATGTCGTGCTCGAGAACAGTGAACGTCCGCGCAAGCACGACGCCGAGCGCGTCCGCGACGTCGATCCCGCCGCGCCGATCGAGGTGACAGTCACGCTGCGCGGCCCGCGGCTGCCGCAGCTCGACACGAGCAACCCGGCGCTCTCCAGAGCCGAGCTCGAGAGCGGCTACGGCGCGAGTGCAGAGGATCTCGAGCGCGTGGGCACGACGCTCGAGCGCTACGGCCTGAAGGTGCAGGAGTCCTCCGCGCTCACCCGCAGCATGCGCGTCAGCGGCACCGCCGCGCAGATGGAGGACGCCTTCCGCCCGGGCCTCGGCATCTACCGCAGCGCCGAGGGTGGCGAGTTCCGCGGGCGCGAGCAGGAGCTACAGATCCCGGCCGAGCTGGACGGGGTGCTCACCGGTGTGTTCGGCCTGGACCAGCGTCGCGTGGCACGCCGGGTGAGCAGTGAACCGCAGCCGGCGCCGGCAGCCGTCGAAGGGCTCGGGCCCAGCCAGCTCGAACAGCGATACAGCTTCCCCACCGGCAGCGCCCAGGGGCAGAACGTCGGCATCGCCGAGTTCGGCGGCACCTACTACCCCGACGACCTGAGCAAGTTCTGCGAACAGCACGGGCTGCAGGTGCCGCAGGTGACCGTCGTCAACGTCGGCCAGCAGCCGCCGCCGTCGCCCAGCGAAGTGCAAGCGCTCCCCGAAGAACAACGCAAGGAAACCGAAGACGACTCCGGCGAGGTGATGATGGACATCGAGATCGTCGCCGGCATGAGCCAGGGCGCCCAGATCTACGTGTTCTTCTCCACCTTCGACCAGAAGGGCTGGATCGACCTGCTCAACAAGGTGATCTCCGGCGTTCCCGCCCACACCCCCGTGCTGTCCGTCAGCTGGGGCCTGGCCGAGGATAGCCCCGACTGGTCCAAGGCCGCCCTGCAGGAAGTCAACCAGCGCCTGGAAGCCGCCGCCCACATGGGCATCACCGTGTGTGCCGCCTCCGGCGACGACGGCTCGGGCGACCAGGTCGAAGACCACAAGGCGCACGTCAACTTCCCCGCCACCAGCCCGTTCGTGCTGAGCGTCGGCGGGACCATGCTGGCATCGTCCCCGGCGGAGTCCCCGCAGGGGGAGGGGGAAGGCGAAGGCGAAAGCGCCAGCGAGGTCGTGTGGTGGAACACGCCCGGGACCCGCAGCGGTGGCGGCGGCTCGACCGGCGGCGGCGTCAGCGTGATCTTCCAGCGCCCCGCCTGGCAGACCGTCAAAGTCGCCTCCGTCAACCACGGCGCGATCGACGGGCGCGTCGTCCCCGACATCGCCGCGCTCGCCGGCCCGCCCATGTACGACCTGCAGATCCTCGGCCAGCGTGGGGCCAGCGGCGGCACCAGCGCCGCCACGCCGCTGTGGGCAAGCCTGATCGCGCGCCTGCTCGCCGCCGGCAAGCCCAGCCAGGGGCCGACCTTCCTCCCGCCACTGCTGTACGCCAACGCCGCCTCCGGGCAGCCCGTCGGCCAGCTCGGCTGCACCGACATCACCGAGGGCAACAACATCTCCAAACCGCACCCCGACAAGGGATATCGGGCCGGTCCCGGCTACGACGCCGTCAGCGGCTGGGGCGTGCCCAACGGCGTACAGCTGCTCGCCGAGCTGCCGTAGGCTCGGCGCGGGCTTGCAGCGGCGGCAGCGGCGCGGGGCGCTACGCGGCGGCGGCCGCGCGCTCCGTGCCCGTGCCCGTGCTCAGGTGGCGGCGCAGGAAGTGCAACTGGTCTGCCACGGCGCGCTCGAACGGCTCGCCGCTACACACCTCGAAGTGGCCGATCGGGTACGTGCGCACCTCCGCGCGGCCGGTCGCGCGGAAGGCCGTGTCCTGCGCGGCCTCGACCGGCACGATCGCGTCGCGGTCGCCGACCTGCACGAGCAGCGGGCACCGCAGGCGCTCGACCTGCAAGCCCGGACGGTAGGCGCCCGAGGTGAGCGCCACGCGCGCCGCCACCTCGTTGCGCCACGTCGGGCCGGCGATCGCGCGAAAGCCGGGCTCGGCGTCCGGGCTGGACATCGCCGCGAGCGTCCCCGGCGCGCCGACCGCCGCCAGCATTACCGGCGGGCGCCCCCGCAGCGAGGCGAGCACGTCGCGCACGCCGAGGATCGTCAGCCGCACCAGCGGGCCGATCCCGGCGTAGCGCACCAGCTTGAGCATCGTCGCCACCCCGTCCATCGACGGCAGCTGCGAGATGACCGCCGCCACGCGCCCGTCCGCGACCGCCGCCGGGATCACGTGACCGCCAGCGAACGAGTAGCCCCACAGCACGATCCGCTCCGGGTCGACGCCGTCGAGCGAGCGCGCGAACGCGACCGCCGCCGCGTAGTCCTCGAGCTGGCGCTTGATCGACAAGAGCTGGCGCGGCTCACCGTCGCTCGCGCCGAAGTGGCGGTAGTCGAACGCCAGCGCATCCAGGCCCGCCGCCGCGAAGCGCTCGGCGAACGCCACCAGGCCCGAGTCGACCGTGCCGCTGAAGCCGTGGCCGAGCACCACGCACGGGCGGCCTCCCTCGCGTGCCAGCTCATCGCTGACGCCGCGCACGCGCACGCCCCGGCACGTGACCCCGCCGCTTCGGAACTCGACCGTGTCGTGGCTCACGCGAGCACGCTCTGCGAGTCGCGGTCGGTGGGATCGGCGGGATCGTCGTGTCCATTGCCGTGGTGCTCGCCGGCGGTCTCGCCGTTGAGGTCCGCGGCGCGTCCGGCGAGCGCCAGGCCGGTGGGCGTGCCGGCGCGCGCCCGCGCCTGCCCGGATGGGATCGAACGGGCCTTCAGCTCGCGCTCGAACGCGTACCAGTCGACCTGCATCGTGTGGCGCGGCTTGGCCACGAAGTGCCCGGTGTGGAACGCTTCATCGCGCGGGATCTCCACGTGCATGTCCGCGTCGCTCGGCGGCGCCCAGTCGCCGCTCAGCCAGCGCGCGGCGAGCTTGGACTGCAGCTCGGCGAACGGGAAGATCGTCGGGATCGCCTGGCCGAAGCCGATGAACGCCAAGTCGTCGATCCCCGGCTTGAACATCCGCTTGTACAGCGGCAACACGTTCTCCGGCGCCGACACTAGCCCGGGATCCAGGAACGGGAAGTCGATGTTGTAGCCGGTCGCGTAGATGATCGCGTCGAGCGGCTCGACGCTTGCGTCCGCGAAGCGCACCCGGTCTCCGAGCAGCTCCGCGACGTCGCCCTTGGCGACCGCGTCGCCCGTCCCCAGGCGCCCCAGCAGCTCGCTTGAGACCGTCGGGTGGGCGTCGAGGAAACGGTGGTTGGGGGTCGGCAGGCCGAAGTCCTCCATGCGCCCGTTGATCACCCGCTGCAGCACGCGGCCCAGACGCCGCTGCATCCCGGCCGACAGCAACGGGTTGGGTCTGACCACCTGATCGGTCGGTTTGCCGAACAGGTACTTCGGCACCACGTACGCGCCCGAGCGGGTCGACAGGAAGACCGTGTCGCAGACCGTCTTGCGGGCGAGCTCCGAGACAATGTCAACGGCGCTGTTACCGATCCCCACCACCAGCACGCGCTTGCCATACAGATCCAGCGGCGTGCTCGGGTCGATGTAGTCGTGCGAGTGGATCTGCGGTCCGTCGAAGCTCCCGGGGAAGTTCGGGCGGCGCGGGCTCCAGTGGTGTCCGTTGCACACCAAAAGCGCGTCGAAGCGATGCTCGCCGCCGTCCTCCAGTGCTACCCGCCAGCCGCCAGCCGGGCCACGCTCAGCGCGCTGCACGCGCGCGTTGAAGCGGATCCGCTCGCGCAGGCCGAACGCGTCGGCGTAGTCGCACAGCCACTCGTGGATGTGCGCGTGGTGGGGGTAGTCCGGGTAGCGATCGGACATCGGGAAGTCACGAAAGGAGATCGACGGCTTGGAGATGTCGATGTGCAGCGAGCGATACGCCGAGGACTGCCCGTTGGGGTTCTGGAAGTACCAGTTGCCGCCGACCTCGTCGGAGGCCTCGAAGCACGTGTACGGCACGCCGAAGTCGCCCAGCGCCTTGCCCGCCGTCAGCCCGCTGACACCCGCGCCAATCACGCACACCGAGGGAAACTGGCTCACCAGCCAGATACTAGGCGACGGGTGAGCACAAGTGTGACGAGCGCCGCCAGACCGGCGAGCGCGAACGCCCCGCTGAGCGCGCCCGACATCGAGGAGCCGTGGGCGGACGCCGCCACGATTACCGCCCCGCACGTGCCGGTGCCGAGCGCCACGCCCAGCACCTCCGCAGCACCCCCGTGCGGATCAGCCGCCGGCCATCCCAGCGCTCGGTCAGCCGTGCCTGCAGCCACGCCCCGAGCGCCCACGTGAGCGCGGGAGCGGTGACCACCAGGCTCGCGGCCGTCGTGCTGCGGTGCATCACGCCGGTGACCGCCAGCGTGATGAACGCGTCCGCCCCGAAGAACGAGAAGTTCAGCAGGCCGTGATTGAGGATCGTCGCCGGCAGCCCGCGGCGGGCCGCGATCGTGCCCGCCGGCAGCAGCCGCCGCACCGCCGGCAGGCCCAGCGCCACGCCGCCCGCCAACAGCGCCGCCGCCAGCACTAGCTCGTGGGCCGTCAGCCCCGCGAGCGCCAGTCCCGCGCCGCACGCCACCCGCAGCGCGTCCGCCAGGCTGTGCTCGCCCGCCTGGCCGCCTTCATGAAGGGTGCCCTTCGGGGTGTCGGCGAGGTCGTCCACCGCCGGGCCGAGACGGGCGAGCGCCGGCAAGGCGAGGACCCCGGCGATCGCCACCAGCGGGATCAGCCCGAGGAACACCCAGCGCCAGCCGAGCGCGCTCGCCACCTCCGCGCTGAGCAGCGGGCCGATCAGCCCGGGCGCCACCCACGCGCTCGCCAGCACCGCCAGCATCCGCGCCCGCAGCGGTCCCTCGAGGCTGCGGCCGATCGCCAGGTAGGCGACGGCCGGGATCGCTCCCGCGCCCAGCCCCTGGAGCGCGCGGGCGAAGATCAGCACCGCCATCGACGGGGCCGCCCCGGCAAGCGCCAGCCCGAGCGCGAACAGCGCCACTCCCACCGCGAACGGGCGCGCCGGACCGGCCCGGTCGGCCTCGCGCCCGGCGGCCACCGTGCCCACCACGCTCGCCAGCATGAACGCGCTGAACACCCACCCGTACAGGCGCAGGTCACCCAACTGGCGCGCCACCCGCGGCATGATCGTCAGCACCGCCAGCGCCTCGGTCGCGATGAACGTCGTGCTCAGCGCCAGGCCGGTAGTCAGCGCGCGATGCTCCGGCGCCCACAGTCCCGGTGCCGGTGCCGGTACCGGTGGCGGCACGGGCGCGGGCACCGTGGCGGATCGCTGGTCCGGGCGGGCGCTCACCGGCGTGCGGCGCGCCACACCGACAGCGCCAGCAGCCCGAGCACCGCCGGCGGCATCACCCACCACGCCGACGTGCCGGCCGCCGCCACCGCCGCCGTGAGCGACAGCGCCAGCACCACCCCGAGCGCCGTCCACGGGTCGTCGCCGACCACGAACTCCCACACGCCGTAGGCGAACGCCCGGATGCGCGTCATGTCCGCACCGCCGCCTGCTCGCGTGCGTCGGCGCTCCCCGGACCGGCCACTGTGCCCTCGCCGGCCTCGAGTCCCTCGACGGCCTGGAGCTCCACGGCGCGGCGCGTGAACCACACGAGCGCCAGCGCGACCAGCAGGATGCCCGGGACGATCGCCAGCAGCGCCGCGTCCCCGCCAGGCCAGCTCGCGCCCGCGCCCTCGGCGCCCCAGAAGGTCCCGAACGAGCTCAGCATCACGCCCACCGCGAACTTCATCGTGTTCTCCGGCACCCGCGCGAGCGGCGCGCGCGCGGCGAAGCCGACGGCGATCACCAGCAGCACCGCCACCCCCGCGGCGGCGCTCGCCAGCGCCACGTGATGCTGGTTGGCGCCGAATGTCAGCACGATGAACGCCACCTCCAGGCCCTCCAGCAGCACTCCCTTGAACGCGATCGTGAACGCGTACCCGTCGAAACCCCGACGTCTCACCCCGGCCGCCCGCGCCGCCTCGGCCTGCTCGCGGAAGATCTCGAGCTCGTCGTGCAGCGCCTTCACCCCGGACGCTCTCAGCACTGCCTTGCGCAGCCACTGCAGCCCGAAGATCAACAGCAGGCCGCCGACCGCCACCCGCAGCACGTCGATCGGCAGCGCAGTCAGCGTCGGTCCCAGGGCTGCCACGATCGCCGCCAGCGCCAGCGTCGCCGCGCCCACCCCGCTCATCGCCGAGGACCAGTTGCGGGTGGTGCCCACCGCCAGCACGATCGTCAGCGCCTCGACGGCCTCCACTGTGCATGCGAGGAACACCGACAGCGCCAGCCCGAGGTCTGCCCCGCTCATGCTGCCGATGCTCCGCGCCGTGGGGTCATGTCGGTGAGGCCAGTGTGACGCACGCTGGGGTGTAGGGGCGGGAGTGTGACTGCCTCGCGTGTGGGTAGCCGCCGTAGAAATGCCGGTGAGCACAGCGTCCACCCGGGACGCTTTTCGTCTAACCGGCACATAAACTCGCGGCGATGTCGTTGCATCTGTTCGCGGGTGTGCGCGTACGGGATTTCCAGGCGGCCCGACCGTGGTACGAGCAGTTGCTTGGCGAGCCGTCGTTCTTCCCCCACGCCACCGAGGCGGTCTGGACGCTTGCCGAGGACCGGTCGGTCTACGTCGTGGAGCACGCCGACGGCGCCGGCAAGTCGGTGGCGACGATCTTCCTCGACGATCTCGACGGCCAAGTGGCCGCGATCGCTGCCCGTGGGCTCGAGCCCGACGAGCGCGAGACGCTCTCCAACGGCGTGCGCAAGGCGATCTACCGCGACTCCGACGGCAACGAACTGGTCTTTGGCGGCGCGCCGCTCGACACTGGTTTACAGCCGTGCGTGCGGCCGGGCACGACGCATCGTCTGAGCCACTGGCGCCGCCTGGAAGGAGCGGCGCCGCGACTAGTGTTCGCGGTCATGAGCGGCGAGCGGCGGCTGATTCTCCTCGGCGCCGTCGGCGTCGCGCTGATACTCGCGGCCGGCGTCTCCGACTTTTTCACGGGCGGCTTCTGGGAGCGCCGAGCGCGCCAACGAGCTCGGCGACGACCGGTCGCTGCACGATCAGATCCTGGCCGTCATCACGCTGGCGACCCAGCTGGACTACGAGGCGCGTGAGCGGGCCCTCGCGCTGGTCCCGATGAGCTGGTGGGTCGAGCGCACGACCGGGCTCGGCGACCAGCACCCGCCGGCGGGCCCGCTCAGCTGACCAGCTCGTTGCCTGAGGCCAGCTCGTCGCCTCGGGCCTGGCCGTCGCCTGAGGCCTGGTCGTCGCCTGAGCCCGGTGCGGCCCGGAACGGGAGCGCGTCGATCAGGCCGGTGCTCTCGAACAGTCGCTGGACGGCGCGGGGACCCGGGATCAGCTCGAAGGAGAAGCCGTACTTGGCGCACAGGCGGCTCACGAGCACGATCGCCGCAAGCCCGGTCGAGTCGATGAAGCACAGGCCCCCGAGATCGAGCGTGATACCTCGCGTCGAGGCCTGTGCGCACACGCGGCGCACCTGCGCTTCGAGGCTGGGAACGGCGGCGAGATCGAGTTCGCCGCTGAGGCTGAGCGTGTGCACGCCGTCGCGCACGAAGTCCTCGATGTCGATGCCCAGATAGGAGGACATTCGGCGTCCTCAGGAGTCCACGCCGACGGCGTCCGCGCGCGTCGCGAGTCGCATGGCTGGCGTTTGTCCCCCGCCACTCATGTCTATGCCACTACCCACTCGAGACGCCGGCCATGCGCGTGACCTATGCTGCTGGCGATGGGCAGGCTCGCGGGCACCGCCGATGAGCGAGTGGGCACGGATGGACCCGATGCGCGCGCTTGTGCCCGCGTGCTCGTGATCGAGGACGAGCCCGGGATCCTGGATTTCGTGAGTAGGGGCCTCGAGGCGGAGGGCTTCACGGTGGTCGGCGCGCGCGACGGTGGCGAGGGGGAGCACCTGGCGTTGGGGGAGGGCTTCGACGCGGTCGTGCTCGACCTGATGCTGCCGACGCGCAGCGGCATGGAGATCCTGGCGTCGCTGCGCCAGCTCAGGCCGAGCATGCCGGTGCTGGTGTTGACCGCGCGTGGTGACGTCGAGGATCGCATCGCCGGCCTGGAGGCGGGGGCGGTGGACTACCTGGTCAAGCCGTTCTCACTGGCGGAGCTCGTGGCGCGTGTGCGCGCTCAGCTGCGCGTGTTCGCGCAGGCCTCGAACAGTACGCTGGGCGCGGAGGGGATCGAGCTGGACCTGCTGACGCGCAGAGTGCGAAGCAACGGCGTGACGGTGGCGCTGTCGAGCACCGAGTTCGAGCTTCTGGCGTATCTGCTCAGGCACCGTGGCCGGGTGCTCTCGCGCGAGCAGATCCTGAGCTCGGTGTGGGGCTATCAGCACGATCCGATGACCAACGTCGTGGATGTGTACGTCGGCTATCTGCGCCGCAAGCTGGGCACGCGCGAGCGCCCGGTGGCGATCCACACGGTGCGCGGCGTCGGCTATCGCCTGGGCAGCGTGGACTAGCGTGCGCATGCGAGCGCGGCGCCCGCTGCGCGTCGGGCTTCGCTGGCGTCTGGCGGGCTGGGTAGCGCTGGTGGTGTTCGTCTGTACCGGAGCGGCGTTCGTGGCCGTGTACCGCGGGACGGGAACCCAGGTTCGCCATCAGATCGATGGCGAGATCGCCGGTGACGCGGGCGGTTTCGAGCACAGCCTGCTGCTAGCGCACGCGCACTCGCCGGCGCAGTTGCTGCGGGCGGCGGAGAGCTACGTGCACGGCCTACCGTTCAGCGCCAGCTCGACCTTCCTGTTCGCGACGGTGCCGGGGGCGGGCACCGCCAGCAATCGGCCCGAGCTGTTGCAGATCGCGCCGCCCGACGACGGCGAGAGCGTCGCCGAGCAGGATCAGGAGAACCATCTCGCCGAACGTCTGATCGTCGCGCGTGAAGGTGTGGCGACGTTCGCGCTGCCCGATGTCGGCAACCTGCGTGTGCTCAAGCGGGGGCTGGCGGTCCCCGGCGCGCTCCCGCGCGGCGCGCGCGCGGTCGTGGGCGTCGGCGAGCCGCTGGCGCCGGTGTCGCGCGCGCAGCGGGGCGTCGCGCGGGCGTTCGTGCTCGCGGGGCTGCTGGCGCTTGCCGGGGCGCTGTTGGGGGCGTATGTGATCGGCACCCGCGTGTCGCGCCCGCTGCGACGGATGGCCGCGGTGGCCGCCCGCGTGGACGCGGGTGACCTGCACCCACGCATCGAGCCACGTGGCGCACCGGGGGATGAGGTGCGCGTGCTGGCGCTCGCGTTCAACCACATGCTCGATCGCCTGACGGCGGCGTTCGCCGGGCAGCGCGCGTTCGTGGCGGACGCTTCGCACGAGCTGCGCACGCCGCTGACGGTGGTGGCGGGTCAGCTCGAGCTGCTGGCGGCCGAGGAGGAGCCATCGGCCGAGGACGTGCGTCGGGTGGAGCTGCTCGTGCGCGCGGAGATCGCGCGTATGACCCGCCTAATCGATGACCTGCTGTTGTTGGCCAAGTCCGAGCAGGCCCGGTTCCTACGGGTCGAGCTGATCGATCTGGGGGCGTTTATCCAGGAGCTCTGGCACGGGGCGACGCTCACCGGCGGGCGGCGTTTCGAGTTGGGGCGGGTTCCGGCGGGGACGCTGCTGGCGGATCCCGACCGTCTCGCTCAGGCGCTTCGCAACCTGCTGGCCAATGCGGTCGAGCACACCGCGCCAGCGCACGGTCTGGTGCGCCTGCTCGTGACGACCGGCGCGCACGGGTGGGTGACGTTGGTGGTCGAGGACGATGGACCCGGTATCCCGTCGGCGGAGCGCGAGCGCGTGTTCGATCGCTTTCACCGCACCGACGGTGCCCGCGATCGTGCCTCGGGCGGGACCGGCCTGGGACTCGCGATCGTGCACGCGATCGCACAGGCGCACGGCGGTCGCGTGAGCGCCGGCGCGAGAGCCGGCGGTGGGACGCGGATCGAGCTCCAACTGCCGGGCTTCACGCGGGCGTGTGAGCCGCGGCTGGGAGCCGACTCCTACGCGCTGCGGTAGCGCTCGCGCCCTCCCCGCGAGTGCATGTGCGACTGCACGCGCGGCTGGCTGCGCAGCCACCGCAGGCCGATCGGCGCTAGATTCCGCGGATGGCGACTGACACCAGTCTCAGTAGTGCGGGCCAGGAGGAGCTGGAGGCGCTGCTCGACGCGGGCACCCAGCGCGGGCACGTGCTCGAGTCGGAGATCGACGTGCTGGTGCGGGCGCACGAGCTCGACGACGACGAGGTCGAGAGCCTGCGCGAGCGCCTGGAGGCGGGCGGGATCGCGATCCGCGACGACTGCGGCCGCCAGGACGTGCCGCCGACGAGCTACGCCAACGGCGATCTGGCGCACTACACGATCGACGCTATGAGCCAGTTCCTGCACGAGACCGCCCGCTACCCGCTGTTGCGCCCGGCCGAAGAGCTGGAGCTGGCCAAGCGCATCGAGCGTGGCGACCTGCGCGCCAAGGAAAAGCTGGTCACCCACAACCTGCGGCTGGTCGTGTCGATCGCCAAGCGCTACCAGAGCGTCGGCGACCTGACGCTGCTGGACCTGATCCAGGAGGGCATGCTCGGCCTGATCCGCGCAGCCGAGAAGTTCGACTGGCGTAAGGGCTTTCGCTTCTCCACCTACGCCACGCTGTGGATCCGCCAGGCGATCCAGCGTGGGTTGGCCGACCACGGGCGCGCGATCCGCCTGCCGGTGGCGATCGCCCAGCGCGAGCGCCGGGTGGCGGCGATGCACCGCGAGCTGGTCTCGACGCTTGGACGTGAGCCCTCCGAGGAGGAGCTGGCGGAAGCGGCCGACGTGTCGCTGGAAGAGCTGCACGCGCTGGCCAAGGCCGCCAGGGTGACGACCAGCCTGGATCGCCCGGTCGGCGAGGACGGCGACAGCTCGCTCGGCGAGCTGCTGGCCGACAACGCGGTGCAGGTCGGCGAGGAGGTGATCATCGGCCTCGGCCAGGAAGCGGTGCGCCGCACCGTGGCGGAGCTACAGGAGCCCGATCGGACGGTGATCCGCCTGCGCTACGGCCTCGAAGGCGACGATGAGCCGCAGACGTTCGCGGCGATCGCGCGTCGGATGCAGATCACGCCCGAGCGGGTGCGCGCGATCGAGGAGCGCGCACTTAGCGCGCTGGCGCTGCACCGCGAGCTGCAGGCGCTGGACGAGGCGGCTTAGGCTCAGCCCAGCGGCCAGTAGCGGGCGAGCTGCGCGGCTGCGTGGGAGGTCAACGGCGCCGCGGGCGCGGCGCGCTCGGCCGGAAGCTCGTCGGTGAGCGCTTCGAGCGTCGCCTGTACGCACTCGGCGAGCACGCGCGGTTGATAGCCGCCCTCGAGCACGACGCCGAGCGGCACGCTGAGCTCCCGGGCGAAGTCGCGCACATGGCGTGCCATCCGCGCGAACGAGTCGGTCTCCAGGCGGCAGCCGGCGAGCGGATCCTCGCGGTGTGCGTCAAAGCCGGCCGAGATCAGCACCAGGTCGGGTCCGAACGCGCCGGCGGCGGGCAGCACCACGTGCTCGAGCAACGACAGCCACAGATCCTCCTGCGAGCCGGCAGGCACCGGCAGGTTGATCGTGTAGCCCTCGCCCTCGCCGGAGCCGACGTCGTCGAGATCGCCGGTTCCGGGATAGAAGCCGTCGCCCTGGTGGACACTCGCGAACAGCACGTCGGAGCGGCTACGAAACGCCTTGGCGGTGCCGTTGCCGTGGTGCACGTCCCAGTCGAGGATGAACACGCGTCGCGCTCCCAGCTCGCGGATCGCCAGCTCGGCGGCGATCGCGACGTTGTTGAACAGGCAGAAGCCCATCGCGCGATGTGGCTCGGCGTGATGGCCGGACGGCCGCGCGCCGCTGAAGCCGAGCGGCGTCTCACCTGCCATTAGCGCCCGGGTCATCTCGCACGCGCCGCCGACCGCGTGCAGCGCTGCACGGTAGGAGCGCTCGCCGACGAACGTGTCCGGGTCGATCGCGCCGCCGCCCGCGGCGCACATCTCCCGGATCGCGCTCACCAGGCGCGGGTCGTGGATCAGCTCGAGCTCGGACTCCCGCGCGGCGGGCGCCTCGCGCGTCTCCCAACCGGCCCACCCGACGTCCGCCAGGCGCGCCTCGATCGCCTGCAACCGCTCGGGCGTGTCCGGGTGCCCGGGCATGTGCACGCTGGGGTCGTGCTCGAGGCAGGCCGGATGATGGAAGTAAAGCGCCACTGCGCCAGAGGCTAGCCCGCACGCCAAAAAAGGGGCCGCACCGGAAGCGATGCGGCCCCTCGAGGGATGGACGAGAGATACAGCTTGACCAGCGTAACCCCGGTGGCGGACGGATTCCAGCCCCGTTTACCACCTCTGTGCAGGCAAAAGCCGCATTCTGCGGAATCGGCGTGCGAGCGGGCCGGGGGAAGGTTGCGCAGACGGCGGGGTCTAGCTCGACAGGGACGCTTCAACCGTCCCGCACTCAATCCCTACATTGCGAGGAAACCGATGAAGCGAATCTTGATGGTGACTACCGGTGCGCTCGCGTGCGCGGTGGGTACAGCGGCGATCGCGAGCGCCCAGGGCGCCGTGAGCGCTCACACGAGCTCGACCGCCAAGGTGGAGTTGCGCCACACGAGCCTCGGCTCGATCCTGACCACCTCGAGTGGTCTCACGTTGTACATGTTCACACACGACCGTAACGGTGAAAATAGCTGCGTGAAGATCCACGAATGCGCGAAGTTCTGGCCGGCGTTCGACACCAGCGGTACGCCGCTCGCCGGTCCGGGCGTGCAGCGCTCGCTGCTGTCTACGATCCGTGTCTCCGGCTCGGAGCAGGTGACATACGCCGGCCACGCCCTGTACACGTTCTCCGAGGACAAGCCCGGCTCGACCGCTTACGTGGGCGTCAAGGAGTTCGGCGGCAACTGGGACGCGCTGAGCGCGGCTGGGCACGCGGTGAAGTAACGAGTCGTTCGCGACGGGCCTCGTGGGCGCTCCCCGCCCGCGGGGCTCGTCTGTGCCCTGAGCGCTCCACCGCCCGCCGGGCTCATGCGATCGGGGAATTCGACCGATGATCGACTTGTGTCGGCGGTATCGACGGCAGAGCCGGTGGTGGACGCGCTGCGCGTGAGCGCGGAGCGCGCGGCCCAGGCTGCGCTGCGCGAGCTGCCCGAGGCGCTGGTGTTGGACTTCGACGGTGAGCTGCGGGTGGTGCGGGCGGCCGGCGTGGCGCTCGAGCGCCTCGAGGACCCCGACTGCGCGAGCCCGGGGCGGCCGTTGGCGAACGTGCTCGCGCCGGAGGCGTGGAACACGATCGAGCCACTGGCTCGCTCGGCGCTGAGCGGCGAGACGCGCTCGCGGGAGCTGTGGACGGGCGGGCGCCGTCACTGCCTGATGCTGGACGTCGGCCCGCTGCGCGCGCAGGAGACTGATACTGAGGA
>Ga0210389_10001644_pt1 | contig 18055 bp, 13 predicted proteins | sample IncBWH28OmetaG_FD_160127 | JGI IMG/M metagenome (GOLD analysis project Ga0210389, IMG submission 160127) | Forest soil microbial communities from Barre Woods Harvard Forest LTER site, Petersham, Massachusetts, United States - Inc-BW-H-28-O ...
CCAATCCAGATGCCAGCGAAGACCAAGTCCGTGTGTTCGATTCTTGGAACAAGAGCTAATTCAAGGAACATAAAACTCAAATAAAGTAGAAGACTTGTTGCAGCGAGAGAGAACCCAAGTGTCAGTCGCTTGCCAAGTAGCAGAAAGACGAGTCCAACCATCAGGAGAGCGGGAAGGACAAACATGCCCCACCCAAGCGTCGCTTCCCAAGCTGGAAATCTGCGCGAATTATCGAACGCCGTTGCGAGGGCCGAGTACGCTTCAGAAAACGCAAACAGGATCAAGTATAGGATGCAAACGACATTTAGGATTTGCATCAGCCATCTGGCCTTCTGAGTTTTCATGGCTGTCGGGAAGGGTAAACTCTTGTCGCGTGTCGGGCAAGATTGAATACTGGTCTATTGGGGGGCGGCTGATTGATTGCACAAGGAAACTAGCGGGCCTCTTAAGATCAATTGGCGAGAAATCTCGATTTCACTAATCAACTCGCCAGAACTGAAACTAACTTTGCCACGCTCCCAACCGTTACGATCCCGCCGATCACTCGCCACGCTGCAAGCATTCGGGATGGTCGCAGGTCGCGTCCTCCTTGCAGCAAACGCGCCACAGCCACGGGGAAGACCGCTGCCAAAGCCCCGAGCAAAAGCCAGACCGTGAGAATGACAATCCAAATTTCCTTGTATTCCATTCAGGAATAGTATCCCTTTCGGTCAGTTGGCGAAAATCCGATTACGCTCATTGACCTTGCCCATTCACCTCTCGCTCTCCAGTGCTCTTAACGCCGCTAGCTAGCGCTCGCATGTTAGCGCAGGCGGGCACTGGGTTCCGGGGGAGGGAGCATTTTGCTGCAGCTATGCACCAACCCCGGCACAGTTTGACCCTCGAATGGCATCTTCGTAAACTACTCTGAGTGCGTCGCGGTCTTGGAGGAGTTTCCCTGGCAGAGCGTTTTCGACTCGCGTTGGTCTTTTTTCTTGCCCTTCTGCTGGCCCCTCGCGGGTGGGCGCAGGGGCATCCGTCGGTTTCTCTGGAGACGAGTGAAACGCTTTTCACGGTCCTGACCTCCATCAACATGTGCGGGTACGACGATGAGCTCGACTCTTCCAATCCTCTTCGTGAGCACATCCGAGAGGAGGTTTCGAAAGCAATTGAGACCACGCCCGGGGCCGACAAAGTTGTCGCGCCCATGTGCGAATTTTATAAACGCCATCGAGTAGGGGATCCTACGCACGACCTGTCGCAGTTTGTTTCTCTGGCGCTCTACCTTGGCGACCCTCCGGCTTTCACGCCCAAAGTGAAAGCGGACGAGATGCCTCCGGATGCCGCGGTTGCCAGCGATTTTGTCCCGCTGATGAAAGCTTTTTACGACAAAATTGGCTTGCATGGCATTTGGGTACGAAATCGGACACGTTATCAGGATCTGATTGCGACCTATCACGAGCCGCTGGCCAAGATGACCTTCGACACGGAGATTTATCTGAAGTTCCCGTCGGCGGGCTACCTTGGACGGGAATTCACCGTGTATGTCGATGCCATGGGCGCGCCCACGCAGACCAACGCGCGCAATTACGCGGCGGACTACTACGTCGTTTTTTCGCCGACTACCGGCACGGCGATCAAGATGCAACAGATTCGGCATACCTATCTGCACTATCTTCTCGATCCGCTGGCACTGAAGAGCAATGTTTCGATGAAGCGGCTGGAGCCTATGCTCGGCTCGGTGCAAGCGGCCCCCATGGATGATGCGTTCAAGACCAGTATTTCGCTGCTGGTGACCGAATGCATGATTCGGGCGATCGAATTGCGGACCGATGCTTCCAAGAACGACGATCAGCGCAAGCAGGCGCTCGACGAGGACGACAGCGATGGCTACGTCCTGACTCGTTCGTTCTACGACGAGTTGGGGGCTTTTGAAAAAGACCCGAGCGGTCTGCGCAATGCGTACCCCGGACTGCTCTCCGGGATTGATGTCGGAAAGGAAGCCAAACGCGCGAAGCGAATCGCGTATGGGAGCGAGGCCGCTCCTGAACTGCTGCGTGCGGCGCGGCAGAAGAGCTCGCATCTTCTGATGCACGCCGAGCGGGAACTGGCGGACGGCAACCCGAAGCTGGCCGAACAACTGGCGAAGCAGGCGATCGAGGAACAGGATGACGATCCCGGGCGTGCCCTCTTCGTGCTGGCGCAGGTTGCCTCCATGAATAAGGACATGGAGGGCGCGCGCAACTATTTTCAGCGAGCGCTTGAGACTACCCATGAGCCCAAGGTGATCGCCTGGTCGCATATTTATCTGGGCCGCATTTTTGATTTGAAGGAAGATCGCGATTCAGCGCTGACCGAATATCATGCCGCAGTCAGCGCGGCGGGTACAGCCGTGCCGGAGGCAAAAGTGGCAGCCGAACGCGGGCTCCAGCAGCCCTACGAGCCGGCGATCCCGAAACAGCCCGAGTGAGGGTCAGGCGGGCAGGCCACGAAACTCGCAAGGATGATAAAGTTATTGCTCGCCCGGCAATTTTTGTGGAACTTTCGAACGTCGAGGCTACCGATCCTTACGGAGAAAGCATGAAGAGAACAGCAATTATTCTGGGAATTCTGAGCTTCGCAGTTATGGTGGGTGCCCAAACCACGGGAGCGGCCCCGCAAACGCCTGCCACCGGGCAGCCCGCGGCGGCGCAGGGAACTCCGGCGCCAGGAGCAGCCACGGCACCCGCCGCCAAGCGCCCGCCCCAAGCCAAGACGCAGCCGGAATTCGACGCCTACAAAGTAGCTGCGGCCGCCACCGACGCTGCCGCGCTCGAAAAGGCGGCCGACGATTTTGCCACCAAGTTCCCGGACAGTGAACTGCGCCTTCTGCTCTACAAGAGCGACATGCACCTGTATCAGAACGGCAATAACGCGGAGAAGACCGAAGCCTTGGGCAGGAAAGTTCTCGCGCTTGATCCGGACGATCCGGACGCGCTGACCACGGTCGCTGAAGTGATCGCCGAGCGCACGCGCGACAGCGATCTCGACAAGGATCAGCGTTATGCCGATGGACTCAAGATGGCTGAGCACGCGCTCTCGACTATCGATACCGATATCGCAGTGCCACCCAACACGCCGCAGGACAAGGTCGATGCGTTCAAGGGTGGAATGCGGGCGCAGGCTTACTCGACCATGGGCACGATCGAATACAACAAGAACAATTTTCCGGCAGCGCAAGAGAACTTCCAGAAGGCGATCGATGCATTGCCCAGCCAGCCTTACGCGCCTGACGTGCTGCGCTTGGCGCTCGCGCTCGACAAGCAGTCTAAATATGAAGACGCGCTGAAGGTTGCGAATCGTGCGGTGGAGCTAAGCCAGGAAAATACCATGATCGGAGGCTCTGCGCGACGCGAACGCGATCGTCTGCTCGCGCTGACCGGGCACCCCGTTCCGGCAGCGCAGCCGAGCGCAACTCCGCAGGGACAACCTGCCCAGACTCCGCCGCCAAGCCAGCCACCCAATAAGTGATGGCGGCGAACGAGCACGCCCAACTCGGCGATTTCCGATGAAGTCGCCAGCGAAGTTATGCCAATAAAGTCACGCTGATGAAGTCACCACAACTTAGGGCGCTGGAAGAAAGTCTGGGGTACCACTTCCAGCGTCAGGAACTGCTTGAGCAGGCGCTTACGCACAGCTCGCAGGCGCGCGAGGCGGAGGCTGCCAGCGCATCCAATCCAGCACTGTCCTTGCCGGGCCGCGGCGATAACGAATTGTTTGAATTTCTGGGCGACGCCGTGCTTGGGCTGGTGACGAGCGAAACTCTTTTTCACCGTTACCCTGGATTCGACGAAGGCCACTTATCGAAACTGCGCGCCCATCTGGTAGGGCAGCGGCATTTGCTGCGGGTCGCCGAGCAATTGCAAATTGGCGATTACATGCGCCTCGGTCGTGGGGAAGAAAAAAGCGGCGGCCGCGGTAAGGCGAGCCTGTTGGTCGACGCGCTTGAAGCTATTCTCGCCGCGCTCTATCTCGATGGCGGATGGCAAGTTGCGCGCGACTTTATCGTGCGCGCCATCGTGGAGCCGGAACTGGCCGAAATGAAACTGGAGACGAGCGCGATCCCGGTGATGGATTTCAAGTCCGCTTTGCAGGAGGCGCTCCAGGCAAAAGGAGGCGCGCAACCGGTATACGTATTAGTAAAGGAAGAGGGACCGGAGCATCGGAAGACGTTCACGGTAGAAGTCAGACTCGCAGAGCCCGAGGGAGCGCAGTTTGTGGGCCGCGCTGAAGGCGCCACCAAAAAGCGCGCGGAGCAGGAGGCAGCGCGCCAGGTTCTGGAGCATCTCGCCAAAGTGCCGACAGCGCGGCCGGCGAGCCCGGAATCAGATAAAGAGGGAAGCGCGCTGTAACCACGAAGTGTGCGGGGACGCGGCGTTGGCGAGAAAAACCGGCCTGATAAAGTTATGTCCTGGAGCGAGAAAATCCTAATTGGCGACTGGGCCGCGACGATTCAATCGATCGCGGGCACGATTGCCATCGCGGTTTTCGTGGTGACATTTCTCGCGCAGGCTTTCACGATTCCGTCCGAATCCATGGAGCAGACCCTCCTGATCGGCGACTATCTCCTCGTCGACAAGCTTTGCTATGGCGACGCGGGCATCTTGAGCCGACTGTTGCCATATCGCAAAATCAGGCGCGGTGATGTCATCGTTTTTCATTATCCCGTGAATCCGGCGCAGGACTTTGTAAAGCGCGTCGTCGCCCTACCCGGTGACCGTATCCGGATGATCAACAAGCAGGTGTTTATCAACGGCGTTCTTCAGCAGGAACGTTTTGTGCAGTTCATCACGAACGTCCGTAGCCCCTATCGCGATGATTTTCCGCGTACCGATTCTCCCGACTATGGCGTGGACGCTAAATGGTGGAAGCAGATGCCGAAGCTGGTGGAGGATCATCAACTGATCGTGCCCGAAGGGAACTACTTCGTGCTGGGAGACAATCGCGACGACAGTCAGGACAGCCGCTATTGGGGGTTTGTCCCGCGCGAAAATATTATCGGGCGGCCCATGATGATCTATTGGTCTTCAGCCAATCCGAGCAATGACCTCACGGGCGCGCCAAGTATGGGTGATAGACTTTATCACCTCGCCTATGCGGTAACTCACGTGTTCCAGACAACGCGCTGGACGCGCACGTTCAGGTTGGTTCGGTGAGATTGGTGCGATGAGACTGGTTGAATGACGATTCGTTCGATGAAATTAATACCCTAGAAAACTTATTGCAATGGACAACGAAACTCCTAAAATCGAAACAGACATTCACAAAGTCGAAAGGCCAAGCGAGACGGTCGTCGAGTTCTTGTCGTCGATTGCCGGACTGCTCGCGACCGTCCTGTTCATCATGACGTTCGTCTTTCAGACCTTTGCCATTCCTTCCAGTTCCATGGAGAACACGCTGCTCATTGGCGACCACGTGCTGGTGGATCGCGAGAGCTTTGCGCCTCAGACGCGATGGTTGGGGCCGGTTGTTCCTTACCGCAACATCCGTCGTGGAGATATTGCGGTGTTTCTCTCTCCCGAACAGCCTGGTCTTTTCCTGGTGAAGCGCATTATGGGCATACCCGGAGACCGAATTCATCTCCGCGACGGTGTGGTCTTCCGCAACGGGGAGCAACTGAACGAGCCTTACGTTAAGCACGTAGGAGCGGGAGATTACAATCCCTACCGTGACGACTTTCCTGCCGTGGCTCCTTCGCTGGGTTACGGCGTCAGAAATGACAAATGGCGTGACGAAATGCCAGCGCATGTGGTGGGAGGTGACATCGTCGTGCCGCCGAATAGTTATTTCGCCATGGGTGACAACCGCGACGTCAGTTATGACAGCCGCTACTGGGGCCTTCTTCCCAGCGAGAACGTGATTGGCCGCCCCCTTTTTATTTATTGGTCCTTTATGACGCCTGCCGACGAATACGAGAACCAAAGTTTTAGCGATCGTAGCCAGGCGATGGTGCATACCATCCTGCACTTTTTCGATGAAACACGCTGGTCGCGTACGCTAAAGATCGTAAAGTAACGCAGGGCTTTGAATGCGCGCGGAAGCAAAGCGTGCGGAAGCAATTATCAGAGGAAAAAGCGTGGCTAAGAGAGCCCGAGAAAAAGAAAAGGAAGCCGAGCTGGAGGAAAAGCCGCGCGAGTCAGCCGCAGAGTTTCTGGCCTCGCTCGCGGGAGTGCTGATCGCAGGCTTGTTTATCATTACTTTCATCCTGCAAGCCTTCGAAATTCCCTCCAGTTCCATGGAGGACACGCTTCTGATCGGCGACCACTTATTTGTGAATCGCGAGAGGTTCGCTACGCCTACGCGTTGGATGGGGCCGTTGTTGCCGTATCACGAACCGCGCGATGGCGACACGGTTGTGTTCCTGTCTCCCGCGGAACACGGCTTGTTTGTCGTGAAGCGGATTATCGGCGTTCCGGGTGACCGGATTCATCTTCAGAACGGAGCGGTATACAGAAACGGACAGAAGCTGGATGAACCTTACGTCAGCGACAAGCCTTACCCGGACTCCGAGGTCTCTCGTGTCTACCGGGAGAATTTTCCGGCAGTGAAGGTGTCCGATGACTACGGCGTCACGTCCGATTGGCAAGGCGAGCTTCCCAAACACGTCGTGGGCGGCGACCTCGTCGTGCCTCCGGACAGTTACTTTGCGATGGGGGACAACCGCAACGCCAGCTATGATAGCCGCTTTTGGGGGCTCATTCCGCGTTCGAACATAATCGGGCGCCCCATGTTCATCTACTGGTCGTTTATCACTCCGCCTGATCAATATCAGATGCGCGAATTGGGCGACCGCGCCGGCTTCATGGCGCACACCATCATTCACTTCTTCGATGAGACGCGCTGGCGACGCACCCTGCGGATCATAAAGTGAAGTTTCTGCGTTCCAGGCGCGGGCTGGCCGTGATTGCGGCACTGCTGGTGATCCTGTTTCTCTTTCGCCCCGGCATCCAACAACTGCGCAACCGGATTGGGAAGTCCATCGGGTCGGCGCTTGGCCGGCGAGTTGACATCAATGACGTGCATCTGCGGATCCTCCCTCGTCCGGGCTTCGACCTGGAGGGTCTCGTCATCTATGACGATCCCGCTTTCGGTGCTGAGCCGATGATCCGCGCCCAGGACGTCTTTGCCGCCATTCGTTTGCGCTCGCTGCTCCGCGGCCGGATTGAGATCGCCAAGATGAGCGCGACCGAGCCCAGCATTAACGTGGTGCGCAATAGTCAGGGCCGCTGGAATCTTGCCGGCCTGATTGAGCGCAATGCGCAGATTCCCGCGGCGCCCACGCAGAAGGCCGCCTCTGAAAGCCGGCCGGCCTTTCCGTATCTGGAAGCGACGAGCGCGCGAATTAATTTCAAGATCGGGCAGGAAAAAAAATCCTACGCGCTCACGGACGCGGATGTTGCTTTGTGGCAGGATTCGGAAAACTCCTGGGGAGCTCGCATGAAGGCGCAGCCCGTCCGCACAGATTTCAATTTGACTGATACCGGGCGTCTTCAGATCGATGCTAACTGGCAGCGCTCGCGGAATCTCCGGCTGACTCCAGTGCGTCTCACACTCGCATGGGAAAATGGACAGCTTGGACAGATCACGAAGCTGGTGAGCGGACGCGATCGCGGTTTTCGGGGAGCGATAACCCTGACTGCGAATGTCTCCGGCACTCCGGAGGCGCTGGCGATTGAGAGCAGAGTGAAGATTGACGGCTTGCGCCGCTACGACATCGTGGACAGCCGGAATGTGAACGTGGCGACAAGCTGCACCGGCAAATACAGCGCCGCGAGCAAGACCCTTGCGGACATTGCCTGCGAATCGCCGGTTGGAGGCGGGACGATTCGATTGCGAGGAAGCGTTGGCAAAGAGGAAGACACCCGAGACGTCAGCACCGGAAACGTCCGCAAAAAGACCGTCGGTATCGATACGGCGACATTGCGCTCGGTCGAGCGCGGCTTCGATTATCCGGCCTACGATTTGACGCTGATCGCTGAGAATGTGCCGCTAGCATCTGCTCTTGCGTTGTTTCACCAGGCGAAGCAGCAACTGCCTGGGGATCTGACGGCAACCGGCGCGGTGGAGGGGGAATTCCATGCCGCGCGCGAGGGCGGCGAAACCGAAGTCAGCGGAAGCGGCATGGCATCTGATGTTCACCTCGTTTCAAACGGCGGGAAAGACTCAATTACGCTGGGCGATGTCCCGTTAACGTTGATGGGGAACCGGGCGGTGACCAGTTCGCTCGCAAGGGCGAAGCCCAAGGCAAATGCGGTCAGTGACGGAATGGGAAATGAAGCCGAACGAGGCGCGGCCTACCTTCGCATTGGACCCGCTTCGCTTCAGGTAAATACTTCTTCGCCCGCTAGCGCGGGAGGATGGATCTCCCGGAGCGGCTACCGTTTCTTTTTGCGCGGCGACCTGGAGCTGAACAATCTTTTTCGGCTCGAGAGCGCTCTGGGCTTGCCCGCGGTGCGTCCGGCGGCAGAAGGAGATGCGAAGCTGGATGTCAGCATTTCCGGCGTCTGGCAGGGGCTTGCGGCTCCGAGTGCCCTTGGAACCGCCCAGCTACGGAATGTTCGGGCAGAAACGCACGGGTTGAATACTCCAATCGTGATTCCGTCGGCGACCGTTGTGCTCGGTCCGGAGACATTCTCGATGCAAAAGCTTTCGGTGCAGACGGGAAGCACGCATTGGAGCGGCTCAATTGCTGCGCCGCGGCATTGTTCTCCCGCGTGCGCGTTTCAGTTCGACCTGACTGCCGATCGGCTTTCAGCCGAGGATTTTGCGGAGTGGTTTATTCCTCATCCCGCGAAACGCCCGTGGTACCGGATCTTGAACACCGGCGATCCGGAAGGGCCGTCACCGTTTATGGCGCTGCGCGCACATGGCGTGCTGCGCGTGGCACGCCTCGAACTAAAGAAAATCCAGGCCACGGACGTCGTAACAGAATTGAGCGTGGAGCGCGGGAAGTTCACGATGACGGGCCTGCACGCGGCCATGCTACACGGTATACACCAGGGAAGCTGGACCGTGGATGCAGCAGTGCGGCCGCCGCGGTATCAAGGGAGCGGCACCCTAGAGAACATCTCGCTCGCGCAACTTGGCGCGCTGATGAACGATCCGTGGATCATCGGCAGCGCCGATGGCAAGTTTGACCTGGACACGTCGGGTGGAAGTTCCCGCGAAGTGCTCGACAACTCTGATGGCACGCTGCGGTTCGAGATGCGAAATGGAAGCCTGGCGCACATTCAAATTCCTGGCACGCATGCGCCGCTTTCCGTCTATCGCTTCGACGGAGACCTTCGGACGAAGAAAGGCGTGTGGGAGCTTTCCGACGGCCGACTTGAATCACGCGATGGTCTTTACCATGTGACCGGAACGGCCGGCGCGGAGAATGGTCTAAGCTTCGTTCTTACCCGGAGCGATGACCAAACCTGGAGCCTGACTGGCACGCTGACCAACCCACACGTGGCGCCGGCGAATCAGGAGCGCGGCGGCACGGAAGTGAAAGCAGCGAGCGATGTGAAACCGTAGCACTGGTCTGGTGTCGGGAGAACGCTCCGGCGCGCGTCGTATGTCTTGTCGGGAATTCAACCGCTCATTCCCGGTCGCATCATTCCCGGTCATACGATTTCGGCGGCAGCAAGAGTTGAACGCCGAAGTAGCCCACAAAAAATGGCTGATTGCTATGCGAGGGTTCAACCCCGCGTCCGGCCATGAAGAGCAGGATAATCGGCCGATGTAATTTATAGCGCCCGCCGACATCGATTGTCGGCTGGGCATATCCCGGTCGCCATGTTCCGGTTGCATAGAATTCGGAATCGAGTTCCAGCTTCTTCGTGAACTCGTGGCCGACTACAAGTCCTGCCAGCCAGCCGTCCGGTCCCAGATGTACGAACTGGTATCCGCCTTCCAGATTCATATCGATCGGCCCGAACTTTTTCGTGAACTCGAGCGGAAGGATCAGGCTTGCACCCGGCGGCGTGATGCCTCGCCGCACCGCGTTGTTGGGGTTGTTCACAGAGAGTTGCGGGAAGAGCGACAATTGCGCGCCCTCTTCTCCGCTGTCATGGAAGCGCCACTTCACACCCAGTTGATCCTGCTCCAGTCCATATTTCACGCTCTCGCCCGGATTGTGCACGCGCAACCATGCGCTCTCATAGGTGAGCTGAATGCGATCTCCCACGCCGAAGTTAATATCGACGTCGGGAGTGTGCGACACGGATTGGCCGCGATAGAAAAACGGCATGTACCCGAAATTAATCTCCCAATTCATGTTTCCGGGAGTTCCGGGATCGTTGGTGTAGTAGGGAGGCCCACCTTGGGCGAATACTGCGCTCGACACAACGAGCAGCAGAGCACAGCAGAAAATGAGTCGGTTAGCCGGAAGCATCGGGTGTCTAGATTCTATCGCGTGGACGCCCGATCGCTGTTCCAAGGAGGATCCAGATTCCAAGCGCCAGCCACTCCCATCCCGAGAAGTGCCCCGGGACGAAAGGCAGAAACTTCATCAGCGCCATCGCAAGTCCGACCAACGCGCCAAGCAGCGCGATCAAGCAATCGCGAGTACCCGGCCGGGTGCACAAGAAGGCCGCGCATACCGCGAACCATCCAATGGCCGAGGCGACCGAGCCCACTTCCGAAATCGGAACCAGAATCGCGCTTCCCAGGAACATGCACAATCCGGTGGCGATTCCGGTAGCGACCACGGCACTGGCAGGCGTTTGATTTTGCGCGTGTACGGTCGCCAGTTGATCCGTGAGTAATCCGCGCCGCGCCATGGCAAACAGCAGGCGGCTGGCGGCGACGAAATTTCCGTTGAACACTTTGAACAGCGACAACAACGCAGCACTCATGATGATGCTTACAATCCAGCGCGCACCTACGGCATGTTCGAATGCGACCGCTGTCATAAAAGGTGCGCCCGTCAATTGCCGCCACGGAGCCACGAATCCCACCGCGGCAATCACGACGACGTAAAACACAAAACCAACAACGATGGCGCTGAAGATCACGTGTGAAAATCCGCGTGTACGAAACGCAGGGTTCGCCTCCTCGGCGGCTTTGGTCACGGATTCGAAACCCGTCATGAAGTAGGGAACAATCTGGAGCACGAGCAGGATCGAAACCAGGGGAGTGTGGGTGAACAAAGGCGGGAAGTTGGCGGTCGATCCCCGCGCTACTCCCAAACCGACAAAGATGACAAAGAGCGCGAGCGTGCCGAAAGTGGTCCAGTTCTGAAATGTCGCGCTGAGGCGTATACCGCGATAGTTAACGATCGTCACCAGTGCCGTGAGCCCGAGGCCGATGAGGAGATGAGGCAGATAAACCGGCTTGCCGGCGACGCTATACAACTCGATGCGATTGAGCGGCGGGAAAATGAAACCTGCGAGACGGCCGACAGCGACAGCCTCCCATGGGCAGACGATGAAATACGCGAGCATCATCATCCAGCCCGTATAGAAGCTGACTGGCCGAGGAAAAACTTTCGCGGTATAGGCCACTTCGCCGGCGGCATCGGGCATCGCCATCACCCATTTGCCATAAACGAAGCCGATGGGGAGCAAGAGCACGCCGCCGATCGCGAAGCCCAAAATTCCGCCAAGTGATCCGCCGCGCAGAAGCCAGTCGTCCATGACGACGAGCCATCCCACGCCGACCATCGTTCCCCAGCCGAGCGAAAAGTAATCGATGATGCTGAGCCTGCGCGCGAGGCTGGTCAGCATGAAATTACTCGAATGCGATCTCGGCGACCCGCGACATGAATAAGGATGGCGAATTGAACGGGAACGGCGGAGGTCGAAGGAGCGAGGGTGGGTGAGGTTCGGGATAAAAGATGAGAAGGGAAGAGGCGAGTAGGAGATTCCCTCATGGGCGCGAATTATAAAGCATCGCGCCCATGAGGTTGATGCGGATTCAGGCCACCGCGTAACGAGGACTACAACCTGGCTGCAAAATGTAAAGCGCCTCTTTAAGCGATGAGATCTCGAATACCGAGTTCAGGTGCGTCGCTTCCAGCATGCTCCGGAAAAAAGGCGGTGGATTCACGAGCTTCAGCCGCGCAGAATTCTGCATCGCCCAGCGGCGAACCAGAACCAATGTTCCCAACCCGCCCGCATCCAGTCGCGCAATCTCGGAGAGATCAAGCACTAACACGCGCAGACGATCGAGTTGTTCAATCCCGCGGCGAAATCCATCGAGTGCGGCTCCGCGCACCATGCGTCCCGAGCAGCGCACCACGGCTACATCCTGCAAACGTTCGATTTCATATTGGAGTTCCATACGCTTAATCTCCGTACCCTTGATCATACGAACCTGCCTTGGGAAAAGTTCCCGGTTAGCGATACGTTGTAGGTGCTTTGTCGTTTTCGTCTTGGTCACGATTTCTAGTCTTTCATATAGACGGATGACCTGCGCAAAAGTCACCCCGAGGAACGTTGAATCGAGGTAGTGTTGTGGAGTGAATAGATCGTGCGAACCCCTGCAAAATCAAGCACCTGAAGAGCAATGTAAAGAGTTTGTTAAGAGTTTCGCGCAGCCGCAGATCGCCCTTCGCTTTGGTTTGATCGGCAGGATTCGTTTTAGACTTTAGGCCCTTCAGGAAGGAATTTCCCAGCCCTCGTTCTTCATCTTTTCGTTGGTCCAGTGTTGTAGTTCCTGGAAGAGAGCCGGCTCTATTACCACAAAGCGCAGGCCAGCTCTTCCGCCGACGTCGGCCCACACCAGTCGACCTTTGGCGTGCATGATGGTCTCGCTTTCGGGCAGCAGGAAACTTACGTCGAGCACTCCGGCGAAGCCGACCGGATCGTTGACGGAATCAAGACCCATGCCCCCGGTGCTCAGGTTGATTGCCTGCGCCTGCGTCTCCTTGCCACTCGCATTTCTCAACGTGACCGCAATACTTACTTTTGCGCGGAAGAATTTTTGCTGCTCCTGGCTGATGATCCCGAGCGGAGAGGAGCCGTCGCCGATATTCGAGTCGATACCATATTCCCGCAACTTGCGACTCAAGGTGCGGCGCGAGATTCCGAGTTGCTCGGCAGCCTGTGTCCGATGGCCGCCGGTCAGCTCGAGAGCCTGGATGATCATCTGCTCTTCCATGTTTTCGAGGTTGCCCTGCGTAAACGGACGTCTGGCCTCGGGAGCAGATGTAGTTTCTCCCTTTAATTCGGCCATCACTTCGGCCGTGCCGATCTCGCGATCCGTCGCGGACATTGCCAGTTTGGCCACCGCGTTGCGCAACTCGCGAATGTTGCCGGGCCAGGAATGAGCTTGCAACGCGGAGATCGCATCGGCGGAAAAATTCTTGTCCGCCGCTTTCAAGGAAAGAAAATATTGCGCCAACGCCGCAATGTCTTCCGGGCGCTCGCGCAGCGGAGGCACCCGCAGCTGAAACTGGCTCAAACGGTGGAACAAGTCTTTGCGGAAGCGGCCTTCTTTCACGGCCAGTTCAAGATCCTGGTTGGTGGCCGCGACTACGCGCACATCCACCGTGATCTTGCGATTTCCACCCAGCCGGTAATAGGGTGCGCCGTCAAGCACGCGCAGCAACTTCACCTGAACCTGGGTCTGCAACTCGCCAATTTCGTCGAGGAAGATCGTGCTTTGGTCGGCGAGTTCAAACAATCCGGGTTTGGAAGAATCCGCGCCGCTGAACGCGCCTTTCTCGTAGCCAAACAATTCGCTTTCGACCAGGTGTTCGGGTAGAGCCGCGCAGTTGATATCGACCAACGGCTTCTTGTGGCGGTAACTGGATGCGTGAATGGTGCGCGCGACGAGTTCCTTGCCCGTGCCCGTTTCTCCAACCACCAGCACCGTTTCCGTATGCCCGGCAACGCGGTCTACCAGCCCCATGAACTTGTGCATGACGGGGCTGGTAATCAGGAATTCCGTTCCTCCGATTACCCGCCGAGCAGTCGCATTCTCTGCCGTTCCAGAACGTCCTGTACCTCGCCCCTGGGATTGCGATTTGGTTTCCGTGACCTCGGAAGCAACCGCAACCATACCCGTGGGAAGGGACGAAGCCTCGCGCAAGAGCGACAGACAAAGGTGGAGGGCCAATTCCTGGCCGCGTTTGGTCCGGCCGTGGAGAGTTGCCTCGCACCGGCCTTTTTCGCGGACGGCCGGCATGACGAGCTTCGTCAGAACAGACTGATCGTCAGCAGAAAAAAGGTCAGCCAGACTCATTCCTACCAGGACTTCCGGACCGTAGCCGTACCGGCTGAACTCCATACTGCAGCTGGTGATTATGCCGTCCAGATTGGTCGTAAGAACCGCGTCTTTTGCCGGGTCCGGGCTTTCAGGGGGAAGACTCTTGGCAGGCGCGGCCGCAGCCGCGGAGCCGCCGCCAACAACCTTCTGAGTTTTGTCCGTGGGCGGAGACACGCGAGAGTTGAGGCTCCTCAGATCCCGCTAACCGAATTACCGGGTCTGCGTCGAAGAATCTTTTGGTTAAAGGAATCTTTGGTCCACAAGTCCGGTCAACGAGTCTCGTCAACGACTCTGGTCAACGAGCCTTTGTCAGCGATTCCAGGCCGACAAGTTCATGCTGACACATGGCTGCGTCCCCACGAAACCGTTCGGTACCTGACGGAGCACTAAAGTAACGCTCTGCCGCCCGTGCCAAGTTGTCCCGGTGCGCCAACCTGCCCCCGGAAAGCACTTCCCTGTGCCGCGCTTGTCTCATTCCTTTCAATCAGTTCGATGGGGTAACGCTTTGGTGGCACACCTGCACTCTGTTCTCTGGGGAAAAGCACGTCTCTAAGGAAAAGCACGGACCTATGAAATCGAAAGCCTCTCTCATCGTGGTCGTATTTGCGCTGGCGGGTGTGGCCGCCGCGCACAAGGGCAAGCTCGCACGCGAGCTCGAGAACAAAACCAACAGCGACACCGTCAACGTAATTGTGCAATTCAAAGCCGCTCCGACCGCGGACGACGAACAGCGCGTTGCAAGGCACCATGGCAAACATAATGGGGATCTAAATCTGGTCCACGCGATGATCGTGTCATTGCCGGCCAATGAAGCGGATCGCCTGTCGGACGAGCCCACCGTGAAGTTCATCTCGCCGGATCGCAAAATTCATGCGCATCTTACCAATACCGCTCCCGCCATCAATGCTCCTTACGCGTGGTCGTTGGGGCTGGACGGCATGGGCATTGGCGTGGCCGTGATTGATAGCGGAATCGTCGAGCGGAAAAATTTGTCGTCGGTGAACAAATCCGACCTTCACAAGTTCGGTTCGGGCGGAGACAGCCGCATCGTTTATCGCAAATCCTGGATCAAGGACAATTTCGGTTCCGACGATGCCTTCGGTCACGGTACGCACGTCGCCGGGATTATTGCCGGCAACGGGTTCAATTCCAGCGGTAAGGGCAATTTCCAAACTCTTCAGGGGATCGCACCGAATGCGCAACTGATCGACCTGCGGGTTCTGGACGCTAACGGCGAGGGTGTCGACAGCGACGTGATTTCCGCCATCCAGACCGCGATCCAACTGAAGAGCCAATTCAATATCCAGGTGATCAACTTGTCGCTTGGCCGCCCGGTTTACGAAAGCTATACGGTTGACCCGCTCTGTCAGGCTGTCGAAGCGGCGTATCAGGCAGGCATTGTAGTAGTGGTGGCGGCCGGTAATGATGGTCGCGATAATTCGGCAGGAACCAACGGTTACGGCACGATCACTTCTCCCGGCAACGATCCATACGTCATTACGGTGGGCGCGATGAAGTCAATGGGAACTCCGACGCGCACCGACGACCTGATCGCGACCTACAGTTCGAAGGGTCCGACGGTGATTGACCACATTGCGAAGCCGGACATCGTCGCTCCCGGAAATCTGGTGTCGTCGTTCATGGGCAACGTCAGTACAACGACGTTGGCTACGACCTATCCGCAGAACATTGTTCCTCTGAGCTATTACCAGACAGGCGGCACATCGGCGGCATCTCCTTACTTCACACTAAGCGGTACGAGCATGGCGGCGCCCGCAGTCAGCGGCGCGGTTGCACTCTTGCTCGAAGCCCAGCCCAGTCTGACGCCCGACCAGGTCAAGGCACGGCTCATGAAGACGGCATACAAAACCTTCCCGCAATCGAGCACGTACACCGATCCAGCAACCGGCCTCACCTATACCGATCAGTATGACGCGTTCACGGTCGGCGCGGGCTATCTGGATATTCAAGCTGCCCTGCAAAGCACCGATGTCAGCACCGGCCTTGCGAAGTCGCCAGTAGTGCAGTATGACCCGACGACGCAGAGCGTTTATTTCGTATACGACAACTTCGCGGTATGGGGTGGCAGTTCGCCGGCATGGAGCAGTTTCGCCGTGTGGGGCGGGAACGCATTTGTCGGAGATGGCAGCCAGTTCGCGGTATGGGGAGGCTCGAGCCAGTGGTCCAGCTTCGCCGTGTGGGGAGGGTCGTCCTCCTGGGGTGACAACAACGACGGTGGATTTTTTGCAGTGTGGGGCGGAAGCACGATCCAGAGCGGCAGCACTCCGATCTCTGAAACGCTGATCAATGGCGACAAGTAGCCCGCGATGACCGCCCCCGCGAAGTCGAGTTGGCAAGGCGGATTCAGTGCGGAGAGTACTGAAAACTGCATTGGTCGCCGGATTACTTCGGTAAGTACCCGCGGCTTACTGCCTCTACTAACATCGTCTGGAGGGGATAACTTCGCTTCGCCGCCTGCCGCGGTCCGGAGATGCGGATTAGTGCGGCAGAACTGAAGTATCGAATGACTGGCCGGCAACTGTTGGGAATCGACAGTCCGGTCTTTCGGCTGTACGAAACTTAGAGCGGAAGGCACGGTACGATCATGTCGAAACGGGCCATATTCTTTATCACCTCGACTGCCGTCGTCGGCATGTTGGTGGTGGCCCATTCCGTCTGGTACTTGAACAGTTCCAACCTTACCCGTTTCTTCTGTTATCTGCTGATTGCAACGCTGGCTTCGGGACTAAAAATTCAGTTGCCCGGTATCGACGGCACGATGTCGGTGAACTTCCTTTTCATCCTGCTGGGCGTGCTCGAAATGAGCCTGCCTGAAACGCTGGTGATCGGCTGCACCGCAAGCCTGGCGCAGTGTGTGTGGTCGGCGCGCCGCAAATCGGATCCCGCCAAGGTGCTTTTTAACGTCTTCAGCATGATGGCCAATGCCATTGCGCTTTCCTATTTTGTATTTCATCGCCTGGAAAAAGTTCTGGGCGAGAGCACGCCTTTGTTGCTGGTGGTAACGGCCCTGGTTTTCTTTCTCGCCAACACTCTGCCGGTCACCATCATCATCTCGCTGACCGAGGGCAAATCGCCGCGTAAAGTCTGGTCAGAATGTTATTTCTGGTCTTTCCCTTATTACCTGGTCGGCGCCGCCATTATTTTCTTCGTGGATTTTGTTAATCGGCATACCGGCTGGCAGACCACTCTCATGGTTCTGCCCATTATCTATTGGGTGTATCGTTCCTATCGCCTGTACCTCGGACGCCTGGAAGCCGAAAAGATGCACGTGGAGACGGAAAGGCGCCACGCTGAAGACGTCGCCCTGCTCCATCTGCGCACGATTGAAGCGCTCGCCCTCGCGATTGAGGCGAAGGATCACACCACGCACAAACATTTGCAGCGTGTGCGCGTCTATGCCATTGAAATAGCAAAAGAGCTGGGGTTCGCGCCGGCAGAAATTGAAGCACTGCGAGCGGCCGCCTTGTTGCATGACATCGGAAAGTTAGCCGTTCCTGAGCACATCATCAACAAGCCCGGACGGCTCACTCCGGAAGAATTCGAAAAAATGAAGATTCATCCGATCGTGGGCGCCGAGATCCTGCAACGCGTCGCCTTTCCGTATCCGGTCGCGCCAATCGTGCGTTCGCATCACGAGCGCTGGGACGGCTCCGGTTATCCCGATGGGCTGAAAGGCGATCAGATTCCAAAAGGAGCGCGAGTTCTGGCCGCGGTCGATTGCCTGGACGCCCTGGCATCGCACCGCCAGTACCGCAACGCCTTGCCGCTTGACGCCGCGATGGAAGAGGTCGTACGGATGTCGGGGACTTCGTTCGAACCGGCG
>Ga0210389_10001646_pt1 | contig 18049 bp, 13 predicted proteins | sample IncBWH28OmetaG_FD_160127 | JGI IMG/M metagenome (GOLD analysis project Ga0210389, IMG submission 160127) | Forest soil microbial communities from Barre Woods Harvard Forest LTER site, Petersham, Massachusetts, United States - Inc-BW-H-28-O ...
TAGTAAGTGCCGGTAAGTACGATCATTACCACGATCAGTGAAACCAACAATGCCCTGATCACAAAATGCTGCGATTTTATTTTCGCCGTGTTGATCCGGGCATTTACCTCCATCATGGTGACGCTGTTCATTTTTGCCGTCAGACTATAGTAATTCTGCACCAATTTGATGGTATTCAACTTAGCCAGGTTGCCCAGGCTATCCCTGATGTTATTATATCTTCGCTGGTAATCAAGTGCTTTGGCGTACTGGTGTTTCAACGTATAAGTATTGATCAATGCATTAAAGGCCCGTGTTTCGGCATCCATTACGCCAATACTGTCGGCCAGGGCAATGCTTTTTTTTGCGTACACAACGGCATCGTCATACCGGCCTGTTGCATTATATATTACCGCATAATCCAGGTAGGTATACGCCAGCAGCCGCCGGTTATGTGTTTCAATGCTTTTCTCACAAGTAATTCCATTAAATACCAGGGCGTTGGCATAGTTCTTTTTATGAAGATAAATACTTGCCAGGCGGCCATACAGCACCGCGATATGCTTTTCAGCTTTGGCGATCTTATTAAGTTCCAGCGAGTGGTTAACTTCGTCGATGGCTTCGTCATATTTTCCCAGCATGTTGTCGATGTATGCCCGCTCACTGTATACTTCAGCCCGGTGGCCGGGGTCATTTCCCGCGAAATATAACGCAGTATCCAAATTAGCGCTGGCTGCTTTGTAATTTTTCAGGTCGGCATAAGTGCGGCCCAAAGCCCTGTATGCTTCTGAAAGATAAAGCGGCTTATTTTTTGGCAGGTACGTCACGGCCGATTTAAGATAGAACAAGCTGATGGGATAGTAAGATTGCGACCAATAAATGGCGCCCAGGTTGAGACAGCTGCGTCCCTTGCCCAACGAATAATTTAAATGTTCGGCGATAATTAGTGCGTCGCCCGCCGCTTTATGTGCAGAATCGGGATATTGAAGAAAGATATTTGCGGCAATATCGTTTAGATGGTCGGCATCGGCGTAGGTAGGCCCTTTAGTATTTACCTGCCTGGCTTTGGGCCCCTGCTGTTTGCCAAAGGCATAAACACTAACAATAATTAGGGAAAGTATAAGGGTAAATCTCCTCATCACCTTTAATACGATGAAAGCCTTGCCACTTGTTTCATTTTTTTTATAAAACAGCTGATTTTGTAGCAGATATACAGAACCATAGTCTATTACCACGTCGTAATTAATTTTATTGCCGGGTAAGAAAAAAATCTGTTTTTGAGCTGCCGGTTTATCAAAATCGCATAAAGTTGCAACATTTATATGACATTGAGCGCATACTGCAACAATTGTATGACATCCTGTCAAGATATTAAACTGCAGCTATATCTTCATGTTTAAAAGCAAAATGAACTAAGCTAAAGCTATGAAGACACCCCTACTGCTGACTGTTTTAGTTTTTGTTGTTTTACCCGTTGTGTACGGCCAGCAGGGCAAAAAAGTGGCATCGCGGGAAGTTTTTGGTACCGTGATCGATAGCGCGGGGGTAGTACCCGGTGTTAAAGTAAAGCTCAATTCGCCAAACGACAGCGTCACCGTAATCACCAATGCAAAAGGGTTGTATGATTTCCCGATCGTCATTTCAAAAAACTTCAAAATAACCGTAACGGGAATCGGCTACCAGGCCGTAGCGCGTAAATATGTTATGGATAAGGGAACAGGCCCGGTCAAACTCGACCCGATCAAGCTCTCGGCGCAAACCAATATGCTTAAGGGAGTGACCATCAATGGCGTTATACCCATGTTGATTAAAGAAGACACGATAGAATATAAGGCGAGCGCTTATAAAGTAAGGGACGGATCGCCGGTTGAAGAGTTGCTAAAGAAACTTCCGGGTGTTACCGTTGATGCCAACGGCAATGTTACCGCGCAGGGCAAGCAAGTGACCAAAGTGCGCGTTGACGGCAAAGACTATTTTACAGGCGATGTACAAACGGCCACCCAAAATTTACCGGCCGACATTGTTGAAACCATACAGATCATTGACGATTATGGCGACCAGGCCAACCTTACCGGGATTAAAACCGGCGACCCGGATAAGGTTTTAAATATCACCATACAAAAAGGCAAACGAAAAGGGAAGTTTGGTTACGGCACACTCGGCGACGGTAATGACGAGCGGTACATGGCAAGACTATCGGCAAACGATTTTAATAATGATCAGCAAATTGCGCTATTGGGTACCCTGAATAACAACAACACCAATGTTTTTAACCTGGCGCAGGCGGGCGGCAGCGGTGGCAGGTCGGGCCGCGCATCAGGCAATAGCAGCGGCGGCAGCGGGGTGAGCACAGCCAACGGTATAACTGTAAACAAATCACTGGGCTTTAATTACCGCGACTCGTGGGGCAAAAAGATCACCGTTTACGGCAGCTATAGCTTTGCAGATAAAAATACAACAACAACCAGCATAGCGCAGCAGCAGGATATATTCCAGTCGGGCTCGCTGATCGATAACGACAACACAACCGACCAAAACCATAGCATCAATCACCGCTTTGATTTTAACATGGAGTACAAGATCGATACCTTAAACTATATTAAGTTTCACCCTAATCTCTCGTACGGCTCGTCAAACGACAACAATACCGACATTTTCAGCAACATGCGCAATGGCGCAACCTTAAACGGTAATGAATATGCCTTAACCAATACCACTAATCCCAGCGGCGGCGCCAATATCCTTTATAACCACCGGTTTCAAAAAAAGGGCAGGAATTTTAGTTTGAACGCCAATTATTCCTTCTCCAAAAGCGACCAGGGATTAAACGATCAGTACATTACAACACAGGATAGCATCGTTACGCCGCTTTACCAGCAGATCAATACCCACAGCAGTAACAATTCGTTCAACATCCATGCCTCCTACATGGAGCCCGTGGGCAAAACCACCTACCTGGAAGCCAATTATACGTATAGCTACTCCAATACCGACAACGACCGTTATAACTACCGGATAGACCCAACTACCGGTAAACAAACCTATGTTGATTCGCTGAGTACCCTGTACAACTACCAATTTGAATACCAGCGATTCGGGCTTAACCTGCGCGGTATAAAACCTAAATACAATTATACCCTCGGCCTTTCGGCACAGCCTTCCACGCTGACAGGAGAATCGGGCGATTTCAGCAAAAACACCAATACCTTTAATTTTGTCCCGACAGCCCGTTTTGTTTATAATTTCCAAAAAAGCCAGGTGTTGACGATCAATTACAGCGGCAACAGCGGACAGCCAAGTTTTGGACAATTGCAGCCAAAGCCGGATTACTCAAATCCCGAGAATGTGGTATACGGCAACCCTGACCTGAAACCCAGCTTTAGCAACAGCATTAATTTCAGGTATTACCAGTTTGACCTGAAAAGCGGCAGCTCGTTGTTTACCAATCTTTCGTTCAATGCCGTCGAAAACCAGATCGTAACCAATACCCAGCCGGCCGTTTTTGGCGCACAAAGCGGTTCGGGCACCGACCTTTTGAACACCACCAAACAGGAGACCCATTACTTAAATGCCAATGGCTATTATTCGACGAACGGTAACTACTCCGTATCGCAGCCGTTTGATAACCGGCAGTTTACGGTAACGGTGTCGGGCAGCGCAGCTTACAACAACAATATCTCGTACATCGAGGATGAACGCAACCTGGGGAAAAACTGGGTTTTAACGCAGGGCGCCAAGGTAAGAATAGACGTGGACAGCCTGATGGACACCGACATTGGCGGCAGCTATACGGTTAACAACACGGTGTATAGCCTGCCCTCGTCAATCAATACCGATGCCCGCACCTGGAGCTTTGTATTGGATGGCCGGAACTATTTTTGGGCCAGCTGGATATTGGGTTATAACCTTACCCAAACTATTAATCACGGCTTTAGCGCAACGGTAGTTGAAAACCCCACCCTGTTGAGCAGCTATGTGGAGTATCAGTTTTTGAAAAAGAACGCGGCCGCACTGCGTTTCCAGGCCTTTGACCTTTTTAATGAAAATGCCGGCATCAGCCGTACCGTAAGCGGCAACCAGATCATCGATACCCGCACCAACCGCCTGGGGCGGTATTTTATGCTTTCGTTTACCCTGCGCCTGCAGCAATTTGCCGGGCAACAGGGCCGCGGCAACGGAAGGCGCGGCGGCGGTGGCGGATTTGGCGGCGGCGGTGGCCGGCGCGGTGGCGGGTAGGAAGTCCGAAAGTCCGGAAGATAATATTTGGCTGCGCCGACTTTCTTTCTTTCGGACTTTCGGACTTTCGGACTTTCCCGACTTTTCCGACTAAACTATTTCCAAATAAAAGCATCAAAGCCTATATTGCCCCAAACCAATTCCGAGTGAGACGCGTCCTGTTGATATTTTCTGGCTTCTTTTACCTGATGAGTTGCGCCGGCCAGGATACGCTTGCCAGGAAAGAGCATCTATCCGACTCCGTGATAGCGCATTATTATGTTTTAGGCGCTTCGCCGAATGTAAAAGTGGGGATGTACGAGGTTTTTTTAAAGCACAGAACGTTGCTGGTGAGGGGCCGTTACAATAACGGAAAAAAAAGCGGCGTGTGGCAGTTTTTTGATATAAAAGGCGGGCTGAATGAAAAATACAACTATGACAGAAAACAATTCACTTACGAGGCCCCGCTATATTCTTCGCCCGATTTCAGCTTCCTTTTCGACGATAGCGTTAAGGTTGGCGACCGGTTAACCCGGCCTTTGAAGATTGGCGGGGTATATTATGGGTTTATCCCGTATTTAAGTGTTTATAAACTTCCTTTTGAAACGTATGACGTTAATACTTACCTCTTTCAAGCGTATATTGAGCTGCTGATCAGTCCCATGGGCCGGCTGGCCGATTATAATGTCCGGGTGGTTTCGAGCGACTACCAATACGACCGGACATTCAATATCGACGTTCACCTTTTCAGCGATGAAGACCGCACTTTTACTCCGGCTACAAAAAACGGGGTGCCGGTAATATCGAGGATATTGATCAGGTGTTTTGTAACGCAAAGCGGCGGACTGGATTTTTATTGATGTCTGAACACGATTTTAACACGATTTTCAAGATTTGAAGGATTATATTGATTTTAAAAATCTTTTACTCCTTCAAATCTTTTTAATCTTAAAAATCGTGTTCTGACAATATGTCTACCAGAACCGTACGTACAGCATGGAGATGATGAGCAATGTAACAACTATCATCGCTAATACGCCGGGGGAAACCTTAAACATTGATTTATCGAGAACAAAAGCTTTGGGGTTAATTTTAGGGCCGCCAAGGCTGATCAGGATCATAACCAGCATGGTGAAGCCAAATGCAAGGCCCATGCAAATATGGAATGGTATTTCCCACACAAGTTTGCCGTTGTCCAACGTTTGGTACGCCGTATACAAAAATGTTTCGTGGCCGAACCATTGAGGAGCAAACTCATTAAACAATACAGAAAGTGCAAAACCGGTAATAACACCGGCAACTGCGGCCGCACCGGTTGTTCGCCGCCAGAACATACCCAATATAAACATGGCAAACACACCAGGGCTAATAAAGCCGGTATATTTTTGAATGTAGGTAAACCCTCCCTGACCGCCAATACCGAGTGTATCGTTCCAGGTGAAAGCTATTGCTATTATTAAGGCTGCGATAATAGTTATCCGGCCTACCCAAACCATTCCCTTTTCGTCTGCATCCTTTTTAATGTATTTTTTATAAACATCAAGGGTAAATATGGTCGATATGCTGTTTGCTTTACCTGCCAGCGAAGCCACAATGGCTGCTGTAAGCGCCGCGAGCGACAAGCCTATCAAACCATTTGGCAAATAACCAAGTATAGCTGAGTAGGCATTATCTGACATTACTTCGCCGTGTTTACCGCCAATTGCCATTTCAGCCTGCAGCATGCCTTTTTGATGCAACACATAAGCAGCAATGCCTGGCAGCATAACAATCACAGGCATCAGTAACTTCAGGAAGCCGGCAAACAAAATGCCCTTGCGGGCGGTTTGCAGATTCGCACCTAATGCGCGCTGGGTAATATACTGGTTACATCCCCAATAATTGAGGTTTATTATCCAGATACCAGCCACATAAGAAAGCAGGCCGGGAATAGTAAGATAATTATCAACCTGGTGCTGAGGCGTGCCGGGTACAGGTTTCGCAAATATCATGTGAAAATGGTCGGGAGCGTTTTTTATCAGCTGGTTAACCCCTTCTATCGCACTATCACCAAAACCAAATGCCTTGCTAACCACTGTTAAGGCGATATAAGTGGTTGCCAAACCGCCGATTATAAGGACACCTACCTGGATAACGTCTGTAAAACCGATAACCTTCATACCGCCGAGCGTGATAATTACAGCAAATACAGACAAGGCTATCATAATAATCTCGAACGTTACCGGACTACCGCCCATGAGATTGTTGATCGCCAACGAGCCGAGAAATAGTATAGAAGTTAGGTTAACGAAAACATACAGAAACAGCCAAAAGATGGCCATAATAAGTGCAACGGTTTCATTATACCGCGTCTTGAGGAATTGCGGCATTGTGAATATTTTGTTTTTCAGATATACAGGGATGAACCAAACGGCTACAATAATCAGCGCGATGGCGGCAATCCATTCATAAGCTGCAACTGCAATGCCGATGCTGTAACCCTGTCCGCTCATGCCGATAAATTGTTCGGCAGAAATATTGGAAGCAATGAGCGAAGCGCCGATGGCCCACCAGGTTAGGGAACCTTCGGCCAGGAAGAAATCATGCGTATCGGTAACAGCTTTCTTTTTTTTCCTGTAAATGTAATAGCCATACCCGGCGACTATAAAAAAGTAAATTACAAAAATAACGATGTCAATAAGTTTGAACTTGCTCATACAGCTGGTTTGTTTGGTTGTTTAGTTTTTTGCTTCTGAGGTATTATGGCACCCAATCGGCTGGTTTAAAATTGTTGGTTTGACAATTATAAATGATAAAAACCTGTTTTTCAAATTTTAAAACGCTTTTGGTAAAATAACCTCAATTACTGCGAAAATGATACAGCATAGCGGTTAAGTGACAGAAAAGAGTAAAACGGGTTGTTATAAAAATAACTGGTTTTGCTAAAGTAATTGTTTTAGCCGAAAAGTAAAGGAAAAGAATCCGGAAGTTAAAAAAACGCTAAAAAAGTATCAGCATTTGTAAAAAACGGGATGCCGAAAGCAGGTTCCCGGCTGTATTGAACAGCAAGACTTACCTTTTTTCACAAATCTATCAAAAAAGCTGCTGAAATGGTGACAATATTTTGTCACTGACAAAATATTGTCAGTACTTAAATGGTTAATAATCAGCGCTGTATCGCTTTGTTTCACACTGTTTCACCTGTTGCGAACGCAACAGTAATGCCGACATTTATTTATGGGAGAAACTTACGAAGTTTTTGAAACTTCGTAAGTTTTGGGAAGTTTTTGGGGAAGTCGGTTTTTAATGGTGGTGATGCCCATCCGGCCCGTGTGCGTGGCCGTGGGATAATTCTTCTGGGGTGGCAGGGCGCACGTTTAAGATAGCGCCTTTAAAATGCAGGTCCTGGCCGGCCATGGGATGATTAAGATCGACAAGAACAGCATCCTCGGCAACGGATACAACCTGGCCCTGGAAACGGTTGCCATGGTTGTCCTGCAAAGGCAGGTAGCTGCCGATCTCAGGCATTTCCTGGCCTTTAAACATATCGAGCGGCAGGTTAGCTACGGCCTCATCGTCATATTCGCCATAGGCGTCGCCGGCGGTTAAATGGAAATCATAGCTATCGCCGGTAGACAAGCCGCTCAAATTTTCCTCGAATTTTGGCAGCATCTGGTCTGCGCCATATAAAAAGGTAAGCGGCTGCTCCTCGGTAGCGCTTTCTTCCAGCACCTCTGTGCCATCCTCGCCGTTAACATACAGGTCGTAAGTTAATGACACCACGTGTTTTGGTTTGATTTCCATTGTATTATTTATGATTACACCGATTTTTATTAAATGATTATTCACCAGTATTTGTTTTTTAGCGGTGTTCATGAGGTCGCTGCACTCAGTTTCACCGATTTACATCCAGGTATTCTATTAATTGACTGGTTTAGCTACCCTTAAGTTGTTTAAGCGCATCGGCAGTCGTTTTTGTAGGTAAACCGCAGGTTTTATCTTTACAAATAAAAATTTGCGTATCAGCGCCAAACTTGTCCTGCAGCAAAGGTAAACTTCCTTTTTTACCGCCCAAGATAATTTTATTAGGAACGTAATTTTTTTCCATTTCACGGCGCATGTCTTCGTAATTTTCACCGGTTACGGCAACTTCATATGTGCCGAATACTTCCTCCAGCATCAGCATCATCCAATTGGAATAAGCCGAAGGATATCTTTCTATCTGCGGAACGATATTCCGCAGCAGTTGCGCGGATATCTCCTGGTATTGCTGATCATCGAACAACAAGCAGAGCTTTTTAAGGTTTCGCGCCATTACCGAGTTGGACGCGGGCGTAACGCCATCCATAATTTCCGATTTCCGGGCGATCAGTTGCACATCATCATCGGCGGTGTAAAAGAAAACGCCATTTTCCTTGTCGTAATAATGTATAATGGCAATGTCCACCAATTTTTTGGCATGGAAAAGCCACTCTTCATTAAAAGTAACCTCGTATAAGGCGATAAAAGCATCGGCGACGTTAGCGTAATCGTCTAAGAAAGCGGGGATAGCCCTGGCATTGCCCGCCTCACCTAAACGGCGCAGCCCTCCCCCATCCTCTCCAAAGGAGAGGACTTCAAAAGAATTAGGAACACCCTCCCGCCCCCTCTCCTTTGGAGAGGGCCGGGGCGAGGCTACCCGCGATAATCGTCCATTTTCATCAACCAGGTTGTCTAAAATAAAATCAGCGTTTTTTAGTGCCGTTTGCAAGTAGCGGGATTCATCAAAAGCGCGGTAGGCATCGCACAGTCCCTTCAGCATCAAGCCATTCCACGAAGCCAGTATTTTATAGTCCAGCCCCGGCCTTACGCGTTCCGCGCGCGCCTCAAAAACCCTTTGACGAGATTTTTCTATTTTTTCAACCAATTGGTCGACCGACATTCCCAACTTAGCGGCTAACGCTTCGTCGTTTTCATTCCGAAACAATACATTTGACTCCTCTTCCTCCCAATTGCCATCTGGGGTAATATGGTAATAGATGCAAAACAATTCGGCGGCGTCACCCAATCTAATTTCGATCTCTTTCCTGGTGAAAATATAGAATTTGCCCTCCTTACCCTCGCTATCGGCGTCCAGAGCCGAATAAAAACCAAAATCAGGTGATGTTAACTCCCTTAATATGAAGCTAACGATGTCGTCAACAACTTTTTTATAAAGCGGTTCTGCGTTCCAGCTATAGGCCTCGGCATACAGGCTGATCAGTTGCGCATTATCATAAAGCATCTTTTCAAAATGAGGCACATGCCACATCCCATCTACCGAATAACGCGCAAAACCGCCCCCGATATGATCGTAAATCCCGCCGAAAGCCATTTTTTGAAGCGTTAGCTTTACCTGGGCAGCAACACTTTCATCATTCATCAAATACCCGTATCTCATCAGGCATTGCCAATTGTTGGGCATCGGGAATTTAGGTGCGTTTCCCAGGCCACCTTCAGTTTTGTCGAAATATTTTGTCCAATTGCCGATAATTTGTTCAAGGGCATCCTTTGTATAGGTAGCTGGTTCGGCAACCAGCCCGATCGACTCATATTGCTGTATGCCTTTGGTGAGCCTGTAGGCATATTCTTCCGCTTCGTCGGGTTTATTTTTAAAAAAATCCGCCACGCTGAACAACAGGCTCACCCAGTCGTTTTTGCGGAAGTAGGTGCCGCCGTATATGGGCCGCTGGTCGGGCAGGCAGATACAGTTGAGGGGCCAGCCTCCCCTGCCGCTCATTAATTGGACCGCGCTCATGTATATCTGGTCGACGTCGGGGCGTTCCTCCCTGTCAACCTTAATGCAAACGAAATATTCGTTCATCACCGCCGCAACTTTTTCATCTTCAAAACTTTCATGTTCCATCACATGGCACCAATGGCAGGCGGAGTAGCCGATGCTCACCAGGATCAGTTTGTTTTCATCTTTCGCCTTTTGCAAAGCTTCAGTGCCCCAGGGATGCCAGTCGACCGGGTTGTTGGCATGCTGCAGCAAGTATGGCGAGGTGGAATTGGCGAGACGATTCATAGGTAATCTTGTTAGTGTGTAAACGTCGGTATATTATGTAATAATTTAAATAGATACGGTGCGGAAAATGTTTTCTGACATTGTTTAGCAAAATCTCAGGCCGATTTTCTTTTGAAGTTAATCGCGGGGCGTTATCCGGAGATACCGCAAAATTGTTAAATTTGTGTTCAGATCGTAAACATTTATGAAAGAAACATCGACAGTCGACCGCTTGCTGAGAAATATGAATAATATGCATGAACTCGGCAGGCAAAGGGCGTTTGAGCTGGGAAATCCGTTTTACGCGCATTACAAAGAAGACGGTGAATATGACCGTAAAGAGATGCCCTCCGGCGAAAAATATTTAGTGACTGTGGAAATAATAATGGACGAAAATGACATGCCAGTTGAAATAAGGGACACTATTATAAGACAGATTGCATAAACATGGCGGAGTTGATTTTTGTAGCCGGTTGCAACGCTGCGGGGAAATCAACCTTCATCCGTACGCGTATGGATCAGCTGGAGCATTTTGAAATCCTGATGGCGGATGTTTATAAAAGCAGGACAAAGGCTTTAGCAAAACAAGCGATTGAAAGCGGCAAAAATGTTTTGATTGAAACGGTGTTCAACGATGAGTCTTTTAAAGACCTGGTCGATCTGGCTAACAATTTGAAGTTTCGCACCTCGTTGATTGCCTTGTTTTTGGACAGTCCTCAGCAATCCGCAAAAAGGGTAGCATATCGGAGCGTTCAGCAAAGCGGCATTACTATTTCGGGCAGCAATGTCAAACTAAACTTTAATGAAAGTTTTAAAAATATTGCCTGGTATTTCTTTTATTTCGATCATTCAGATTTTATTTATACGGGGGATGATGGCGTCAATCAACTGATCATGACCTTTCAAAAAAGTGAAATACAGTCTTATTTTTCAAATCAACTTGAGTACCCGCAAAAATTCGCCTCATTTAGCTTCGGTAAAGGCAGGCTAAACCAGGAAGCTTGCGACGTTATCAAGGCAAATAAAAATTTTGAACGAAATCTTCCTGGTGACAGTGCTACCAGCACTCCTTTCAAAATTTAGAATTCATTTTATGACGTCTGGTAGTTAACGACTTTCCAACCAAAAGGGACTCACCGCCAATGTTTTTCTATTAAGCAATTATATTTTAATTATTAAGTAAAATATTGCGTATTACTACTTAAATCTTCGCGTGGTTTTACCTATCAAATTTGGGTAGTCCTACTACTGCCATTGCCTGAGTGCCATTCTAATTTTATCCCCGAAAAACAACTGCGGAAAAACGCCGAAAATCCGGTCAAAAGAGTAGGCAAAAACCAATCATCATCGCCAATGAAAATGAATCTGAAAACAAAACCATTCCGGTATTGAACCGGCCGGCCTTAAAATTAAGGCAACTCAAACGCTGCATTCTAACCTATTTTTTCATTTAAAAACAAATTATCATGCCAAATCTTGCATTTCATACAGAAGTCCTCAACCAGGTAATCGCAAAACGTGCCGGTATGGGCGACCCGATCGCTGTCAAATTAAATAATCCGGCTAATGCCAAACTCAAAGAGTTTGCGGTACTGGGCGTAATGGGCCCCGATATGCTCCGTTATATCCCGGTTAGCCAAAAACTGGTAAGTTTCCTTACAAAATCTATTCCACCGGCAACATCCGGTAAACTTTTAACAACTGCGGAAATGACCGCAGCCACCACACAAATTCAGAATGATATGTCGAACCTGAGCACTACGGATCAGGCTTTGGCATTCGAGTTGTATTTTAACCCGATTGGCGCCATTTACGCCGTATTGTTCAGCGGACTGGTGGTACCGGTGTGGCCCATACTGGATAAAACAACCGACTTCTTCAACAAACTATCTATCATCGTTCAAAACCAGGACGAAATCGGTTTAGCCGCTGTGATCGGGCAGTTTTCGGCTATACAAAGTGGCGCCAAATCACTTACTGGCCTTCCTTCAACTTTACAGCTAATGGAGGTTGTTTTGGGCAGTATTTTAACCCTTGGGCCATGGATGGAAATGAACCAAAGCTTCCCCCCGGCATCCGATAACATTGCTGACCGGCGCTTTGAATTCCTGCGCTGGCATCAAACGACAGAGTTTGCCCAGGCGCTATCAGCAAACGCAACTTCTGATAATCAGAAAGCTTATGTTTTTGGCTGGCAATGCCACATGGCTTCATCGATAACTGCTGAACCGTTTATCAATAACATTACCGGCGGCCCGTACCGCACCCATTGGTGGAGGAACCGCCTGGTTGGTAATTTTGTAGATTCGTGGACCTTTGGATTTTTCGAGCAAACGCCAAATCCAACCATGAGCGGCGACAATCCTACGCCTGCTTATTTTGATCCCACAACCAGTACTGGCTGGCCTGCATTATGCGATGGCGGCAATTTGCAGGACAAATTTAATGTTGGCAGCCTGAGCGGCCCTGCCCCCGATGATGTGCCTGCAGCGGTAAAAGCAATGGCCAAGGGGGACCTGGGAACCCTACCAAATTCGTTCCCGGCTGAGATTACTCAAATGTTTTCAAAAGCTCTTAATAGCACTTATCCGGCCGCAACCCAGCCCGTTCTTGGCGTCGACAGCAGCTTTAATACCATACCTGCCTTCGATGATAAAACTTTAGCCGATGCCTATGTAGGCGCGTTTGCGGTTTATTGGTTCATGACCTCCGGGCACGGCGCGCTGGTTAACAGTGTTCTTGGGCCAGGCACAGGCATGCCAGAACCTACCTGGATCACCCAGGGCAGCACGCCGTCACCTGCCCAGGCGGGTTTAAATGTCGGCGCGGCTATTTGCGCGGCTATCCTTGCCATATTGGGCGCTCTGTTGACATTGGGCGGCGATCTGATTGGGGGTTTAGCAACTTTGGAGGCTGCTTTGAGTGTACCGATAATTGATTGGGGCACCGTTGCCAACGAATTATTCTGGTTGCGAAAAACGCTGATAGACGAGGAGAACCTGATGCAAAATATACTGGTTATGGGTGGCCTGGCCTACCCGCCACCGGTAATGCTCGGCGCCCAGGTTAATATTATGGGCAACAACGTTACCTTACCTGCAACTGATCTTACTCCGCCTTTGGACCCCAGCATTTCGCCGGTGCCTAATATAACCGGTGTGCCGCTGTGCAAATCGAACGAGCTGACCACGCAAGGTATCGATGTAACCTTTGTGCCTCCGTCCTACCCGCGCTGGCTGGATACTAAAAGCCAGATTGCCCCATCTGCCGACCTTAATTTCGCAGTGTTTCCGCTTATGATAGCAACTGAAACCCACGCAACGGGTAATCCTATTCCGCCAAATATTTACCCGCAAACCTTTGTGAATGGTTTTGGGCTGATGAACGGCGGGATTGTTAACAGCGAGCCTTATCCAAGCAGCAATTTGTTTTTTGGCGATGCGGTGTCAAACGCTGTGCAGTTAATAGGAGATGGCGGTTCAAAACTACCCGATTATAACCTTGACGGCGACCGCGGCTATGGCTGGCTGGCCTGGGATGCCGTGGCCGGAAGTAATCCGTTTAACCTGCCGGTCCAGGATATGCAGGAGGTTTAAACCCGATTTTAAATTTTTAGAAATTATAAAATGCCTTAAAAAACAAAAAATATTGATCATGGAAAACATACAGGAAATATCAACCAAAGGGGGAAATTCACCCCGGAATAATGGCAATGGCGATAACAAGCGCTTTACCGCCCCCCAAATTCCTAAATTGAATTTTAACAACAGGAAAGAGCCGGTCCACGATACCACATGGATCGTGGTACGCGCCAACTACAGCGACTTTGGCGACAGGCCGCTCGCTCCCGGAACAGTTTTCTGGGAGTCACCTGATGTTTGGGTGGTAAGTTCGGCCGGCATTAATCAGCCGGTGCCCGGTGAAAATAACACCGTATTTGCACGAATAAATAATTATGGCTTGCAGGATGCCACCGGGATTATGGTAAAATTCTGGTGGGCCAATCCCTCCCTCGCCATTACAGAAAGCACGGCCCATTTAATTGGGACAGGCTTTGTTGACGTACCCTCGGGATGGTCGGTCCAGTTGCAATGCCCTACGCCATGGGTGCCAATTATTGAAAACGGAGGCCATGAGTGCCTTATAGCGGAGGCCTTTATACAAGTGATTGACCCGCTCACCGCACCCATGGATCCTATGGACGACCGCCACGTTGGCCAGAAGAACGAGCAACTGGTGATGCTGCAAAAGGGTGAAAAATTTGTAACCAAAGTGCAGGCGATCAACATCACTGATACGGCCAAAGACCTGCGGTTTGACGTGCAAACGCTGCACCTGGAAAACATTCATCCGCTGGTAAAGCTGCAGGGCGCAAAATTGCCGGCAAATGTTCACCCGGCGCATGCTGACCTGTCTTTCGGTATTAAAGTTGCCGAGGACGCGGTGAAAGTCGTGGCATCCAGCGTACTGTTTGCCGAGCGGCTTATTTTGCGCGGTCTGGAAAAATTGGAGCACCTGCTGGAAGGCAGCATTGAGCACTCGGCAGCCAACCATGTGGCCAAATTTGGACCATGGGAAAGCCGTACAGTTGAGATCAGTGGGCAAGTACCTGGCGATGCCGAAATCGGCCAAACCTATATTTTCCGTATCGTTCAACGGATCGGGAATATGGTTACCGGCGGGTATACGGTGAATGTGGTTGTGGTGTAAAGGGTTTAGTTTTTTAGCTGGCGTGGGTACTTTTAGGAAGTACTCATGCCTTTCTTTAAAAGTAATGTCCTTTTAAAGAATAGACATTTATCGTGTCGCCGGTCACGCTATAAACGATCCTATGTTCATAGTTGATACGTCTTGACCATTTTCCTGCCAATTCATATTTTAAAGGTTCTGGTTTACCTATTCCCTCAAACGGGTGTAGTTTCATATCAGCAAAAAGTTCCTGTATTTTCTTCTGAATAGCTTTATTGCCGGATTTTTGCCAATATTTTAAATCCTCTTTGGCCTCCCTATACAGGTCTATTTCCATAAATTATCGACGTCAATCCTAAGGCCCTTTTCACCGTCATTTTTGGCTTTTTCTCCAGCCAACACCTTTGCTACAAACTCACGATTATAAGGAGAACTTTTATCTGTCTCAAACCCAATTTTCAATGCCTTTGCGACAGCTTTCAGAGCCGCCAATTGTTCTTTATTTTGAGGGTGCATTATCACTGTTTCCATAAGACAAAAATATAAATTAATTTATCAATGCTCATCTCTCCTGCAATCGATTCAAACTCATTTTTTTGAAAAATGCCGCTCTTTAAATTCTTCAAAAGAAATTGCCTGTCCATTTTCATGCAGTTTGATACTTTCTTTAGCGATCTTTAAAACATGCGGTGGCAAAGTGTTTGATTGCGGTTCAAACGGAACTTTTAGCGCTTTCAAAATAGCTTTAACTGTTTTCAATTGTTCGGCGCTTTCAGGATATATCAAACCAGGTTCCATATCAGCAAAAATACAGCATTCACAACAATTGTATCATCCTTCATACAAATTATCATATTCGTAATTTATTTGGTTAATTTGCGCCGCCAGGTAACAAAATAATAAAAACCGGTGTCATAGCATAAAAAATTAACATCCCGCCATCAACGTCAAATCATTAATCGAATGAATAAATTTAAACTAAACTATTTAGGTGCAGCAGCACTATTCCTGGTCACGGCATTTACCGCATCGGCGCAACAGCAGCCCGATTCGATCAAGTATGATCACAATGCGGTTTTTGGCCCCATTGTATGGCCCACTACAACAGGCGATACCCGTTCGGCCGGCGGGGAGCCAGGGCAGCATTATTGGCAAAACCGCGCTGACTACCAGATCAGGGCAACGCTTAATGAGGCAAGCCCGGATACTACCATAACCGGTGAAGTAACGGTTACTTACACCAACAACAGCCCTGACAACCTGGATTACCTGTGGATGCAGCTGGATCAAAACCTGTTTAAACCCGACTCGCGCGGCGCGGCAACGGTTCCCCTTGGCGGCGACCGTTTTGACGTTAAAGGCTTTACCAAAGGCGGTTACCATATCGAATCGGTAGCTGTAACTTACAAGGGTGATACCTATACAGTAGAGCCTGTGATCACGGATGCGCGCATGCAACTGCGCCTGAACAAACCGATGGAAGGCAAAGGAGAAAAAATAACTGTTAAGGTAAACTACAGCTTTGCCATCCCTTATTACGGGGCTGACCGTATGGGCCGCAAGCTGTTTAAACAAGGCTGGGTTTACGAAATTGCGCAATGGTACCCGCGCATGTGTGTGTATGATGATGTTGAAGGATGGAACACATTGCCATACATGGGTTTAGGTGAGTTTTATTGCGATTACGGCGACTTCGATTATTATATCACAGCGCCAGCCAACATGACTGTTGCCGGATCGGGCGACCTGCAAAATCCAAAGGAAGTATTAACTGAAACGCAGCAAAAAAGAATGGAAGAAGCCAGGGGCAGCGATAAAACAGTTATGATCATCAAGCCGGAAGAAGTTGGAACAGCCGGCGCCCACGTTAATAAGGATGGCATGTTAACCTGGCATTATAAGATGCTGAATACCCGCGATATATCGTGGGCAGCCTCGCCGGCGTTTATATGGGATGCCGCCAAAGTAAATTTGCCATCGGGACGCAAGTGTATCTCGCAGAGCACCTACCCGGTTGAAAGTTCAGGAAATGACTCATGGGGACGTTCGACAGAATACCTGAAATATAGCATTGAAATTTATTCGAACAAGTATTTCGAATACCCCTGGAATTCGGCGGTAAGTGTTTCAGGGGTGGCATTGGGAATGGAATATCCCGGCATCATCTTTTGCCTTAGTAACCTGAAGAACGGCCAGCTTTGGGGCGATATCACGCACGAGATCGGCCATAACTGGTTCCCGATGATCGTAGGTACAAACGAACGTAAATTCATGTGGATGGACGAAGGCTTTAACACCTTTATTAATGAGTATTCTACAGAAAAATTCAATAACGGCGAATACTTTAACAGTAAAAGCCGGCTTGCTAACCAGATTACCGGTTTATTAAAACGTGAGAAAGACCCATTGATGACCCCTCCGGAAGCACAAAACGAATATTACCAATATTATGCAAAAACGGCCCTCGGCCTTGACATCCTGCGCAACGTAGTGCTGGGGCCTGATCGGTTCGATTATGCCTTCAATGAATATGTTAAACACTGGGCGTTCAAACATCCGTTGCCTTATGACTTTTACAGGGCGATGAATGATGCGTCAGGTGAGGATCTGAACTGGTTCTTCCAGCCCTGGTTTTTTACCACATGGGAACTTGACCAGGCTGTGCAAGGTGTGAAATATGTAAAGGATAACCCGGCAAACGGCGCCCAGATCACTTTGGTGAATAAAGAAAAATTAGCCATGCCCGTCGATCTTAAAGTTACCCAGGCCAATGGAAAAACCGAAGTGCTTCACCTGCCGGTAAATATATGGCAGCGCGGCGGTGTTTGGACATTTGTTTACCCTTCAACGTCAGCAATACAATCGTTAGAGATCGATCCTGACCACCAGTTGCCTGATGTCGACAGGAAAAACAATGTTTGGAACGGAAAGTGATTTTGATTGCGGCCCAGATAGCTATCGGGGTCGAATTTTCGATTTCGGATTTAAAAACCTATATATAATTTAATAATTATGAAAGCCCTGGCTTGATAAAAGAGGGCACTGAAAAAGTAGCCTTTTAACCGGGGAGCGACTAAAGGGAGCAAGTAAGAGATATTTTTACTTGCTCCCTTTTTTTATTAGCTCAGTATTTTTGAGAAGCTCATTTGGGAGGGACTAGGC
>Ga0210389_10001647_pt1 | contig 18047 bp, 17 predicted proteins | sample IncBWH28OmetaG_FD_160127 | JGI IMG/M metagenome (GOLD analysis project Ga0210389, IMG submission 160127) | Forest soil microbial communities from Barre Woods Harvard Forest LTER site, Petersham, Massachusetts, United States - Inc-BW-H-28-O ...
TTGAAGAACAATCGGGAAATCGACGCGGCGATTGGCAATCTGAACCTCACCCTCGCCGAGGGGCCGATGTTGAACCAGCGGTCCACGGCCGAGCTTTCGAAGAGTCTGCGTCGCCGCCTGAGCCAAGCTCCAGCCCGTGACCCTATCCGTTGTCCGGCTTTGCTCCAGGGAGGCGCTTGCGCAGCAGCGCGATCTGTCCTGTGTGGTGTGCCTCGTGCTCGCAAACGTGGAACCACTTGCAGAGATTGTTCGTCGGTCCCCACGGCCAGTCCTTGTCGACTGCCAGCATCCAGGCATCGTCGCGCTTCTTGAATTCTGCCAGCGTATTTTCGCGAATCTCGTGCAGAATGCCGACGTAGTACTCGCGGTCGTGTCCCTTAATCGTCTTCCGTCCCTCGTCGCCCAAATTCATCGCCGGATCCCACCGCTTCTTGATTGCGTCGGACCACGAGCCCCATTTCATTCCCCCAAAGGTATGCAGGCCATAGTATGTCTCGGTCGCGGCGAGGTGCAGCATCAACGCCCCAATCGTGTTTGCGTTGGCATCGAACAACACATCGAGATCGGCTTGCGTCAGTCCTTTCGTCGCCGCCAGCACACCATTGGCATCGCGCATCCAGGTCAGCATGGATACAAAGGTTCCCACCTGCGGTGTATATCCCGGCTTTGGACCCAGGATGTCGAGTCCCTCAGGATCGGTGGCAGCAGCCGAAGAGAGGGGAACTGCTCCGCAGAAAACCGCGGTGAGTGCAGCGGCGCTCGAGCCAAGAAATCCGCGCCTGGTGCCAAACGGGGCAGGTGCCACAATGGTCAATTCTTGCATACGGCTTTTCGACCTCCCATCCAGTTGCTGTAGGCATCCGCGCCTCGGCGTCGGATGCAGGAGCGGCCAGTATACAGAGCCTCCGGCACAGAGGCTGAGCGTTTTTTGAAGACTCATCCGCGGACTCGAACCGCGCAAGTTCGATAACCTCAACTTGAGGATCGTTCCAAATGACTGCCATCGAACTCCCCAGACAGGCACGCACCGAAGCTATTGCCTCCATCCAGCGGTATTTTCAGGAAGAGCTTTCCGAACCTATCGGCGACTTGCCCGCCGGCCAACTGCTCAACTTCTTTCTCGAAGAAGTCGGGCCCGTCATTTACAACCGGGCCATCGCCGATGCGCAGGCGCGCCTGTCGGCGCGGGTCTCCGACCTCAACGGGGAACTCTACGCGGACGAATTCCAATACTGGATCCGCGTTGAGAACAAACGAAGGAGCCGCCGCTGACCGGATCGAATGCCCAGGATAGCCATTTGACGCAGCCCCAACAGCCTGGAACCAACCTTGCGCAACTCAGTACCGGAACTCCCAATCTGAGCCAGCGCAAGACAGGTTCGCGCAATCCGGGAATCGATTTGCTGCGCGGCCTTTCCATCCTGCTCGTGCTGCTCAACCATGTTGGCCTCCGCTTGCGCCTCACACAGGGAGTCCTCGCGCGATTTCTGCCCAAGTGGTTTCTCAACGACGTCAATTTCAACGGCTCTGAAGCGGTTTATCTCTTCTTCGTTATTTCCGGCTTCCTCATCGCCACCAACAGCCTCATGCGCTGGGGTCGACTCGGCAATCTCGATGCGCGCACCTTCTATATGCGTCGCGCTGCGCGCATCGTGCCGTGCCTGGTCGCACTGGTCGTCGTTCTCTCTGCGCTGCACCTGGCTCGTGTTCCCGATTACGTCATCAAGCAGCCCAATCAATCTCTACCCGCAGCGGTCTCCTCGGCTTTCGGACTTTATCTCAACTGGTACGAGGCACACACAGGCTACCTTCCGGCCAGTTGGGATGTGCTCTGGTCGCTCTCCATCGAAGAAATCTTCTATCTCGCCTTCCCCCTGCTTTGCCTTCTAGTGCGTAAAGACGCGATCCTCGCGCCGCTGCTGGCCGTACTGGCGCTGTCTCTTCCCATGTCCCTTGCCTCGATTGTGGGGAACCCCATTTGGAAGGAAAAAGCCTATCTGCCAGGGATTGCCGGCATTGCCATGGGTGTACTCGCCGCCCTTGTTGCCGCGCACTTCCGGCCAAAGCGCCGAGCGCCGGTTTGGGCGCTTGAAATCTTCGGCGCTGTTGGCGTTGCCGCCGTCCTGCTGTTTGAAGGACCTCTCTGGCTCCTTCTCGGCAACGGAACCATTCTTCTGCTCACGTTCTCAGGGGCCTGCCTGGTCCTGGCGTTTCACTGGCACTTGATTTTGTCTCCGGCGTGGTCTCTTCCCTGTTCAGCCTGGCTGCAGTCCTTCGGCCGCCTGAGTTACGAGATCTACCTCACTCACATGTTCATCGTTCTGACCGTCGTGCGCATTTTCAGAAGCACAGGCGCAAGTCTCTGGTGGGGAATCCTCTGGTATCCGCCCACTCTCACCCTTGCGTGGCTGTTGGGCCGGCTCGTAGCAAAGTTCTTCTCCGGACCTTGCGAACGAGTTATTCGAGATCGCCTCCGCTCTTGAACGGACGAACGATCGAAAGGGCAGAGATCGCAGACTTGCCCACGAGTGCATCCGCTGCCACTCCATGTCCAATCCCCCACCGTCCTGCCCTTGACTCCATTCGCTCTCCGGTTTAGCTTGGGGCTACACGGGAAAGGAGGTTGATCCAGCTGATGAAAATTGATTGTTCCAGTAGTTGGTTACGTGAGGTGACTGAGGCCTAGGGCATCGCGCCCCAGACCCCTTGTAAGTCCCCAGCGGCTTCAACCCGCCGGGCTATATGGACTCGCGGCAGCGCGATGGCCTTAGTCCAATCCCAACAGATCACCGGCAGCGGCCTGGGAACTTTTCCAGGCCGCTGTTGCGTTCGGGCCGATACGGAGCCTCCACTCGGGGCAACCTTCATCGCCGACGTATTTCTTCAGGGCTCTCCGCTTTCCACTAGAGTCATCGTCTGCAAATGGTTTGTCCACCCACCTTCCGGCGTGGCTTCCGAGAGAGGATTCGTCCCTAATTCATTGCCCTTCCAGGTTCAGCCCAGCCTGCCCACCCGTTGGGTTGATCGTGGGTCGGCGTGTCTGCGGTAAACTCAGGGTCGAATGCGAGTCTTTGGCATCGATTGCGGGACGGAGATTACCGGCTTTGGCGTGGTCGAAACGTTCGAAGCCACACGGCAGCCGAGGTTGATCTGTAACTGCTTCGGCGCGATCCGTCTCGTCAAATCGAATCCCTTGCCGGTCCGCCTGGCCCAGGTCTATCGCTAGCTCACAGACGCGTTGGAGCGTTGGCAGCCCGACACAGTGGCCGTCGAAGAAGTCTTCTACTCCGTCAACGCCAAATCCGCGCTGAAACTCGGCCAAGTCCGGGGCGTCGCGCTTCTGGCGGCCGCCATCTACGGCGTGCCCGTTGCCGAATACGCTCCTTTGCGTATCAAATCGAGTGTCGTGGGCTACGGGATGGCAAAGAAGGAACAGGTGCAGTTCATGGTGGGCCGACTTCTTGAGATGGAGGAGGTACCGGAACCCGCCGATGCCGCCGATGCTCTCGCCATCGCCATCTGCCACATTCACACTGCGCAAACGCTGCTGCAGCAGGGAGTTCCGTCATGAAGCTGCTGGCCTTGGCGCTTATCTTGACGGTTGTTGCCCTACCCGCGAAGGCCGAGCCTAAACCTTCCCTGTCCGGGGCCGTTGTGAAGGTTGATTTTTCCAATCCTGGCCTGACTCCCGCGAAGTGGACGCTGGTGATCCATCCCGATGGAAGTGCGCATTTTCACACCGATCCTGGCCAGGTTACCGCGGCCCAGCTTCACGCCATCGAGCCCGGTCCGATCGACCGCGATGCCACCCTCAGTCAAGAATTTGCCGATCGCGTCTTCGATACGATCCACCACCACAAACTTTTCAGCGAAGACTGTGAGAGCCATCTCAAGGTTGCCTTCCAGGGTTGGAAGAAGATTTCCTACTCGGGACCTGACGGGCATGGATCCTGCGAGTTCAACTACTCTCGAAGCAAAGACATCCAGGCGCTGGGTGAATCCTTCGTGGCGGTAGCGTCCACCATCATCGAGGGTGCGCGAATCGAACTGTTGATGCAGCATGATCCGCTAGGGCTCGACAAGGAGATGGAGTATCTCAAAGAGGCGTCCGACGACGGCCGTCTGCAGCAGGTTTGTGCCATTCGGGACATCCTCACCCGTCTCCAGGACGATTCCGGTGTCATGGAACGAGTGAGAAAGCGAGCCCGGATGCTTCTGGCCGAATCTTCCTCAAAATAAAGCGCGTGGGGACGTCGTTTTTCACGCGACTTTCATCCTCCAGAGGGTGTCCAATCTGTGGGACCTTCAAAAGACGCGCAATGGGTCCTGGGCCAGGGGGTCAGGGAGAGCCGCCATGCATATCACGGATGTTTCAATGGGGCAGAGGACAAGAATCGTGCGGTGGGTAGCCGCTGTTGCGGGCGGCTTGTTTTTTGGATTGTCGCTCTTCGCGCAAGACGCGTCGCCCACGCCTCCCCCATCGGGACCACAGGCTCGCGCGGTCCGTTTGAGCAGCGTTGAAGGCCAGGTACAGCTTGCGCAGGGAAATCAAATTCTCGCCTCGCAGGCTTTGGCTAACACCCCGCTCTTTGAGGGAACCCAGATCTCAACTTCAGACGATGGACGTGCCGAGATTCAGTTCGAGGACGGAAGCGTCGCGCGCGTATCGCCGAACAGCTCCCTCACGTTGTCGAGCCTCGGGCAGCAGGGTGCGACCCTGGATACCGAGCTAACCCTCAACAGCGGTCTTGGTTACTTTGAAATTCAGGGTGATTCGCAAAACGAGCACATCCGGGTCCACTTCGGCGACAGCATCGTAACCGCCAGCGGGTTCACCGTAATGCGCGTGAATCTGGACTATGCGCCCGGCGAGATCGCCGTCTTCTCCGGCAACATTCATGCGGAGAGCGGAAGCTCGCTTTCGCTCGATATGCATGGCGGCGAAAGCGTAAAGCTGAATGGTCCCGACTCAGGGAACTATGTGCTTTCAGAGTCCATCGAGCCGGATTCCTGGGATGCATGGAACTCCGATCGCGACCAGGTTCTCACCGCCGAAGAAGCCAGCCGCACACCTGCGACAAACAGCTTACCCAACAACAACAATCCGGCGTGGAGTGACCTGGACGCCAATGGCAATTGGTACAACATGCCGGGCCAGGGTTATGTCTGGTCGCCCAATGAGGCTGCTTCGACAAACTGGGACCCCTATGGTTGCGGTAGCTGGATGTGGACTCCGAATGCCGGCTACATGTGGGTTTCCTGCGAATCGTGGGGCTTTATGCCCTATGCCTCCGGAACATGGAACTTCTACGACGGCCTGGGATGGGCCTGGGCGCCAGGTCTCGGGGTTCCGTGGTGGGGAGGTTTCGGCTGGGGATTCAACATTGGCGTCGCACCGGTTCGCTATCGCCCGCCACATCGCCCTGTCGGCGGACCGCGGCCAGGCGGTCCGATCCGCGCTGGAGGTCGATATCAGCCGTATCCGGTTGTGGCTGTGAATCGAGTGCAGAGCTTGCCATCAACTGGCTTTGTGCGTGACACAAATGCACCAGTCACCGTTGCTGGGAACACGTTGCAGCCCCTTCGGCCGTTGGCGCCACGACCTGTCTATGCGCGCGGAGGCGAAGTTGGGAACCACGGGCCGGTTGCATACGGCGGGATGGGAAACACCGGCGCGCGGTACGGAACTGCGCAAGGATTCACTTCCAACGGCAACCGCACCGGCAACTGGAATACGGTCCCCGCAGCCGGCTACCGTCCGACGCCGCGCTACAACGGGTACAGCGGGTACAGTACGCCTCACGCTTCTGCACCAAGTCATCCGTCCTATAGCGGGTCGGCGGCCGCAAGCCATCCATCCGGTGGTGGATACAGCGGCGGCGGAGGTGGCGGAGCGGTCCATGCGGCCGGTGGAGGCGGTGGGGGCGGCGCTCACCATTGAGGTGAAGTGGCCCCCGCAGGGCGTCCAAGTGAGCCGCTCAGGCAGATCACTTCAGTTTCACTGAACCGCGGTACGCAGGGTATTCCACAAAGCCGCGAAGGTCTCGAGTTGCAGGGACTCGGCGCGCGCTTGCGTGTTGACTCCGACGCGATCAAAGGCGTCGGCGATCGATGCAGGAGAGATTCCGGCGGCGCGCAGGTTATTGACGAGCGTTTTTCTTTTTTGCGCAAATGCCTGGCGAAGGAATGTGAAGAAATCAGCCTCGCTGACACGAAGCTGTGCGAAACGCGGCTCAAATTGCCATCGAATTACAGTGGAATGCACCTTGGGCGGTGGAACGAATGCGCCCGGGGGTAATGTAAAGAGTCTAAGGACCGACCCGTACATCTGCACTGTGACCGACAAGAGACCATAGTCTCGCGAGCCTGGCAGGGCCACGACACGGTCGGCGACTTCGCGTTGCATCATGAGCACCCCGCGATCGACCACCGCGTGATTGGCCGCGAGTTTGTGCAGAATCGGCGAAGTAATGTAGTAAGGCAGGTTGCCGATCACTGCGACACGGTGACCGGCCTTCTCGGCAACCGCGACAATATCAAATTTGAGAACATCCTGGTTCACAACAGTCACGCGCTCTGGTGGAAATTCTTGGCGTAGCTGTGCGGCGAGTTCCGGGTCGAGTTCGACGGCCACCACATGTTGCGCGCGCGCGGCTAGAGCGCGCGTGACGGCGCCCCGGCCAGGGCCGATTTCGACGACAGTCTGTGCGGAGCAGTCTCCCAACGCTGCGACAATGCGCTGCACGGCCTGGGTATCGTGCAGAAAGTTTTGGCCGAGCTTCGGCTTCGAGGGCATGGATATTCACGATGGTAGACGACGCTGACGACTGATTCAGGAAGGATCGCAATGGTGCGGGGACTTCATGACTCGTTTTTTAGTACTGCCAGGTGAAAAGTGCAGCGTTTGGCGAATCCGAGCGATTCGTAGATACGAATCGCCGGGAGATTGTCCGCAAAGGTATGCAGAAAGGGCATGTCGCCTTCGTGGCGTATGAGTTTCATGACTGTCGACATCAGCGTGCGGGCATAACCGCGGCCCCGGGCATCTGGATGTGTGCAGACGGCGCTGACCTCAACAAAGCCGGGGACGCGCATGCGCTCACCAGCCATCGCGAGCAGGCGATCGCCCTCAAAGATGCCGAAGAATGCGCCCAGTTCGTGTGTGCGGTTGCGGAAGGGGCCGGGTTCAGTAAGCTTTGCCAATTCGACCATTGCGGGAACATCGGACTTTGTAAGACGGCGCATCCCAATGGGTTGCGGCAAGTCGTCGATCCTTGATCCGGTGTGAAGCATCTGGTCAACCAACCCACCGCGTACGAAGGTCCACCCCGGGCGCGGCCGAGGCGGCTCTTTGAGGAACAGCACGCGGATGCTGTCGGGCTCGGCGATTGCGCGCAAGTCCTCATACGCAGCCGGTGATTGCTCTGTTAAACCACCCAGCGGGCCGATCTCCGGCGGGTACGCTCGGGCCAACTGGTTGCCGAGGGCCAAATGGCTGTGCGCCGTGGTGAGAGCACTCCACATCGGGTTATCCAGGAGCTGGATGTCAGGCATGTGTCAAGAGATGAGGCGGGATCCGGCGGCGATTCTTCGATGTGACGGGTTGTTCCGGAAGGACCAACCGTTGAGGGTGCACAGACCCGCTGCTGATCCGGTCCCCGGACGGTCACACGAGATGGCTCTCATCCATCGGAATCGAAGGCCCATAGCATTTGCGTACGACCCACAGCACAGGCAGGCCCAGGAGGATGAGGGCGGTGCCGATCAGGGATCCTTCGAGGTTTCCGGCGTAGCTCCAAACCAGAACAGCCGCTGCGCAGAGAACAAAAATGGCAGGCAGGAGAGGATATCCCCACACACGATAAGGGCGCTGGAGATCGGGGCGCTTGCGGCGATAGTAGAAAACGGTCGTGGTGGTGAGCATGTAGAACAACCACTCAGCGAACACCGCCAGCTCGAAATGCTGCTGAAACTGGCTGAGGAAGAGCAGTAGCACCGTCGAGAGCAGACCCTGGACGATGAGGGATATCGACGGGGACTGGAAGTGTGGATGGATGTGCGCAAATTGGCGGAAGAAGAGCCGGTCACGCGCCGCAGCGAAGGGCACGCGTGCTCCCGACATGACCGTCCCGTTCAGCGTAACGAAAATGCTGAGCGCCATTGCCGCGGCGACAAATCCGGCGCCGCCGGGTCCCGCAACGATCGACAAAGCCGTCACGGCAGGACGCTCGCTTCCGGCGATCTGTGCCGCCGGCAAGATGTATTGGATCGCGGCATTCGTCGCCATGAAGAGAATCCCGACAATGAACAAACCGCCTATGAGTGCGACGGGCAGGCTCCGCTCGGGTTGGCGCACCTCGCCCGCAACCATGGTCAGATCGTTCCATCCATCATAGGCCCAGAGCGTAGCGATCAGGGCGAGCATGAACCCACTGAAACCGCCCACGGCATGGGGCAGACCGGTCGAGAAGTTAGACCATGATCCGGCAGCCGACGCGAAGCAGAGGCAAGCGACGATAAGAATGAGAACGGCTTTCAGAATGGTGAAGACAAGCTGGAAGTCGCCGGCTTTTTTGATGCCGAGATAGTTCAGGCCGGTCATGAACCAGGTAACTCCGATGGCGAAAACCTGGGACCAGAGCAGGGGCAGACCCGCGACAGGCGTTGTAAGCCAATGGAACGCAGCGAAGACGCCCAGAGTGCGCGCGAGCCCGCTGGTGACGGCGGCAATGGAAGCTGGCTTGGCGACGGCAAACCACGTCCACATGTAGAGAAAGCTCACGGTATCACCATAGGCGCCACGCAGGTAGACGTACTCGCCACCCGCATAGGGCAGCATTGCACCCAGCTCCGCGTACGTCATCGCGCCAAACAAAGAGAGCAGGCCGCCGACGATCCATGCCAGATAAACCATGGTGGACGAGCCGGTATCCTGCATCATTTCGCGCGGTACGAGAAAAATGCCGCTTCCAATGATCGTGCCCACCACGATGGCCATGGCCTGGCTGGCGCCAAGAACACGGGGAAGGTCGCGTGGCCGGTCGGCCGGTGTTGTTTGCGTGCGCGCGGAAGCGATTTGGCTCATGCGGTGAGGAGAGGTTAGCACAGCAATTTGCCGGTTGCAGCAGTGTCTGGGGTGCTCGATTGTGCGTCCTTTGCGGGTATACCTTTAGAATCTCCTTGACGGCTCATATGCCGTATGCTACATAGGGTACGGGCAAAAATCATGCTGGAACTACGCAGAGTCTCCAAGCACTACGCGAGCATTCCCGCCGTCGATGACGTGAGTTTTTGCGCCCGGCCCGGCGAAGTGACCGGCTATCTCGGGCCCAACGGTTCCGGCAAATCAACGACGATGAAGATGATCACCGGGCTCATCGAAATGACCGCGGGTCATATTCACTTCAAGGGCAAGCCCATCCAGGAAGACCTCATCGCCTACAAGCGGCGCCTGGGCTATGTTCCGGAGGAGCCGAATCTCTATAACCATCTATCCGCGGTTGAATATCTCACCATGGTCGCGCAGCTGAGGGACTTGCCGGCGCGCCGATCGTCGCAGCGCATTGATGGCCTGTTGCGTCTCTTTGCGCTCCATGGCGATCGCCACGCTTCCATCTCCGGCTACTCCAAAGGAATGCGGCAGAAAGTTCTGCTGGCGGCGGCGTTGCTTCACAATCCCGATCTCATCCTTCTCGATGAGCCGTTCTCCGGTCTCGATGTGGCTTCGGCTCTTGTACTGCGCAGCCTCATCCAGGAACTGGCGGCGCGCGGAAAGGTTGTTCTCTTCAGTTCGCACGAACTTGATACTGTGGAACGCGTCTGTTCGCGAGTCGTCATCCTTCATCGCGGCAAAATCGTGGCCGACGATTCGATTGAGAGGTTGCGCGCGCTGATGGAATTGCCGACGCTCGAAGCAATCTTTTCGCAACTCGCTGTGGAGCAGGACACCGCAGCAATGGCGCGTGAAATTGCGGATCTGATCGATGCATAAGCTGATCGAACGGCTCATTGCGCGGATCCCTCTTCCGTTCCGTGTCCTCCTCAACCAATTCCTTTTGCGCGTTGTCGATCTTGAGGCCTTGTCGATCGAGGCTGACGTGCCGCGGTTTCTCGGCCAGTTTGCGGGCGTCCTGATCATGATCAGTTGCATGCGGGCAATCGGCGCGCTATTCTTCCCACCGCCTCCCGACATGGAATGGAACCTGGAACTGTCGGCGCTTTCGAACATGTTGCTGGTCGTCGGCCTCATCGGTGTCATCACGTGGGATGCGACCTTCCCCGACCGGCGCGATGTCATGGCGCTGGGTCATCTTCCGGTGAAGTCGCGCACGATTCTTCTCGCCAAATTGACAGCTTCGGGAGCGCTGGTGGGGCTGGCCATCACAACCCTCAACTTCGCTTCGGGGTTTGCCTGGGCTCTTGTCTTCGGAGCCGGATCTCTGTTGCAATCCCTCCACTTTCTCGCCGCGTTCTGGTTCACGATTGTGGCTGCAAGCACCTTCCTGTTCGCAGCAGTCCTGGCGTTTCAGGGCTTCGCTGCTCTGCTGCTATCACGGCGCAAGGTTCTGCAGGTTTCAGCGGTTGCCCAGTTACTGGCCTTCGCATTGTTTATGTCCGTGTATTTCCTTGAACCTTCCCTGGGTCTTCGAGGTCAACTGGTGGACCCTGCCAATCGCGCGCTGTTGACATGGTCGCCGGTGTACTGGTTCCTGGGACTTCTCAACCAACTCAACGGTTCGCTGCCGCGTGAGTTGACTTGGCTGGCGGTGCGCGCATGGATCGGTTTGGCTGTGGCTCTGGCGAGCGCGGCGGCCGCACTGCTTCTTTGTTATCTGAGGACGATGAAAAAAACGGTGGAAGAGCCCGATCTGGTGCCTGGCGCCGGCGGACTGCATTGGACGCCGGGATTCGGAAACAGCTTGCGGTCGGCAGTCTTGAATTTCAGTGTGCGGTCCCTGATCCGCAGTCGACAACACCGCGTTCTCTTCGCATTCTACTGGTCGATCGCGATGGCCATTGCATTGAGCTGCGTGCGCACCGAGTTGAGCGGCGAGGCGCCAGGAGCAATGACCGTTGATTACCTCACCTCAACTTTCATGATTATGACGATCGCGGTCTTCGGATTGAGAAATGTGTGCGCATTGCCGATTTCGTTAAATGCGAATTGGGTGTTGCGGGTGACGCAATTGCGGCCCACGATTGCATACCTAGCGGCGACTCGCGGGGTCTTCCTGCTGCTCGGGGCAGCGCCTGCGCTGACGCTCTCCGTGTTGTTGGCGCTACGATACCGGCCTTGGGAGCAGGTCGGAGCTCACCTCGCCTTGCTCGCGCTGCTCGGGTGGACCTTTGTGGAGATCGCCATGATCGGGTTCGAGAAGGTGCCGTTTACGTGCTCCTATCTTCCGGGTAAGGCGAATGTGCAGGTGGTGTTCTGGGGAGCCGTGTTTGTCTTGGCGTTGCTGTCTGTCACGGTGGCTCTCTATGAACACCGGGTGCTCAGCAACGGCTGGAGTGTGGCTGGAATGTTGGTTGCATTGGCGGCAGCATCTGCAGTGCTGTGGGGGACGAACAGGCACAGAGCGAAATCGGCACTGCTGTACTTCGAAGAGCCGATCCCAGAGATTATTACCACGCTGGGTCTCTCGATTGGCATGCGCTGTGAAACGAGCAAGCCGAACTCGCAATCCGCGGAGCGATGAGGCATCGCAAAATCGAGTGCAGGCTCAGGCCGAATCCTCATCCGCTGGTACCGGCGATTCTGCGGAAATGGGGCAGAGTCTGGTGACTGCCATTGCGATTCTCCTTCGTCATCAGCAAGCCAGGGAAATCGCGAAAACCCGGCGCCCCTGCCCCTCATGCGAACGCCTCGCCCTCCCAGGGCCAGGTGCGCTCCCAGTCATAGAAGCAGACCGAGGGGCAGCGGTTGCTTCTGTTCTCCTTCCCCTACGAACGGGTGCGAGCTTAGCGCACAAAGCGTGATCGGAATCACGGGAAATGAATTTTCGGAAGGTTAGACTTTCGGGCGGCTGGCAATTGCGGCCCGTCGAAGCAGAGCGTAGGCCGTTGTATTGCCGGTTCCCGACAGTCGAGGAGGGGTTGCGTATGATCGCTCTCTGTCCGAAATGTAAAGCGGAATTGGAATCAAACTGGATCTTTTGTCCACATTGCGGCGACGCCTGTGCGCGTGAGAAGCACCTGGCCCCGGCATCAGAGCATGTGCCGGCACGCGGCGCATTCGGCGGTATGGTGTACGGCCTGATTGCTGCTCCCATCCTGATCATCGCGGGCATCATGCTAAGCCTCACCGGGTGGGGAATCGTCTTGGGCATGCCAATAATCTTGCTGGGAATCCTCGCACCGCTTGCAGGGCCGCTTTTCGGCATGGGGGAACACAAAGGAAAATGCCCGCAATGCGGAACGGTTGTCCTCACCCTGGCCGATGGAAGGGTCCATGGCTGTCCCATGTGCAGTCAGGCCTTTGCGATCGATGATCGAGGTGTGGTTCGAGCGGGCTGAGGGTGCACCGGCTCAGCTTGTCGGCTGCTCTGCATGGAAATGGCGCCAGATCGTTTCGGCGGTCTTGCGGGACACGACGGCAGCAAGAGATTCCGTTGTGGCTTGCTGCACCTCCCGCAGGCTTCCAAAGTGCGTGAGCAGTCGCTGCCTGGTTTGCGCGCCTACGCCAGGGATATCGAGAAGTTCGGATGCGCGGTCACGCATCGCGCGACGCTGACGATGATAGCCGACTGCGAAACGGTGGCTTTCGTCGCGTATGAGCTGGACCAGGTGCAACACCGGTGAACGACGATCGAGCACCACCGGCTCGTCTTCGTTGCCGTAGAGGTAAATCACCTCTTCTTTTTTGGCGATGGAAGCCAGCGGCTGCGATGTGAGACCGAGGGATTCGAGCGCCTCCGCTGCAGCGTGGAGCTGGCCGAGGCCGCCATCGATCAGGATGAGCGAAGGCATGGTGCTCGGCTCTTTGGTCTTGGACGTGTTCTCATCCGGCACTAAAGCGTCGAAGGCTCCTGGCCCGTCCTTGGCCCCGCTCGAGTCGCGCCCATTCAGAGTGGCTGTCCCCTTGGCGTTTTCGAGGAGACGCTTGTAGCGTCGATGTACCACCTCGCGCATGGAAGCAAAATCGTCCACCCCAAGAACCGTCATGACTTTGAATTTGCGATAGGCAGACTTGTTCATCTTGCCGTCTTCCCAAACCACAAGCGAGGCGACGGTCTCCGCTCCCTGGATGTGCGAAATATCAAAACACTCGATGCGGCGCGGCAATTCAGGCAGCATGAGTGTATCGGCGAGTGCTTCCTGAATGGCTTTACGGGATGGCTCGAGAACGCGGAATCGCTGCGTGTAAGACTGTTTGGCGTTTTGGCCGGCAAGATCGACAAGGGAGCGCTTTTCGCCGCGTTGCGGCACGCTGAGCTCAATGCGATGGCCTGTGCGCTCGCTGAGGAGCGCGGCTAGCGTTTCTCGGTCGGCAAAGTCAACCGGGACAAGAATTGTGCGCGGGACGTAGTGCTGGTCGATGTAGAGCTGTTTGAGCAAGGCGGAGAGAACTTCGTGGGGTTCACGGGCACCTCCTTCTCCGGGTGCGCCATCGTTCGATTTAGGGTCTGCAACTTCAGAGTCGGACCCCAAATTTTCCGCCTCCAGGAGCGCCGGCAGGTCCTCCCAGAAGAATTCGCGGCGATCGACGATTTTGCCGCCGCGCATGTGAAACAGATTTACGGCCAAATTGCCGTCCTCAAAGTGATAACCGAAAACATCTGCATCATCACTCTGCTCGACGGTCGCGATGCGCTGCTTTTCCTGGAGTTGGTGAACCGTGGTGAGCTGATCGCGCAGGCGGGCAGCGGCTTCGAAGTGTTCGTTCTCCGCGGCGGTCAGCATACGCGAGTTCAAAGACCGTTCCAACTCGGTGTGGCGGCCTTCGAGAAAGAGTTGCGCATCGCGGACTGCATCCGCGTAGACGTCAGGCGTGGTGAGTCCTTCGACGCACGGACCAAGGCAGCGATGAATGTAGTACTCCAGGCAGGCGCGCGGATGATAGCGCGAAAGATCGACTTTGCAGCTTGGCAGGAGGAAACTGCGATGAATGAGCTCTGCGACACGGTAGGCCAGATTTCCAGGAAAGTAGGGACCGTAGTAGGCGGATCCGTCTTTCCGCAGCCGGCGGGTGACGAATACCTTTGGAAACCGGTCTGCCAGCGTCAGCTTGACGTAGGGATATGTCTTGTCGTCGCGGAGAAGGATGTTGAACCGAGGCTTGCGTTGCTTGATCAGGTTGTTTTCAAGCGCGAGCGCTTCGTGTTCGTTGGCAACGAGGATGTACTCGATATCGACGGCTTCACGCATCAGCGAGCCCGTCTTGGCATTCGACTGCGCCGCCTCAAGCAGGTAGGAACGGACCCGCGCGCGAAGGCTCTTCGCCTTGCCCACGTAGATCACTTCGCCGTCAGCGTTTTTGTAGAGATATACGCCCGGCTGCGTGGGCAAGCTGCGGATTTTTTCGTAGAGATCCATGGGGGAAAGCGCCGGAGGAGCTTTCATTTCAAGCATAGCGGCTTGCCGCAAGTCCTGCAGAGCGAATGCGATACATAGCAAAGTTACGTGTGCGCGTAAAATTTACACGATTGCAATTGGGATAAACAGCATTCTGGCGTTGATTAAGTTTCCTGATGACAAAGACATACGGTCTGTGGCAACGTTTGGCTTGTGAGATGCAATCTATAAAGTGGATAGAGGACACATCTCCGCTTGAAGTGTGGCTGGTGCCAGACTGGGGCGAAGGGAGGATCGAGGCAATGGCAAACTACCGATTGGGCTTATGGATGGCAGCGACTGCACTGGCAGCGCTGACGACGACGGGTTGCGCGACGAAGAACTGGGTGAAGACGCAGACCGCTCCGATTGTGGATCACACGGGGCAGCTGGAAGATAAGACAGCTGCCAATGGAAGGGCAATTCGCGATACCGACGAGCGGGCGCAGTCTGGCATCAAGCAGGCCCAAGGTGCGGCAGACTCGGCGACGCAAAACGCGCAGAATGCGACAAAGTCGGCGGGGGACGCGGAGATGGCGGCCAACGATGCCGTGCATCGTGCGGACTCGCTGGACAGCGTGGTGAAAGGGCTGGATAATTACAAGCCGCTCGCCAATGTCACCGTGAACTTCGGCTTCGACAAAGCCATGTTGACCAAGGACGACAAGGATCAGCTCGATGGCTTTGCCGGGCAATTGAGTTCCGCGAAGAGCTACATCCTCGAAGTGACGGGCGGAACGGACTCGATCGGATCCTCGCAGTACAACTACGATCTGAGCCAGCGTCGCGCCGATGCCGTGGTGCAGTATCTTGCAGCGAAATACGGCATTCCTGCCCACCGCTTCTATCTGATCGGGATTGGCAAGGATCAGGAAGTTGCGCCGAACAATACGGCCGACGGCCGTAAACAGAATCGCCGCGTGCAGATCCAATTGCTGTCGAACATGGGCAACGGACAGGGAACTCCGGCACCTGCACCTGCGGGTTCTGGCCAATAAGCTCGACAAGAATGCGTAACGGAAAAGAACAGGCCATCCGGCAACGGATGGCCTTGTTGTTTTAGGGACGCGACTTTTGGGGCGTCTCGGCAGGTCAAGGTCAGCCGGAGCTACGAGCTGGCGGCCGTACGCTGCTTGACGTGCTCTGTGCGGACTTCGTTGGCAGTAAAGAGGCGTAAGAAGGGGGCATCTTTTGCCGCAGCCTCGACGGCGGGGCGGCCGTTGGCTTCTTCGCGCTCGACGATACAGACCACGGCGGCGACGATCATGCCGGCTTCCTGCGCGGCTTCGATGGCATGGATTGTCGAGGCACCGGTGGTGCAGACATCGTCCACAATCAGGACGCGCGCTCCTTCCCGGCAAAAGCCTTCAATGCGACGGCCGGTGCCGTGTGCTTTCTCCGCTTTGCGCACCAGAAAGCCGTGGAGCAGCGGTGTCCCGGGATTTGACTTGGCCCGCCAGGCGCTGGCAGTGGCTACGTTGGAGACGATCGGGTCTGCACCCATGGTGAGGCCTCCAACGGCATCGGCGTCAATCTGATTCGCTTCGAGGAGTTCGAGGATGGCATGGCCGGTCAACCGGCCGCCTTCAGCGTGCAACGTGGTGGTGCGGCAATCGATGTAGTAGTCGCTGGTTCCGCCGGAGGAGAGCTTGAACTGGCCGAGGCGAAAGCTGATGCGGGCAAGAAGTGCGAGGAGTTGTTGAGCGTAGGTTGGTTCAGTCATTACGGTGATTGTAGACGGGCGGCGTTCGCGAGCAGGCGGTTCGCGTAGCGGGTGTTGTTCTCCTCACGAGTTCCATCACGGTGGCACCGACTGTCAAAGCAGGCGCGATGGGTGTGTTGAACAGCCCTGCGGGCCGGTTACATTTTGTCGAGGTGTTTGAAGCCGCTGGTGCCCAGAAACATGAAGGTGAAGAGGAGAAAGTTGTAGCTGGCGTGGACCAGGACGCTGGCGGCAAGGGATCGCGTGAGAAGGCGCGCTCCGCACAGCACAAGGCTGACACAGATCAACAGCAGGAAAGGACCGATTGAATACCCTGTCTGGTCGGCGTGCATGAGCGCGAAGAGGATGCTGGTGAGAAGCGCCGCAACAAGCATCGAAGGGACCGACCACTGAGGATGACCATTCTCTTCGAGGTCGTGTGGTGATTCGCCGTGGATTTTTTCCGCCAGCCAATCAAAGGCGGTGCAAAGAGCAGGAAGAAGGAAGCCACGAAACGCCAATTCCTCGAAGAACGGGGCCAGCGTAACTCCGAATCCGAAGAGGAGCCACGCCGCGCCCGGCAGCCGAAAAAGGCGGTCAATGGGCGCGTCGGCCGGACCAGGTAAGAAAAGTCCGTCGAGCATCGCAAGCAGGAAACAGATCAAAGCAGCGCTGAAAAGATAGCCGCTGCGCTGCAATGCAGCCTTGCCTCGCCATTGAAGTCCGGCAAAGAAGCCTTTATGCCAAAGTACAGGAAATACGATCAGGCAGCCGGCGAAGGTGAGGAGGTAGAAGATGCCTTCAGTGCCGAGGGTGTAGTGGAACTCCGTGGCCGCTTCGGTGATGGTTGAAACTCCGAAGAGATGATAGGCAACGGCTACGCGGGCGAGGATCGCAGCACACGCAAGACCAGCCAAAGCAATCAGCAACAGAATGCCGATGTGGCCCATGTGCGGGATACGTTCCGGGGGAGGAGCGTAGGGGCGCGTGAAGTATTGAAAAAGCGCGGGAGAGTCATTCGTCCGGTCAGGAGGCACGGCGCGGCCCCAAGGATCGGGTCCAAAGGACCCGAGTGACGGGGACTCAAGCCGGGGTGGCTCCGGCGAGGTTGGAGCTTCTGGAGCGAGGGGCGTAGCCGGCAGAGGTTCGAACGCAACTGAGGAGGACAAAGAAGATGGGGGCTCAGCATGCTCTGCAGGAAGTAGTGGAGGCGCCGGTTCATGCGGAAGCTGTTCCGGAAAATCGCTCATTGGAGCACCGGCTTTTTCTTCTTGCGCGGGGAGGCGACAGTTTTCTTCGCGGACGGGGTTATCGAATTTCCCGATGTTTGAGGATCCAGCTTCGCATCGCCATCGACAGATCGTTCGCTCCGTTCTGACCGGGAGCTTTTGATTTTGAGTTGTGCGACAGTGTCGTCGGCGGGCTCGAGCCGGCCATTGTGCGAGGCGTAGTAGCGGGCGAGGAACTGCCCTGTATATGACTCGGGAATGTGCGCGATGTGGGCGGGGCGGCCTTCTCCGACGAGGCGGCCACCGTCTTCGCCACCCTCGGGGCCGAGGTCGAGGATCCAGTCCGCGTTACGGATGACGTCGAGATTGTGTTCGATGATGATGATCGTGTTCCCGAGATCGGTGAGGCGGTGAAGGACTTCGAGGAGCTTTCGAACGTCGTCGAAGTGAAGCCCGGTGGTGGGTTCGTCGAGTAAGTAAAGCGTGCGGCCCGTCTGGCGCTTGGATAGCTCGCGGGCAAGCTTCATGCGCTGGGCTTCGCCGCCGCTAAGAGTCGTGGCGCT
>Ga0210389_10001648_pt1 | contig 18035 bp, 18 predicted proteins | sample IncBWH28OmetaG_FD_160127 | JGI IMG/M metagenome (GOLD analysis project Ga0210389, IMG submission 160127) | Forest soil microbial communities from Barre Woods Harvard Forest LTER site, Petersham, Massachusetts, United States - Inc-BW-H-28-O ...
CGGGCGATCTGCAGCTGCTCATCCTCAAGCTGCTCGAGGAAAAATCGCGCTATGGCTATGAAATCATCAAGGAACTGGATGAACGCTCGAAAGGCTTCTACGTTCCCAGCCCCGGCATGGTGTATCCGGCGCTGACCTATCTGGAGGAGCTCGGCCACGCGACCGTGGCGGTCGATGGCGCCCGCAAGCTGTACAGCATCACCGAGCCCGGCAAAGCGGACCTGGCCAAGAACCTGGCCACTGCGGACGCCCTACTGGCGCAATTCGGCCGCGTCGGCGAGCGCATGGACCGCGTGCGCCGGGCGCTCGACGCCGAGGAAAGCGGCGAGGAATCGGACCACGAGCGGCGCGGCTCGCGTGAACTGCATCGTGCACGGCGCGATCTCAAACTCGCGCTGGCTGACAAATGGCACAGCTCGCGCGAGGAACAGCAGCGCATCGCCGCGATACTCGCGAAGGCCGCCGCGGAGATCGCCGGCAAGTAGTTCGGCGGTCTCCCGCCGACCGCTACCGCAGATTCGACTTGAACAGTCGGTCGATTCGCTTGTACTCATCGAGCCAGGAATCCGCGTTCGCGAACCCGTGGCGATCGAGCGGATACGGCGACATGCTGAAATTGTCCTTGTGCAATTCGATCAGCCGCTGGTACAGGCGCATCGAATCCTCGAACAACACATTGTCGTCGATCACGCCGTGGCAGATGAGCAGGGCATCCTGGAGGCCTGCTGCAAATTCAATGGGCGAGGAACGCGCATAGGCGATCGGGTCGACCTGCGGGTCGTTCAAAATGCCGGAGGTGTACTCGTGGTCGTACTGCATCCAATCGGTGACCGGACGCAGCGCGGCGCCGGCCGCAAACTCCCCCGGCGCGCGAAACAAGGCCATCAACGTCATGAAGCCGCCGTAGGAACCGCCATAAACCCCGACGTGTTTTGGATCGGCACCGGCCTGCTCGACCAACCATTTCTTGCCGTCGAGGAGGTCTTCCAGCTCGGGATGCCCCATCTGCCGGTAGATGGCGGTGCGCCAATCGCGTCCATAGCCGGCCGATGCGCGGTAGTCCATATCGAGCACCACGTAGCCTCGATGCGCCAACAGATTGTTGAACATCTGTTCGCGAAAGTAGTACGAGTAGCGCAGGTGCACGTCCTGCAGGTATCCCGCCCCGTGGACGAACAGCACTGCCGGCTTTTTCGCGCCGCCCGCAATGGCGGTATCGCGATAGAGCTTGGCGTAAATGACGCCGCCAAAATGCGTCGACGGAACCTTCACGATTTCGGGCTGGATCCAGGTCATGGCCTTGTAGTCGGCGGTGCGCGTATCCGTCAGCGTGCGGGGCGCGCCTGAACCATCGGCTTTGGCCACGGAAATTTGCGTGCGCAGGTACGGCGTCGAATAGGTCAGCAGCAGCTGCCTGCCGCTTCGATCCACCTCGGCCCTTTCGACCCCCTCGAGCTTGGTGAGCCGCTGCAACTGGCCGCCGCCGCTGGGGACCCGATAGGCGTCATAAGAGTAAGGCGCCGCTTCGTTACAGAGCACGTAGAACCAGCGGCCGTCCGCGGACAGCTGCGGGTCCGACACCTCGAAGCGGCCCTGCGTCAGGGCCCGGGGCCCGCCATTTGGCGCCTTCGTATACAAGTGCGCGAAACCCGATTCTTCGGATTGGTACCACAGCGTGCGATTGTCATTGAGCCAGCCGAACTCATTGAATGATCGGCCGATCCATGCGGCGTCGGTCAACCGGTGCTGCGGCAGGAGCACGTAGTTGGCGAGGTCGACACTGACTATCCAGCGATCCTTGTGATCGATCGCATACATCTCGATGCCGAGCGCGCCGCCATCGGCGCTCCAGACGATGCCGCCGCTGATCGCGTCGGGCTCATCGTTGATGATCCAGACCCCGCGCGCCCCCTTCTCGCCGTCGGCCTTCTTGTCGCCGCCCGTCGGCGGCGGATTGGCCGGCGGGTTCGCCCTGGCGTTCTCCTCGCGAACCGCTTGCAGCGGATCATCGTCAATACCGGGCAGCTTATCGAGCGCCAGCGCATGCATCGAGTGGTCGGTGAGATTGAGCAGCATCAAGGATTGCGGCGCCGGCGGATTGCGTCCGACGCGCAGGCGTTCCTTTTCGAATTCCTCATAGCCCGACTCGGTGACATAGCGCGTCAGCTGCCCTTCCCGGCCCTTGGCGTGGGATTTCGGTTCGGTCACGACAATCAGCCAGCGCGCATCCGGCGACAACACGCTGTCGCGAATCACCACCTCATCGCCGAGATAAAAGGGCAGCACGGCGCGAGTCTTGTCGCCTTTCTGCAGGGCCTCGTTGTGTTTTCGCACGCTCTCGGCGTCGTCATGCATTTTCTTCAAGGTGGAAAACGTGCGCAGCTGCATTTCCCGCAAGTCATCCGCCGCCGGCGGCGCGTTCGGGTCCTTCTCGGCTTTGACAATGACCGCAGGCGCCGTCACTGCGCTGCCGAAGTCATGCACGAACCAATCCTTCTCGATGCGGAAACTCAAGAGCCGTCCATCGGCGGAAAACTGCGGGCTGCTTTTCGCCTGCGGCGTTCGCGTGATCTGCGTCAATCGACCCGTGCTCAAGTCGCGGACAAAAATGTCGTGGTTTCTGATGATCGCCGCGTGCCGTCCGGCCCGATCGTAGACCGCGGGTCCATCGGCGTTGGCCATGGCCTCGGCGTCAACCACCTGATCCGTGCCGGTCGCCGCATCGACGCGATGCAGATCCACAATTGGCGAGCCGATGCGCTTCAGTGAGTAGTACGCCGCTTTGGCGTCGGCCGACCAATAGGCGTCTCTGACGGGCGGTCCGATCCAGTCCGGGTCCGCCATGATTTTTTCGAGCGACAAACTCGGGGTAACAGGCGTGGCCGGAGCAACGGCATTGGCCGGGGGAGCAGCCAGGCTCCGCGAAGCCGCGATACACGCCATCAGGGAAATCGCACAGAAGCAATATTTCATTGATATCCGCCCAGAGTTGTTATGCAGTCGCCGATCGAATCGTCGCATGACGCACGACGAGGATACGGGCCTTTGCACGGGTGATCCATCATCGCCGGCAGTCGGTTCCTAGGCAACGGCGGCCTTGTTCAGAAACTCGATGAGCAGACGGTTGACGGAATCCGGTTTTTCTTCGACGACTGAATGACCTGCTTTGGGGACGAGATGCGCACCCTTGAACTGCGTGCACACGGTATGCATTGCTTGGAAAGCCCCCGGGCTCTGATAGACGGCCCATTCATTGGCGCCGCCAATGAAGCAGGCTGGAACATCAATTGTTTTTCCCGCAAAGCTGTGCAGTTCATCCCAAAGCGACTCGTCGGAGTCGACTCGATAGTAATTGAGCCCGCCCTGAAAACCGGTCTTGCTGAACTGCGATGCATAGACCTCGAGGTCGGCTTCGGGCATCCACTTGCACGCGGCGATGTAGTCCGACGAAGGCTGATGCTCAGCCATCGTCGCGGCGACTCCTTTATGCAGGTCCATGATGTAGTACGTCGGCATCTTCGCGAGTTCGCGTGCCGTCCATGATTCTAGCGGGAACGGCTGGTTTCCTTCCCAGTCGGCGCTCTTGAAATAGAAGATCTCGCGCAGCAAGGCATGAATGCCCTGCGGCGCGTGCCACATGTCCTCGTTTGCCTGAGGCGACGCGTTATAAAACGCGTAGTGCTTGCGCGGCCTTGGTAAAGAGGCAAGCTCCTTGTCGATGTCGACTTCGGTTGCCGAAGCGGCTTGGCGCGCCGCCGTGTTGAGCGGCAGTGCCGGCGCAGGAAGGAAAGGGGTGCTGATCGAAACGACGGACCGGAAAACATCCGGGCGCAAGCGTGCGCACCATTGAGCCGTGGGGCCGCCCCAGTCATGCCCGACAACCATGGCCACGTGTCTTTGTCCCAAAGCGCGAATGAGCCCAAGCACATCGGCTGCACGATTGAACGCGGAATACGGCACGAGACTGTCGCTGTAGGCCACCGGCTGCGCAGCGCTGAGCCCATAGCCCCGCGCATCGGGCGCGACAACGTAATAGCCGGCGCGGGCGAGCGGCAGCATTTGGTTGCGCCAGGTGTATGCAAGCTCCGGAAAACCGTGCAGCAGGACAACGCAGGGTCTCCCGGGGGATTCGAAGCCGGCCTCGAGCGTATGCAGGACTAAATTGTTGTTCGTATCGACTCGGCGCGAACGTATCCCGCTTGGAAGGGTGGCTTTGCCATAGTCGACGCCGGCATTCTCGTGCGCGCCGGGCTGCGGGCCCGTGTGGGCGGCTCCCAGGGCCTGGCGTGCGAGGAGAACCAAGCTGCTCGCCAGGAAGCGGCGCCTCGTTGTTCCCCTGATCTCCGCGCTCATTGGCATCTCCGCGGCAAAGCCCCAAAAGCAGGGGTTTCCCCAAGGGCGGATCTAAGCGGTTTTCTTGCGGCCGTGCAATCGCGTCACGAGATCCGCTTCAACGCGGCTCAAACCAAATTGCTGCGCCAGCCTGCCGGGGTCGGCGCCGCGTCGCGCGGAATCGATCGCCTGGTCGAAGCGCTGCGGGGGGTCGCGCAGTTCGACCGATTCGATGCGGTCGGCGACGCCGGAATATTCGTGCTCGATGCGCTTGACCCGCCGCCCGGTACGCAAGCTGATCGACGCCATGACCTCCAGTTCCCGGCGTATATCCGCGAGGGTTGATTCGACCGCCGCGCAGCGTCGCCGCCAGCGGCGCACTGAAATCGACAACATGAAGACCGCGAACAGTGCGCAGGCTCCGAGCGCGGCGGCGGCGATGTCGAAAACATTGATGGCGTTCAGATTCAACATCAGGCGTACTCATCGATGTGTGATTTGGGGGGCCGCGGCGCGGCGCCGGATTCCGGCGTGTCGGATTTCGAAGCCGGTTTGTCGGAATGCAGGTCCGGGCGTTGCCCGTCTTGCCGGCCGTCTTTGGAAGAGCGCCGATCCGCGATGGGCAGCGCCGGGAAAAGGCCAGAATTGCTCAAGCGGTCCACTTCACTCATTGCGTGACCTCGCTCAGGGGGATTGGGGTGATTCGTTTGCGGCCGGCTTCCCGGCCTCAGTGGGCTTCTCGCCTTCGGTGGCCTTCTCGCCTTCGGCCGGCTTCTCGGGTTCAGCCGATTTCACATGATTCGTCAACACCGTTTTCTCGAGATCGCCGGGCGGCACGCGCACCAGCAGCCGGTTGGTGGCGCTGCCGCCATCGGCCAAATCAAGACCCGGCGCCATGGCCGCCGGCGTGTCCGTCGTGGTCCTCGCAGTCGTCGCATCCATCGGAACCACGGCCTCGAGCACCAAAACGGCAACGCGCCGATTCGCGTTGCGCCCCTCGGGGGAGGCGTTCGGTTGGCGGGGATGAAATTCGCCGAAGCCGACGATCTCCAGCCGGAGCGCATCGATGCCCTGCTTGGTGAACTGATGCACCACGCTGGCGGCGCGCGCCGCCGACAATTCCCAATTGGAGGGAAAGGTGGCGGTGTGGATCGGCCGATCGTCCGTATGGCCCTCGACCCGGATCGGATTGGGGAAGGGCTTCAACACTTCCGCCAGCTTGTCGAGAATCGGTTCGGCCGCGGCTGAAAATGCGCTCGAGCCGCTGGGAAACAAAATATCCGTGTTGATCTCGATTTCCAGCCACATGCTCTCGCGCCGCACGGTGATCAGCTTGGCGTCGATCAGGGCACGCATGGCTTCCTGCACCTCGCGCTCCATGCGAATCAAAGATCCGGGAATCTCCCTGGGCGTCGGCGGGACCGCCGCGATCGCGGAGTCCTGCTGGTTGTTGATCTTGATCAGCGCCGTGGGCGTGATGCCGACCAAGGGCTTCTCGCCGCCCTTGCCCGGTTCCGGCTGACCCAGGTTCAAGGGCCGCATGCTGCGCGGCGCACCGTTGAAGGCCGCGATCATGGCGTCCGACAGCACGCGAAATTTTCCCTCGTTGACCGAGGACATCGCATACATCACGGTGAACAGCGCGAACAACAGCGTCACGAGATCGCCGTAGGGAATCGCCCACGCTTCGTGATTCATGTGCTCTTCGTGCTTTTTCTTGCGGGCCATGATTGGGATTTAGCGGTGGAAATAGCCTTGCAATTTCGATTCGATGTTGCGCGGATTCTCGCCCTGCGCGATGGCGATGAGTCCCTCGATCACCATGGTCCTTACCTGCGATTGGCCGTGAATCACGGCTTTGAGCTTGTTGCCCATGGGCAGGAACAAAAGATTGGCGAATGCGATTCCGTAGATCGTCGCAATGAAAGCCGCCGCGATGCCGTGGCCAAGCTTCGAAGGATCGTTGAGGTTCTGCATGACCGCCATCAATCCCATCACCGCGCCGATGATGCCCAACGTCGGCGAGTACACACCCATGGATTCGAACACCTTGGCGGCCTGCGTGTCGAAGTGCTCCATGGTTTCCAGTTCGATTTCCATGCTGGAGCGGATCGCGTCCGGTTCGCCGCCGTCCACCAGCGACTGCAAGCCCTTTTTTAGAAACTCGTCCTGCTCGCCTTCGACCGCGGATTCCAAGCCGAGCAACCCCTGCTTGCGGGCAACATTGCTCCACTCGACTATTTTTTCGATCATGCCCGCGGGATTGTTGGCCGGCGGCTTGAACACCCAGGAAACGATTTTCCAGGCGCGCAGAAAGGTCGCCATCGGCGTTTGCACCAGGCTGGCGGCAAGCGTACCGACGACAACGATGACGAACGCCGCGCTGCCGACCAGCGCGCCGGCACTGCTCCCCTTTAGAATCGCGCCGCCGATGATCGCTATGAACGCGAGCACGACGCCGATGATGCTCAAGATATCCATGGATCAGTCCGGCGACAGCCACTCCGACAAACGCGCCCGCAGGCGCACCAGCGCCTGGCCGTGGATCTGGCAGACGCGCGATTCCGAGACCTCGAGCACTTCGCCGATTTCCCGCAGATTCATGTCATCGTCGTAGTACAGGGAGAGCACCAGCTTCTCGCGTTCCGGCAGCACATTGATGGCGGTGGAGAGCGCCCCGCGAAATCCGGCATCCTCGATATCCTCCAAGGGTCCGGGGCCATCATCGCGCGCGTGATCGGAGGGGCTCGACTCATCCTCGCTCGATCCCATCTGATCGAAGCTGAACAGCCGGCAACTCGCGGCATCCTGCACCAGCTTGTGATATTCCTCGATGGACACGCCGAGACCTTCGGCAATGTCGGTCGGCGTCGCGTCCTGGCCTTTGGCGTTCTCGATCTTGCGGATCACGTCGGCCATCTCGCGCATGTTTCGGTGCACGGAACGCGGCGTCCAATCGGATTTGCGCACCTCATCGAGCATGGCGCCGCGTATGCGGATGCCTGCGTAGGTTTCGAAATTCGCGCCCTTGGTGGCCGAGTAGTGCTTGGCCGCGTCCAGGAGGCCGATCATCCCCGACTGAATCAAATCATCGACTTCGACATTCGGCGGCATGCGGCTGACCAGGTGGTAGGCAATACGCTTCACCAGATCGGCGTGTCTCAACACCAATTCTTGCTGCGGCACTTGATCCACGGGAGTGTGGTCATCCGCAACCGGTTTCGCGCCGCGTCTTTGAGTGTTCGTGTACTGTGTGCTTGCTCTCATTGCAATACCGTCGAGGGGGCGATCCTGGCCCCCACCATTCGTTCGACAAAGAACTCCAGGTGACCTCGTGCCCCTTGGGGCACAGACCACTTATCGGCTTTAGAGGCCAGATTCTTGAGCGCAATGGAGGAAATAGATGCCGGGTACGCATCCACAACGGCCGTTTGCCGCTGCACCGCCCGGCGCAGATAGTCGTCAAACGGTATGGAGCCGGCAAACTCCAGGGTCACATTGAGAAATCGGTCACAGACCCGCCTGATTTTCTGAAACAGTGCCGGCCCTTCGCCCGATTTGCGGGTCTGATTCGCCAGGACCTGGAAGCGTTGCACCCCATGCTCGCGGCTCAAAACCTTGATCAGCGCATAGGCATCGGTGATCGAGGCCGGTTCGTCGCAAACCACCACCACCACATGGTGCGCCGCCTGGCTGAAGGTCATGACGCTGTCATGCAGCCCCGCCGCCGTGTCCACGACCAGCACCTCCACTTGGTGATACAGATCGCTGAACGCGCGGATGATGCCGGCGTGTTCGGCCGGCGAGAGCGTCGCCATGCGCTTGATGCCGGAGGCGGCAGGCACGACTTGCAGCCCGTGCGGGCCGGTGACGATGGCATCCTCCAGCGCGCACTGGCCCTGGATGACATTGCCCAGGTGAAAGCGGGTGTGCAGTCCCAGCACCACATCCACGTTGGCCAAGCCTAGGTCGGCATCCACCAGCATGACGTCCCGGCCTGCGGCGGCGATGGAGACCGCCAAATTCGCGGACACCGTGGTCTTGCCCACCCCGCCCTTGCCGCCGGTCACCGCAATGACCTTGACCGGGCGCGTGGCATTGAGTTCAGCCAGGGCCTGGGCTCGTTCCGGCGAAAGCCTGCTGTCACGCATGGGCGGCCACCCCGCCGAAATTGCGCGCGAAATAAGCCTCATCGCGCGACGAGAGCGAGCGTTGACCCAGCTCCAGAGCCGCGCGCACCAGCCAGATTCGCTTCACGTGCGATGCGTGCAAGTCCTCCGGTATGCGCTGGCCGTTGCAGATATAGGCAATTTTCAACTTGTGCCGGAGCACCGTGGAAATCACGGGGCCGAGACTTGCCGCCTCATCCACCTTGGTGAGAACGCAGGCCGCCGGCTTCACCCGCACGAAGGCGCAGACGATTTCATCGAGCGCCTGGCCTTCCGCCTGTGCCGGAAGCGCCAGCAAAACCCGCGCGCGCTTGGCGCCGTACTTCAAGGCCGCCAATTGTTCGGTGAGACGCACGTCGCGCGGACCCATGCCGGCGGTGTCGATCAGGATCAGCTTCTTGTCCTTGAGGCGCTCGAGCACGCGGGCCAAGTCTTTGGCGCCGTTCGCGGCATGCATGGGCACGCCCAGAATGCGCGCGTAGGTCATCAGTTGCTCGCGCGCGCCGATTCGATAGCTGTCCATGCTGACGAGCGCCAGGTCCTGGCAGCCATGCTGCATGCACCAGCGCGCGGCGAGCTTGGCAATCGTGGTGGTTTTACCGGCCCCCGTCGGGCCCACCACGGCGGTAATGCCGCCGGCGACGCAGGTCGGGTCGTTCACGATCGGCAGATGCTTGGCGAGCAGTGCCAGCGGGATATGCGATGGATTGTCCAGGGTAGTACGCTGCGGCGTGAGTTCGGCCAGGGTCAGCGCCACGTCCGGCGCGATGTCCATCGCCGTCAGCTCTTCCAGCACCATCGCCCTCAAGGGTTCACGCAATCGCTGGTCGTTCCACGTCATGCCGGCGAGGCCGGTCTCGAGCATCCGGCGCATCACTTGCAGTTCGCGCTGCATGGCGCCGTATTCCGCGGTGTCGGAGCGCGGCGCAGTGCGCGCGGCCGTGACCGTCGCAGGCGCGCTATTGGAGATCGGTCGTGCCGCCGCGGCCGGACGCGTCGTCGCGGCGGCCGGCGCCGGGGCGAGGGCCGGGGCTGGAGCTGGGGCCGATGCGGGCGCCGACACGGCGGGGGCCGCGATGACCGGCGTGGCTGCCTGCCGCTTCGCGTCCGCGAACAAGGCTTCGTCATAGTCCACGGCGGCGATGACTTCGATGCCGTCGTCGCCGCGGCGGCTCGACAGGATGACGGCATCCGGTCCTTGCTCGGCCCTCACCAGGGCAAGCGCCGCGCGCATGCTGGCCGCCGTGTATCGTTTGATCTTCATGTCAACCTCCGTGAATCATCTTTAGCGGCCCACCGCTGCAATCACGCGGATGCGGCGGTTTTCCGGAATCTCGTTGTAGGCAAGCACCGATAGTGAAGGCGTGGAATGGCGCATCAGGCGCGCAATCCAGGGGCGAATCTTCGGCGCGACCAGGAGCACGGCGGGTTCGCCGGCTGCATCCTGGCGGCGCGCACTGTCGCCCAATGCCGTTTGAATTCTGTCGGCCAGTCCCGGCTCGAATCCGGGCGACGCGTCGCCGCCGCCGGCCATCGAGTCTTGCAGCACCTGCTCGAGCGCGGGGTCCAGCGTAATCACCGGCAGTTCCTGGCGCAGCCCGCCGATGTTTTGCACGATGGTGCGGCCGAGGGCCACGCGCACGGCCGCCACCAATGCGACCGGATCCTGGGTCTTCGGCGCGTATTCCGCGAGGGTTTCGCAGATGGTGCGCAGGTTGCGAATCGGCACGCGCTCGAGCAAGAGGTACTGCAGCACCTTCACGACCACGCTCATCGGCAGAAGCTTCGGCACCAAATCCTCGATCAGCTTGGGCGCGGCCTTGCCCAGGCGGTTCAGCAGCTGCTGGACTTCTTCGTGACCCAACAATTCGTGGGCGTGCGATTGCAGCAGATGGCTCAGATGGGTGGCGATGACGCTGCTGGCGTCCACCACCGTAAAGCCCTGCGCCTGCGCCTGATCGCGCCGCACCTTGTCGATCCAGATCGCATCGAGGCCGAAGGCCGGATCTTTCGTGGGCGAGCCCGGGATGGTGCCGGACACCTGTCCCGGATTGATGGCCAGCTCCCGATCGGGAAACACTTCTGATTCACCCACCGGCGCCCCGAGGATGGTGATGCGGTAGGAATTCGGCCCCAGTTCCAGGTTGTCGCGGATGTGCACCGCCTGAACCAGGAAGCCGAGCTCTTCGGACAATTTTTTGCGCACGCCCTTGATCCGCCCCATCAGTTCGCCGCCCTGATTGCGGTCGACCAAGGGGATCAAGCGATAGCCGACCTCCAGACCGATCAGATCGACCGCCTCGACATCGTCCCAGGACAGCTCCTTCTGCTCCGCCGATGCCGCCTGCGACGCGGCCGGCGCGGCGGAGACGACCGCCGTCGGCGGGGGCCGCCTGCTCATGAGATAGGCGCCGGCCGCGCAGACCGCCGCCATCGCCAAAAATACGAGATTCGGCATGCCGGGAATGATGCCGAGCAATCCCAGGATGCCGCTGGTGACGCCCAGCGCGCGCGGCTGCCCCAACACCTGCGTCATGATCTGCTGGCTCATATCGTGCGGACGCGATACGCGCGTCACCAGGATGGCCACGGCCACGGACAACAGCAACGCCGGGATTTGCGCCACCAATCCATCGCCGATCGTGAGCAAGGCATAGGTGTGGGCCGCATCGGCCAGCGACATGCCGTGTTGCGCCGCGCCGATGATGGTGCCGCCGAACATATTGATGAACACGATCAGAATGCCGGCGACGGCATCGCCGCGGACGAACTTGCTGGCGCCGTCCATCGCGCCGTAGAAATCGCCCTCCTCGCGAACCTCCTGCCGGCGCACGATGGCTTCGGCCTGCGTGATGATTCCCGCGTTCAAATCGGCGTCGATCGCCATTTGCCTGCCGGGCATCGCGTCCAGGGTGAAGCGCGCGCTGACTTCCGAGATGCGTCCGGCGCCCTTGGTGATCACGACGAAGTTGATGATCACCAGCACCGTGAACACCACCATGCCCACGGCATAGTTGCCGCCGACGACGAAGTGGCCGAAGGCGGCAATCACATGGCCCGCGGCCTGCGCGCCGGTGTGGCCGTTGATGAGCACGATGCGGGTCGAGGCGACGTTCAACCCCAGGCGCAGCAGCGTGGCTCCCAGCAGCACGGTCGGAAAGGTCGCGAACTCGAGCGCCCGCCGCACGTAGATCACCGCCAGCAAAATCATCAGCGACAGCGAAATGTTGAAGGTGAAGAAGATGTCCAGAAGGAACGCGGGCAGCGGCAGCACCATCATGGCGAGCACGGCCATCACCAGCACCGGCACCCCTAGACCGTTGCGGGCAAATTCGCCGAACGTCGCCACTGCTCCGCGCGCGCTCATGAGTCGAGGTACTCATCGCCGACTTTGGGATTGGGCCGCGCAACGCGGGCTGCGATCGTCGGATTCAGCGTGCGCACGCGGAAGATGTACGAGAGCACCTGCGCCACGGCGACATACAGTCCGTTCGGGATTTCCTTGTTCAGGTCGGTCGAGCGATACAGGGCACGCGCCAGCCGCGGCGCTTCGAATACGGGCACGCGATGCTCTTCGGCGATGCGGCGTATGTTCTGCGCGACCAGATCGACGCCTTTTGCCAGCACCACGGGCGCGCGCATTTTTTTCGGGTCGTATTTCAGCGCCACCGCGAAGTGCGTGGGGTTGACGATCACCACATCGGCCGTGGGCACCTTGTGCATCATGCGGCGGCGGGCCAGGGTCTGCTGCATTTGGCGGATGCGCTGTTTGGTTTCCGGCCGGCCGTCCAATTCCTTGGACTCGTCGCGCAGCTCCTGGCGGGTCATGCGCAGGGCCCGCTTGAACTGAAACAGCTGCAGGGGCACGTCCACCACCGCCACCAGCGCAAGCGAGGCGCACAGCCAGACGAAAGCCCAGCTCAACAGTCCCGCGCCGCGCGAAACGGCCGCGCGCGGCGCCATGCGTCCGAGAGCCAATACGTCGCCGAAAATCCAGCTGACGATCCACGCACACACCGCGCCGACCACCAGACACTTGAGCAGCGCCTTCGCCAACTCGCTGACCCCGTGCAGCCCGAACAGCCGCTTGAGGCCGGAGAGCGGATTCAGCCGGGAGAAATCCGGCGTCAGCGCCTGGGTGGTGAAATTCCAGCCGCCCAGGGCCACGGACGCCAACAACACCATGACGATGAGCGCGCCGAATACCGGCAAGATCGCGGTCACGGCGCTCAGGCAGGCGTCGCCGAGCGAAGCGCTCATCGAGTCGGTGCTGCGCAAGGACTGCGCATCGATCGACAACGACCGGCGCATCATCTGCGCCAGATGCGCGGCAACCGTGCCGCCGACGGCCGCGAGCGCGGCGCTGCCGCCGATCATCGTGGCAAAATTCGTGAGTTCGCGCGACCGGGGTATCTGGCCGCGCTCGCGCGCTTCTTGCAGGCGGCGTAGCGAAGGCTCCTCGGTACGTTCGCCGCCCATTTCGGATTCGGCCATCAGCGCACCCCCGCCGGAGAACCGACCAAAGCCGAGACGGCCGTCAGTGCGCTGTCGATCAGCGCGGAAATGCCCGACATGATGCCGTCGAGCCCCGCGAGCAGCACGAAGAAGCCGCTCATGAGCGTAATGGTGAAGCCGATGCCGAATAGATTCAGCTGCGGCGCGGCGCGGGTGACGACGCCCAGCGCCAGGTTCACGATCACCAGCGCGATGACGGCCGGCAGCGCGATCAAGAGTCCCGTGTCGAACACATGCGCGCCCCACAGCGCCACCGATAGGAATATGCCCGTATCGAAATGCGCGCCGATGGGCAGGGTGTGAAAGCTCTGCGCCAAGGCGCCGAGCAGCATGAGGTGGCCGTTGATCGCCAGGTAGGTCAGCGTGCCGAAAATCATGAACAGCTGGCCGAGCACCGGAACCTGTGCGCCGCGCTGGGGATCGACCAGGGTCGCGAACCCCAAGCCCATGGTCAGCGAGATGCTTTGGCCGGCAAAGACCAGGGCCTCGAAGGCCACCTGCACCACCATGCCGATCGACACGCCGATGAGCAGTTCCAGCACCGCGGCCAGCATTCCGGCGGCCGAAAAAATCGACAGCCCCGCCGGGACCTGAATCAGCGGGCCCAGCAGGAACGCCAGCGCCAGGGTCAGCACGACTTTCACCAGCCCGGGCACGACCCCCTCGCCCGTGATGGGCGCCGCGAGTATGAAGCCTGCGATGCGCAGCACAGGCCACCACATTCGACCGACCCATGTCGACACATCCGCGGCATTCAGGGTCAACGGCTGCATGCGGCTACCCGATCATCGCCGGGATGTTGGCGTAAAGATCGTGCGTAAAATCGATCAGCACGCGCAGGATCCAGGGACCGGCGACGAACAACGTGAGTACGAGCATCAACAGCTTGGGAATGAAGCTCAAGGTGGACTCGTTGATCTGCGTGGCCGCCTGCAGCATGCCGATCACCAGTCCGGTGATCAGCGCGATCAGGAGCAGGGGCGCGGAAATCAACGAGGTGACCATGAGCGTCTTGTGCGCCAGTTCCATGACGGTCTCGGGCGTCATTGATGAAAACTCGACGCCAGCGTGCCGATCAGCAGGGTCCATCCGTCGACGACGACGAACAGCATGATTTTGAACGGCAAGGACACCAGCACCGGCGAGAGCATCATCATGCCCATCGACATCAGCACGCTCGCGACCACCAGATCGATCACCAAAAACGGGATGAAAATCATGAAGCCGATCTGGAAGGCGGTCTTCAGCTCGCTGGTGAGAAACGTCGGCACCAGCACCGACAACGGCACGTCCTCGGCGCCCGCGAACGGCGGCTTGCCGGAGAGCTTCGAGAACAGCTGCAAATCATTTTCGCGGGTTTGCGCCAGCATGAATTTCTTCAAGGGCGCCACGGTGCGGTCGATCGCCACTTCCCCGGCCAGCTGACCGTCCAGGTAGGGCTTGATGCCGGACGCGTACGATTGCTCGAGGGTCGTGCCCATCACGAAGAAAGTCAGAAACAGCGCCAGCCCCGTGAGCACTTGATTGGAGGGCGTGGTCGCCATGCCGAGCGCCTGGCGCAGAATCGACAGCACGATGATGATCCGCGTGAACGCCGTCATCGCCAGCAGGATTGCCGGCAGCAGCGTCAACAAGGTCATCAATATCAGAATCTGAAACGTGAGCGAGTAGGTCTGCACGCCATCGGCGGCCGACTTCAAGGCGATGGCGGGCAGCGCGGCCTGCGCGCCTGCGCCGAGCGGCAGCAAAACGGCCGCCACCGCGGCAATCAGGCCATACCGATGCCGATGCAGCGCCTTGATCACGGCGCCCCGCCCCGCTTCATGATATCCCGCAAGCGCTCGGCGAATGCCGGCGTGCGGGTTGCGGCCTTCAGCGAGATGGGCGTGGCCAGGGGCGTCAAGGCGACGATTCCGCTCGCGCCGACCCCGACCAGCACCTGCGCCTCGCCGATGCGAATCAGCACCACGCGCTCGCGCGGCCCGAGGCTCAGCTGATCGAGAACCTCGCTGTCGACGGAGCCGCGCGGCGCGGTCAGCTTGAAGCGCTTCAAGACCCAGCCGATCGCCAGAATCAGCGCGACAATCGCAATCAGGCTCAAGCTGAGCTGCGTCAGGCTGCCGATCGACAACGGCGAGGCGGGTTGCGCCATCGCCGTCATTTCGCGTGCTCCATCCTTTCGGTTTCGCTCACCACGTCGGTGAGGCGAATGCCGAACTTTTCATTGACCACCACCACCTCGCCGCGGGCGATGCGTACGCCGTTCACCAGGACATCCAGCGGTTCGCCGGCCAGGCGATCGAGTTCGACCACCGCGCCGGGCGCCAATTGCAGCAGCTCGCGCACCGACATCTTGACGCGGCCCACCTCGAGCGCCAGCGTGACGGCAACATCGAGAATCAACTGCAGATTCATTTCCTGTCCGCCGGCGCCGGCAGCATTTGGACCTAGGTCGCTGAATTGCGCGCGCGCCACCGCGGCGGCTTTCGGATCGGGCGGGCTCATACGGGGGCTCCTGGAAGAATTTTGAGGGCGTTGCGCCCCTGCGAAATGCCGAAGCGGCCGCGATACAGCGGCACGTCGCCGGCCAGCAAGGTGACCTGCTGCGGCGCTTCAATGGGAATGATGTCGCCGGGCGAGAGGCTCACCAGCTCGCGCAAGCTGATTTTCGCTTGCGCGAGAACCGCGCGCGTATCGAGCTGCGCGTCCTTGATCGCGTTCGCGAGCACCGGCGCCCAGGCTTCCTGTTTGCGCGCGGCGGGCTTGGGCGAGCCATCGCCGGCCAGCGCTTCGCGGATGGGATTCAGCAGGGCGTCAGGCAACAGCCAATCGATGTGGCCGCTGCGGGCGGCGAACTCCACGGTAAATCTGGCGACCACGACCGACTCGAGCGCGCCGCCCAATTGCACCAAGCGCGGATTGGTTTCCTGTTTCACCAATTCCAATTCCACCGGCGACACGGCAGCCCAGGCGGCGGTCAAATCCGCCGCGAAACTTCGCAGCATCAGGCTCAAGAATCGTTGCGCCGCGGGCGCGGTTGCCGCCTGCGGATCGGCATTGGCACGGCCCGAGCCGCCGAAGAAACCGTCCAGCAGGGTCAGCAGCAGCGCCGGTTCGACGCTGACATAGGCAAATCCCGGCAGCGGCTTGAGGCGCACCACCGCGATCGTGGCCGGCACCGGTAGCGAGGCTTGCAGATCCGCGCTCTTCAGCGATTCCAACGCATCGAAATGCAGGCTGACGTCGCGCCCGAGCAATCCGGCCAGGGAGGCGCCGGCGCGATCGCCAAAATTCTTGTTGATTTCTTCCAGCAAGGGCAGCTGCGTGCGATTGATGCGCTGCGCGGAGAAATCGTACGGGCGCACGGCCGCCGCTTCCTTGCCGTTCTTTTCGAGCAAGGCCTCGACCTCTTCGTTGGAGATCCGCGCCGGATTGTCCTCCATCACTGCACCACGAAGCTGGTGAACAGCACGTCATCGATGTCGGGGCCGCCTTCCTTCTTCTGCACCAAACGAACTTCGGCAAGCGCTTCCTGACGCAGTTTTTCCTTGCCTTCGCGCGACATCATCGATTGGTAGTTGCGGTTGCTCATCAGCAGCAGCAAATTGTTGCGAATCAGCGGGATGTTCCTTTGCACGCTGTCGATGGCCTTCTCGTCGTGCGCCATGATCTCCATGGTGATTTGCAGAAACCGCACCGCCGAGCCATCCTCGAAATTCACGACCAGCGGCGGGTCGATGGCGTAATAGACCGATGGTTTGCCGCTTCCGCCGCCTTCCCCGCCCTTGGCGGCAACCGGCACCGGCACGATCGCCGTGATCTTGCCGTCCTTGTCCATTTTCAGGTCCGGCAGCGGATGCAGCTTGGCGTTGATGAAGCCGCCGAGCACCACGGCAACCAAGGTGAGCGCGAAAATGCCCAACCCGTTCACCAGGGTGCCCATGAAACCGCCGGATTGTTTCGGCGGCGGAGGGGGAGGAGCGTCGTCAGCTTCGTCGGCCATAGTTCGATTCCAAGGCGCGGGCACATGCCGCACCCCGAATCGAGCAAGTTCTATGCCAGACTATTCCTAAGCCAGTTTATTGATGGTAATCAGCCAGTTACGCCTCGCCGCGGCGGTAACGGCGCAGCCGTTGACCGCCGATAAATTGACGCTTACCAGATACTCACGCGCTGATCCGGCGGCAAATACATTTTGTCGCTTGGGGTCAAGCCGAACGCGGAATAAAAGCCCGGCTGGTTTCGCAGCGGCGCCGTGCCGCGCACCGCCGGCGGGGAATGGGGATCGGTTTTGATGCGCTGGATCGCCTCCGCCTCGCGCACCTTGCCGCGCCAGACCTGCACCCATCCCAGATACAGGCGCTGATCGCCGCTGAGCCCGTCGATCACGGGGGCTTCATTGCCGGCGAGGGAAATCCGGTAAGCCTTGTAGGCAATCGCCAGACCGGAATTGTCGCCGATGTTTTCGCCCAGCGTGAGGGCGCCGTTGACATGGTAGCCCGGCACCGGTTCATAGGCGTTGTATTGCGCCACCAGCGCCTTGGCCTTTTCCGCGAATTTGTCGTGGTCGGCCTTGGTGAACCAGTCATGCAAATTGCCGTCGGCATCGAATTGGCTGCCCCGGTCATCGAACCCATGGCTCATCTCATGGCCGATGGCGCCGCCGATGCCGCCGTAATTCACCGCATCGTCCGCGGCCGCGTCGAAAAACGGCGGCTGCAGGATGGCCGCCGGGAAGGTGATTTCATTGCGCGTGGCATTGTAGGACGCGTTGACGGTTTGCGGATGCATGCCCCATTCGCCGTGATCGACCGGCTTGCCCAGCTTGGCGAGGTTGCGCCGGTATTCGAATGCGTTGGCGCGAACCACGTTGCCGAGCAGATCGTCGCGCGAAATCTTGAGCGCGCCGTAGTCGCGCCAGCGATCGGGGTAGCCGATCTTCGGCAGCATCTTCGCCAGCTTCGCTTGAGCGCCCGCCTTCGTCTCGGCGCTCATCCAGTCGAGCGTGTCGATATCGCG
>Ga0210389_10001649_pt1 | contig 18027 bp, 24 predicted proteins | sample IncBWH28OmetaG_FD_160127 | JGI IMG/M metagenome (GOLD analysis project Ga0210389, IMG submission 160127) | Forest soil microbial communities from Barre Woods Harvard Forest LTER site, Petersham, Massachusetts, United States - Inc-BW-H-28-O ...
GTTGGGGCCGCCTGTCGCGGTAGCGTGGGACGTCACGGTGCTCGCGATGCTGGACACGAGCTTCTTGACCATGTCCTTGGGCAGCTGGGAGATCTCGCTCTTGCCTGAGGGGATCTTGTTCACCAGCGGGTTGACGATGGTGTTCAGGACGGCCGAGGCGCCCTTGGAGGCGATGAGCTTGATCAGGTTGGAGGCGCCCCCGGCGATGGCCTTGCCGACGTTCTCCGCCCCGTGCAGTACCGCGCTCCCGGCGTGCTGGACGGCAGTGATCGGGTTGGGGATGCCGCCGCCTGCGAAGCCCTCGACGACTCCGCCGCGAGCATAGCCAGGACCGATGGGAACGCCGTCAGCCTTGGCCGCCGCCGCGTACTTGGGCGCGTGCTGCGCGGGGATCACCAGCTCACCGGGAGCGAGGACGGCGCTGACCGAGTCCATTCCGTGGATGCCGCCAGCAACCATACCGCCGCCGGCCATCTGCAGGGGAACGTCGCCGGGAACTATGCCGCCGCGCTCGAACGACAGCGGCTTCAGCTTGGGCAGGCCGACCGCCCCGGCGACGTCATTCCAGAACCTGACGATGCCCTTGTCGTACACCGTGTCGACGATGAACTTGACCGGGGCGTCCACCGCGTTCTTGATGCCGTCCCACGCCGAGGCGACACCGTGAACCGTGGCCGCGAAGCCGCTCTCCAGGCCGTGGAACAGGCTAGACGCGGCGCTCTCCACCGCGTGAATGCCATTGGAGAACGTGCTCTCCACGTCGTGCCACAGGCCGCTGACCGTAGATGCCACGTCGTGCCGGGTAGCGTCCCAGGTGGAGGCTATGTCGTGGCGCATGCTGCCCGCGGCCGACTCCACCGCGTGAATCCCGCTGGAGAAGAAGCCGGTCACGTCATGCCAGGAGCCGCTGACTATTGACGCCGTGTCGTGGCGCAGGCCATCCCAGTCCGACGCTACGGAATGGCGGAAGTTGGCGACGGCGCCCTCAAGGTTGTGCATGCCGCCCGAGAAGAAGCTCTCCACGTCATGCCAGGAGCCGCTGACGGTAGAGGCCACATCATGGCGCAGCCCGTCCCAGCTAGACGCGATGTTGTGGCGCATGTTGTCGGTGAACGACTCGACGTCGTGGATGCCCGTAGCGAAGGCGCCGGTGACGTCGTGCCATATCCCGGTGGCCGCGCCCGCTACCTGGCTCTTCATGTCGCTGAACGAGCCGACAACGAAGTGAACCATGGACGCCACGGAGCCGCTTACCTGGCTGCCCATCTTCTGGAAGGAGTTGCTGACGAAATCCGCCCAGCCAGCAACGGTCTTCAGCAGGTTGAACTTGACCAGCCATGCCATCGCCTTGGCCACCGCGACGGATACCGCGCCCAGCGCCACGATGATGTCCGAGAACACCACCAGCAGGTGACCGAACACGATCATGGAAGGGCCGACCGCAGGCGCCAGCTCCTTGAAGAACTTGCCCAGGTTGGACGCGACTACCTTGAATGCGCCCTTGGAGAACTCGTTGATCGGGCCTACGGCAGCCTTGAGCAGAACGGTGATGCCCGGCAGCAGGGAGCCTACCAGCTCGGTGAGCATGCGGGTGAAGGGCACGATGTCAGGTGCGACGGCCTTGAACACGTCGCCGAATTCCTTGCCCAGGTTCGGGCTAGAGTGCTTGATGATCGTGCCGACCTGGGCGAACGGGCCAGCGAATGCCTTGGCTGCCTCCGTGCCCGCGGTGTGCATCGCGCCCTTGACGTCTTCCTTCAGGCCCGCGAATTCCTTCTGGAACGACTTGCTGGTCTTGTCGGCCAGTGCGGTGCCCAGGGCTATGCCGCCTGCCGCGCCGACGAGGGCCAGGGACGCGGGAAGGACGGCCAGGGCCAGCACGACGGCCGCTACAATGCCCGCCACCAGGAAGATGGTCGATGAGCTGAGGGCGGACGCCATTGCCTGGCCGCCGGACTTGCCCGCGTCAGTGGCGGCGCTGTCCACGGCATCGGTCATGTCGGACAGGCCGTGCCGGAGGAAGCCGTTGTTGATCCGGGGGACGATGTGCGCCTTGATGCGCCCGAACAGCCGGTTGATTCCCTCAGCGAAGTCCTTGGCCTTGCTCTCGCCCTCCTCGCCCTTGAACAGGGGCTTGATGGTGGGGGCCGTGGCCTTGAACAGCTTCTTCATGTGGTCGCTGATGTTGGCCGCTTCACGCTCAACGATGATGTTGTTTACGTGGACGTCCATCTTGATGTGCGACCCCAGGGCCTTGGCCTTCAGGTCGATGATCAGCTTGTCCATGTCGGCCTTGGCCGCGCTGGTGTCCAGGCGGATCTTAGCCGTGATGGTTGCCGACTCGCGGGAGAACTTGGCGAGCTCCGCCTTGGCCTGCCGGTCGTCCAGCTTCAGGGCCGCGGTGAGGCTGAGGTTGTCACGGGAGATCGCGGCGAGGTCGGCCTTCAGCGTAGCGCTGTTCAGCTTCATCGTCGCGGTGATGCTGACGCCCTGCCGGTTGATCTTGGCCAGGTCGGCCTTCAGCTGGGCATCGTCCAGCTTCATGGCCGCCGTGATGTCGACCTTCTGCCGGCTGGCCTCGTCTAGCTGGCGACGCAGCCCGTCCTGGTCAACCTCGAATGCGACCTGTACCGAGGTACTCGCAATGTAGCCTTCAGCCATGTCAGAAAAGCCTCCCGGCCTTCAGCAGCGCGTCTACCAGGAAGTGGTTGTCAGCCTTCTCCAGGAGCGTGTAGTCCAGCCGGTGGCCCCATCCCTCGACTAGGCGCCGCACGCCGCTCTTGGTGTTGATGTAGCCACCGGGAGGGTTGGGCACGCGGACGGTTCCGTGGATTCCGTCAGCCCGGTCGAACGTGTACGCCCTGATCCCGGCCGCCATCTTGCCTGTGCGCTTGGGAGCTTCCGCGCGGGCTATCTCAGCGACGGCGTTCGTGAAGCGCTCCATCCACGCCCGAGCGCCATCCGAGCGGAGGATCTGGGTGATCTCGTCCTCGTGGATTACGTACTTGCCCACCAGACCCTCCTCTCAGGTCACTATCCAGCCTACGGTTTCACTGCCTAACGCGCTACGTACTGCGACCACGGGTCGTCCGGGTCGAACGGCTCAGGCTCCTTTGCCTTCTTGACGGATTCCCGCCGGGCCTGCTCTTCCCGCTGCATTGCCCATGGGTCGGCGCCCTTTACTCCTTCCGTGCCGCCGACGTACGTGCCGGGGATTTCCTCGTCCCTGAGGCGCCAGTCCTGCTCGACGGGGGAGTCGTCCCAGTCTAGGCCGCGGAGTGGCAGCATGATCTTCTTGTGCATGAACAGGGCGAACGCGTACGGGTCGAACCGGATGCCGAGTTCCTCTTCCATGCGCTTGATGCGCTCGTCCAGCGGGTTCTCGTAACTGCCGCCGGCCGCACGCACCCGTGAGTCCTCGTCTATGTGCTGCTGCAATAGCAATGCGTAGACGATGTCGCATACCTCACGGGCGCTCAGCGTTTCGAGCGGAGGACCTCCGGCCCGGAGCTGCTGCCCGTTGAGGTAGGCGTAATGAGCTAGGCAGTAGCGGAGGAGGTTCCATCCGCCTTTGTAGGGCGCGCTGTCAGCGCCTCGATTGCGCCGTTCACGAACAGCACCAGCTCCGTCGGCTCCAGGTCCCTGGCCTTGCGCAGGACGCTGGTGAACGCGGACCACGCCGACGGGTGGACGATGTCTTCCAGGAGGTGGTACGTGGCCGCCAGCTGGAGCTCGTCGTCGCCGTCCTCGCTGAACGCGGCGGAGTACTCCATGGAGACGAAGAAGTTGCGGTTGTTGTTCAGCCGGTAGTAACTGCCGCGGAACGGGACCTCGGCGAAGACCTCAGCAGGGTCCTCGGCCTTCTTGTCCGTCACGAAACGAGGACGGGCCTCTTCGGGGACGCGGGCCTGCTGGTCGGCGGAGTCCAGCTGGATCTCTTCCACGGGGCGCTTGCGTGCTGCAGGCATTGACTGCTCACTTTCACGGGGTAGGCTGTTGCTGCGTTCAGCAGCCATCCGTGAGGTGGTGCGGGCCCGGATCTCGTCAAAGGTCCGGGCCCGACTTGCGCTTACGATCCGGCGATGCCCGTCGCCGGGTACCTGGCGACCGTAGACGCGGCATTCCACGTCGACTTCATGGTGACCGCGGAGCTCACGCCACCGGCAATGCTGAAGTCGGGAAGGATTGTCCCGAAGATGTACTGGCCAGGGTTAGCGCCCTGGGTGCCCAGCAGTGACGGGTACAGGTAGAACGCACGGGGCTGGCCATCGACCGCGGCCGAGTAGGTCTGCGCCGTGGCGGTGTCGTAGAAGCCGGTGAAGTCACCAGATGCGTCGGGCAGGCCAGCCACCCAGACGAGGTTGGTGTCTCCGAGCGCGGTAACGTCGACCTTTGCGACGGTGAAGTTAACCGTCCAGTCAGCGACGAAGGCTAGGGGCTGAGCGGTGCCTCCGTTAGCGCCCCCGGCCAGCGAAAGATAAACCATGCCGTTGCGGCCGTGGATACGAGACAACGTAGTCATCCTCTCAGAATTACTACCTTGTCCGGCTCCGTGCGGTTACACGGCCTCGGGTGCTGCTAACTCAAGGGTAGGCGCACGAACCCTTATGCTCAAGCGGTAATCGGAACTCCGATGGCTCCCCAGCCGCCATCCCAGACTGACGCGCTCCAGTCGGTGATGGCCTCGGGGTTGGACGTGTCCGGACTGACCTGCGTTTCTAGGGCTACGGCTACGAAAGCGCCGCCGGACGTGTACCCCTGCTCAAAGGCCAGCTGCGTCCAGGCGGGACTCTCGCCGGGGCTAGCGCTGAAGTTCCCCGAGGAAGAGGCGGCCGACCCGAACAGGTAGAACGCCGGGCCGCTGAACTCCACGCTCGCGTTACCGGTGCCGTTCGAGAAGTTCGTGACGAAACTGCCACTAGCGCCGAATGAGGGTGTCTCTCCGTCATCGCCGGACACGCAGTCCAGGTCATAGGCGACTGCGCACTGTGCGCCCGTGTACGACACGGCGATAGTCCCGGTAGCACTTGAGGACCCGACTTCAGCCGTCATCAGCACGAGATGCCCGGCTGTGTAGCTGACTTCAGCCGACTTCGTCCACGTGAGGCTGAGGCCAGAGACTGAAGGCTCTAGGCCGTCGTTGTCCGTCAGCCACAAGGCTAGAAGGGAGTGGGCCGGAGCGGTCACGGACGCGGTGTCAAAGCTCTGAGACGTGCCGAAGCCTGCCTCCACGCTGCCGCTGCCTAGGGAAGAAGCACTTACAGTCATGGGAGACTCCCTCTGCGTAGGCTACTTCCTAGTGTAGAGATTCCTCGTCAGGTAGGCTAGCAGCCTGGACGTAGGTGATCTCCCAGTGCCCTGGGCCTACCGTTCCGATTAGTTCCCAGTCCCCGTCGCCATTGCGCCCATACAGGTTGCCCGGCCCCGCCTTGACGATGCTCACGGGACGTCAGGGTTACGCTGCTGGGGATGCACCTTCAGGGAAGACAGGGTCCCGCCGGGCAGGATGACCCCCCAGAAGTGATGGTCCTCAGGCAGGACGCCCTTCAGGACGCTAATGCTGGGGTACAGGCGGAAGTTCAGGCCCTCGCGGGGGATCGGGTAACCGCGAAGCTCTTTGCTCTCCAGCCGGGAAGTCTCGGTCAGGGAAGTACTGAACTCAATAGCCCAGTCCTTGAGCTTTAGGGGCTTCCGCCCGTCCAGGAACAGGATTCCCATCCGCTGGCTGAGTCGTCCCATCAGAGTTTCTCCACTATCTTCATGACCTTGTCGGCGTGGTTGCGGAACGTGCGCCCGGCGATGGCTACCTGCGCCCTGAAAGCCTGCGTCTCCCTCAGGGTGTCCCGCGCCACCCAGAACCGCAGGTGGTCGGCTGCTTCCTCGGGACTTCTGAACACCGGCAGGATGCGATTGAAGATCTCGTCGGACTCCGGCCGCGGGTCCCTGAGGAAGAACAGGCCGCAGGCAGCCATCTCGACTTCCCTCGGCCCCATGGCGTAGCCCACATGGTCATTACGGTCGGTGCCCTCCTTGCGGTAGAGGTTGATGCCGACCTTGGACCCCCGGTAGATGCTCGCCGTCACGTCGTTGTCCACGCAGGTGCCCAGGTCATTGCCCAGCAGGCGCACGAGGCCGGAGTTCTTGACCTCCAGGGTCTCCCAGCCACTGCCTCCGAGCATAGCGTCGACCTCGCTGAACACGCCGGTAGCGTCCATGGCCGCGAAGAAGTCCTGCCGTGACCTGAATGCCGTGCCGATGAACGAGAAGTCGCACTCGTAAGGCTCGTGCCCGTCGGTGAAGGGAGGGCGGCTGCCGGGGTAGTGAATCTCCGGGTCGTAGGCGTGCGGGATGTACTGCACGGGGATGCCCAGGCCCCGCCAGTCCTCAATGCGGAGCGGGTCGTTGATGATGTTCAGGCTCGCGAACTGCCCGCGCTGCATCTGCACGTCGTCCTCGTAAGGTGATTCGGTGTGCAGGAACACGACCTTGATGCCGGCCGCCCGTATGGACTTAAGCAGCGGCGCCGTCGTGTAGAACCCGGAGACGAAGAACACCACGTCAGGCTTGAAGATGAACAGGTCCTCATACAGGCCGGTCATGGTGAGCTGCAGGATGCCCTGATCGTCGAGGGCGTTCTTGAACGGTAGCTGCCCGCACTGCCCGCACTTCTCTGATCCCGGAACCGGCAGTGCTATATTGCCGTGGAAACAGAGCCTGTCGTTGGTGTTGAAGTCCTTGACGACGTGACCCTGCCGCTTCAGGGCCTTCTCCCAGCCGCGGTAGACGTCAGCGACGCTGAAAGTCTGGTCCCGGATGCACCATGAGGATTCGCACCTAGGACTCACCCCCCTCGGCCGACGAACTTCCGGCCATCCTAGATTTACGGTTCTGGTACATCTTCCGGTAGTGTGCCTGGCGCGTTCCGCTGCGCTTGTTGTCTTGCTTACGCATGCAGATCCTACACTGACGCTTGCCGTTCGGCTTGGTGTAGGTGTTCTCCTCCGTGAACTCGTGCCCCTGAAGGCAACGATTCATGAACACGGAAATAGCCGTGGTGTGCGCTCCGCGCAGGAAATTCCACTGCCGGGGGACGGCCTCGAAGTGCTCCGGATTCACGCACCCGTGGTTGCGGCAGGTGTGGTCTACGTCTAGCGCGTCGTCGAGAGGGCCTATGAGTAGCTTGTAGGCCACGCGGTGCGCTACCGTCGGGCGCCACTTGCCGTCTTCACACTTTACGTTGAAGCAGGCATACCCGTTCTGCTTGAAGTGAGCGCCGTCCCACTCGTGGCAGCCGTTATAGCCGGGCAGCACCTTCCCGAGGAACCGAGCGCGGTCGCGGTCAGTCAGAACGTAGCGAGTCAACGAGGGAGTGCGCACGCCGCTATCCTACCTCGCGCTGACCCACGTGTGGCACCGGGAGCCGAAGTACTCGACGCCGTTCCACTGGATAGGGCCGGGCGGGTCGATGGTCAGCGGCTCCCACCACTCCAGGGTCCCTCCCACCGTCGGGTCCATGTCGATGGCCATGGGAATGGGAACGATGCCCGCGGCGACCTGGTACCCGAGCCACTGATCCATGGTCTGCTGCCACTGCTGGTCAATGGACGTCTTGGCGCACAGCACGATCAGGTCTATCCGGAATTCCGTGGGCGACATGGGCAGCCCGTCAGCCGCCAGCGTCCCTCCGCCCAGGGTGATCCCCGTCTTGGTCTGCGGCCGGGCCGGCGCGACGATGATGCACGGCACGTTGATGGCGTCGGGGATCTCGGAGTAAGCCTGGATCTCCGGTTGCACGTTGGCGCTGAGCTGCGCGGCGAGGTTATTTCGGATGGTGGTCAGGTCGGCCATTGAACCTCTCCTTGATGTGCTGCTTGACGTGGTGTGACGTGAGCCCGGTGGTCAGCAGGGAGAAGAACGCGGAGAACGTCGGTATGACCATCAGCATGATTCCCACCGCGATCATGTGAGGCAGCCACCCGTGCGGCGTTATGTCCCCGTAGCCCACGGTAGTAGCGGTGGTCGTCGCGAAGTACAGGCCGTCCCATATCCCGACGTGGTTGCTGACGCCGAACGTGATCCCGAACAGGGTGTCCAGGGCTACGCTAGCGCCCAGGATTCGCAAGGCCGTCCGGAGGTGAGGGGGGAAGGAGAGGGTTAGCATCGGGCACCTCCCGGCTGGCTAGGTGCGCCCGGTGGAGGCTGTGCAGGTACTCGGCCGTGACCTTCTTGCCCTTCACGTTCTCGTCATGGTGGTGCACATGGCATACCTTGTAATGGCCATCGGCAAGGGGGAACCTTCCCATGCGCCAGCAACGCGTGACGTGGCAGTTCTTGTGCCGCAGCGCCCCTATCAGCCCGGTGAACACCGACCCGATGGCCATGGCCGGGACGAAGCCGCTCCACAGCTGGTAGGTGTACGGGGTGCCCGCCGGCGCGGGCCGGATTCCTATGGCGAACGCCAGCTGCTCGGGGTGCAGGGCGCAGTAAATCACGACGGCCAGCATCAGCCACAAGACGAGTACGCGAAGAGCAGCTTTCGGGTAGTAGCTCATTCGCTCTTCAGCTCCCAGTCCAGCATCCACGCCTCTTCGATGGCTTCCCGGCAGTGCATTACCTCACCCCAGCTTACTACCCGGCGCCGCGTCAGGGTCAGGGCAGCGTGGGGTCCCGTCGGTACTTCATAACCGACGAGCATTCCCGGCAGCCAGTGCCACTTGTCCAGGTAGGGCGAGTAGTCGTGCAGTATCCAGCCGTCCCACTTGTGGTACTTAACCTGATCCAGGGCCAGCGGCATGCTCGGGAAGCGCCCGAGCAATTCAGTGACCAGGTCCAGCTCTTCTTGCAGCATCCGGTGGCCGGTGGCGAAGAGGAGGCTGTTGGCGATGGCCACCGCGACGCACTCCCCGTCGGCCTGCTGGAACCACCCGGCGTCCTCGCTGTCTATGCGGGCGTGCGTCCACATGTACCCCCGGTGGGCCGAGGAGACCGGTGCAGGCGTCCAGGTGGTTCCCTGCGGCCTCGGGGGCATGGACCCCGGCGACGGGGCAGCCCGGCCTTTAGCGGCCTTCACAGGGGCCTTCACGCTCTGCGCAGCCGCTAGTCCTGCCGCCGTGGCCCTGGCGTTCACCGATGCCTGCCGTGCGGCCGACGCTCTCTGGGCCGGGGTTCGCTTGGCGGCCTTGGCCGTTGCTGCCTTTGCCTTGGCCGCCTTAGCCTTGGAGGACAGCTTGGCGCGGGCCGGGGCGGCGGTCTTCTTTGGCTTCCCCTTGGCTTTCGCCGCCTTGGCTCGCTTGGCCGCGGCGGACCTCCGGGCACTGGCAGCGGCGAGGGTCTTCTCGTGGGCCATGGCCTGGCTGAAGGTGACCGTCTGGACAGCTGCCCTGTTGACGTTCTTCAGGCTGGACTTCTGAATGGACGTCGCCTTGCCGAGAGCCTTCTTGTGCAGGCCGGAGTCTGCCCTGATCCTCGCGACGAGAGAGGCGTTCTGGTGGGAGTAGACGGCCTGCCGCATGGACTGGTTAGCCGCGTTGGCCGCGATCGACGCCGTTGCCCTGCCCCGGTTGGCCGCCCGGTACTTCGCGGCAGCGGCACTGAAGGCTCCCAGCCGGGCGCCACGATAGGCCCTCGCCGCGTTCTGCATGTTCAGCTTGGCGGCCACGGCAGACTTCGTCGCGCTGAACACCTTCCGCTGGGCGGCGGACAGGGCGTTCGGCTTGGCCTTTGCCTTGGTCTTGACCTTGGACTTCCTGGAGTGCTTGGCCTTGGTCTTGGCCTTAGGCTTGCGGGCCATGGCCGAACCCGAACTTCTTCCGCCCAGCGCTGACGTCGGTCTGGTACGAGTCAGCGCCCGCGCCGTGGCCTACCTGGGCCGAGAGGGTGCCGTGGGGGTCGATGGGCGGCGCTGCCTCGAAAGCCACACTGCCCTCATCATCGTCCTCCGTCGCTAGCCTCTGAAGGGACAGGTCCAGTTGCCACGCCTTGCTGCCTACCAGGAGGATCAGCTTCATTCCCGACCTGCCTCTGTGTCAGAGCCGCAAGCAGCTCGTTTTGCCGTTCTACCAGGGACGTTATCACCTGAAGGCCACCCGGTGTCGTGGTGTCCAGGGAATCCTCGACCTTCATCTGGCTTAGCCTGTGCCGCTTCCACGGTACACGCCCGACGACGTACCCCAGGATCAGCGCTACGGTCCAGCCCACGACAGCCTGCCAGAGCTTGTTGTCGACGAGCCAGCCGTAGGCTACTGCGAAGGCGTGCACGGTACTAGCTAGTCGCCCATGATGACGGTTACGGAGAGCGCTAGAGTACCGTCGTCGACCGGATAGGGGGTGCCCGCGGCGTGAGACGTTAGGTAGATATGCCACGGCGATGTGCCGTCAGGACTCGGCGGGTAGATAGTAGGACCGAAAGTTAGGTTCCCTATATCAGTCTGAATCAGTGCAAGATTCAGGATAGTGAAACCGAATGGCGGTACTAGGTTAACCTCAAACGTTACGTCAGTCCCCCCTGACCCGTCGTTGCTTTGCGTGACGCCCGAATCGCCTATGTTGAATTGAAGCGTGTGTACCCTGTAGCCCATTTACTTCTCCTTTTTACTGGAAGTAAGCGATGACCAGGACGAACCCGGAACCGCCCTTGCCGCCAGCGCCGGACGCCGTACCCGTTGAGCAGGCACCTCCGCCCCCGCCGCCGCCGCCTGTGTTAGCCAAGGCATCGGCACCGTTCTGGGCAGTACCGCTCGTAGCCGCCGCTCCGCCCCCGCCGCCGGCCGTGGTGCAACCCTGGACCGGAGCGCCGCCTACGGTAGGTGTAGCGCCTCCCACGACACCTCCCAGGCTGCCCGTGGAGCTACCTACCGTGGATGCACCGCCCGGACCCCCGTTAGCTGCGGTAGTGCCGTTTACGCCTCCGCCTGCGCCGCCTCCCGAAGTAGCCGCCTGAGGAGAACCGCCGCCCGCTACACCACTACCCGTGGTAGTAGCTCCGCCCGCGCCAGCGGTCCCGTTACCTGAACCGGCTAGGCCGCCAGCTGAGACAGCCGAGTTAGTCAGACTGGCCGCTCCCGCGTTGGTGCCTTTGCTCGCCCAAAGGTAGCCGCCGAACTGACTAGCTACGCCCGCTGAACCAGCTGAGCCGGGGGTTCCTGCTACTGCGATAGCCGAGGCGCCGTTACCGCCGCCGCCGACAGTAACGCTGACAGGGCTGGTTAGCTGCGAAGCCTGGAACATGGCCGACGAATAGCCGCCTCCGCCGCCGCCAGCCCCTCCCCCCGAACTGCCGCTAGCCGTAAGGGACCCGCTTGAACCGCCGGCGCCGCCACCTACCACTACGGCGTAGATAGTTTGAGCGCCGACGGGGATCGTGTACGAGCCGTTCGAGGTGAAGAAGTTGACTTGGGGTGGGGTTATGCCGCCTGCGTTAACCCAGATGCCGCCCTGGTTGAACGAGGAGACGTCGCCCGTCGCGTAGGTGTAGTTGCCGGTCTGCGGGTTGTAGTTCGAGTAACCCTGCACCGTGACGATTGCGTGCGACAGGGTGAACGCGTCGACCCGGTCATTGAACAGCGACAGGTTGTTGAAGTTCACCACGCAGGGCCGCGACGCCGAGGAGCCGGTGACCCCGATCGTGCCATTCTGGTAAACCGCGCTGGTGATCAGGTTGGTGCCGTTGAAGTTGTTGAAGTTCCAGGTGCCGCCGGCGAGCGTGATCACCTGGTTGCTGGTGCCCTGGAAGAAGCTCGTCTTCACCGTCACGTCGGAAACCGTGCAGGGAATTGCCGCGAAGTTCGACGGGCACACCAGGAACGAGCCACTGTTCTGCGACTGAATGTTCGAGATCGTCACCTGGGCGCTGGGCGTGACGTAGAAGTCGGTGAAGTTGTTGGCTGGCTGCGCACCGTAAAGCCCGAAGCTGGACACGTTGCAGTAGTAGCCGTAGTAGTGGTTGGCCGCGTCGCAGCGCTTCATCACCTGGTCGTAGATGTTGCCGAACGTGCCGTTGCCGAACACGAACCCGGCCTGCCAGTTGCCGCTGTTAGACCAGGAGCCGGTGGTCTGCCGCCCCGCCACCACGATGTTCTCAAGGTCGGTGCCGTCCACCTGCCGGGCGCCGATGCCCATCAGGCTGATGCCGTTGACGTAGTTCAGGTTCCGGACACGGATGTCCCTGATCAGGTTCCCGGTCGACGAGCGGGCCGCGTTGGTGGTCCAGGTCAGGTTGAAGGCGTTGGTGACCTGCTCGGTCGTGTCGCCCTTGATCGTGAAGCCCTTGTACGTTCCGGCGTAGGAGCCGTCCACGTTGATGACCGCCGTGGTGAAGCCGGTGCCCGAGGCTTGGATGATCGTCAGCTCCGGCCCGGCGCCCTCGAACACGAAGCCCTGCACGGACTGGATAAGGATGTCGCTGGTGACGGTGAAGGTGCCGGCCGGGATGTACATGCGACCGAGGGGCACGCGAGTGGTCGACCCTGGCGTGACGTTGCCGTTGAGGACCGCCAGGATGCAGGCGTTGAACGCGGCCGTAGAGTCCGCCACTCCCGTCGGGTCCGCTCCCCAGTAGACGGGGTTGTAGACCCGGGGATAGCGCTCGTCGAGGGCGCTGAATGGCTTGTGCGAGGCTATTGGCCACCATGAGCCGCTGTAGCTCATGAAGAGCATGGACTCTTTCTGGTACGACAGTGACACGGTAGTGTTCCCGCCGCGGATGCTGCCGCTGATGGTGACTACGTTGACCGTGGAGTCAGACTTCTCGACGCAGATAAGCTGGCCGTTAGCCGAGGTCGGCAGGGTCATGGTCAGCGGGCCGGAGGTGGCGTCCACGTCGGTGAAGGCGCTCGTGGCCAGGGTTCCCGCGGTGTTCGCCGTCACGACCTTCATGGGCTGGACGTACGTGGTGACCGGCGGCGCGGTGGACACGGGCGTCAGGCTGGACAGGTAGACCGCGGCGACGGTGAAGGTGCCGGACCCGCTGCCCGTAGAGGCGATCGGGGAGCCGCCCAGGGTGTGGGACAGCTCGAACGTGGCGCCGCTGACGTTGACGACGTAGTACGTGCTGGCCGTGAACCCGGTCGGCAGCGACCCCCCGGCGAGCGTGACCTGCATGTCGTTGGCGACAGTGGTCAGTGAAGCCGTCGGGGTCCAGGTGAAGACGCAGGGCGAGGCGTTCGTCGCGGTGAAGCTGGCCGGCCCGGCAGGCAGGAAGAACGTGAACGGGGCAGGGACGGACGAGGACGTGGGCCGCGCGGTGAAGGACACGTTCCAGGCCCATCCCGACGGGGCAGGGTTCGCGTTGTCCGTGGCCAGCAGGTTCACCGTCGGCTGCATGCCGAAGCCCCTGAACGTGGCCTTCACCGAAGTGGTCGACACCACCTGGTGGTCAATGGCATCAGTGACTTCGGCATTCGGCGAGAAAGCGACCTGGGCATTTCCGCCGTAGGCCGACCCGTCGCCGTTGAAGACGTCGCAGATTACCTGCACGTAATTCAGGCTCATCAGACTGCCCTCGCTAGCATCGCACGGACCTCATCCGGGTAGTTCTCTGTCACGAACGCCACCAGGTCCTCCAGACGCTGACCGCTGGGCTGTCTCCACTTAACCCACAGCTCAAGGTTATCGGGCCGGTTGTCGTCACGCACGCCGTTCTTGTGGTGCACGCTCTCGAACCGGTGCAACTTACGGCCAATCATCTGCTCCATCACGTGACGGTGCTCCTTCTTGGGCTTACCGTCAACGCTGATGATGCGGTAACCTGCCTTGTCGACAGTGCCCGTACCGTCCTTGGCCTTCATGGGTCGTAGCGGGGTAAGTAGCGCATCACCTCTGATCCCCCGCTTCCATCGGGCGTAGTGCGCATTACAGAGTCCTTGGCCTTCGACTGCGCGAGTACAGCTATCTGCCCGACAGAGCGACACCGTAGTCTTGTTCCGGCGCACGGAAACCTCTATAGGCTGACCGTTACGGTCGCGCTCGTAATGCGGGTGGCACAGCCCGGACTTCCGAGTGCGTATAGGTCGTCCGCAGCCCTCAACTCGGCAAAGAGTAGGGCGTCTAGTTCCTTCCATGCAAGAAGTATACCCGTTAGACGCCTATATTCCCACCTTCCTTTTTACGTTGATGTACTTCCGGAGCAGCTCGACGACGATCGGGTTCGCGCTGACCTTCATCGCCCCGCCCTCAGCGCCACCGGTGATTCCCCACGGCGCGTCCTTCATCTTGAAAAGGTCCGTCGCGAGGATCAGGGCAGCCTGGCTGACGTTCGGCGGGATGGTATTCCAGCCCCACGTGCCGGTGATCTCGACGCGGTTCATGTTGGTGTACGGCCACACGAACGGCAGGTAGCCCCCGCCCGTCGCGATGGCCCCCGGCTGGCTCGTGAGGACCTGCAGCTGCCTGTACGGCCTGGGCACGCCGCCGCCCGAGTTGATGTTGTAGTTGTCGTTCCAGTTGCCGGGCGAGCCTAGCTTGAGCTGGTAGTTGCTGTTCAGCGTCCAGGGCACCTCGTAGACGCCGTCGCCGTCGTAGTCCAGGTTGACCTGCGTGGCCGAGACAACTGAGGGGGTGCTGACCAGGTCGTCGATGCCCAGCTCCCAGACCCCTTCCAGCGGGGCGTAAGTGCGCGTCTCGTGGATCTGCCAGAAGTGACGGCCGCAGTAGTCGTCAATCCAGTTGGTGACCGCCTGAATGGCTGCCTGGGCCTCGTAATCGTAGCTGTGGTACGTCTTGTCCGAGAGGTTCCAGCCCATCCGGCTCTTCAGCTCTTCCAGCCCGCAGTACCAGTACTGGAGGCCGGTGCCGACGTCGCTCAGGGAGACCAGGCGGAAGGTGCCGGGGGTGACCTGCTGGACGTTGTTGCCGGTTCCAACCCAGGTGTAGGTGTAAAGGCCCGCCGTGTTCAGGCCGTCGACCGTCAGCGTGTAGTTCCCGGTGGAGACCTTGGTGATGGCGCCCACCCCGGAGCCGCCCGTCCAGGTGTAGTTCGTGATCACGCCGGTAGGGTCAATTAGCACCGCGGTGATGGAAGCCGGGTCGGCAGCGTCGCCATTGAAGTTCAGGAAGCTCGCCGGGGTAACCGAGGTGGCGGAGCTCGGGGAGTTGTAGAAGACCTGCGAAGCCACAATCCGCCCTCTCGTCGCGATTTAGCCTTACAGTCCAGTGTCGCCGAGAATCTGCTATCCTGCCAGTGTGACCACGGGGGAAGCGCCTGACGACTGCGGCGAGTGGATGCCCAGGACTGAGGCTTACTGCGGGCGACGGCCCGGTCACACCAAGGGACATCATCGTTCCAGGGAGTCCATAGCCAAGGCCAATGCCCGGTCCAACGCGACGAACAGGCAGCGGTACGACGAGCGGCAGGCGTGGCTGGACGACTACAAGATGGCGCGGGGGTGCATCGACTGCGGTTACCGCAAGCACCCGAAAGCACTGGACTTCGACCACCTGGACCCGACCCTCAAGAGCGCCGGCATAGCAGACATGGTCCGCGGTCCCTGGCAGGCAGTCCTGGACGAGATAACGAAGACCGTGGTGAGGTGCGCGAACTGCCATCGAATCCGGACGCACGAGAGCCCCGCCTATCGCGAAGAATCAGGCGGGGCTCAAGGCTAGAACCGGATCACCTCCCAGGTCGCAGCGCTGTCATTCACGCGTACCACCTCCTACGGTCGATCCTGCCTTCAGGCTAGGTCATCACGAAGTCCGGGTCACTCTTGACGATCATCCGATGTAGCCTCCTGCTGTCGTCTTCCAGATACGACGACAAGAACGCTGCCAGGCGTCCAAAGATTCCTCGCTTGCGACAGGCTTGCTGACACGACCCAGCTTCATTGAGAGCTCGTGCTGCATGTGAGTGATGGTCAGGCCGCGGGACAGGCGGCCGAAGGCGACATGCTCTTGCATGGTGAGCTCGGTGCTCTCGACGTCGTGTAGGAAGCTGTCCATGGACTTAGCCTAGCTAGGAACGAGTGACAGGAGTAGGGCCCACAGGCGGCTTTCCAGTGGCGTGGCCGGCCTGCAGTGGCCGCTGGAAGTACGGACTACCGTGGTTGTGTCGGACACGGCGGTGATGCTCTCGATGCCTGCGGTGGCCCTGAGTTCCTGGCGGTTCATGCTGTCTGCTCTGCTTTCCTGAGCTCGCGCTCTCGTAGGTAAAGGTCCATTGGTGAAACGTCGCCTGCGTACCGGCCGTCGGTGAAGACCTGAGCGTTGAAGCGCTCGTAGAAGTCATCGTCCAGCTGGGAGCAGATCATGTGCCCGGTGTCCCGGATGTAGGCTTCCAGCTCCTTGTTCCGCAGGCCCAGCCTGTGCGCGGTCAGGGAGAGGTAGTCCAGGAAGCTGTAGCCCACGTCGCGGTAAGTCCTGGCCATCCCGAGGAACTGCTCGGCCATGATCCCCGGCGGCAGCAGCTTGTAGATCGAGGTGCACCAGAAGACGTTCGTGTACCTCAGCGGCACTATGCGGGCACCACCAGGCTCGGCCTCCAGGATCATGCCGCCCGGCAGCAGGATGAACGCGTGCTCCAGCCTAGGCAGGTCATCCTTGCTGAACCACCTGCGGAGCGGCTGCGTTTCAAGCCACTGGCCGAAGTGGATGAGGCTGCCGACGGTGCCGGAAATCGAGGTCAGGCCAATTGTCCCCGGCGGGGGAAGGGCATTCTGGGTCACCATGTCAGAGTACAAGGGTGTACTCGTAGGCGGGGGCCTTGACACGAGCCAGCCGGGCACCCAGGATCAGCTTCTTGCAGCCGTCGCACGGGGTGTCCGTCACGAACATGGTCATGCCCTTCACCGACGGGACAGTCCTGTTCAGCAAAGCATTTTGTTCCGCGTGGAGCGCTATGCATGAGCCCGGGCCGGTGTCGTAGCTGCTGCCGGGGTCCACGGAGTCCTCGCAGGGCCACATGGCGCCGCAGCCGCCGCAGTGCGAGACCTTCCAGGAGCCTTGCAGGTCGCTTCCCGCCTGGTCTATCACCTCGTAGTGCAGGCCGCGGGGACAGGCACCGTCGGTGCACTCAGGCCGGCCGGGGGGTGCGCCGTTGCGGCCGGTGGCCACGATGTGCCCTTCATCGTCAACGATGATCGCCCCGACCTTGCGACGGGTGCACTTGGCGTCCTCAGCGATGGCCCTGGCGATGCGGAGGTAGGACTCGTCGGAGAGGCTCACCGGTTCCACTCCTTGCACAGGATCTCGTACTCGTAGTCCAAGGCTTCCGACCGCAGCTGCCGGTCACGCTGGACAAGGGCGATGCCAATGGCGAGGGCGGCTATGTTGGCGACCAGGACGCCCCCTATGAGGAAGTTAACGCGCATGCCCCTTAGAGCGTACGGGTAACGTCCTTAATTCCCGGCTCCCCGAGCTTCTTCCAGGCGCCGCGGACCTCAATGCTTCCCCAGTCGTCCACGACCGTCTGCCAGTAGCGCGTGTCGAACCCCATGGACAGGGAGGCACCGGCCAGGATCGCTCCCGGCTTCATGTGCTTGCGGACGTGGTACTCCAGCTGCAGGGCCTTATCGTCGTCGCGGTACGGCGAGTAGAGCCAGACCACGTCCATCTGCCGGATGAACGAAGGCAAGATAGCCAGGTAGTCCCCGTTGAAGACCCTGCCGCCGTACTTCCTGGCCGCGTTCAGGGCCAGGTCCGGGTCGTGCTCAGCGCCGAAGGGCTTCAGCCCGTAAAGCCTGTCGGCCAGCTCCATCTTCGTGCCGGGGCCGCAGCGCATGTCCAGGAACTTCGGGCCGTTGACCTCCGCAGCCACGTCGAACATGATCGCGACGAAGTCGGCCGGCTGGAACGGGGCGTAGGGGTAGTACGTGGCGTCCTTGCGGTCGCCGTGCAGCAGGTAGCGATGGTCCTCGTCCATGACTGAACGGATGGTCCGCTGGACGATTCCTGCCGCGGTCTGCTTGCCGCCGATGGTCTCGGGGATCACGCGATGTCCTTGCGGTACTGCTCCGGCGGGAATTCCTTCAGCGCATAGGTGACAGGCAGCTGCCGGGCGGCTCCGGAAACCAGGTTGCCGTTATCGTCCAGCACCCT
>Ga0210389_10001650_pt1 | contig 18024 bp, 16 predicted proteins | sample IncBWH28OmetaG_FD_160127 | JGI IMG/M metagenome (GOLD analysis project Ga0210389, IMG submission 160127) | Forest soil microbial communities from Barre Woods Harvard Forest LTER site, Petersham, Massachusetts, United States - Inc-BW-H-28-O ...
TCACTTGCAACGCGACCCACGGGCCCCCGGTCGCAAGCAAAGGACGACGGTTCGCCGACGCGGCAAACGATGTGACATCTCCGTCCGACACCAGCGACGCGCGCACCGCAATGTTGCCCGCCGCAGTGAATTTGATCGCGTTGCCGAGCAGGTTCACGAGAATCTGGCGCAGATGCGTCGGATCCGTCGCAATGCGCGGCAACGTCGCCGGAACGGCAATGGAAAACGCGAGTTTCTTTTCGTTCACGAGCGGCTCCACCTCCGACGCAACATCAATCACGAACGGGCGCAGCTTGATCAGCTCCGTGTGAACTTCGAGGCGGCCCGCCGCCATCTTCGCGAGATCGAGCACCTGCTCCACGAGCTCGCGCAGATGATTCGCCGACGATTCGATCCGTTCAACGGGGCCGATCTGGCGCGGTGTCAGCTCGCCATAGGCGCCTTCGCGCAACAGGTCGACGAATCCGACAATAGCGGCCAGCGGCGTGCGCAGTTCATGCGACACGTTCGCAAGAAACTCGCTCTTCGCGCGGTTCGCGCGATACAACTCCGTCGAGAGCTGCTCGAGCTCGGCGGATCGCTCGGCGAGGCTTCTCGCCTGGCGCCGCTGGCGTACGAGTCCGGCGAAAATCGCGGCGATCACGACGGCGATCGCGACCCAGAGCGTGGCTCCGGTCACCGGCCGGCCGTGATATGAAAATCGCCGCCGAGCATTGACGCTCGCATCACCGTTCCCTAACCTCCGCAGTCATGACGCCACATGAACGTTTGCTCGACATGCTCGCTACGCGCTCGGCGCGCACCGGGTCCTTCACGCTCGCATCAGGCAGGCATTCCAACCTGTACATCGATGCGCGTCTGACGACGATGAGTCCCGACGGACTCGCGACGATCGGTCCGCTCGCACTCGCCGCACTCAACGAATCCGGCTGGAATCCGGACGCAGTGGGCGGGCTCACGCTCGGCGCAGACCCCGTCTCGTACGCGATCGCATACGCGAGCTCTCTCGCCGGTACGCCCGTGCGTGCGTTCACCGTGAGGAAAGAAGCGAAGGCGCACGGAACAGGCAAGCTGATCGAAGGACCGTTTCAGTCCGGTGATCGCACGGTTGTGATCGAAGATGTGATCACAACCGGCGGATCCGCGCTGCGCGCCGTCGAAGCGGTGCGCGCAGCCGGCGGAATCGTCCAGGGGATCCTCGCGGTGGTTGACCGCGAAGAGGGCGGGCGCGAGGCGCTGAATGCCGCGGGGTTGTCCGTTATCGCTCTCGCGCGTGCGTCGGACATTCTCGCACGCATGCCAAGGCCCGCGTAGTCGTCGGAGAGCGAGACTAGGGCATCGACGCGTGCTCGGCATAGGGCAAGGGCACGAGGCGCATGCCGGGCCGCACAGCGAGCGGACGAAGCGTACGCAACACGCCGAGGTTCGGAAGGATGAGTTCGCGGCGGAACCGCTCGAGCATGCGCTCGCCATCGTACGTGCAGCGAAATTCCCCGGCGGTGATCGACAATAGCGTGCGCACGTGACGGCCAAAGCTCTGCGGCGACGAATAATTGAGATGGTTCGCCACATCTGAAATCGACAGGCCCGGATTTTCGAACAGGCGCGCCGCACGAATCAATCTGGCGAACGTGAGATAGCGCTTCGGTGCAGGTACCTGCGCGCGAAAGAAGCGGCTCATCAGCGTGCTCGGCAGCACGTTCAGCCGGTTTGCGAGCTGGCGGACGGTTGCCACGCGAAGCTCCGGCGTGAAGAGCGCTTCAAAGAAACGCCAGCAGTCGTCCGGCACACCGCGCAGGTCGTTGCGCAGCGTGGCCATCACGATGCGATCGACGTCTTTCGTTGCTTCGCGTCCGAGCAACGCGCGAAGACGGGTCCATCCGTCGGGCTCGCGCACGTCGACGATGGTGCGAATGCCGCAGTTCCCAAGTGCGAGCACTGCTTCCGCGTTGGTATCGCCGGCGCTCGACAAGAGCGCGAGTGTCGGAATCCGCGGAAAGGCGCGCACGACGGCAGCCATCTGCGACGGTTCCTCGCGTACGCAGCGCCCTACGGACACGATCACCGCGCTGATGCGGCGTTCTTTCAGATCACGCAGTACTTCGCCGATGCTGTCTCGATGGATCGTGCGATACAGCCCCTGGCCGGCCGCATCCACCCGCTGCCGCTCGACCGGTTCGATCATGGTTGATACAGGTGCAATGCGCCGGGCGCTGGACGTCGTCGTCATGGCCGCCTCATGAAGTGAAATGCCTTTCTGCAATCGCAGGGAACCCGGAGCGACGTTTCGCTTGGGTCGTCACGGGGTCGTCACCGCGGTGCGGCCTGCGCGACCGGGTCTGCCACCTCCTGCAAAGCGACCCGTTCCGGAGTACTATTCGACAGAGGAGTTCCCTCGGCCGGACGGTCGCGACGCAGTGGCTGGATTTCTGCTTCGAGGAAAGTCCGGGCTCCATGGGCAGGCTGCCAGGTAACGCCTGGGCACCGTTAATTCGGTGACGGACAGTGCCACAGAAAACAAACCGCCTTCGCGAAAGCGTAGGTAAGGGTGAAAAGGTGGGGTAAGAGCCCACCGCGTTCGTGGCGACACGGACGGCACGGTAAACCCCAGCTGGAGCAAGGCCGAATAGGCGGCGAGAAGCAGTCCTCTTCGATAAAAACGCCGCGGGTAGGCCGCTAGAGAATGCGGGCGATCGCATTCCGAGAGAAATGACCGTCCGAAGTTTTTCACTTCGACAGAACCCGGCTTATAGGCCGAGGGAATCCTCTCCCTTCACGATGCACACGATGTTGCGACGATCGGTCAGTGCAATCGCTGCGAGCTTTGCGCTGTGCGCAGGGTGTCATAGCAGCACGATTCCAAATCAAATTCTCACGAAGCCGGTACCGGCGGCCGCGCCGATGGCGAGCGTGCGCGCGAGTGAATCGTGGGCGTATCGCGAGTCGACGAAGCTGCAAAGTTTTTCGGTGGACCAGCACGCGATGATCCGGTTCGACAGCTCGGCGCACACCGATACTGTTTCGTCGCATGTGGAGATCGCGTTCACCTCATCACCGGCGGCCCACTGTGTCAACGGCAGCGTCTCGGCATTTCTCGTCGATGGCGCTGGACACACCGCGGCGACGCCCGCGGGCCTCACGACCCCCTTCCCTCTCCGCGCGGAATATTCTGCGCGTACAGCGCAGTTCGATTTTACCGCACCACGCGATGCAACACCGTGCGGGTCGACAGCGCTTGCCGTGCTGCAGTCACTGCGGGATCTATGGATCAAGCCGCCGGACACCCTGCGCGTCGGCACAACCTGGAAAGACTCTTCGTCGTACACCGTCTGTCGCGACGGCATACCGCTGCACGCGATCGTTCAGCGCAACTTCACTGTGTCCGGCACAACGGGACTCGACCGCCGTATGTTCCTGACGATCTCGCGCGCGTCGCTAACTGCGATCGAAGGAACCGGAACCCAGTTTGGCGAGATGGTCGAAGTGAAAGGCACGGGCCGCGGCCAGTTGCTTTATCTGCTCGATCCTGCGACCGGCGAAATTACGACCGCGACCGGAACGTCGTCACTCGAGCTCTCCCTGCGAAGCAAACTGCGCACGCAAGTCGTCACGCAGTCCGTGACGACTCAAATCATCCAGCGCTAGTCGACGAGTCGCAGCGGCATCAAGAGACAGAGATACTTCGCGGGATCGGACCAGCCTTCAGGTTCGATCGTCGCCGCGCGCTCCGGCGCCTTGAACGTCAGGCGGATTTCTTCCGTCGGCAGATAGCGCAAAATTTCGAGCAAATACGCCGCGTTGAATCCGATGTCGAGCGGATCACCATTGTAGCGAACCGGCAGTTCATCCTGCGCTTCGCCAAGATCCGGCGTGCTGACGCTGAACTTCAGCATCCCCGAGTTGAATGACAGACGAATGCGGTGTGTTTGATCGGACGCAACAACCGACATGCGCTTGAGCGCGCCCGTGAGCGCGACTTTATCGATGATCGCGTACTTGTCGTTGTCGCGCGGAATAACCTGGTCGTAGCTCGGATACGGACCTTCGATCAGCCGCGTGTACACCGCGGTGAACGGCGACCGGAACCCGAGATGGTTCTCGCCCTGCGCAACCTCGAGCTCTTCTTCGGCCGGAAACAAGCGGCGAATCTGCTCGAGCGCTTTCGGCGGAATGATCAGATCGCTCGACGGGCCCGATGCTGTTTTCACCGGAACGTCCATCTTCGCGAGGCGATGGCCGTTGGTCGCGACCATGCGCATGTGTTCCGGGCGCAGCTCCCACAGCACCCCGTTGAGAATCGGACGGCTTTCTTCCGTCGACGCCGCGAACGCTGTGTGTGAAATCAGTTTCTGAAGATCGCCGGACGGAATCCGCAGCGCCTTCTCGAATTTTACTGCGGGGAAACTCGGGAACTCACTCTTCGGCAATCCGAGCAGCTTGAACTTCGAGCGACCGCACTCGAGCGTGATGCGTTGGTCGCCCGCAGCAGAAATCTTTACGGGTGCCGGCGGGAGCTCGCGTGCGATCTCCGACAGTTTCCGCGCCGGTATCGTGATTGCGCCGGCGGCCTCGACGTCCGCGATGACCTCGGTGCTGACCGCGATGTCGAGGTCGGTCCCGGAAATGCGGATTCCCTTCTCCGTAGTCTGGACGAGAAGGTTGGCTAATACCGGAAGAGTGGTTTTCGACGGAACGGCCGATGCGACCGCTGCCAAGCCCTCTTGGAGTTTTTCACGCGAGATGGTGAAACGCATTCCCTACCCGAGTCCAGGATGAGGAGTATGTGGATCCCGCGCCTACTCTATCACTTACTAGAATTGAATATCAATTCCGCAGTAGAAGTAGTAAGGCGTGGAAAGGGGAAAAGCAATACAAGTGGTTCTGGTGATTGGACTTCTCATCGGTCACTTGATGTGGAGCCGATGTGGGAACCGGGGGACTGGCCGTGCACAGATCCGGCGTCGGATCGCTTACTACATTCGCCTGTGGACTCAGGGCTCGTGACGGAGACTTTCCCTCAGCTTTTCCACACGAGCTCTAAAGACCGAATCTTCCTTCATCATTTCAGAAACACGTTCCAGACTATGAATAACGGTTGAGTGGTCGCGCCCGCCAAAGCCCTGGCCGATCTCCACCAGTTGCAGTCCGAGCAGTTCGCGCGATAGAAACATCGCTACCTGGCGTGGAACCGTCAGCATTTTCGTTCGCGTCTTTGACTGAAGTCCTTCTATCGAGACCGACCACTCGTGCGCAACGCGCTGCTGAATAAACCGCATACGATCCTGTCGTGAAGACCGCGGCGGCGCAACATCATTTGCTTTCAGCTTGTCGCGAAGCGCTTCGCGAGCGAGATCGACGGTGATAACGCGGTGTTTCAGTGAGGCGTACGCGAGCAGCTTGATGATCGAGCCTTCGAGCTCGCGCACATTCGCCTGAACGTGATCCGCAATAAAATGCAGAACGTCGTCGGGAATGGTGTGCTCGAGGTGGTCTATTTGCGCTTTTTGGCGAAGAATCGCGATGCGATGCTCGAGATCGGGCTGCGTGACATCGGCGACCATTCCCCATTCGAAGCGACTGACGAGCCGTGCTTCGAGGCGCGGAATTTCTGACGGCGGCCGGTCGCTGGTGAGTACGATTTGCCGGCCGGCTTCGTGGACAGCATTGAAGGTGTGAAAAAACTCTTCTTGTGTCGTTTCTTTGCCGCCGAGGAAGTGAACGTCGTCGACGAGCAGAAGGTCCGTTTCGCGGTAGCGGCGGCGGAAATCATGCATGGCGCGCCGGGCGATGGAGGTGATCACATCGTTCGTGAATTGCTCGGTGCTGATATACATCACCCGGCAGTTCGGATTGCGGCGGAGGATCTCATGTGCGATGGCTTGCATGAGATGGGTTTTGCCGAGTCCGGTGGCGCCGTAGATGAAGAGCGGGTTGTAGCTTTTGCCGGGGGCTTGTGAGACGGCGGTGGCGGCCGCGGTGGCGAGCTCGTTGGACCTTCCGACCACGAACTGATCGAACACATACCGATCGTTAAGTATACTCAATATGACGTTATTATCACGCCTTGGTGGCGTTATACTGGCGCCATTTTGAGGTACGAAAAGATCCATTTGCGACCTAGAAAGCCGCTCCAGCTGCACCTTGATCGCAATTTTTAGCGGGTGACCCAGGCACGGTGGGCCAAAACTTTCGAGCAACGCCGCGTGTTTGTTCTCATTCCACTCGACCGACCACTGGTCAGGAGCGGTAAGTGTCAGTTCTGTCCCTGAGAACTCCGCCGGCGTCAGCGGGACGAGCCAAGTGTCGACTGCATGTTCGGGAAGTTCGGTTCGCGCGCGGTCGAGAAGGCGCGACCAAACTTCAGCTGCTGTGAGGGTCATTTCATGCCGAACGAGTGTAACGCGTGTGGATAAAGGCGGGGGCCGATACTACCTGTCAGATGTGGACAAGTCAACACTCGCGAGAGCAAGCCAGTGATACTGGGACTTGTTGTATCTCCAACGCTCGACTACGTTTAGCGTTCTGTCGTACCACGCTGAAACGAAGCGCTGACAAGCATTTTTTGGAGCTGATATGGGCAAGCCAACTTACCGTCCGCGGAACAAGCGTCGCATTGCAACGCATGGGTTCCGCGCCCGGATGGAGACGAAGTGGGGAAGGGAGACGCTGAGCCGCCGCCGCAAGAAAGGGCGCAAGCGTTTGACCGTCAAACTGCCGTCGAAGTACGCGGGAATCTGACCGTCGCCGCTTTCCGCGCGGCCTCAGGCTGACGCGGGAAGGCGCGCTCGAGGCGGTCCGCCTGCAAGGGAAGCGAGTCCGAACCGCGCATATCGAGGTTCGGTACATCGCTTCCCTTCTGCGTCACCCCAGGGCCGGCATCATCGTGCCGAAGTATTCGCACTCCGGGGTGGATCGCAATCGTGTGAAACGCAGGCTGCGCGAAATCGTACGTATCAACGTGCTCCCGGGTTTGCCGAACGTCGACATCGTCGTACGCGCGCTTCCATCAGCGTACACGGCGGACGTCGTTGAACTTCGCGAGCAGTGCGTGCGCGCGTGCGGTCGCATTGGCGGCGCAGCCCAGTAACGTTGTCATGCGCCGGATTTTGATTCTGTTCGTTCGCGGGTATCAAACCGGCATTTCGCCGCTGCTTCCTTCTTCGTGCCGCTATTATCCATCGTGTTCTGCGTACGCGATCGAGGCGCTCGAGAAGCACGGTGCGCTGCGAGGAAGCTGGCTGGCGGTTTGCCGCATCGCGCGGTGTCATCCTTTTCGGCCCGGCGGATTTGATCCTGTTCCCTAACTTTCGCGTACTTCGCTGATGGATAAGCGCCTTCCGCTCGCGGCCGCACTGATCATCATCGTGCTGTTCGGCGTGCCACTGCTCTTTCCGCGCCCGCCGATTCCGGTGCGCCCGGTTTCTGCCGATTCGATCGCTGCGCTGCCCGCGCCCGACGCGGCCGTTTCGCACTCGATTCCAGTCGCACCACCGAACGCACAAAACCCACAGCACGCTCTCGCGCTGCCCGTCGTCAAGGCCGACACGGTGGTCGCCAAGTCGTCGCTGACGACCACGTGGTTCAGCTCGCTCGGCGCCGTACCGATCGCCGTGCAGGCCGACAGTTTTCCCGCGCTCAACGGCAAAGGCGGGCGCGTCGTGCTCAAGCACGCGCAGGATCCGTTGCTTCGATTCCGCGTGATCACGCCAAGCGACACGATTGCATTCGATCGCATCGCTTTTACGTCGACGAAAAGCACGGGCACGAACGGCGGAAACGTCATCACGTTCAGCGGGACGAACGGCAACGAGCAGGCGACCGTCCGCTACGAGCAGGTGAACGACAACTATCTGTCGACGGTCACGGTGAATGTGACCGGCGCGGCGAGCCCGGCATTTCTGCTCGTCGATATGCCCAACGGCTTCGACACACAAGAAGCCGACACACTCGGCGACATGCGTGCGCTCGCGTACTCCGTGAAGCCGCTGACGCAAAGCGCGCGCGGCACGGCGTTTACAAAACTCGACTCTGGTGAAAAGAAACTCGAACCCGGACCGCTCACGTGGGTCGTGGCGAAGAGCAAATATTTTCTCGTCGGGCTGATCCAGCCTCTCGGCGGAAAACCCTTTGCCGAAGCGCACCTCGAAGGCGGCGTGCGCACGCGCAAGCAGGCGACGAACGGATATGCCACCGTCGTGATGCCGCTCGACAACGGGCGCGCGGCGTTCGAGATGTACGCCGGCCCGCAGTCGTGGAAGCGATTGCACGACCTCGGCCGCGAATTCGAAACCGCGAATCCGTACGGCGGCTGGCTGCAGGGGATCGTTCAGCCGTTTTCGACGATCGTCATGCGTGTGCTGCTCTGGATGAAGAGCACGACGCACATGAGCTACGGCTGGGTGCTCGTGATATTCGGTGTCACTGTGCGCCTGCTGATGTGGCCGCTCAATCAGGGCGCGATGCGCACGAGCATCAAGATGCAGCGCATTCAGCCCGAGCTCACCGAAGTACAGAAGAAGTACAAGAGCGATCCGCAGAAGCAGCAGGCGGAAATCATGCGGGTGTACAAAGAACACGGGATGAGTCCGTTCAGCTCGCTCTCGGGATGCCTGCCGATGCTGATCCCGATGCCCGTTTTCTTTGCCCTGTTCTTCGTGTTTCAAAACACGATCGAGTTCCGCGGCGTGCCGTTCCTCTGGCTGCACGACATCTCGCTTCACGATCCGTACTACATTCTGCCGATTGTGATGGGATTGTCGATGCTGCTGACCCAGTGGATCAGCACGCGCAACTCGCCGCCGAATCCGCAGGCGAAGATGATGATGTACATGATGCCGGCGATGTTCGTGCTGATCCTGTTCAACACGGCAGCCGGACTCAGCATTTACTACCTCACGCAAAACCTCGCTTCACTGCCACAGCAGTGGCTCATCTCGAATGAGCGCGCGAAGACCACCAAGAGCGGCTGACAACGGCTCCCTCGCGCCACGCGTGCGCGAGGATACCATTGCGGCAGTCGCCACGGCTCCCGGGCGCGCCGCGATCGCGGTGGTGCGGGCGAGCGGCGCAGACGCGCTGCGCATCTGCGGCAGGATCGCGGAACCCGTCCACGGGTGGCCGGTAGCGGCACGCGAAGCGACGCGCTGCCGCATTCACGACGTCGACGATCCTTCAAGCGCGATTGATGACGGACTGATAACGGTTTTTCCCGCGCCGCATTCGTACACCGGCGAAACAGTGGTGGAGTTCGGCGTGCATGGCGGTGCGTACGTTCCGACCGCCGTGCTCGCCGCAATCGTACGTGCCGGCGCGCGCGCAGCGGAGCCCGGCGAGTTCACCGAGCGTGCGGTGCTGAATGGAAAGCTCGACCTCCTTCGCGCTGAAGCGGTAGCCGATCTCATCGACGCGCGCTCACGGTCTGCTCACCGCATCGCGATGCAACAGTTATCGGGCGCACTGTCCGATCATCTCGACTCGCTCCGTACAGCTGTCATACAGATAGAGGCGCTGCTCGCGTACGACGTCGACTTTCCTGGCGAGGACGACGGTACCCTGCCGCGCCGAATCGTGCTCGCTGCATGCGACACGACAATCGCCACGCTGGACGCGCTCCTCGCCACCGTGCCCGCGGCGATTCTCGGACGCGAGGGCGCGACCGTCGTGCTTGCCGGGCCACCAAACGCGGGAAAATCATCGCTGCTCAATGCGCTCGTCGGTGAATCGCGGGTCATTGTGAGCGATACACCGGGGACGACGCGCGACGCCGTCGATGTATTGCTCGAGCACGATCCCTGGCCGCTCCGTCTCGTCGATACCGCAGGAATTCGCGAGGGAGCGGATCCGCTCGAGCAACTTGGAATCGAGGTCAGCTCGCGATGGCTGGCCCGCGCGCATGTTGTGGTGGCGTGCGCCGAGACGGCGGGATCGCTCACAGCGGCGATAACGGCGATTTCGGCGCTCACTCCGGCACCGGTGATCGGTGCGCTCACGAAGTGCGATTTAGTATCAAACAGATACGAAATTATTGATATCGCGAATCCCGTCGTTTTCGTCAGCGCGAAGACAAGCGCCGGACTCGCCGCACTGCTCGGCGAAGTGACGAAAGCGGTGCAGGCCGGTGCGGGGAATCCGGACGCCGACACTCCGATGGTGACGCGCGCGCGGCATCGCTCGGCGCTCGAGCGCGCACGCGGCGAACTCGCTGCGTTTCGCGACGCGTGGAGTGACGGCGCGCTTCCGGCGCCGGTCGCCGCGGTCCACGTGCATGAAGCCGCCCGCGCGCTCGACGAGCTGATCGGCGTCGTCGAAGTCGACGATGTGCTCGCCCGGGTGTTCTCGACGTTCTGCGTGGGGAAATAGCCGGCGGATCCGCCGGCGCGCGCGACTTGCTTAGGCGGTGCGCGCCGCCGAGTCCGAGAGTGAACCGATTTCGAGAGCGCCGGCGCGCAGTGCCCACGCCAGGCCGCGTTCGGCAATCGCGTCCTCGACCATCCGCGCGCCGAGAAAATATCCAGCGCGTTCCGGAATGATGTAGCGCTGCACCGTGCGCGACTCGTCGCTCATGCCGCCCGAGAGATAGCGGAGACGGAGGCCGAGCCCGGCACGATCGAGATCGTCGGCGACGGCGCGCGACAGCACGGCCTCGAGTTCGCGGATGCGCGCGTATTGCTTGCGCGCATAGCCGAAGTATTCCCACGGCGCGTGCCCCGGGCTGAATCGCTTCGACGCCTGCACGGCGAGCCCTTCATTGACGAGATGCTCGCGCAACGTCGCGCCGCGGCCCGTTTCCCAATACGAGTAGTAGTCACCGGCTTCCGCGACGAGCTGGCGCATCTCGCTGCGGCTCTGCGGCGACGTGTAGCGGACGCAGTGGGCAATTTCGTGCGCGAGCCACATCGGGATCAGTTCGGGATCGAGTCCGAGGCCCCGGGTGGTCGGGTTCGCAACGCTGGTGAAGTGTTCGAGACAGACGAATGCGATGCCGCGACCGCCGACAACCATCTCGCCCGCGTTGGCGGCACCGACACCCACCATGAGCACGACATCGATATTGCTGTCGACCTCAAACAAAAGATTGCACTGCTCTTCGGTCGCACGCGCGAGCGCGACGACATCCGTTCGCTCGAGCATCGCGCGCAGATCATCGCGATCGGCGCGCACCGTATCACGCACCACTTCCTGAAAGTGCGGACCGGCCGGTTCGATGACGTAGTTGTGCCAATACGCCTCGAGCAGCGGACGATGCGCTTCGAAGTAGCGGTGGTAGGCCGCAACCGGATCTGTGCTTTGCAGTACCGCGAAAAAATCAGGCAGCAGATTTATGAGCATGAACCGGAGGCGATTTCCTGTGCGCTCGGGGTGCGACGACGGGACTGCGTGGAGGCGACGCAACCGCGCGGAATGTACAGGTGCTCGTGTTTGCGAACAAGAGCACGTGATTGCAGGCCAATCCCGGGGGCTGACGCACGTCCGCCGGCGAACGTCACGTCATCGACAGACCGTTCGTTACAAATGACGCGTCAGCGGGTGCCGAAAAGGCGGTCGCCGGCGTCGCCGAGGCCGGGAAGGATGTAGCCGCGTTCGTTCAGTTCACGGTCGAGCGCGGCGCACAAAATCGGAACATCGGGATGAGCTTCATGAACGCGCGCGACGCCGAGCGGCGATGCGACGATGCACAGGAACCGAATGCGCACGGCGCCCGCGCGCTTGAGCGAATCGATCGCGGCGACTGCGCTGCCGCCCGTCGCGAGCATCGGGTCGAGCAAAAGGAAGTCACGCTCGCCCGCATCGGCGGGAACCTTGAAGTAGTAATCGACGGGCTGGAGCGTTTCGTGGTCGCGATACAGTCCGATGTGGCCGACACGCGCTGACGGGACGAGTTTCAAAATTCCTTCGACCATCCCAAGTCCGGCACGCAGAATGGGAACGAGCGTGAGTTTCTTGCCGCTGATTCGCTGTCCTTGCATGCGTTCGAGCGGCGTGTCGACCTCGGCGCGTTCGAGCACGAGATCGCTCGTTGCCTCGTAGGCCATGAGCATGGCAATCTCGTCGACGAGCTCTTTAAAAATCTTCGTCGGTGTGCGCCGGTCGCGCAGGATGGTAAGCTTGTGCTGGACGAGTGGATGCCGGACGATGAACAGTCCCGGGAGAGAAGGGGTGGTGGTCATGCCGCTGATACTACTATTTTCGCCATCATGAAAGAATACCAGGCAGTCATTCTGAAATTGACCCAGCGCACACGCGACGACGAAGATGCGCTCACCGACTTGCTCAACGAGCGCAGCCGCGGCGGCTGGGAACCCGCGATGATGTCGCAGGATGAGCAGCGCCTGACGGTCGTGTTCGCGAGACTCGGAGAACCCGCGCGCTAGCTGAGCTAGCCAGCGCGCTGGCGGGTTCGTCATGAAGCGACCGGAGCGGCCATTTTACTTGCGGCGAAGGGTGATCCTCACGGCCGCCGCCGCGATTGTCGCGCTCTGGCTCGTCTCGATCGGCGCGGTGCTCAAATGGGCCCTCGAAGACGATGCGCGAAAAGCCGACGCGATCGTCGTAATGGGAGCGGCGCAGTATCAGGGAAAACCATCACCGGTGCTTCGCGCGAGGCTCGATCACGCGCTCGCGTTGTGGCAACGCGGCCTCGCCCCGCGACTTCTGCTGACCGGCGGGATCGGCGAAGGCGATTCGGCGTCGGAAGCCGCGGTGAGCCGTGTGTACGTCATGAGCCACGGCGTGCCCGACACGGCGATCCTCCTCGAAAACGAAGGACGGACATCGGCGCAGTCGCTGCGGTCGGCGATCGACCTGTTGCACGCGCGAGGTCTCGTCACCGCGGTAGTCGTCAGCGATCCCTTTCATATGCTGCGACTCGAGGTGCTCGGCCGCAGGTACGGAATCGACCCTTACACGTCTCCTGCGCTGCCGGCACCCGGCGCGCAGCATCTGCTTCGACGCGTCGGAAATCTTCTCGCCGAATCGATCAAGGCACCACTCGCGTTGCTGGTCGACTGGTAGTCGACCGACTGTTCCGCACCGCCACTTAGATTTCCGCCAATGCGCATACCTGTCGACACATATCATTTGCCGAATGGGCTGTTCGTCACGCTGTCCGAGGAGCACTCGGCGCCGATCGTAGCGGTGAACCTGTGGTATCACGTCGGATCGGCGAACGAGCGCGAGGGGCGCACCGGATTTGCCCACCTGTTCGAGCACATGCTGTTTCAGGGATCCGAGCATGTCGGTGCGAACGAACATTTCGAACTCATCCAGCGCGCGGGCGGCACACTCAACGGATCGACCTGGCTGGACCGGACGAATTACTTCGAAACCGTTCCATCGAATCAGCTGGCCGTGGCGCTCTGGCTTGAAGCGGACCGGATGGGCGCATTGCTCCCGGCGATGACGCAGCAGAAACTCGATACCCAGCGCGACGTGGTGATGAACGAGCGACGCTGGTCGGTGGACAACCAGCCATACGGCACATGGTGGGAGCGTTTGCCGGCGCTCGCGTTTCCCCAGTCGCATCCGTTCCACCATTCGCTCATTGGATCGTTTGAAGATCTGACCGCAGCGAGCCTCGGCGACATCGAACAGTTTTTCCGGACCTACTACACTCCCGACAACGCGGTGCTCACGATCGCTGGTGATTTCGATCCGGCCGAGGCGCGTGCGCTCATCATGCAGTACTTCGGAGATATTCCCCGCGGTGTGGGCAAGCCGCCGCTTCCGGCGATGGATGTGCCGGTGAAATTCGGCGGATGGCGGCGTGAAGTCGTGGAAGACGACGTGATGCTGCCCAGACTGTTCCTCGCGTTTCGGTCACCTCCGTTCGGCACCGACGCGTATTACGCCGCGAGTGTTTGCGGTGCCGTTCTCGGAATGCGTCGCGGGAGCAGGCTGCATCGCACGCTCGTCCGCGAACAGGAAATCGCATCGGAAGCGAGTGCGTTCACGTACGACCTCAGCAAGGGATCGGACCTGCTGATCGTCGACGTGACTGCACGTCCCGGCGTCAGCGTCGAGTTGCTTGAAGCAGCCACGGTGGCGCAGGTCGACCAGCTTCGCCGTGAAGGAGTGACGAGTGCCGAAGTCGAACGCGCTGTGGCACTGATCGAAACCGATTTTGTTTCGGCGATGCAGTCCGCCAGCGAACGCGCGGACAGGCTTTCGCAGTTCGCGACGTACTTCGGCGATCCGGCGATCGTGAATGCCCAAACCGATCGCTATCGCTCGGTAACCGCCGCCGCCGTGAACGCATTTGCGCGCGAATCGCTCGGTGCGGATAATCGCGTCTCACTGGTGTACGTCCCGCGTGCCAACGAGGCCGCCGCATGACCGCCGCAAAAAGACCGGCTGCGGGAATTCCGCGCGACTATTCGTTTCCGGCGATCGAGCGATCCACGCTGGCGAACGGAATGCGCATCGCTGTCGCACCGATGCCGCGCCTTCCGCTCGTGACGGTGCTCGTGCTCGTCGACGCCGGCGCGTCGTGTGACGCACCCGGACGTGAAGGCGCAGCGTCGCTGACAGTGGCTGCGCTGGCCGAAGGAACGACGCGTCTCGACGGCGCGACGCTCACCGAGAAATTCGAATCGCTTGGCACGGGCCTTTCGAGCGGCGGTGATTGGGACGATGCGACCGCTCAAGTCGCGGTCACGCCGGAACGTCTCGAGACGGCGATCGCGCTGCTCGGTGAAGCGCTGACGACGCCGGCGTTCGCTGCAAAGGATGTGGAAAGACTCAAGGCCGAGCGGTTGTCCGAGTTGATGCAGCAGCAAGTCGAGCCTCGCGGGCTCGCGGACGACAAGTTTTCGGAATTCCTGTTTGTTCCGGGATCACGCTATGCCATTCCCGGCGGCGGAAACATGGCATCCGTGCGCGCGCTCGACGCGGCGCAGTTGCGGGCGTTTCACGCGGCGCGATATGTGCCGGCTGCAACGACATTGCTGTTTGCCGGCGACGTGACGGCGACGACGGCGGCGCAACTCGCCGCACGCGCGTTCGACGGGTGGCACGGCGCGATACCGCCGGAGGCAAAGGTCGACGACCGCGTGGCCGTGTCCCGGCGCCAGCTGCACATCGTCAACAAGGTGGGAGCGGCACAGTCGGAGCTGCGTGTGGGCCACGCCGGAGTTCCGCGCGGCCACCCGGAGTATTTCCCGATCGTCGTGATGAACGCGCTGCTTGGCGGCCTGTTTTCTTCGCGCATCAATCTCAATCTTCGAGAGCGAAACGCGTTCACCTACGGCGCGCGGTCTTCGTTCGAATGGCGGCGCGGCGCCGGGCCGTTCGTCGTGTCGACGGCGGTAAAAACCGAAGTGAGCGGCGCAGCCGTGCGCGAGATTTTGATCGAGATCGAAAAAATGCGCGAGGAAAAAGTGAGCGCGGCGGAACTCTCGCTCGCCACTGCGTATCTCGACGGCGTGTTCCCGATTCGATACGAGACGACGAATGCAGTGGCGCAAGCGATTGCGATCGCGCAGGTCTACGGCCTGGGTGATGACTACTATTCGCGCTATCGCGAACGTATTCTCGCGATCACCGCAGACGACGTGCTCAACGCGGCGCAGAAATTTCTGCACCCCGAGAAATTGCTCACGCTCGCCGTCGGCGACGCGGCCGCAATTCGCGCGCCCATGGAAGAGTTGGGTATTGGTGAGGCAACGATGCACGAGGCGCCCGCGGAAGACGGGATGCCCGGGTGACCCGCGATGACTGACGACGCGCAGATCAAGAGCACGAGGATCTACACGGGGCGGGTGATCAATCTCGATGTCGACCAGGTGCGATATCCAGACGGAACCACCGGCGATCTCGAAATCATCCGGCATCCGGGAGCGAGCGCCGTCGTCCCGTTCTTGAGCGATCCCGCGGGCGCCGATCCGCAGGTTTTGCTGCTAAAGCAGTACCGGTACGCCACGGGCGGCACGCTCTATGAAATTCCCGCCGGACGACTCGAGCCGGGTGAGCTTCCCGAGGTTTGCGCTCGTCGCGAACTGCTCGAGGAGACAGGTTGCACGGCCGAATCGATCCTGTCGCTCACGTCGATGTTCACGACGCCGGGGTTTACCGATGAACGCATCCATTTATTTCTGGCGAGCGGACTAACGCGCGGCGAGAGCCATCGCGAGGCCGACGAGTTCATCGAAATCGAAACGATCTCGCTCTCCGCGGCACTTCAAATGGTGGAGCGCGGCGAGATTCAGGACGCCAAGACCGCACTTGGCCTCCTGTTCGCGGCGGGATTTCGCGCCGGGTTGTAGGTCGATCAAGCCGCGGCCGACGGCCTGCCACTTACATAGTTGTGTTTTGTGTCCAGAACGGAGGACACTGTCCTCCAGCCACACGGACGCACGACATATGTTACAAACTGGTAAGTTATTGTTATGTAAAGACTTATAATGAAGCGTAGGACGCAGTTCGAACGGCACGGCGAATGCATTCCACTTATCGCGGAAAGACAGCTTCTCGCGATCGGAGGATATGCATATGGGACGCACCGCTCTGAAGGCCGAGGTCAGCACCGCGCCGACATTCCGCGCGCTCGCCGATCTCCGTGAGCTCGAGGATACGGCGCTGGTCAACGCGTATCTCGACGGAGAGACTCGCAGTTTTGATGTGCTCGTTGAGCGCTATCAAACCCGCCTGCTCAACTTCGTCTACCGCATCGTGGGTGATCGTGAACGCGCCGAGGATCTCGTGCAAGAGGTATACGTGCGCGTGTACCGGCATCTCGCGCGTTTCGATCGCTCGAAGAAGTTCTCGACCTGGATCTATACGATTGCCTCGAATCTCGCGAAGAACGAACTGCGCAATCGCTCGCGGAATCCGCTTGTGCTCTTCACCTCGATGACGAAGGGCTGGGAAGACGAAGAGCGCCCGCTGGAGTTCGAGGATCCGTCGTCGCGGCCGGACGATCTGTTCCGGAAGCGTCATGTTCGTGAGTTGGTCGAATCGTCGGTGGCGCAGCTGCCGATGCATCACCGGGAAGTCTTCATGTTGCGCGAAATCGAGGGACGGTCGTACGAAGAGATCGCCGAGATCACGCACTGCAACCTTGGGACGGTAAAGTCGCGGCTGAACCGGGCGCGGAACTCATTTGCTGAGATTATTGAGCCTTCGCTGCGGTAGTGATGGGCGAAGGGTGAGGGGTGGTGAAGAGCGACGGGTGAGGGGTAACTAGGACATTGGGACGGAGTGGGCCGAAGTAGGGTGGGCGGAACCTGGCCGGGGTGGACGGGTACCGTAAGCGTCCCACTCCAACCCGATGGACTGCCGAACTTTTCGCCGCCAGCATCTGCTGTACACTGATTCTGCGCTCCCGCCGATCCAGGCGGTGGCAATGAGGGCGCACGCCGACGCGTGCGCCTCTTGCGCGCGCCTGCATGTCGCTGTGCGCCGCGGCCTCATGATGGTGAAAAGCCTGCGACCGATTGCACCATCTGCGGGATTCGGGACGCGTTTGCGCGCGGTATATTCCGCCCATGCCACCGTCGCCGATGCGCGCCCTCAAATCGGCGCTCGAACAGCGGACGTTCGATCGCGTTTATCTCTTTCACGGTGACGACGATTACCTGAAGGAGGAGAAGATCCGCGCGCTGATCGATCGCGCGACGGATCCGGGGACACGCGACTTCAATCTCGAAGTTCGCCGTGCGTCCGAGTCGGATGCGGGATCGCTGGGCCTCGCGCTCGACTCCCTTCCAATGATGGCCGACCGCCGCGTCGTGATCTTGCGGGATGTCACCGCGCTGAAAAAAGACGCACGCGCCACGCTCAACAAATACCTCACGCAGCCGGCGGCCGACACGCTCCTCGTGCTCGTCGCCGGCGCCGGAACCAAACCGGACGCCGCGCTGCTCGACGCCGCAACCGCAATTGATTTCAAGCCGCTCAACGACAGCGATCTCGCCAAGTGGGTGGTCCATCACGCGTCCACGATTGGCGTGCCGATCAGCGCGCGTGCCGCGGAGCTGCTGTGCGGTGCGACCGGAAATGATCTCGCGCTGCTCGCGGGCGAAATCGACA
>Ga0210389_10001651_pt1 | contig 18014 bp, 16 predicted proteins | sample IncBWH28OmetaG_FD_160127 | JGI IMG/M metagenome (GOLD analysis project Ga0210389, IMG submission 160127) | Forest soil microbial communities from Barre Woods Harvard Forest LTER site, Petersham, Massachusetts, United States - Inc-BW-H-28-O ...
TGAATATAGAAAGTGTATTGTATAAAATCAATTTATTTGAAGAATTGGTAATAGATTCTGGGTTAAGAAGAAACGTTAATGATTATATTCAATCAATTCAACAACCACAGAATAGAAATCTAACATTTATGAAAGATCTTTCAGCGGGATTAAAACTTGATCTTGCTGAAATAGAAAATAATTCTCTTGCTAATGAGTTAAAAATTATCTTAAAAGATTCAAGTCCATTTACTGAATTAAATACTATTGCCGAGCTAAATCTTATTGATAATGATTCTTCTATTGATGCTGGTAGTTACTTTCAACGATTTAATATTATTTTAAATCAGCTTTTTCAATCTATAGATACTAATAAAACAGAATTAGATAATGTTAAAATAATTTTCTCTAAATACGTGTCTGATTCATCTAAATATGAAAAGGAAACTAGTTCAGGAATAATTTCATTGATTTTTAAAGATCTTCAAACTACGAGCAATCTGAAAGAATTTTCAAAAGCATTAGCCCGCTGGAATAGAACTTTGGTTATATATCATTCTTTGTTAAAATCTGAATCCCCAGAAGATATTAATTTGCTTGAAATTCAGAATGGATCAATAGATGTTATTTTTAATATTGATTTTGATGTAGCATTAGATTTAACTGAATTAATAAAATATGGAATGAAAGTATATGCAGCATATTTAGTGTATAAATCTGAAACTGCTAAACAAATAATTCTTTCATATATGGGAAATAAGAAATTGATTGAAGGTGAAAAAGAGCGAGAAAAATTAATGCTTGAAAATATTAAAGAATGTGTAGAGGATACGATTCGTGAACAGCATAAAAAAAGATCAAAGGGTGATAAAAAAATAGATAAGACTAGTATTGATGCAAAAGTTAAAGATGTGAGCGAAGTTGTCACTGATCACATTATAAAAGGAAACGAAATGAAACTTTTAAATTCTCCTAAGAATGAAATTTCAGAAGATGAAACGGAAAATATTGAAGATCCAGGGACAGAATTACGCATAATAACAGCACTTGCTAGAGAATATTATAATAAATTAAATGATGAGCAAAAACAGCTTCTTTTAGAAAAATATTCAATTAAAGAAAAGTATGATAATAAAGAGGACGGAAAATAATTTTTTTAGATATGAATGAATTGGAATTAAATCATCAAATTATTTACTATCCAGAATTTAATAAAGCAGGAGTAATAATGAATCTTAATAGATTTGGATATACGCAATTTGTAAAAACTACACTTATTCAAAAACTACCATTATATAAAAAAATATGTGATGACATTAACAGCGGTAAGCATCCTGATCCAACTGAATTAACCGAGTTTGCATTTGAGAATTTGGTAGATAGTATTAAGATTATAATTTGTTTCGAAAATTTCTTTAAAGGATTTTTGCTTTTAAAGGGCTTTATTATTCATAGGCTTGATAATAATATTTTTAAAGACTTAGCTAAGCAACAAAAAAATAGACCTATACTATTATCTGAAGTATTAGCTCAAAAAAATTGGGGAGTTAATGAAAGGCTTGATTTAATTGATTCTAGAATAGGTAGAGAAGTTAGAGGAATTGGTAAAAATACTATCGGAATGAATGAAATTTTTTCTGCTCGCTATATAAGAGCTATGGACGTTAGCCAAGACATTGTTGAATTATGTAAGAATTATATAGATCACCGAAATAAGTTACATTATTATATAGGCGAAAGTTTATCAATTGGTAAATCAAGTTATAAAGATTTAATCAAATTGATTGATTTTGTTAATGATAATGTAGTTGTTCTCCATAATTCAATCGTATCTGAGCAGAAAGATCAATCGTATATGATTTCTAAAATCACATACGATAGTTTTATTTAATTAGTATGATATATCTAATTAAAGTAATGTTAAAATAATACATAATAGTTTAATAAAGCATGGATAAGATTTTAGAAATAATCAAAGAAAAATTAGAAAGTCCAATATTAACAAATTTCTTTGTTGGTCTTTTATTGTTTAACAAGAAGGTCATTTATACTGCTTTATTTACAAACTATAATGATAGTATAAATGGAATTTATAAATACGATCAACAGCAAGTATATAACAAAATTGAATTATTAGGGCTGGTTCATAAAGATGAAAAATATTGGAATTTGGATTCTTCTTGGAATTTATTTTTGTTACCTCTCATTTATGCAGCTGTAATAACGGGCTTACTTCCATATATAAAATCTTGTTTCAAAGCTATAAATGACAATGCTGATATTTTATTTACAAATATTTCAATATGGCTTAATAAAAAGAAATTTGTGTTAGAAGAAGAATATAAAAAATTGGAATTCGAAAACGAAAAACTAAATAATGATAAAGATGATCTAGTAAAATTGAATAGAAATATAAGAGAAGAAAGTGAAGGCATTAAAAAAGAAGTAGAAAAAAAAGAAATAGATTTTAAAAAATCAAATGATGAAATAAATAATCTTACAAATAGTTTCGATACTACTTTGAATGAATTTGAAACTGCTAAAAAGGATTATAATAAATTATTAAATACCATTAAAAATAAAGAACAAACAATGGCAGAAATTTTTAGAGCAGTTTGGAAATTAGATTTTAGATTTGAACCACCATCAGATCGAGGATCTGGTGTTGAATATTTTAAAATTGTTAATGGTTGTGAAATTCATACGAGTGATGGTGGGTATAATGGAAATTATAAATTTATAGGATTTATAGACAGATATAATTATGAAATTAATGCAGTAAAGTATATCGATCTTCCAACTAACCCAGATGGTCAAATATTGAATCGGATTAAGTTTAAGAAAAATTTTTCAGAAGATTATTATGCAATGTGTGAATATACATTGATTAGTGAAGAAAGCATTAAAGGCGAAGAATTTGTGACCTTTGACAAAGGTGTAACTATACATAAATCAACTGTAATACTTACTAGGCCTAAAGATTTTTAAAAGAATAGCGACTAGATCCAATAACTTTTAGATATATTTTAAATGGATGGTGATATTAAAAAAAAAGATCGTTTTGCTAAGACGATGGAATTTATTACTAAGTGTAATTTTATTGGAAGCGGTCTTGAAAAAACAATTAATGATATATTTTTAAATATTTATTATCACGAAAATATACATGTCGCATTTGATGAACTAAATAACCAATCTTCAAGTTTTCTTCATTCAAAATCTTTAATACGTATTAATATTAAAGATAATCCTGGCAGACAAATAAGGTATATTTGGAATCTTCTACATGAATATGGACATTATCTTTCTGGTGATCGACTAATGGGATATACAGAGTTAGACGAATTAGCTAGGGAAGAAGAAGCTTGGGAGAATGCTTTAAAAGAAATTCAAAAATATCCTATCCTATTAAATGAGATTAATGATTTTAATTATCATAAGGAATTTTGTTTGAAAAACTATCGGCTAAAACATATTGATTTAAAAAATAAATTAGGACTATAATATAAATTATGGCACACAGTCTACGCAAACAACTTAAAAAAGAAATAATAATAAAATGTCCGAATTTGTCTGTAAGAGATAAAGATCATTGGTATTATATAGCTCACAAAGGTTGGTCATTATTTATATTTCTTATTTATTTGATTCTTTTAATACTAAGTTTTTCTATATCATTTCCTGATTGTATGCATTGGATTATAATTCACGAACCACAAGAGTTAAATAACTCAAGTAATGGAATTTTAGCGTCAATAGTAGGGATTACTATGGTAATTATTGGATTTATATTTACAGAATTAAAATCTAAATCTTTTGTCGATTTTAAATTTTTTAGTGAAAGAACTTTTATCTTTCCTATATTTTATTCCTCACTAGCTAATATCTTAATGATGATTTTAATAAGTTTATTGAGTGACACTTTTATTGATAATGAACATATTATAGGTCTTAATAATGCTATAATTTTTAGCCATTATATGATTGTTATTAATATCATTTTAATCATTATAATATTTATTAGAGTAGCAAGATTCATGGATTATCAACCTGTTTTTGATTCATATAAATTAATGGTAATTAAAAAAGCAAAAATTATCTTACTTCAAGAGAATATATTTGAATCATTCAAAAGTAGTATTTCTAAAGTTTTTTTGGATAATGAGATTAATACGATTTATACAAGGAGTCCTCTGCGTGATCCTCAAAAGGCAATATTAATCAATAAAAACAAAAAGGGTATGTTACATGATATTGATATTAAAAAGTTAATAAAAGAAGTTTCTATTTTGAAAAAAATGAATCCAACTGAAGACTTCCAATATTCTCCTTTTTTGCTCTTAGGTAAAACAATTAATGAAAATGCAGAAATATTATATGCAAATGAAACAGTTAGTATAAATTTAAGAAAAACCGAATCCATTAAAGTAAAAGTCTATCCGCAAGATGATGAAATAATTTATAAAAATTATTTAGATAATATTCATGAAAAGTATATTGAAGCTGTAAGATCTAATAATGCTAACCAAGCGATAGATTATTTATCTATTTATCAAGAACTATACGATTTGTATTGTCAAACAAATAAAAATTTAAGATGAGACGGAGAAGTAGTTTATTTTATCATGTTTCCACAACGATTGATGGAATTGAAAATTCACTTTATGAAGGAATTAAAATAGCACACCAAAATAATAATATAGAAATACTTGATGAAATAATTTCTGTAATCACTAATTCTATATATACTTCTATAGATACTAGTAATATTATTGTTTACGAAAGGAGTTTAATACTTTTAGAGAGATTATATAAAATAGCATTAACTCAAGGAGATCATTCTTCTTATTTAAAAAGAACTTCCCATAATAGCATTAAAGAAAAAATATCCTTTATTCTTTATCGTATAGAAAACAACGTATATGATTCTAGTGAATCACTGATAATAGAATTTTTAAAACTTGCTTTTACTTCATTAAATAGAATTCTTCATGATATTTTGATAAACAAAGATTATGATACATATAAGGATGCGACATACGAATTCTATACCTTTATATTTGATAAATATCGTTATCATGAGTCTAAATCTAATTTACTAATATATCAAATAGAATACTATGTAAATAGTGTCGCTATTCTTCAATATAGTTGGATTCTTTATCTCTATAAAAATGGCAAATTCAATCAATCAGAATGTTTAGATTTTCTAAAAGAAAATAAGCTATTATTCAGAAACTATGAAAGAATATTAGATACTTTAATATATATTGATACTTTACCTTTTGGAACAGTTTTTGGAGTAGGGGATTGGGAGGAAGATTTAGGTAAAATAAATAGAAGTACCACTATGGGACGATCTACTTTATCTCCTACGTATTGGGCTACTTCGGGAATGATGATTTACTTGATAAGAAATATATCAATAGTAACTAATGAGATAAACCCTACTCGAATAAGAAGTATTGAAAAATTATTTGAATTTTATTTCAAAGATTTTCAAAATCGATTACAAGAAATAAAAGAAAATAAAGATTTATGGATTCCAATTATATTTGATAATGCAGCGTCTGTTTTTTCAACTAATAACGATACATTGTCAATTCAAATTAATAGCTACGAAACTGAATTCTTTAAAAGAATAGATAATATTTCTAATGCTTTAAAAAATGCAGAAATTCAATTATCTAAAATTGAACTTATTAAGGACAATGAAAAATTAGCGGATAGGCCTTTGTCCGAAACAAAAATTATTGAATTTAGAGAGTCTGTGGGTAATGAATGGTATCGTAGGTCATTTCTTCATAGATTATTCGATGCTTATTTTAACTATAAAGAAATTGATGATTCTCCAACAGTTCCTATAAGTCGTATTTTTGTATTTAGAATTGGTCCAAAGAAAATGTTTATTGACGGTGGTATTCCAATGTTAGGCAGTACTGACTCAGGAAATATTATTGCAAATCATGAAGATGGAGAATTTTTAAAAAGCATAAAAACACTTGATACGCCTATTAGATTATTTAATAACATTATTAAATGTTTGGATACTTTAATAGAAAATATCAAAACGGATAAATTTAATCCTTCTGTTATTATACTCGGTTCCAGTATCTCACATTTAATAGATGATCTAATATCTAATGAAAATTTCATTCCTAGATGGAAGGTTAAAGATGAATTAGGTGCATCGAAATCTGAATATGCTTTATATAAACAAATACCTGTTTATACTTCTTATAATCAAGATTTCAATGAATATGTCATTGTTGCAGATTTTAAAAATGCATTTATTTTAAATCAAGTACGAAATGAACAATGGTATAAGAATCAATTACAGGTAGAAACTATGCTAGTTGATGATAAAGAAGCTAAACGGATTTTTGATGAAAATCCTGATGATTGGAAAGTCTCTTCTAAAGGGATTGAATTGAGTGAAGCAGAATCTTTAACGTATATAAAAACAGGGATAATATGGGATATTAACGTAAAAGAAATATTCGAAGTAAAAAATCCATTAGCATATGCAATTGGACAAATAAAAATTGATCAAGATGTATAGATTCTTTTATTCCAGTACAAAAATATAAAAATGGCAATAAAAAAGCGAGTAAAAATAACTGAAGAAGTTGAAGCTGAAGTAATTTTTCGTTCAGATAGATTATGCTGTTGTTGTAATAATGGTAAAAAAATGGCTGATCAAATTCATCATATTAATGGCGATAATACGAATTCCAAATTTGAGAATTTAGCATATCTATGTTTTGATTGTCATAGCGCTGCTGAAGTAAAAGGTGGACTTAAGAAAAGGCTTACTCCCAAAGCAATAATTAAATATAGAGATCTGCATTATGAAATAGTTTCTAAGCGAAGAAGTACTTCGTTAAAGATTTTAGATAATCCAATCTCTCAACTATCATCTGAAGTATTATTAGTTGCAGCTAAAAATGCAATAATTATACTAGAAATAGCTAATATAAAAGAACAACTTTTTGAATCTAATTGGGACAAAGGAATTTCTCTAATTGGAAAATTATTTAAATATGTAGATCATTCAAATAAAAGAATATCATACGAGGTTTTTTCCTTTTTATTAGATGTTGCTGCACATACGAGGAGCCAAATGCCTTATAGTATATCTTCTTCTATCTTTCATTTAGTACTTAATTTTTATCCAATTTCATATTTTAAACTAAAAGATAAACAATCTATTGAGATTGGAAATCAATGTATCAGTATTTCCTTTAACCTGATTTATGATTCAGCAATTCATTTAAAAAATATTTCAATAACAGAACAAGGCCTTTTGATTCTAAAATATATCTACATTAATTCCAAACAGAATAAAAAAACATCATTAGTTAAAAATGTTATTGAAACTTTTAACAAAATAGAATCTCATTTAGAAAGACCTGAAAGAGACGATTTAATCAATACTAAAGAATTAGTTAAAATTTTTAAGAACTCGTTGGATGATGCTGAATCAGATATGCCAGATATTCCAAATTATTTATATCAAGATATTAAGGCAGCACGAGCAGCATCTTTAAAATAGAAGAAAAATTAAGAATATTTAAGTTTAGACATATTAAATGATATAATAATTTAGTTTTATAAAAATTTTCAAAATGCGTAATACTTTAGTTCTTATACTATCCTCATCCGCTTTTTTTATTTTAGGAATGCTTTTTAATAAATATTGTGGCTGGTATATTTCAGATGTTCCACCTAGTTGGGATTCTGCGTTTAATTTTGTGGCTATAGTGATAGCTTTAATAACAATAACTAATCAAATATCTTCTAGTGAAAAAGCAGAAATTGAAAGTACAATTAATGTTTTATTTTTGGACATTGATTCAATAAAATTTAAACCTCACAACACTAATGGACCTGATGCATTAAGATCGTATTCGCATGAAAACAACCATATTCTTGCAGAAGAAATTAATGTAGTTGATTCATTAAGTTCCATTTTAATCCAATTTGATGGTTTATTATCCCGCTTTAAAAATCGATCAAATAACGCTCTTAAATTGAGAGCATATACATTTTTTTATGGAAAAATATAATGTGGGCTTCAGAAGATTTAATTTTGACTGTATTATTTACTTACCAAGAACTTGCTAAAAGATATATAAGAATATCCAGAATAGTTTATAATGAATTGAGCAAAGATAAGTTAGTAGAACCAAATAAATCCTTCATTAAAAAAATAGATTTGATAGAAAAATCTATCAATTATTATAATAGTAAAAATCAAGATGAAAAGGAGATATTAAAATCAACCATGATGCATTTTAATTTGTTTCATAAATCAACCAAATGGCATGAATGGAATTATCCCTACAATGAATTAATTAGTCATTATGAAGCAGGAATTAAGTTTTACACTGATAATGAACGTAAATAAAGCCGTTAATATCTCAATTGGATATACATCTATTTAATATGAAAGAGCTAAGATGTGCTTATATATTATATTCACAATTTTATTTAAAACTTTCAGAAGCTTTTGTTTTAGCTTGAGAAACAAAATATTGGAATTCTAATTCACTCAATCTGTAAATGTCATTTTCAAATCTTTTTAATTGAAGAGAAACAAGTTTGATTTCATCTTTCAATTCATCAATATTATATTTATCAAAAGATTTATTTATTTCTAATAATATATGTTTGTAGTAATCGATAACATTAGAGGTCTTTATTAATAAAATATGTTGCGAATTATCGTTTCTATCAATAGAAACATGTTTCGTAATAAGATCAATTATAAATGAAAATGCCGTAAGATTGTTACTTAATCTAATTAAAAATGGTCGATTTAAGGAATATTGTTTTTCATGAAAAAATTTATCTTTCATCTTAAATTTTTCTAGCGCTTCTAAACCCCAAGTATCAATCCATTCAGGAGAAGATTTTGCTTCTTTTATTGACCAATGTTTGAAAGGTACATTTTTGAAATCAATATCTAAGTCCTTTATCAAGGATAAAATTCTATCATAAGAAATTAATAGATCAGATCTTTTTCTTTCAGTTTCTAATATGTCGTATTGGTTATCGTTAGCTCTCTTTTGTTCGCGAAATGATAAATAAATTAATACACCAGTCATTGAATTAATAAAAGGTGCTGTTAATCCTCCTATAGCATCACCTAATTCATTTTGATTATATAAACCACAATACCCAAATTCATTTATTAAATAGAATAAATTGATAAAAGATAAAAAAGTAGAAACGATAAGAAAGCCCACTATTATTCCCATAATATAATACATTGGCGTTTTTTCTAACGGCTTATCAATTTCAGAATTTTGATTCTTCATGGTAAAAAATTTAATAAATGAACGCGTAATATTTACAGTATCATTTTTATTTTACGTATTATAATAAAATATTAAGAAAAGTTGTTGAGCTTTAATTAGCCTATTGGAGGTATCGCAAATTTGGCAACTAATATTTTCCGCGTCTTTGCTAAAACTTTTGAACTTTGATATCCCTCATAAATAAAATATCCTGCTATAACTATTTCAATAATTAATAATATGGATATTTTAAATATACAACTATCATTACCAAATATTGAGTAATTCCAATTGTATATGTAAGTGCCAAGTGTTGCAATAATTAATGCAATGCCAAATGATAATTCAAATTTCATTCTTGACAAGATTGTTTTTATATATTTATTACCTATTGGTTCATGTTCAAAATTAAGTAATAGATATGCTTCCCATATTTGATTAAATTTGTCATCTGATTTTTCATTGAGTTTGTCATAAAATTTAAGTTCTATGAAACTGCCAATATTTTCTAAAATCATACCTATAATAAGCCCAATAATAACTAAACAAGTTATAAATAGAGCAATATTATTAGGATTAAGCCAGTAATTTTTAATATCGGGACAATGAAAAACAAGTAGTAAATACGGACATAATGCTACAAGAGCTGGGATGATTAATTGAATTAGAATTTTATCTAATGATAGATTTAACGAAGATATTTTGTCCATTTTTTTGATTTGAAAGGTTAGAAAAATTATTATTGGTTTAATTTTAATGAATTACCAACAGATGTACAATAATACGATTTTATTGGTATTTGTTAATCCGTACAAATACCGGACAAAATCGTTAATACAGGGTAATACTGCTTAATACTTCTTAATACTCAAAAAGTCGTAGATCGTTAAAAATGAATGGATTGATACTAAACACCAGCAACTAATATCAGCTACTATTAGATCAAATGGGGCTGTTCCCGCTACCATTGAAACCCTTAGCTTGAAAAAGTTAAGGGTTTTGTTTTTAATCGGAAGTTATTTTCTTTTTTAATTAAATTACTTTTAGCGTTTCTACCTGCTATTTTTAGATTATCATACATTCGTAGATTAAATGGAACTAGTGATCGGTTGAAGGGGTTAAGCATCAAATAATATATTATCATTAGATTCGCTTTATAAAACTTCCTGCATGAATTTCCAATCCTACTTAGATTATTTTGAAGGTATTCTGAATAATCCTGTTCCTCCTGCACCTTATGATAAGCCCGATTATTTTAATTATGCAAAACTAAACTGGACTCGCATGCAGCGCTGGCTGAAGCATGGTGTACTTACAGAAGAAATAAAAACAATTGTATCAACCATAAAAACACCACAGTACTGGATCATTATTACGGAACCATGGTGTGGTGATGCGGCGCATGTTGTACCTTTTCTCCATCTGATTGCTGAGTTAAATCCGCTTATAAAAACAGACTATGAATTACGTGATGCAGAGCCGTTTCGTATAAACGAATATCTGACTAAGGGAGGCAAGTCGATTCCTAAATTAATTATTCGGGATGAAATAGGGAAGGATCTTGCAACCTGGGGACCTCGGCCGGCAGAGTGCCAGTTATTATTTGATAAACTGAAAGAAGAGCAGGCCGATTTTGAAACATTTAAAATTGAATTGCAGAAATGGTATAATCACGACGAAGGAGAAAAAATATTGAAAGAAATAGGTGCGTTATTAAAATAAGTAATTACAATTTTAAAACTCTCTGCTGATTCAGAATCAGCAGAGAGTTTAATTCTTTAATTAACCCGAATTGCCTTTTTCACAATTACCTGGCCGGCTTCATAAATATATACAAAATAACTTCCTTCTTTAAACGAGGTCATATCAATTTGTATATCATTTAATAAATTGACATTTGTCAGATCATATATTTTTTTACCACTGATATCATATACTGCTATAGAAGAGGCTTCAACAGGTTTTGTTGCATGAATATTCAGGATGCCGTTTGTTGGGACAGGAGAAATGATAATATTATCGATCGCGGCCTGCGGGGTTTTGGTTGAGGTTAAGTAAGCAGTAGTTAATGTTATTTCGCCATTGTCAGGTACTGCGCGAAACATGATACTATCATTGCGCATCAGATCAATTGGTATAACAACACCGTTTTGAACAACAGAAAGATAGTTCACACCATTCGTTTTGAGTTTGATACTTAATGGTTGATTGTAAATAGCGTTATTCGAAAGCGTATCTGTTAACAATAACTTCCAGGTGGAACCATCCGGTGCTTGTGTCTGTGTTAATGAAGCACATCTTTTTTCTTTGTGATATTTTATTGCTTGCACCAATGTTGTTACCCATACTTTATCTTTAACATATACCAATGTATCCAATTGTTTTTGTAAAGCACTCTGCTGAACCTGGCTATACCAGTTATCTCCGTATTCTGATCCATTATCTAAACTATGATATAAATAGGTAAGTAAACCACCGCCATTCATTACATTTTGAACCTGTCCATAGAATGACGCTAAACTTACAGAAGAACTCATCGGATAAGTATTTAAATTATAATAGTCACCCGCATTGACAGCAAAATTGTATGTGAAATTTGTCGGTGGTGTAACTCCTCTTGCACAGATATGGCCGTCTGCAATTATTGAATCTAGCACCTGCGTATTATAATCTCCGAATGGATAAGCAAAAGTTAAAATCGGTTGATTGGTTATGTATTGTTCCAATGTTTTTTTTGCACCTCCAACCTCTCTTGTAATTTGATCGGTAAGGGTTGCATAAGGTGGTATGCCGGATGGAGCAACTGCCCAGGTATTTAGTTTGCTTAAATAAGGGTGTGTATACGTATGATTGCCAATTTCATTTCCGTTTGTTACCTCCTGAAGTACTTGTGGCCAATAGCAATTGTCCCAGGTCTGTACATTATTTGTTATGATGAAGAATGTTGCATTCAAATTTCTTTTTAATAATTCAGGCGTAGCAATCGGGCATTGTCCCGGGCTCCAGTCATCAAAGGTTAGTACAATGGCAGCTTTTCTGTTATTGTCCCAGTTACAGACGCCGCCGGGTATCTGCGCCTGAGCAACATACAGCAGCGCAATAAAATAGAATGTGAGAGTTGAATATATTTTTTTCATAGATATATAGTTTGATTAGGTATAGTTAGTTTAAAAGTATTTCTTCCCAGGTAGCATTTTTACGCTTTTTTTCAATAAGCAACATTTTTTCCATGACCTTTGCTCTGAATTTTGATGCTGAAACAATACTGATTTCACCAAGTTCAGCAATCTCTTCCAATCTTACATCTCCTCTGCGTGCATGAATCAGATAGATCATGTACAAGGCATTTGTAATGGAAAATTTTATTCCGTGTAATAATGTATTCGCTGTAACAGATTCCGGATGACTGCATCGACTGCATTTCCGTACAAAAGAACTATCGGCTTCTTTGTATTTTGTGTATTGACATTTTTTACAAACAAATCCTTCGCTCCATTTTAATTCATCCAGAAACCGCAAACACGTTATATCATCTTTAAAAACTGTCCGGAACATATCCATACTAACTTCTTGCCCGGTGATTCGCTGTACCAATTCATGTCGTACATTCTTTTTTAGTTCCCAGTTATCGAGATCTAATTTTATGTTCATATTATTTGTTTGTTCGATCAGCGATTGAAGTTTTACATTGGCAATTTCTAATTCTTCAGATCTTGAATGCAATTCTTTTGTTCGTTCAATAACTTTTATTTCAAGCTCTTGATTTATTTTTTGATGCAGTTGTTGTTTTTCATAAAGTTGTTTATTGATTTCCACCTGCAATTTTTCTTTCTCTTCTAATTCTTTTAAAACGGCTGTTTGTGCAGCCTCTTTTTCTTTTCGGATAATGCTAATTCTGTCCGAGAGGGCAATTGATAAAATAATAGATTCAATAATCAGACTGTAGTTAAAAATATATACTGTAAAGATTGAACCCATAATAATGGCCAATGCCCGTAGCTGAATTAAGATAATACTTGTTAAAATTAATCCGCTGCCAAGAATGAAGAACCGTGCAGATTTATAACCATGCAGGTATATAATGATTGTTGAAATGAAAACCATAAGGAATGGTAACGGTGTAACAATTCTCATTAAGAGATATACCGGCACGTAAAAATTCAGAATAAATAAACAGATGTATATTCCGAATGATACCCATACCATAAAAAATAATTTCTTGATTCTTTTATAGAGCTCTAAAAAATTAGATGCATAAATGAGAAAACAGAATACTAATAATACAGGGGCAACATGAAAAGAAAGTAACGGGTTCAGAACAGGATGCTCCGGCCATAAATACTGATAGCCCAATCGGTCCTCGTTAAGAGAGATCAATATGCCTGCAATAAGATAAAAAATGTATAGTATATATAATCGTGCACGTATGGTAAAAAATAAAATGATGTTGTATAAAATCAACAGCAAAATTATTCCGTAGTATATGCCCAAGAGTAAGTATTCATTGATACTGTATTCGGTAAATGAATGCTGATTATTGATAACAAAATTGAAATTGACATATAATGGAGAAACTACTTTGATGTAGTACGTTCTTGTATTACCTACAGTAGGTGTGGGAATATCGAGCACTAAATTTTTGTGCCTGTAATTGCGATTTTTATATGTTATATATTCTCCCGTTGTTTGATGAAATATTTTCCCATTTTCCTCATAATAGATAGAAAACTCTTTTGTGTACGAATAATAATTTTCGATCACATATTCTGTAAAATCATCGCCCGCATTTTTTACACTGAATTTAATCCAATAAGTGGCATTAGGGTGAATGTTGTGGTTATAGGATGCAGGCTTAAACAGGCTGGTATTGGTGCTATTTAAAATGGAATCAATAGTAAAAATATTTGCCGGATCTTCATATACGCTTAAATAATTATTGCTAAGAGAAATTCCTTTTGTGTTCGCATCAGACAATACAAGTACATCAGAAGCCTGTGTTCTGATAACAAGTAAAACCATACAGATTATAAAAATGAATCTCTTCATGTATTGTGTTGTTTCGTTCAAAATTAATACCACATGTCCGACAGATTTGCCGGGCATGCGGTATATTTTACCAACCAGCTTTTGTTTGTATAAAGGATTCGATTTGTGTTGCCATTGATTGCTGCGTTGCAGCACATGGGTGCCAGTCTTCGCCATAAGGAGGTGACTGAGGAGTAAGTGCAAAATAGAATATATTATTATCTGTTCCCGTAAAATGATCTGTAACAGCATGTAAATAGCTTGTTAAACGGGTTAATGTTTTAAATCCTGCCGGATAGTAATCCGTTTCAGAATTTGGCACCACGCAAATTATTTTAGCAGATGGATAATATCCTCTTAATACCCCGACAAAGTTTATATAGGTGCTTACAAATGTTGCAGAATCTACCATGCTTGGGGATGATGTTTGTTCGGGAGCAAAATCATTTGTACCAAGATGAATCACTACTACATCAGGAATGTAGTTCGCGGTGTTCCAGGTTGTGCTGGCATCATCGGGATTGATATTGCCATACATAGATGGTAGTGTTCCGGTAGTTGAACCTGTATTGTTTCGATACATACCTCTTCCGGAGTATGCGGTACAGTGATACTCTGCATTCAGGTCACGGCCGATAATAGCACCCCATGCTTTGTAATTATTTTCATTAACAGAGTGGAAACCTGTATTGGGATTACCTGTAGGTGGTGCCGGTATACTGGCTTCATCTCCATAGCCACACGTATAAGAATCACCAATGAATTCAATTTTGCGCGAAGGTCTAGCATCCGGAGGTAATAGTGTTTTATTTATTCGAATACGCAGACCTTTAAATGCACTTGCACCAACCTGAGATTCCGTTCTCTTAAAAATTTCCACGGTGTGGGTTGCGTCTGTCAGATTACGGGCAATACTATATAGTGTATCTGTTGCATTTACCTGTAATACTTTGTACAGTGTGTTGTCAATAAATATATTGTAGTAATTTGTTTTTTGATCTCCGCCTACTGCATAATCCTGCAAAACGATGTCAAGCGAAGGGCCCTGAAATTTTGCTTTGATTGAAATACCCGGAAACCAGAATTTAGGGGCTTTTGAATCGCTGAAGTCAATTCTTCCCGAATATTGAATGTTTGTGTTTGAAGCATTAATATAGATCATGTTTGTATCTGCTACCGTTTGAGCTGGTGTAGCATCATCTTTCGTATGTTTTTTGCATGACATGGAAAGAACTGAAATTAATAATAAGAAAGGCACTAGTTTTAGTAGTTTAGCCTTATTCCTGATTGTAGAGCCTGATTTTATCATATTATTATTCTGTTTTTTTCTAATACTATTCGAATATACGAGGCGCATCATTTACTGAATAAAAATATGCCGTAAATCCGCTCTAAAACATACGGATTGAAGCAGTTTTAAGCCATCGTTTTTAAATAATAAATACAGAGGAAAGCTTATTTGTTGTAAAGCAAACGGCTTTTTAAAATACTTTTTAAACTAAAAATACAGGGAAGGGATTTGTGCAGTTTTAAGTATTGAATAATAGAAAGTATGTAGTCTAACACTCTATATAATACAAAAAAGTGAATACAATGAATTTTATTATTTGTAATAAAAAATAAAAGCTCTCTATAAGTTTACAGAGAGCTTTTATGTTAAATGGTTTGGAAGTATGTGCTGTTTTACTTCTCCTTCGGATTGTCTGCCCAAACCGTTACGTCTGCCCAGGTATCAAAATCTTTTTTCAATACATCTAGTTTGTTCAACGCACCTTTAAGAGCAGCTTCACCAAGTAACAAACGCAGAGGAGGTTCTTTCGATTCAACAGCTTTCACAATAGCTTGTGCCGCACGATCGGGGTCGCCGGGTTGATTGCCGCTGTAACCGCGTATGAAATCTTTATTGGCACCTGCACTTGTTGCATAATCTTCAATGATTATCGGACTGTTCTCTGCAGAACGGCCTGCCCAATCGGTACGGAAGCCGCTTGGTGCAACAATGGTAACGTGTATACCTAAATGCGCTACTTCTTTTGATAAAGATTCAGACAAACCATCTACAGCAAACTTCGTTGCATTATAAAACCCTACAGCCGGAAAGCCAACCAAGCCACCGATTGAAGCGACATTAACAATATGTCCACTGCGTTGCTTGCGCATAGTTGGTAATACAGCTTTAGTCATGTTGGCAAGGCCGAAGAAATTTATTTCAAACATGTTGCGTATAGCTTCATCTTCACTTTCTTCCACCGCACCAAAATAACCGATGCCTGCATTATTCACCAATACATCAATACGACCAAAATGTTCAACTGTTTTTTGCACAACGTCTTTTATCTGTTCCGGTTTTGTAACATCCAGCGTTAATGAGAGGGTAGTGCTTTCATGACTTGTAACCAGATCGCTGATGTCTGAAGGTTTTCGTGCCGTAACAGCAACTTTATATCCCTGACTGATAACATAACTTGCAAGTGCACGTCCAAAGCCTGTTGAACAGCCGGTAATGAGCCAAACTTTTTCCATAGTTTATAATGTATTTAACCTCTATTTTATTTTTTTGCTAATTGTATATCTGATACTTCAAGAACGTTTTTAGTATATCCTTTCTGTGTAACATGGATCATTGCAAGGCCAACATCTTTTAATGTTAAAAGATGTTTTGAGAAAAAGAGACGCAGGAACGGATATAACCAGCTTAAGTAAGTATAGTATTTCTGGGTATTTTTTAATCCTTTGGTTGGATGCATGTAACCAGGTCTGAAATTATATTCTGCTTTAAAGGGAAGCTTTGCCAGATCATTTTCTGTTTTTCCTTTTACACGTGCCCACATCGATTTCCCTTTCTCTGTACTGTCTGTGCTGGCACCGGATACATAACAGAAGGTCATGTCTGTGTTTAAGCGACTGAGCGCTTCTGCAACATGCATGGTAAGCATATACGTCATTTTTGTGTAATCTGCCTCATTCATACCGATGGACGAAACACCTAAACAAAAGTAACATGCATTATAACCGACAAGTTTGTTTTCGATGGAAGAGATGTTCAAAAAATCAGAATGAATAACTTCTTTTAATTTTGGATGTGTAAACCCTGAAGGTTTTCTGTTGATGATCAATACTTCCTCAACATCCGGATGCAAGAGACATTCGTGCATAACACCTTCACCTACCATGCCGGTTGCCCCGGTTATTATTGCTTTTATTTTCATATTCTTAATTAAATTATTTTTGAAAAACAGAGAAGGCGTTATGCCTGTTATACTTTAGAGACGATTATAAAAGGCAAATATTTTATCTCGGAACAAATAAAATAATCAGGGTGCCAATCAGACAAATTCCGGCTCCGATGAAATCCCACAGATCCGGTGAAAAATTCTCTACCCGATACATCCAGATTAAAGAAGATACAATATATATGCCTCCATATATGGCATAAGCTCTGCTTGCTGTTTCTGTATCTATTTTAGTCAGAATGAAGGCAAACGCAAGTAAACAAAGAATTGCCGGAATAAGCAATAACATTGTTTTACCCGATTTGAAATGCAGCCAGAATAAATAACAGCCACTTATCTCAAAGAATGCGGCAAGAATAAAGTAGAAAATATTCTGCATGAGAAATAATTATAATAACAACGAATCAATGCGGTGTGCCTGAACCAGATTATTATCCGGCGACCAGGCAAACACGGTAAACTTACCATCCTGAGA
>Ga0210389_10001652_pt1 | contig 18009 bp, 16 predicted proteins | sample IncBWH28OmetaG_FD_160127 | JGI IMG/M metagenome (GOLD analysis project Ga0210389, IMG submission 160127) | Forest soil microbial communities from Barre Woods Harvard Forest LTER site, Petersham, Massachusetts, United States - Inc-BW-H-28-O ...
GTGGTGGTGCGGACCTTCTCCAAGGCATACGGGCTGGCCGGCCTGCGGATCGGTTACGGGCTGGCATCGCCGGAACTGGCCCGCGAGCTGTGGTCCCAGCAGCTGCCGTTCGGCATCGCGATCACCAGTTTGCTTGCGGTGGCGGCCTCGTACCGAGCCGAAGACCAACTGCTGCAGCGGATCGAGTCGATCAACGCCGAGCGCCGCTATCTCCGGATGCGCCTGAGCGCACTGGGGATCTACACCACCGATGCCCATGCGAACTTCATCTACCTGCCTTCGAGGGGTGGGCGCGGTAGATCGTGGCATGAGGTATTCGCGGACGGCGGACTGCACGTTCGCTGTTACGCGGACGGCGGCGCGCGGATTACCGTCGGCAACCGTGGCTCGACGCTGGCGGTGCTGGCCGCCATGGGAAAAGCCACGCTGGGGTCCTAGATGCGGTAAGAAAGGGCGTGGCCGCAGCACGACCTCAGAAGCGCGATCCGATCGCCGCCGCGCGGGCAAACTGGGAGCGCGCCGGTTGGGCGGAGGTGTCGCAGGGCATGGTTGCGGTCACCTCGGTGATGCGCGCGCATCAAATCCTGCTGGCCCGTGTCGAGACCGCGTTGCGTCCCTACGACTTGAGCTTCTCCCGCTTTGAATTGCTGCGGCTGCTGGCATTCAGCCGGACGGGAGCGCTGCCGATCACCAAGGCGTCCGATCGCCTGCAGGTCCACGTCACCAGCGTCACCCACGCCATTCGCAGGCTGGAGGCTGATGGGCTGGTTCAGCGCTTACCGCACCCCACCGACGGGCGCACGACGTTGGTCCAGATCACCGATCTCGGCCGTGCCACGGTCGACGACGCCACGGTTACGCTGAACCAGCAGGTGTTCGCCGACGTCGGAATGGACGCCGGCGAATCCGAAGCGCTGGTGTCGTCCATCGAATCGTTGCGGCGCAACGCCGGCGACTTCTAACCTCGAACGTGACAAGGCTTGAAAAGGACTGGAAAGGCAGGACAGTGGACCCACTAGTTGCTCACCAGCGTGCGCAGGACACATTCGCCGGCGTCCTCGCGAATGTCAGCCCCGACCAGTTCGACGGCCCGACGCCCTGTTCGGAGTGGACGATTCGCGATCTGATCGAGCATGTCATCGGAGGCAACGAGTACGTCGGGATTTGGTCGGCCAGCAACCAGCAGCCGGCCGCCCGGCCCGACGACACCGCTGCGGCACACCGGGCCACCGCCGCCGCGGCACAGGAGATCTTCGCGGCACCGGGCGGAATGGACGGCATCTTCAAGCTGCCGTTCGGCGAATTCCCCGCGCAACTTTTCGTCGGAATTCGCACCACCGACGTGCTGACCCACGCATGGGATCTCGCCGCGGCCAGCGGCCAGTCCACCGATCTCGACCCCGAGTTGGCGGCCGAGCAGCTGGCCGCGGCGCGTGCCTTCGTGGGCGCCCAGTTCCGTGGCACGGGCAAGCCCTTCGCCGAGGAGCAGCCGTGCTCATCCGAGCGCGCACCGGCCGATCAACTGGCCGCCTTCCTGGGGCGAAAGGTGCTGTGACACAAGGCCTTTGATTCAGGCCGAATCAACTCGAGCGCAGCGCCTCGATCACGGCGCTGAAGTCCAGGGCGCCGTGGTCGGCCGCGAACTTGGCGTAAATCTCGGCGGCGTGCGTGCCCAGCGGCGCCGCGGAAGAGGTTGACGCCACCGCATCCATCGCCAGGCCCAGGTCCTTGTTCATCAGCGCGGTCGCGAAGCCCGGCTTGAAGTCGTTGTTGGCCGGTGATGTCGGCACCGGGCCCGGCACCGGGCAGTTGGTGTGCACCGCCCAGCAATTGCCGGTCGCGCCGGTGATCACGTCGAAAAGGGACTGCGCCGAGAGCCCCAGATTCTCGGCGAGCACGAACGCTTCACCGATCACGATCTGCTGCACCGCGAGCACCATGTTGTTGCAGACCTTGGCGGCCTGACCGGCCCCCGCTGCACCGCAGTGAATGATCTTGCCCGCCATCGGTTCCAGCACCGGCCGCGCGCGCTGCAGCGCGGAGTCGTCGCCGCCCACCATGAACGCCAGGGTCCCGGCGACGGCGCCCTTCACCCCGCCGGACACGGGTGCGTCGAGCTGGGGGAGGCCGTGTGATTCCGCCAGTGCGTGTACCTCGCGGGCGTCGTTGACCGAGATCGTGGAACTGTCGATGAACAATGCACCGGCCCGCGCGCCGGGCATGATCTCGGCGTAGCAGCGTTTGACCACGTCGCCGTTGGGCAGCATGGTGATGACGATGTCGGCCTCGGACACGGCGTCGGCGGCGCTGTCGAACACCGCGACCCCGCCCGCGGCCGCGGCGGCCACCGCCGTGGGCACCGGGTCGAACCCGCGTACGGTGTGGCCGGCGGTGACCAGGTTCGCCGACATGGGCCCGCCCATATTGCCCAAACCTAGGAAAGCGACCTGGAAAAGCTCAGTCATTGCTGCCTTTCTAAAGGGTTGCTCGGAACCGCGCGGCCTCGGCCCGGCCGATGACCACCCGCATGATTTCGTTCGTCCCTTCCAGGATGCGATGCACCCGCAGATCGCGAACGATCTTTTCCAGACCATACTCGCGCAGGTAGCCGTAGCCGCCGTGCAGTTGCAGGGCCTTGTCTGCCACGTCGAAGCACGTGTCGGTCACGTAACGCTTGGCCATCGCACACAGCTCGACCTTGTCGGGGTCATCGGTGTCCAACGCATTCGCGGCCCGCCACAACATCATTCGCGACGTCTCCAGACCGGTGGCCATGTCGGCCAGGGCGAACCGAATGGTCGGCTCGTCGAGCAGGGACGAGCCGAATGCGTGTCGCTCCCGCACGTAGGCTCCCGCCTTGTCGAAGGCGGCCTGCGCACCGCCGAGCGAGCACGCCGCGATGTTGAGCCGGCCGCCGTTGAGGCCGTTCATCGCGATGCCGAAGCCGGTGCCCTCGCCGTCGGCGCCGCCCAACATCGCGTCGGCGGGCACCCGCACCCCGTCCAGGATCACCTGTGCGGTGGGTTGCGCGTGCCAGCCCATTTTCTGTTCGTGCGCGCCGAAACTCAGTCCCGGAGTGTCCTTTTCGATGATGAACGCCGATATGCCGCGCGGCCCCGGCTTTTCCTGGCCGCCGGTCCGGGCCATCACCATGTAGATGTCCGAGGCGCCCGCGCCGGAGATGAACTGCTTGACGCCGTCGAGCACGTAGTCGCCGCCCTGCTTGACGGCGCGCGTGGTCAGGGCGCTGGCGTCGGATCCGGCGCCCGGCTCGGTCAGGCAGTAGCTCGCGATGGCGTCCATCGGCGCCAATCTCGGGACCCATTCCTTGCGCTGTTCGTCGGTGCCGAAGGTGTCGATCATCCACGCACACATGTTGTGAATGGACAGGAATGCGGCGGTGACGGGGTCGGCGATGGCCAACTGCTCGAAAATGCGGACGCCGTCGAGTCGGCGCAGCCCGCTACCGCCGACGTCATCGCGGCAGTAGATCGCCGCCATGCCGAGTTCGGCGGCCTCGCGCAACACGTCCACCGGAAAGTGCTCGGTGGCATCCCATTCCAATGCGTGCGGGGCGAGCCGTTTTGCGGCGAACGCGGCGGCCGTCTCGGTGATGACGCGTTCGTCGTCGTTCAGGATGAATAGATCCATGAAGTGGTCCTAATGCAGACTTAATTCATCGTCGGAATGACGAATTCGGCGCCATCCTTGATGCCCGACGGCCACCGCGACGTGACGGTTTTGACCTTGGTGTAGAACTGGATCGACGTCGGGCCGTGCTGGTTGAGGTCGCCGAAGCCGGAGCGCTTCCAGCCGCCGAAGGTGTGATAGGCCACCGGGACCGGAATCGGCACGTTGACGCCGACCATGCCCACCTGCACCCGGGACACGAAATCGCGGGCGGTGTCTCCGTCGCGGGTGAACACCGCCACGCCGTTGCCGTACTCGTGCTCCGACGGCAGCCGCAGCGCCTCTTCGTAGTCGTGTGCGCGGACCATGCACAGCACCGGCCCGAAGATCTCGTCGGTGTAAATCGACATGTCGGGGGTGACGTGGTCGAACAGGGTGGGCCCGATGAAGAAGCCGCCCTCCAGGTTCGCGTCACCGAAAGCGAGGTCGTCGCTGCGCCGGTCCCGGCCGTCGACCACGATCTCGGCGCCGGCGGCCACGCCCTGGTCGATGTAATCGCGCACCCGCGTCAACGCGGCCTCGGTGACCAGCGGACCGTAGTCGGCCTTGGGGTCCAGGCTGTGGCCCACCCGCAGGTGGTTGATCCGCTCAACCAGCCTGGCGCGCAACCGTTCCGCGGTCTGCTCGCCGACCGGCACCGCGACGCTGATTGCCATGCAACGCTCGCCGGCGCTGCCGTATCCGGCGCCGATCAGCGCGTCGACGGCCTGGTCGAGGTCCGCGTCGGGCATCACGATCATGTGGTTCTTGGCTCCGCCGAAGCATTGCGACCGCTTGCCGGTCGCCGCGGACGTCGAGTAGATGTACTGCGCGATATCGGAGCTGCCGACGAAACCCACCGCCTGGATGTCGGGGTGATGCAAGATCGCGTCGACGGCCTCCTTGTCGCCGTGCACGACCTGGAACACGCCGGGTGGAAGGCCTGCCTCGATGAACAGCTCCGCCAGCCGCACCGGAACCGACGGGTCACGCTCACTTGGTTTGAGTAAGAACGCATTTCCGCAGGCCAGCGCCGGTCCGGCCTTCCACAGCGGGATCATCGCCGGGAAATTGAACGGGGTGATGCCCGCGACCACGCCCAGCGGCTGGCGTAGCGAGTAGACGTCGATGCCCGCACCGGCGCCGTCGCTGTACTCGCCTTTGAGCAGGTGCGGGATCCCCATGCAGAACTCGATCACCTCGATGCCGCGCTGGATATCGCCACGCGCGTCAGCCAGCGTCTTGCCGTGTTCGAGGGACAGCAGCTCGGCCAGCTCATCGTTGTGGTCGTTGACCAGCTCGGTGAATCGCATCATCACCCGGGCGCGGCGCTGGGGGTTCCATGCGGCCCAGCCCTTTTGGGCTTCGACGGCCGAAGCCACGGCCGCGTCGACGTCGGCCTGCCCGGCCATCGGCACTTTCGCCTGGACCTGACCCGTGCTGGGGTCGAAGACGTCGGCGCTGCGGCTGGACTGGCCCGCCGTGCGCTTCCCGTCGATGAAGTGCGGAATCTGTCGCGTCATAACTATCCCCATAAATGTTGACCGTGGAGGGGCTACACCCATATTACTTGCATATCCTAGTAAATCTGGGCCGGATTGGCAAGGACGCAGAGGGCGATACGCGCAACGAACGCGCTATCTGTGTGCCAGTTCACACCCGATGGTCGCCGGTGTCTGAGACATACAGGTTCCCGGCCACATCGACGGACATCTTCTCCGGGCCGCGCAGGCCGGTAAACGGCAAATCCCGATGCGTCTTCGCCACGCTCCTCGACAGGCAGGCGGACGAATTCCACGGCAATTGGATCGCCCGCTGGGGCGCCGGACCCGTAGACAGTGTGGCGGTCCTGTTCTGCCCAGATGAACCGCAGGAGGTTCTGAACCGTGTCAGTGCTGGGACTCGAGGTCCTCGGCACCGATAAAAACGGCAGGAGATCGCGGATGACTACAGGGACCCAGAACAGCCCCGATGCCGTTGTCATCGGCGCGGGGCCCGCGGGTCTGGCCGTCGCACGCGAACTCGATCATCAGCATGGCATCAAACCCCTCGTTCTGGACCGCGCAGCGGCCCCGGCGATTTCGTGGCGCACGCGCTATGACAACTTCCGCCTCAACACGACCGGGTTCTTGTCGCACCTTCCCGGACAACGGATTCCCTTGAACGCCGGACGTTGGCCGACCAAGGAGGACATGGTCCGCTATTTCGATCACTACGTTCAGCGGCAGAACATCGCGCTCATGCTGCGATGTGAAGTCCACCGCGTCGACCGTGCCGGGGGAGTCTGGCAACTTGACACGTCGTCGGGTGAAATCCGAACCCCGGCAATCGTTCTCGCCACGGGCAACTACAGCGCACCCACCATCCCCCCATGGCCTGGACTCAGTCGCTTCAACGGCCAGGTGGTTCACTCCGGGGACTTCACAAACGCTTGGCCCTACCGTGGCCGCGACGTGCTTGTCGTTGGCGCAGGCAATTCGGCCGCCGACATCGCTGTCCAGCTGGTCAACGACGGCGCGCGACGGATCTGGCTCGCGGTGCGCACACCGCCGCACCTCGTGCGGCGCTCCATAGGACCGTTTCCGTCGGACATCTTCCTCGAACTGTTCGCGAGGGTTCCCGCGCGCATGGTCGATCCGCCGATCGCGTGCATAAACCGCCTGATGTTCGGTGACCTGTCGGCCTACGGCTTCGGGCGGCCGCCGCTCGGGCTGAAGGCGACGGTGGAAAAGCGAGGTCGCATCCCAACGCTGGCCGACGAGCTCATCGACGCCGTGAGAGCCGGGCGCGTCGAGGTCGTCGGCGCCGTCAAGGCGGTCGAATCCGACCGCGTGATCCTCGCCGGCGGCACGTCCATAGCGCCGCAGGTGATCATTGCGGCCACCGGGTTCGGCACGGATCTCGGCGGTTTGGTCGGACATCTTGGCGTCCTGGACGAGCACGGCAACCCGCACGGCGGCTTCGCCTCGCACGTGGGCGACGGAATGTTCGCGATCGGATACGGCATTCCGCCCAATGGCCCGCTGCGGGCGATCCGCCTCAACGCCACGCCATTGGCCGCCGAAGTCGCGGTTTACCTTAACCGGATCGGTCCATCCGTCCGGGCGCCGCTCGGCTGTGCGCCCGCGGGTCTCCTTGGTGATGCACGCTGAGATGCCGCGCGCGAAAAGTAAAGGAACGTAATGATTTTACTCTCCACCGCAAAGACCTTCTACCGCGGCACGGACGGCTACGAAACGGCCCGTCGGGCAACGGTATGGAATGGCCTTCTGCCGGAACGGTTTCCCGACGTAATCGTGCAGGCGCACGACGCCGACGACGTGGTCGCAGCGATCCGTTATGCGCGGGCCAACGGACATCACGTCGGGGTACGGTCAGGCGGGCACAGCTGGGCGGCCAGTCACCTGCGCGACGGTGGCCTGCTGCTCGACGTCAGCCGCCTCGATCATTGCACCGTCGAACCGGATCGGATGATCGCCGACGTCGGCCCGGGCAAGGTGGCCAGCGCCTTCGCGGCAGAACTGGACGCACAAGGGCTGTTCTTTCCCGCCGGCCATTGCGAAGGCATTTGCCTAGGTGGCTATCTTTTGCAGGGCGGATACGGCTGGAACAGTCCGGTGCTCGGGCCGGCATGTGAGAGCGTGCTTGGACTGCAAGTCGTCACCGCCGACGGTGATCAGATCTACTGCGACCCAGAAAACCATCCAGACATGTATTGGGCGGCTCGCGGCTCGGGACCGGGCTTCTTCGGTGTGGTCACCTCGTTCAAACTGCGGGTTCACCCGCGTCCCGCGGTCTGGGGCACCTGCCTCTACATGTATCCGATCGAGGTGGCCGACGAGGTGTTCACCTGGGGACGCTCGATCGTTTCCGAGATCGATGATCGGGTCGAACTGCAGATCCACACTGGGCGCAGCTTTCCCGGAGCCGGGATCGACCAGCCCGGCATCACGATCGCCTCGCCAGTATTCGCCGACTCGGAGGACGAGGCGGCCAAAGCCCTCGCCCCGCTGGGTACTTGCCCGGTCATCGATAAGGCGATCGTCAATCTTCCTTACGCGCCAACAACCTTGGCCAACTGGTATACCGCCGTGATGACCAGCTATCCCAAGGGGCACCGCTATATCGCCGATAACATGTTCACCTCGGCTTCCGCCGAAGAACTGCTGCCCGGCATCCGCCAAATCATTGAAACCATGCCACCGCACCCCTCGCACTTCATTTTCACGGGCTGGAAGACGTCCCCGGAGCGCGCGGACATGGTGTACGGCTTGGAAGACGAGATCTACATGGCGCTCTACACCATCTGGCAGGATCCGGCCGACGACGAAAGGTACCGCGACTGGGCCGCGTCCAACATGGCGGCGATGTCGCATCTGGCGACCGGCATCTCGCTCGCCGACGAGAATCTGTGCCGGCGGCCGGCGCGCTTCATCGTCGAATCCAACATGGCACGCCTCGACAAGGTGCGCTCGGCCTACGACCCGGATGGTCGATTCCACAGCTGGATGGGCGGCGCCTGACCGCTGGCGGCCGCCCGGACGTTGTGACCCTTCCGGGTACTGCAACTGGGACGCAACGGTGGCAGTAATTGACCGCGAGTCTCGTATCTTAACTCTCAGCAAACCGCGGCCGATGTGCCGCACGTGAACCAAACAGGCGCTTCTATCGTTTCACCAGCAAGGGCTCTGCGCCGTCGCCGCAACATAAATTAGAGCCGCACCGCACGGGCCCGTAAAGAAGTCACTTCGCTGGACAGCGCACCTGAACGGGCCGGTCCGGACGATCTCGACATCGCCAAAGGCACCTTTCCTTGCGGGCCGCCGGCGATGAAATATCTGACATGCCAGGGGAGATGGGAGTTACGCGATGATGCCGCTATGGCGGCCCGGGACGCCGCACCGCGGTGACCTATCCGGGCATGACGAGTACGCGATGTGGGATGCCGCATACGTGCTGGGATCACTGTCATCCGCCGAACGGCGGGAATTCGAAGCGCACATGACCCGCTGCCTGTTGTGCCGCAGCGCTGTTGGCGAGCTCAACGGCATGCCGGCCCTCCTGTCGCAGCTGGATCGCGGCGAGTTGGCGGCGATCGGCGAGGCCGACCGCAGCGGTGTAGAACCGCTGCTGCCTGACGAGTTGCTGCAGTCGCTACTGGCAAAGGTGAGCTGGCGGCGGCGCCGCTCTCGTATCGTCACTTGGACCGCTGGGGCCGCCGCCGCCGCGGTGCTGGCGATCGGCGCGCTTGTCGGCATTGCGGGCCATACCCCGACATCCTTGCCCACGCCACCGCAGGCGAGCGTGTCGGTTCAGCCGATGGCGCAGGTCGGGACCAACAGGCTGGCCTCGACGGTCTCGCTCAGCAGCCAGCAAGGGGGAACGTTCATCTCGATGAACTGCGTCTGCCTGGCCCCGCTGAACGCCCATCACGACACGCTAGCGATGGTTGTGGTAGGTCGCGACGGTAGCCACACTCGGATGGCAACCTGGGTTGCGAATCCGGGCCATGCGGCGACGCCCGTTGGCAGCATTTCGACGCCTGTCAATCAAATCGCTTCTGTGCAGGTGGTTTCCGCCGATGACGGCCAGGTGCTCTTGGAGCGTTCGCTGTGAATTTGGCCCGGGTATGAACGGACGTCACTCGCAGGTCGTGGTACTGGCATCGACACAAGTTAGGTGATCAGATGCACAGGCAACACAGGGTGGTCGACTATATCGTCGAGCACCTCGCGAGAATCGACAGCGATTACATATTCGGTGTCGACGGTGCCAACATCGAAGATCTCTACGACGCCGCGCATTTCAGTTCGGACATCACTGCGGTGTTGGCCAAGCACGAGTTTTCCGCGGCCACGATGGCCGACGGGTACAGCCGCAGCGGCGCCGGTTTGGGGGTGGTGGCGGCGACGTCTGGCGGAGGTGCGCTCAATCTCATTCCGGGCCTTGGTGAGTCATTGGCCAGCCGGGTGCCGGTGTTGGCATTGGTGGGTCAGCCATCGACCACGATGGACGGTCGGGGCAGCTTTCAAGACACCAGTGGCCGCAACGGTTCACTGAATGCCGAGGCGTTATTTTCCGCGGTGTCGGTCTTCTGCCGGCGGGTGTTGACGCCCGCCGACATCGTTTCGGCGTTGCCCAGCGCCATAGCGGCGGCGCGAACCGGTGGTCCGGCAGTATTGTTGCTGCCCAAGGATATTCAGCAGGCAACGGTCGGCGTCAACGGCCACGGCGGTAATGACCGGCGTGGCTTCGAGCGCCCGGGAGCGTGCATCGGTGATCCACACGCGATCGTGCGCGCACTGCGTCGAGCGACTGGACCTATCACCATCATCGCCGGCGAGCAGGTGGCCCGCGATGACGCCCGGTCCGAACTCGAGGAGCTGCGGGCCCTGCTGCGCGCGCGGGTGGCATGTGTGCCCGACGCCAAAGATGTTGCGGGTACACCGGGTTCCGGTTCGTCGTCAGCGCTCGGCGTGACCGGGGTGATGGGCCATCCCGGTGTGGCCGACGCGGTGGCAGCGAGCGCTGTGTGCCTAGTGGTCGGGACCCGCCTGTCGGTGACCGCCCGCACTGGCCTCGACGACGCGCTCGCGGCGGTGCGGACGGTCTCAATCGGCTCGGCACCCCCATACCTGCCGTGCACGCACGTGCACACCGAAGATCTGCGAGGATCGCTGGCGATGCTGACCCGGGCGTTGTCCGGGCGGGGGCGGGCAAGGGGACTGCGCGTGCCCGATTTCGTCGCAGACGCCGAACTCAGTCCACCCTCCTTCGCGGGTGCGGGCGTGCGCTATCGCGATGCCATGGTCGTGCTCGATCGCGTGTTGCCCGACGGAACCGACATCGTCGTCGACGCCGGCAACACCGGCGCAGCCGCAATCCATCACCTCCCAGTTCGTCGGGACGGTCGGTTCGCCGTCGCACTGGGCATGGGCGGCATGGGCTACAGCTTCGGTGCCGGTATCGGGATGGCCTTCGGCCGCGCGACGAGCAACGGGCTTAAAGGGCATAGCGCGCCTGGCCGACGGACCGTGGTGATCGCTGGGGACGGCGCATTCTTCATGCACGGCATGGAGGTGCACACCGCGGTGCAGTACCGGCTTCCGGTGACTTTCGTATTGTTCAACAACAACGCCCACGCCATGTGCGTGACCCGCGAGCAGCTGTTCTACGACGACCTGTACAGCTACAACCGGTTCGCTCCCAGCCAGCTTGGGACCGGCCTGGCGGGCATGTTCCCCGGGCTGTCTTCGGTCGACGTGGCCGACATCGACGCACTACCCGCAGCGCTGAAACGGGCAATGGCCGTCGACGGTCCGTCCGTGGTCACCGTCGAGTGCTCCGCAGACGAAATCCCGCCATTCGCGGCATTCCTGAACAGGCAACCTGCCAATCAGATTGTCGAACAACAGATTACAACACTAAAGGAGAACCGGTTCCATGTCCTTAGCAGCGCTTGACGATATCGCCGTCCATAACGGCAGCACCGCGCCGATCGAGGGAGTGGTCCGCATCGAGACCTCGCCGCTGGAGGAGACCGCGCCGATGTTCATGGAGAAGATGCGGTCGGTCTATCCGCACGAAGAGGTCTTCGGCAAGTACTGCACGGTCAACGACTATGTCGACTGCCCGCCCGGCGAACTGTTCGAATACCTGGCCCACACCCGCAGCCTCGAGGAGTGGACCTACACCCTGCGTGACTTCACCCCCACCGAGGAGTCCGGGCTCTGGCTGGCCTACGACCGGTTGCTTCCGGACACCAAGATCTACACCCGCACGGTGGCCAATGCGCAGGCCCGTACCGTCGACTACCACTGCGCCTGGGATCAGGGCGAGCACCTGTGGATGATCTATCTGATGCGGGTCCTGGACGCGCAGGTGGTGCTCGGCAAGCCCGGTTCCGTTGTGCTGTGGACCAATTGCCGTCACGCGTTCTACGACCACAACCCGCATCCCGAGGCCGCCCCGCCACATCGCACGGGCTGGGTCGGCGACTTCTGGGACATATTCGGTGCCGGTCATGGGCTGGAGCTGAACAACCTCAAGTCCATCGCCGAGTACCGCTACCGTAACGGACTGCCGGTCACGCCGGCCTGGATGAGTACGTCATGAACCAACGCAACGTTAGTCTGATCGACGTTTCCAGCTATCTGCCCGGCGAACCTGTCGGCGCCGACTATTACGCGCAGTTCGCCGGCTCGGACGACCTGGCGGCCAACCTGATGTTCCGCGCGCCCAAGTTCCGCCATCATGTCGGGCCGGACGAAACCGCGATCGACATGGTCGAGCGAGCCGCACAGGGCCTGATCGAACGGCACGGCCAGGACGTCATCGCCAACGTCGACGTGCTGATCACGCATACCCAAGTGCCGGACATGGCGTTCTACGGCGAAGGCGGCGGCATCGCGCACCGCTTGGGCTTGCGGCCCTCCTGGGTACTCGACCTGAACAACGGCGGGTGCGCTGCGTTTGTGTTGGCGCTCAAAGTGGCCCGTCAATTGCTCGCGTCCGGACAGGGGAGCACAGCACTGATCGCCGTCGCGCAAAATGCCGCGGGACACGTATTCGATCAGGCCGGAGTTCGCCGCAAGGCGCAGTCGGCAGTGCCCGGCGACGGCGCGGCGGTGGGCCTGGTCACGCTGTCCGACCAGTCACCCATTCTCGATATCGAGTGCCGCACCTACGGCGAATACGCCGGCGAGATGGTGCTGGCCTCGGACCCACCCCGCAAGTGGTGGGCAGCCGGTAACAGTGAGCTCTCCATCGGGTTCACCGAAACCAAGATCACCAAGGTGCTCGCTCGCGGCAACCGGCAGGTCCCGGAAGTGGCGCTCGCCGTCTGCGATCGAATCGGCTTGTCGTCCAAGGATATCGATCTGCTGGTCACCAATCAGCCAAACCGGGTGTTCCTGCGCAACTGGCGCGAAGCGCTCGAGGTGCCCGAATCGCGACACCTCGATACTTTTGACGAATGCGGCAACCTGTTCGGCGCCGGCATTCCGATCAACCTGGATCGTGCGATATCCGATGGTCAGGTCAAGTCCGGCGACGTCGTGATGATGGCCGCTTTCGCGCACGCCGGCGACTTCGCGGGTGCGGCGGCGGTGCGCTGGGGCGGACGAAGCTGATGCATCCCCTGCTAGCGGCGAGCCCCTTCACCGCGGATGTCCTCGACGCGCTGCCGAATGCGACCGATCCATTCGCATTGTCGCTCAACGAGAACCCGTTTCCGCCTTTGCCGGCGGTGCGCTCGGCACTGATCCGCTCGATCGACGCCGCCAACCGGTATCCGGAATTCCTGCCCGAACGGCTGCGCCGCTTGATCGCCGGTCACATCGGGGTCTGCGACGAGCAGGTCGTGCTCGGAGCGGGCGCCAGCGGGGTGATTATGCAGGTCCTGCATGCGGTGACGCGGCCCGGTGATCGGATTGTGTTCAGCGAGCCCACTTTCGACGGGTATCCGATCTTCGCCGGGATGGCCCGCCTGGCAGCGGTCAGTGTTCCGCTCGACCAGCGCGGCCACCACGACCTGGAGGCAATGGCCGAAGCGGCGGCGGATGCCAGAGTCGTCGTCTTGTGTCGGCCGCACAATCCGACCGGCACCCTGGAACCTGTCGCGGATGTGGAGCGATTCCTGCGGCGGGTGCCCGACGACACGGTCGTGCTGCTCGACGAGGCGTACATCGAGTTTGTCGCCCCCCAGCACCGCATCGACGGACCGGGCCTGATCCGGCGCTTTCCGAATGTCGTGGTGTTGCGGACGTTTTCGAAGGCCTATGGGCTGGCCGGACTTCGCGTCGGGTACGGGTTCGCGTCACCAGAACTGGCCGCCATCCTGTGGGGGATGCAATTGCCGTTCGGCATGGGCATCACCAGCTTGGCCGCAGTGGCGGCGTCCTACGACGCCGAAGACCAGTTGCGGCAACGTATTCTGCGAATCACCGGTGAGCGGGATTACCTATGCCGGCGCCTTCGGGCACTGGGTGTATACACCACCGACGGGCACGCCAACTTCGTTTACCTGCCGGCCATCGGGCGACCGTGGCGAGAAGTATTCGGCGACACCGGGCTGAAGGCCCGCCACTACCCTGACGGCGCTGCTCGGATCACCGTCGGAAGCCGCGCGTCCACCCAAGCCGTGCTGGCCGCAGTGACCGAGTCGCGGGCTCGCCGAATCGCGTCCTGAAGTGCGGTGAGAAAACCGGCGCGACCCGATCGCCCAGACGATGGGCAAATGGCAGCGCGCGGGGTGCGGTGACGATACGGGCCCTCACCAAGGTGTCCGACTGGCTGCAAGTTCACGTCACCAGCGTCACGGGTGACACCACCGTCACGCCCAACGAACAGATATCAGCGCGCGAATCGCAGACATTGGTGAACTTCGTTCCCGCGCCGGCGAGGCGGCTGCCCGATAACACGCTGCGGCCCAAACTGCGCGACGCCTGGGCATCTGCGAGCCCCCTGGCATTGAAAGAGCCGACGCAGCAATGAGTTCGACGACGACCGGGACGAGCATTGGTTTTGTTGCCCCGTGGGCCGTCAGCGCGGCCGGCGTTGCGTTCGTCTTGTCAGGCACAGTCGGGCCACATTGTCTGGCGCCGGGTGAACTTCTCCTCGAAGTCCTGCGTGGTAACAGTAGGAGGTTTGAGATGAATCTGCTGTTCACGGCTTACTTTTCAGCGGGCGCGTCCTTCGCTGGACTTGGCCTGCTGAAGTTGCAAGCGCGACTTGAGCGATGGGATTACCAACGGCACGCAGAGGACTGAAGTGAGCCGTCAATGGAGGCACGTGGACGAAACGGATCGCGAGCCGATTCCGGAGATCACCGGGTATAGGCGTTCCGCGAAGCTGATGCCAGTGCCGAGAGCGCCGTCGACCCGGTCGCTTCGGATCCTTGTCGTCGGCGCCGGCGTGGGCGGCATTTCGATTGCTCGGGGATTACTGCGCGACGGACACGATGTCACCGTCTTCGAACGGCGACCGGAGGTCAAGGCAGGCGGCGGCGCCGTAACCATCTGGCCCAATGGCGCGACGGTTCTGGGGCAGCTGGGGGTCGATATGGACGGGGCCGGTCAGCCGCTGTCCGCCCTGCGGGTCGTGACAGCCACGGGCCGCCCGGTCACCACCGTGGACCTGACCGCGATCGCGCACCGGCTGGGCGCACCAGTTCGGATGGTCCCACGTCGAGTCCTGCTGGCGCGGCTGCTGGAAGGCTTTCCGACCGATCGCATCTGGTGCAACGCCCGCGCGGTCGGGGTCGTCACGGCGCAAGACGGAGTGCGGCTCGAGTTCGAAGACGGCAGCTTCGCCGAAGGGGATCTCTTGATCGGTGCGGATGGCCTGCACTCAATGGTTCGGGACATCGTCCGCGCGCAACCAGCGGAGCCGACCGGCTGGTGCAGCTGGCAGGGCCTGGTCACCCTTCCAAACGTCGCCGACAAGCACGTTGCACAAATGATTATCGGCGAACACGGAAGCCTTGGCCTGTGGCCGGCTGGAGGTTCGGAGGTGCAGTGGTGGTTCGACTTGCCATGGTCGCCCGACTTCGTCAGGCCGGGACGTCCGATCGACATGATCCGGTCCCATTTCAAGGGATGGTCCGACTCGGTCGATCGAGTGCTCGCGACATTGACCGACGAGGATCTGGCCCGTTCGCCGTTCCCGCATTCTCGGCATCCGGTCCGGCGCCACGGCCAAGGGGCGGTCACGTTGCTCGGCGATGCCGCACACACCATGCCGCCCACCCTGGCGCAGGGGACCAATCAGGCGCTGCTCGACACGATGGTGTTATGCAAGGCGCTTTCGGACTTCGGAAAGGGCGGCCAAGGGGTGCCTAGCAACGACGGTGATCTTTCAAGTGCGCTGCGCTCCTACGAGAACATCAGGCGACGCAAGGTCAAGGCCGTGTCCTGGGTGACCACGCAGCAGGTGTCCCGCAGTGACACCGCATTGAGACCGGCGGCGATGATCTCGGACCGCTTCATGACCTGGGCACTGACAACGTTTCTGCGTTCGACAAGTCACCGTCGGATGGCCGCGGAGATCAGCCGAGACCTCACGGCCGCCACGGCCACCCATCTTGTCGGTGCCAATGAATGAACTGCCGTCGGCGACCACCAAGGTGCCACCCGCCAGGCTGGCCCGCGTTGTCGAGTGGATTCGCCACTATCTGTATCGGCTCCATCAACGGCTGACACCCGCACCGGCAGCGATGATGGAGATGATCGTTGCGACCTGGACGTCGCAGGCGATCACTGTGGCGGCCCAACTGGGTGTCGCCGATGCCCTCAGCAACGGCCCGCTGCCTATCGAGGAGTTGGCCGCCCGGGTGGGCGCGGACGCGGACGCGCTACGCCGCCTGCTGCGGGCCTTGATCGGCAAGGGCATTTTCCGTCAACGCCGCGACGGACGCTATGAGTTGAATTCCCTTGCCGGCGCCCTGCGTTCGGACGCACCGATCTCGATGAGTTGGGCGGCGCGGTTCTACGGGTCGGGCGAGCAGCGCGAACGCTGGACCCTGATGGTGGATTCGATCCGAACCGGGGGTTCGGTCGTCCCGGCATTGCGGGGCAAGGAGAGCTTCGACTACTTGGCCGGTCACCCCGAGCTTGCCGAACTTTTCAACCAGACCATGACGAGCGTTTCGCAACTGACGGACGGGACCGTGGTCGCCGGTTACGACTTCAGCGTCTATCCCACAATCGTTGACGTGGGTGGCGGGCACGGCCCACTGCTGGCCGCCATCCTGGCGGGAGCGCCGGCCTCGCGGGGCGTACTTTACGACCTGCCGCGGGTGGTCGTGAACGCCCCGAGCCTGTTCCGCGAGCACAAAGTCGCCGACCGGGTGCGTATCCCGGAGGGGTCGTTTTTTGACGGCGTTCCGGCCGGTGGTGATGCCTACATCCTCAAGAACATCATCCACGACTGGCCTGACGAAAAGGCAGTGCAGATCCTGCGCAACGTTCGCGCGGTGGCCGGCCCCCGGGCCACGGTGTTGCTGGTCGAATTGGTTATCCCCAAGCACGACCGTGACTTTCCGGGCAAATGGGTGGATTTGGAAATGCTGCTGAATTTGGGGGCCCGCGAACGCACCGCGGCCGAGTACCGAGACCTGCTCAGCCAAGCCGGATTCCAGATGACACGGGTGGTGCGAACCGCTTCGCCGCTCAGCGTGGTCGAGGCCCGCACAGCGTAACCACAACCACCGTGTCTCTGGTAATTCGGGTTAGCCTTTATGCGGCATGCATACCATCGTGGCTGACTACCTCGTCGTCGGCGCGGGCGCCATGGGCATGGCGTTCGTCGACACGCTGGTCTCGGAAACCGAGGCACGCGTGGTGCTGGTCGATCGCAACCACCAGCCGGGTGGGCATTGGACCATGGCCTACCCGTTCGTGCGACTGCATCAGCCCTCGGCGTTCTACGGAGTGAACTCGCTGCGCCTCGGTAGCGACACCATCGACCAAGTCGGCTGCAACGTTGGGCTGTACGAACTAGCGACCGCCGGGGAAATCTGCGCCTACTACGACCGGGTGATGCGCCAACACTTGCTGCCGACCGGGCGGGTCTCCTACTTCCCGATGAGCGAATACCGCGGTGATGGCCGCTTTGCGACGCTGGCCGGGACCGATTACGTCGTCAACGTGGCACGCCGCGTCGTCGACGCCACGTACATGCGCGTCATGGTTCCCTCGATGCGCCCGCCGCCCTACCAGGTTGCCGCGGGCGTGGAATGCGTCGCGCCGAACGACCTGCCGCGCCGCCCCGCCCACGAGCGCTACGTCGTGGTGGGGGCCGGCAAGACCGGCATCGACACGTGCCTATGGCTGCTGGGCCAGGGCATCGCGCCGGGTCGGCTGACCTGGATCATGCCCCGCGACTCCTGGCTGCTGGATCGCGCGACGGTCCAGCCGGGGCCGTTGTTCGCCGACCTGATCAAGGCCAACTTCGCCGCGCGTGTGCGGGCCATCGCGGACGCGGCGTCGGTCGAGGACCTGTTCTGTCGCCTGGAGGACGTCGGCGCCCTGCTGCGAATCGATCCGGCGATCCGGCCCTCCATGTACCGCTGCGCGACCGTCACCCAGGCCGAACTGGAGCAACTGCGGGGCATCACCGATGTGGTGCGCATGGGCCACCTGCTGCGTATCGACGCCGACCAAATGATCCTCGACGGGGGTACCGTGCCGATCCACGGCCACGTGCTGTTCCTCGACTGCACCGCCGACGGCGCCGAAAAGCGGTCCGCTACACCCATTTTCGGTGCCGGCCGGATCACGCTACAAAGCGTGCGGGGGTGCCAACAGGTATTCAGCGCCCCGTTGCTCGCCCACGTCGAGG
>Ga0210389_10001653_pt1 | contig 18006 bp, 11 predicted proteins | sample IncBWH28OmetaG_FD_160127 | JGI IMG/M metagenome (GOLD analysis project Ga0210389, IMG submission 160127) | Forest soil microbial communities from Barre Woods Harvard Forest LTER site, Petersham, Massachusetts, United States - Inc-BW-H-28-O ...
ACGCCCCCTCCGAGCGCACCCACCACGACAGCGGCAAACAGGGTGTTCTTGCCAAATGACCGCTGCTTCGCGGCCGGGACAGGTCGGTCGGGCTCGAAGTCTTCTGAATCGTCTTCGAAATCTGGCGCCTCGAAATCGGCCTCGAAATCTGCTAAGTCGAACAGACTTCCGTCTTCGACCGACGGGTCGCCCAACGGACTCGCCGACCACGCCGAGGCGACAGTCAAATCGTCGAACGCGTTGGACGGGGCTGCGAAGGTGGCCGACCCGGGCGCATAGAACGTGGCCGTCGACTCGAGGTCAAACATGGTGGTCATGACGTGTTCCTCTGCTGTGGTCGCGGCCCCGGGTGGGTCGCTGTCACAGGTAGGAGCAGCAGCCCCCGGATTCACGGACACTTTTTTCGGAACTTTTTTCAGATTTTTTTGCGAGAACCGCCCGGTAGCGCAGCGGCGTCACGCCTCGCCGGTCTTCGCGATCGCCACCCGGACGCCGTCGCCGATCTCAACTGCGTCGGCGGGCTCGCCGAACTCGAAGCTGGTGGCCAGGATCTCGCCGGCGATGAGATCGCGATGGGTGCGCGCCCAGTCGGCGCGTTCGTCGGGCACCGATATCACCACCCGGATGCGGTCGGATACATCCAGTCCGGTCGACTTACGCAACTCTTGTAGTTCGCGGATCCGGTCCTTGGCCCAGCCCTCGGCCTCCAGCTCCGGGGTCACCGTGCCGTCCAACACGACAAGACCCTCCCCACCGGGCAGCGCCGCGGTGAATTCCGGGTCGGCGGCCACCAGCCGTGAGCTGTACTCGTCGGGTTGCAGCACCACGGGCCCCGCGGTCAGCGTGCCGTCGGGGTTGACGAACCCTTCGCCGGCCTTGACCGCCTTGATGGCGGCCTGCACATCCTTGCCGAGCCGCGGCCCGGCCACTCGGGCGTTGACTGTGAGTTCAAATCGGCCGTAAGTGTCAATCGCGTCGGTCAGTTCGACCCGCTTGACATTGAGTTCATCGCCGATCAGATCCGTGAACGGCTTGAGCCGCTGTGGGTTATCCACTGCCACGATGAGCTTTGGTAACGGTAAACGAACCCGCAGTTTCTTGGCCTTGCGCAGCGACGACGCGGCCGAGCACACTTCGCGGACCTGATCCATGACGGCGACCAGATCAGGGTCCGCGGGCAGCTCATCGGCTTGCGGCCAATCCGTCAGGTGTACCGACCGCTCACCGGTGAGACCGCGCCAAATGACCTCGGTCACCAGTGGGAGTAGTGGCGCGGCCAGCCTGGCGGTCACCTCCAGCACGGTGTGCAGCGTGTCGATGGCATCGGCATCTTCTTCCCAGAATCGCGAACGAGACCGTCGCACATACCAATTGGTCAATGCCTCGGTGAACTGGCGCAGCTGCTCGCAAGCCCCCGAGATATCGCAGACCTCCATCGCCCGACTCAGGTCATCACGCAGCACCGCCAACTTGGCCAGGATGTAGCGGTCCAGCACATGCGACGAATCGGTGCGCCAGGTACCGACTTTCGGCGCGTAGAGCGCCAAGAAGCTGTAGGCGTTCCACAACGGCAGCAGGACCTGGCGCACGCCGTCGCGGATGCCCTGCTCGGTGACGATCAGGTTGCCGCCGCGCAGGATCGGCGAGGCCATCAGGAACCACCGCATCGCATCGGAGCCGTCACGGTCGAACACCTCGGAAACGTCGGGGTAGTTGCGCAGTGACTTGCTCATCTTCTGGCCGTCGGAGCCCAGCACGATCCCATGTGCCACACAGGTTTTGAACGCCGGCCGGTCAAAGAGCGCGGTGGCCAACACATGCAGTGTGTAGAACCAGCCGCGGGTCTGGCCGATGTACTCGACGATGAAGTCACCGGGATAATGTGCGTCGACCTGCTTGTCGGGGTCGACGCAATTGACCCCATCGAACCAATCCGCATTTTCGAATGGGAAGTGCACCTGGGCGTACGGCATCGAGCCCGAGTCGAACCACACGTCGAGCACGTCGGGGATCCGCCGCATCGTGCTGTTCCCGCTTGCGTCGTCGGGATTGGGCCGGGTGAGCTCGTCGATGTAGGGCCGGTGCAGATTGGTAGGCCGCACACCGAAGTCACGCTCCAGCTCATCGAGGCTGCCGTATACATCGATGCGCGGATAGGCCGGGTCGTCGGACTTCCACACCGGAATCGGGGTACCCCAGTAGCGGTTTCGGGAGATCGACCAGTCGCGGGCGCCCTGCAGCCACTTACCGAACTGGCCGTCCTTGACATGTTCGGGATACCAGGTGATCTGCTGGTTGAGCTCCACCATGCGGTCCCGGAATTCGGTGACCGTGACGAACCACGACGACACCGCCCGGTAGATCAGCGGATTGCGGCAGCGCCAGCAGTGCGGGTAAGGGTGCTCGTAGGTTTCGTGGCGAATCAACACCGCACCGTTCACCGCGACCGGACCGCTCTGGTTCTTCAGGTCACGGACGATCTGCGAGTTGGCGTCGAAGACGTGCTGCCCCTGGTAATCGGGGACGGTGGCGTCGAAGCGGCCCTTGGAATCGACCGGCGTAACCGGCACGATGTCAACCGCCTCCGCGACCGCCATGTCGTCCTCGCCATACGCCGGCGCCATGTGCACGATGCCGGTGCCGTCGTCAGTGGTCACAAATTCGCCCGAGAGCACCTGAAAAGCGTGGGGCGAGGCATCGGGATCGGAAGGATCGTAGAAATACGGAAACGGCGGCAGGTAACGCGTGCCCAGCAGCTCGGCGCCGCGATAGGTGCCCAGCACCTCGGGATCTTCGCCGAACTCCCGGGCGTAGGCGGCTAACCGTGCCTGCGCCAACACGAAACGACGGTCGCCGACCCGGACCTGCACATAGGTCACCTCCGGATTGACGGCGACCGCGAGGTTGGACGGCAAGGTCCACGGCGTCGTCGTCCACACCAGCAGGTAAGCACCGGCTAAATCGCCGCCCACCACCTTGAAACCCACCGTCACCGCGGGGTCTTGGCGGCTCTGATAGACATCGTCATCCATCCGCAGTTCGTGATTGGACAGCGGGGTTTCGTCGCGCCAGCAGTAGGGCAACACGCGGTAGCCCTCGTAGACCAGGCCCTTGTCCCACAGTTGCTTGAACGCCCAGATCACCGACTCCATGTAGGTGGGATCGAGTGTCTTGTAATCGTTGTCGAAGTCGACCCAGCGAGCCTGGCGGGTCACATACGCCTGCCATTCGTCGGTGTAGCGCAACACCGACGCCCGGCAGGCGTCGTTGAACGCGGCGATCCCCATGGCGTCGATCTGGGATTTGTCGGTGATGCCCAGCTGGCGCTCGACTTCGAGTTCGGCCGGCAGCCCGTGGGTGTCCCAGCCGAAGCGGCGCTCCACCTTATAGCCCCGCATGGTGCGGTACCGCGGGACGATGTCCTTCACGTAGCCGGTGAGCAGGTGCCCGTAATGGGGCAGGCCGTTGGCGAACGGCGGCCCGTCGTAGAACACGTATTCCGGTGCGCCGTCGCGGCGCGCGATGCTGGCCCGGAAGGTGTTGTCGTCGGCCCAGTACTCGAGAACCTGGGCCTCCAGCGCGGGAAAATCCGGGGAACCGCCACGCGGGTCGGCGCCCAGATCGCTGCGCGGATACGCGCTGTCAGTCATCCGTCTCCTGTGCCACATACGTATCGGCACGGGGACGACGACGCGCACGGTGCGCGAGCGCCGCGGTACCACCCCGCTTGCCGCGCTGACGCACGGCCGCTCAATTCAGGCTGTGACGGGCCTACCCGTTCGGGTCTACTGGGCCAGGCTGGCTGTTCTTCCGAAGGCTCCCCGGTGATAGCCGGATCGATGCCCTTACTTCGATTCTACGAAGTGCCGCAAATTCACACATCCGGCTCACCACACCGGCGCAGGGTCGGTTGCTCACTCTCCATCGGACTACGCGTGGACTTCGAGCACGCCGACACGCCACAGCGCTGCGTACAGGTGACGCACCGGAATGGTCAACAAGCGAGCAGCGCCGTCCACCAGCGGGTCGCCGCCGATACCGAAAGGCTGGTTGTCAAGCCGGCGCGTCACTTTCTTTGCCGCGGGGGCCTGAGTCGAGGTCACGTCGCGCACCACCCTCAGGTTGCGGGCGGGCGCTACGGTTACCACTTCGTCGTACAGGGCTGCGGTCATGATCGCCTCCTACACGGAATTCCAAACGTGGACTAGATGGACTGACGTGTCCCGTCCTGTCATGGTTCCGATTCGAGAACGCCTGGCCGGTAAGCCAATTAGCGTTTCAGCGGAGCACGTCGCGCCGGAGACCGGCTTGGGACGAGACATAGCCCGGACTTCGACCGGGACTATCGCTGGAACTCATACGTCCCTCACCTCCTCACGGTCACGACGCGTGCGGGTGCCCGCACGATCTAAGCGCAGCAAAGGAGTACAGAATCCGACCACTGTCGGCGATCCGCACCCCACTCGTCAGAGCTTTGGCACCACACGACGTGTCCGGTAGTCCGGAAGCCACCTGGGCTCAACCCTTAAGCCGGGAAGAGCTGTCCTGACCCGGGGCGTCTTTCGACGTTCGGGGTCAGTGGCCTGTATTCGTGTGGCCGCCTCACCTAACGAGGTGCCTTGACCGATGATCCACGACGAGCGTGCACCGGGCAATGTGATTCGTGTCCTGTTTCCGAATCTTTACACATTCATTACCCGTGGCCCGGGCAAATCCGCTCGTTAGTCCAGGTCAGGCCGGCGACATCAACCCCGCCGGCAGCACCCGGGGGCGCAGCCCGTCAAGCACCAGCGAAACGACGAAGTCAGCCACCTGGGTAGCGGTGACGTCGTCGTGCGTGCTGAGCCGTCGGCGCGCCAACTGGCCCACCAGCGCTGCCATCGTGTACGCCACCATCCGGGGCGGGGCGGCCACCACCTCACCGCGCTCTTGCGAGGCGACGATGAAGGTTTCGATGTCGTCGATGAACCGCTCGTAGATGCCGCCGAGGTGCTCCTCGAATCGGTCGCCGAGCGCATAGACCTCCCGGAAGAGCAGTTTCACGGTGGCTTTGTCGGCTTCGAAGAACTCAAACGTCGCCTGCACGGCGGCGCGAAATCGCGTCTCGCCCATGCCGTTTTCGGCGGACGCGCTCAGTGCGGCCAGCGCCGCCGCGACATGCGCACGCAGGGCACCCTCCTCGACCGCCATCAGTGCGTGGAACAGCTCGTCCTTCGAATCGAAGTACCAGTAAACCGATCCGTACGCGAGGCTGGCCTGCTTGGCGATATCGGCGATGGTCGTCGCGTGAAAACCCTTGCGGGCGAACACTTCTTTGGCAGCTGCCATGATCTCGTCGCGCCGCTGCGACTTGTCCTGGTCACTGACCGCACGGCGCCGACGGGTGCTGGTGCTCACCGTGATTACCGATCGACCAGGTTCTCGAGCCGCCCGATGGTGTCGATGAACTCCTCGACCATGTCGAGGACCACAGAGCGCGTCGGCCGCACCCGGTCGAGCGAGCCGACAACCTGACCGACGAAATACGTCGCCAACTCGCGGGCCCTGGCGCCCGGATGGCCGGCCGCCTGGTTGATCCGCAGCTGCGAGTCATTGATCAGCGCCGTCTGCAGGGGCATGCCGAGGGGGTCGGGGCTGTCGGGCCGCTCCCACTCGTCGGTCCATGCGGTGCGCAGCATCCGCGCCGGCTTTCCGGTCATCGACCGCGACCGCACCGTGTCCGAGGAGCTCGCCGCGAGGAACTTGTCTTTGACCACCGGCGGGGTCTCGGCCTCCTCGGTGGTCAGCCACACCGACCCGCACCACACGCCCTCGGCGCCCAGGGCCAGGGCCGCAGCGATCTGACGGCCGCGGGCGATCCCGCCAGCGGCCAATACGGGAACTGGGTCGACGGCATCTACCACTTCGGGGACCAGGACCATGGTCGCCACCTCGCCGGTGTGGCCGCCCGCCTCGGTGCCCTGCGCCACGATCAGGTCGACACCCGCGGCGGCGTGCCGTCGTGCGTGTTGCGTTGTGCCGGCCAGGGCGGCCACCAGCACGTCGTGGTCGTGCGCGCGGTCGACGAGGTCGGAAGGTGGCGGCCCGAGCGCGCTGGCGACCAGCCGGATGTCGTGGGTGAACGCCACGTCGAGCAGCGGCTCGTAGCCCTTGGGCGAGATGTTGAGGCCGCCCCCCGACGAACGCCGCCGGGCCCGATCCTCCGGGGACACGGTGATCCCGTAGCGGGCCAGCAGGTCGTCGAGGAACGCGCGGTGCTCCTCGGGCAGCAGCTCGCGGACCTGCCCCGCGTCGATCCCCCCTTGCTCGGCGCCGACGTACTTGGGCGGCAACAGCAGGTCGACCCCGTACGGCTTGCCCCCGGTCTGCTCCTCGATCCAGGTCAGCTCGTTCTCCAGCCGCGCGGGACTGTGGGCGACGGCGCCGAGGATCCCGAATCCGCCGGCGTTGGTCACCGCCGCCACGACGTCACGGCAGTGGCTGAAAGCGCATATCGGGAACTCAACACCGAGCAATTCGGCGACTCTGGTTCGCATTGCACGACGCTAAAATTTATTGATTGATATGTCAATCAGCACTATGACACCGACGGCGATCGGCCGTCGGGCGGCCAGCTGGCCACGCCGTCCTCCAGCGGGACCTTGAGGCTGAGCAGGATCGAGGCGACCATTCGCCACGCTCCGATCGCGGTGACCAGTTCGATGAGAACCGTTCTGTCGCGACCCAATTCGCGCTCACAGGCCGCCCAACTCTCGGCGCTCACCGCGCCGTCGCGCACCACGTCGTCGGTGGCCGCCAGGACCGCCCGCTCGGTGGGCCCGAACCCCTCGTACGCCGGCCAATCGCGCACGCCGAGCAGATCGTCGGCCGGCACACCCAATCCCGAAGCAACGCGCCAATGCTGGGTCCACTCGTAATCGCACGCAGTGAGCCAGCCGATGCGCATGATCACCAACTCACGCAGTCGGGAGTCGAGCGCGCCGTGCCACAGCATCGTGGCGAGCAGGTCGTTGAGGGTTCTCGCCAGCACCGGATGGTTCAGCAACACCTGGAAGATGCTGAGCTCGGCCATGTAGTCCGGCACACCCGCTTCGTCGGCGGCGGCCTTGGCCTCGTCCAGCGGCAGTCGGGGTATTCCGGATCTTGTCATGGGGTGCGCACTCGGCCGTCCGACATAGAAGCACACTAGGAGCTATTGACGCGCTGGCCAATCGTCAATTGCGCCGGCGGTGGTGGCCAGCAAATCCGCTGCGTCGTCGCGCGGCACGCGGCGTGGCTGGCTCTCGAACGAGCATCGAGCGGATACGCTGCTGTTCACCTCAGGAATTAGAGATCGGCTGGAATATTGCGCTCAGCTGGGTCGGGTGTGCTGCCGTGGGGTTCTCGGGCAAAGCACCGGTACGACTACGTGGAGTGAGGCGTGAATAAGCCACGTGTCACTCCGGTTGCCGTGATTGGCGTGGCGTGCCGGCTGCCTGGAGGCATCGACTCCCCCGACAAGTTGTGGGAAGCATTGCTGCGAGGCGATGACTTGATAACAGAGATTCCCGCCGACCGCTGGGACGCCGACGAGTACTACGACCCCGAGCCGGGTGTGCCCGGTCGGTCCGTGTCGCGCTGGGGTGGATTCCTCGACGATGTCGCGGGCTTCGATCCCGAGTTCTTCGGCATCACCGAGCGAGAAGCAACTGCGATGGATCCGCAGCACCGCTTGCTCCTGGAGACCTCGTGGGAAGCCGTGGAACACGCCGGCCTGGCGCCGAAATCGCTGACCGGCTCGGTTACCGGTGTGTTCGTGGGTTTGGCCCATGGCGATTACTCGTTTGTCACCGGCGAGGCGGATGCGCTGGAAGACCCGTACGGGTTCACCGGACTCCCCTTCAGCATGGGCTCCGGACGAATCTCGTACGCCATGGGGCTTCGCGGTCCGGCGATAACCGTGGACACGGCGTGCTCGTCGAGTCTGGTTGCGGTACATATGGCTTGCCGCAGCCTGAACGACGGCGAGAGCGATCTTGGGTTGGCGGGCGGCTGCATGGTGATGCTGGAACCACAGCTATATGCGTCCGCTTCCGCGCTGGGCATGCTGTCCCCCACCGGACGCTGCCGGGCGTTCGACGCTTCCGCCGACGGGTTCGTCCGTTCCGAGGGCTGTGCCGTAGTGCTGCTCAAGAGGCTGCCCGATGCGCTGCGCGACGGCGACCGGATCCTCGGCGTGCTGTGTGGCACCGCAACCAATCAGGACGGCCGCACCGAGAACGTTTCGACCCCTTCCTTGGATGCGCAGGTGGCGGCTTATCGAGCGGCGTTGGCCGCGGCCGCTGTGGACGCGAGCACCGTCGGCATGGTTGAAGCGCACGGCACCGGCACACCCGTTGGTGATCCGATCGAATTCGGAAGCCTGGCACGCGTCTACGGCGTCGACCGGCCCTGCGCGCTGGCGTCGGCCAAGAGCAATCTGGGCCACCCCGAGGCCGCCGCGGGGATCGTGGGACTCATCAAAGCCGTCCTGTCGCTACAGCATGGCGTGGTGCCGCCGATGGTCCACTTCACCCGACTGCCCGACGAGCTCGCCCAGATCGAAACCAAACTCTTTGTGCCGCAGAATCTTACACAATGGCCCGGCCAAGACGACGCGGCGCCGCGGCGCGCGGCGGTGTCGTCGTATGGCATGTCGGGCACCAACGTGCACGCGGTTCTCGAGCAGGCTCCCGCCACCGCAACACAACACAACGGAGTAACCCCATCCGGGCCGGCCACCGCGTTGTTGTTTCCGCTGTCGGCCACTTCGGCCGAGGCGTTGCGCCGGACTTCGCATCGGTTGGCCGACTGGCTGGTTGAACGTGCGAACCACGAATCCGTGGCGCTTCAAGATCTCGCCTACACGCTGGCGCGCCGGCGCGCCCACCGGCCGGTACGTACCTGCGTGGTCGCTGCGACCAACACCGAGTTGATCGAAGCCTTGCGGCAGGTCGCCGACGACTCGTCCAGTCAGGTGCCGTATCGGCCCGCCGTGGGCCAAGATGACCGCGGTCCGGTGTGGGTATTCTCCGGGCAAGGTGCGCAGTGGGCGGGGATGGGCGCTGACCTGCTTGGCAACGAACCGGCCTTCGCCGCGACGGTCGCCGCCGTCGAGCCGTTGATCGCCCGGGAATCCGGCTTCTCGGTAACCGAAGCGATGACGGCGGGCCGCACCGTGACTGGGATCGACCGAGTGCAGCCGACCTTGTTCACCGTGCAGGTCGCGCTGGCGGCCACGATGAAGTCCTACGGCGTTCGCCCCGTTGCGGTCATCGGTCATTCGCTCGGTGAGGTGGCGGCGGCCGTTGTCGCGGGAGCACTTTCGCTGGAAGACGGCGTGCGCGTTATCTGCCGCCGGTCCCGCCTCTGCACCCGCATCTCCGGCATCGGCGCGATGGCATCGGTGGAACTGCCGGCTCAGCGAGTGCGCGAGGAACTGGCACATCGCGGCCTCAAGGACGTCGTGGTCGCCGTGGTGGCCTCGCCGGATTCCACCGTGATCGGGGGCGGGACCCAGACGGTTCGCGAACTCGTCGCGGCATGGCAGGCGCGTGACGTGATGGCCCGCGAGGTGGCCGTCGACGTGGCATCGCACACCCCGCAGGTCGATCCCATCCTCGGTGAGCTGTCCGACCTACTGAGCGGCATTGCCCCGATGAAGCCAGAGATTCCCTACTACTCCGCGACGCTGTTCGACCCTCGTGAACGCCCGGTATGCGATGCCCGCTACTGGTCGGACAACCTGCGTCACATGGTGCGGTTCTGTGCTGCAGTGCGGGCGGCCCTCGAGGACGGGCACCGGGTGTTCGGCGAACTGTCACCACACCCACTGCTGACCCGCGCCATCGAGCAGACCGCCCAACGCCTGGACATGACCGTGGCCGCCGTGGCCACCATGCGGCGCGAGCAACCGATGCCGCACGGGCTGCGCGGATTGGTGGCCGAGTTGCACAATGCGGGCGCCGCGGTGGACTTTTCGGTGCTCTGCCCGGGCGGTCGGCTGGTGGATGCTCCCCTTCCGGTGTGGACGAATCGCCGCCTGCTTCTCGCGCCTCGACGCGAGACTCGCGGGGCACGCCACGCGCATGCCGCCAATACCGTTGCGGCACATCCACTGTTGGGTTCGCACGTGCGGCTGATGGAGGAGCCGGAGCGGCATGCTTGGCACGGCGACGTCGGCACCGCGGCGCTGCCGTGGTTGCGCGACCACCAGATACACAATGTGGCCGCGCTTCCGGGGGCTGCCTACTGCGAGATGGCGTTGGCCGCGGCCCACCGGGTCCTCGGTGAGCGGTCCGAGGTGCGTGACATCCGCTTCGAGGAGATGCTGCTGCTGGACGACCAGACCTCCGTCGGCGCCGTGGCGACGGTCGAGGAGCCCGGTGTCGCCACCTTCGTCGTGCAGACAGATCAGCGGGGTGAAAAGGTGCGGCGAGCAACCGCGGTCCTGCATGCCCTAGACCCGCAAGCCGAAACACCGCCGCCGGCCCGGGACGTAACCGCCCTGCTGTCCGCCCACCCGCGCCACCTGGAAGGCGACGAGCTGCGAAAGTGGTTCGACGAGCGTGGTATTCGGTTCGGTCCTGCGTTCACTGGGCTGGCCTCCTCGCGTATCGCGGAAGGGACTGCCAGTGCCGTCCTGGCCGAGGTCGGCCTGCCCAGTGCGATCCGCACGCAGCACGGCGGCTTTTGTGTGCATCCCGCGCTGCTGGACGCTTGTTTCCAGTCCGTCGCGGCCCATCCCGCCGTGCACCCGGTGGGTAACGGCGGTCTGCTGCTGCCCCTGGGTGTGCGACGGCTACGTGCTTACGCTTCGACCCGCAATGCCCACTACTGCTACACCAGGGTGACCGCATGCGGCACGAACGTCGAGGCCGACATCGACCTGATGGACAAACACGGCAACGTGGCGCTCGAGTTGCGTGGGCTGCTGATAGGCACGGGGTTCTCCGAGACCGCCGACCGTGATCGTTTGCTGAACGAACGGCTGCTTACCATAGAGTGGCAACGTCGCGAGGCACCGGAGCCAGACCCTGTCGACGCCGGAACCTGGCTGCTGATAAGCATTTCGGACGCTGCGGATCTGTTGGCGACGAGATTGGCCGATGCGTTGAAGCTGCGCGGCGCAGAATACGCGATCATGTGCTGGCCTGAGCGTACCGGCCAGCGGGCCGCTGCCGAGCGGCTTCGCGATCAACTCGATGCCGCGCGCTTCACCGGAGTGGTCGTGCTGGCGCCTCCGCGCAAGGCCGACTCCGATGGGCACGGTGCGGATTGCGTGCGGCATCTAGTCCGTATCGCCCGCGAGCTGCCGGGAGCCTCGGGTGGGGCGCCGCGGCTGTACGCGGTGACCAGGTGCGCGCAGATGGTTTTGACCGGCGACGGCGTCAACCTCGAGCAGGCCGGGTTGCGTGGTCTGCTGCGGGTGATCGGGGCAGAGCACCCGTATCTGCGCACCACCCATATCGACGTCGACGAGCACACCGACGCCGAGCAGCTGGCACGCCAATTGCTTGCGAGCTCGGAAGAAGACGAGACGGCTTGGCGACACGACGAGTGGTACACCGCCCGCTTGTGCCCGGCTCCGCTGCGCCCGGAAGAGCGGGAAACCACTGTCGTGGACCACCAGCGCGATGGTGTGCGTCTGCAGATCCGCACGCCCGGCGACTTGCAAACGATGGAACTTGCGGCAGTCGACCGTGTGCCGCCGGGCGCCGGCCAGATCGAGGTCGCCGTCGGCGCGTCCAGCGTCAACTTCGCCGATGTCCTGGTCGCGTTCGGCCGATACCCCGCTTTCCCCGATTTCAGTGGGCTGGTGCCGCAGCTTGGCACCGATTTCGCCGGTGTGGTGACCGCAGTCGGACCCGACGTCACCGATCATCAGGTCGGTGACCGCGTGGGCGGCATGACATCGGCCGGGTGTTGGGGTTCGTTCGTCACCTGCGATGCGCGCCTGGCCACGGCGGTTCCGCCGGGCCTGACCAACGCCCAAGCCGCCGCGGTAACCACCGCTCACGTCACCGCCTGGCACGGGCTGCACGAACTGGCCCGCATCAAGGCTAAAGACAAGGTGCTGATTCACTCCGCGACCGGCGGAGTAGGACAAGCGGCAATCGCAATCGCCAGGTCCGCAGGAGCCGAGATCTTCGCCACGGCCGGCAACCCGAAGCGTCGAGAGCTATTGCGCGACATGGGTATTGAGCATGTCTACGACTCGCGCAGCATCGAGTTTGCCGAGCAGATCCGCCGCGCCACCAACGGCTATGGCGTCGACGTCGTGCTCAACTCCCTGACGGGAGCGGCCATGAGCGCCGGGATCAAGTTGCTGTCCTTCGGCGGCCGATTCGTCGAGATAGGCAAGCGGGATATCTACGGCGACACTCGGCTGGGACTTTTCCCGTTCCGTCGCAACCTCATGTTCTACGCCGTCGACCTGGGGTTGATGTCGATCACCCATCCTGCTGAAATCCGAGAATTGTTGACCACGGTCTTCCGGCTCACCGCCGACGGCACACTGCCGATGCCCGAAGCCACGCACTACCCGCTTACCGAGGCGGCGACCGCGATTCGGGTGATGAGCGCCGCCGAGCACACCGGCAAACTCATCCTCGACATCGGCCGCGCGGGGCGCAGCGCTGCGGTGCTGCCGCCCGAACAGGTCCCGGTCTTCCGGCCCGACGGCGCCTACATCATCACCGGCGGCCTGGGTGGCCTCGGGCTCTTCCTGGCCGAGAAGATGGCCGCCGGCGGCGCCGGCCGGATAGTGCTCACCTCCCGGTCGGTGCCCGACCAAAGGGCGCTGGAGACAATCGAACTCGTCCGCGCCACCGGGTCCGACGTCGTGGTGGAATGTGACGACATCGTCGAAGCGGGCACGGCGCGGCGGCTGGTGGCAACCGCAACCGCCACGGGTCTGCCGTTGCGCGGCGTGCTGCATGCGGCTGCGGTGGTCGAGGACGCGACCCTGACCAACATCACAGACGCGCTGATCGACCGCAACTGGGCGCCCAAAGTGCGCGGCGCCTGGCACCTGCACCGGGCCACCACCGACCAGCCGCTGGATTGGTTCTGCTCGTTCTCCTCGGCGGCCGCCATGCTGGGCTCGGCGGGTCAGGGCGCCTACGCGGCGGCCAACAGCTGGCTGGACGCCTTCACGTCTTGGCGTCGCGCCCAGGGGCTTCCGGCAACAGTGATCGCGTGGGGGGCGTGGGCCGAGATCGGCCGCGGCGCTGGCCTCGCGGAAAGCGGCGACACCACGATGATCAGTCCCGACGAGGGCGCATACGCGTTCGAGGCACTGCTGCGCCACAATCGCACTTACAGCGGTTATGCCCCGATCATCGGATCCCCCTGGCTGACCTCGCTGGCTCAACGCAGCCGGTTCGCCCAGGCATTTCGATCGACCGGACCTGATCGATCCGACAGCCGCAAACTCCGTGCCGAACTCGCCGAACTTCCCCTGGCCGAGTGGCCCAGCCGACTTCGTCGCCTGATCTCCGAGCAGATCGCCCTGATTTTGCGTCGAGGCGTTGACCCGGATCGTCCACTTTCCGAATACGGACTTGATTCGCTGGGCAATCTCGAACTGCGCACCCGCATTGAAACCGAAACCGGAATACGCTCCACCTCCACCGACATCACCACCGTCCGGGATTTGGCGGACAACCTGTGCGAAAAATTGGCAGCCTCAAGCGTCAGCTGACGGTGAAATAAGCCCTAGGAGTCGAATTGGTTGTCTTGGGAAATATGGGTCTGGAAAGCGTCAGTGACTGGGTTCCCGATCCTGGTTGCGTGTGGCTTTGGCATAGCTCACCGGCCACGGTCGAGAAAGCACACCAAGCGCCGGTAAGCGCGGTGCCACCAAGTTACATTCAGGCCCGGCATCTGCGCGGCTTTCGCGAGCAGATAGCCTGCGGGCTGGACATGTCGCGGCTCCTGGTCGCCGCGTTGGACTTCCCCGGCCAGTGCGATATCCGCGCGATGACATACGTCATCAACTCGCACCTTCGTCGGCACGACACCTACCGTAGTTGGTTTGAATTCACAGATACCCAGCACATCGTCCGGCGCACGATCGGCGATCCCGCCGATATCGAGTTGATTCCGGTTGAGCATGGCGAGATGACATCGAAACAATGGCAGGACTACATTTTGACCACGCCGAGTCCGTTGGAGTGGGATTGTTTCAGGTTCGCGATTATCCAGCGTGACGACCAGTTCACGCTCTGCATAAGTATCGACCATCTCCATTTCGACGCGACATTTATCGGTACCATATTTTTGGAGATCCGATCGATGTACGACGTCCTGATGGACGGCGGAGTCCCCATTCCGCTGCAACAGGTCGCCAGCTATGAGGAATACTGCCTGCGCGAGCGCGCGTATACCTCCGCTTTGACGCTGGAATCCCCGGGGATACGCGAATGGATCGAGTTCTTCGAGAGCAACGACGGATCCCTTCCTTCCTTCCCATTACCCCTCGGTGACACATCGCTGCTCGCCGCCGGTGGCGTGTCGTCGCTACGGCTGATGGACGCGCGACAAACCGCCGGTTTTGAAGCCGCCTGCACAGACGCGGGTGCCCGGTTCAGCGGCGGGGTGTTCGCGTGCGCTGCCTTGGCCGAATACGAACTCACCGGCGCCCGGACCTATTACGCCGTCACGCCCGCCGGCACCCGCAGCACCGCGGCGGAATTCGTGACCAGCGGCTGGTTCATCGGCCACATTCCGCTGACCGTGCCGGTCGGCTCGTCTTTCAGTGAGACCGCGCGCGCCGCCCAGGGATCGTTCGATTCGAGTACGCACCTGGCCAAGGTGCCGTTCGAGCGCGTGCTGGAGTTGGCGCCCTGGCTCACGAAACCTCCCTCTCGCGGAGGCTTTCCCATGCTGTCGTTCCTGGATGCAGGAGTACCTCCGCTTTCTGCCGTCATCGCGTCGCAGTTGGGTCGAGCGAACACCAGGGTCTTCACCGACGGCAAGATCGCCGCCCGGGTGTGCATGTGGGTCAATAAGTTCCACGACGAGACCACGATGACGGCGTCCTTCCCGGACAACCCGATCGCCCATGACTCAGTGGCCCGGTACCTCGAGGCGATGAAATCCATGTGTATCCGGGTCGCCGAGGGCCGCGGCGAGATGGCGCACTCACGTAACGGCGCTCAGCTTCAACGGCAATCGTTCTGATTAGATTTGGTTACACTTTCAGCCGCTGCCGACGTAAGGGGATGCGATGAGCACTCACACCTACCGCGTGATCGAGATTGTCGGAACCGCACCCGACGGAGTCGATGCGGCTATCCGCAACGGTCTGGCACGAGCCGCGCAGACGATGCGTGGCCTGGACTGGTTCGAAGTAGAGTCGGTTCGCGGCCACCTGGTGGACGGAGTTGTCGCACACTTTCAGGTGACAATGAAAGTCGGCTTCCGCCTGGATGATTCGTAGTCTGTCGTCAGCCGGCAACGGCTCCCGGTTCGGCGAACGGCGCCCCGAACTCGGTCACCGGCTGGAAGCCGCGCTTGCGGGCCGCCGCAACACCACGCCGGATGACATTGCCCAACGTGGCCACCCCGGTGTGATCCAGCACGAGAAAAGGCGACAGCAGCCGGTTGTGCACATACGCAAAAGCCAAACCACTCTCAGGGTCGGCCCAGCCAAACGAGCCGCCCATTCCGACGTGGCCAAAGCCCGGCATCACTTTCCCGAACGGCACGCTGTGGTAGCCGAGGTGGAATGACAACGGCACCAGGAGGTTTCGGTCCCGCTGCCGGCTCGGCCGCCCGGTCAGCCCGGCGACGATGCCGCGCGACAAGAACCGGGTGCCATCGATCTCACCGCCGTTGGCGATCGCACCGTACATCCGCGCCAGGGCGCGGGCCGTCACCACCCCGTTGGCTGCCGGCATCTCGGCGTCCAGCAACGGAATATCGCCTTGCACGGCGGCCATCATGCCTTTGAAGTACATGGATCGGAATCCGCCGGACAGTTGGTTGGCGACCTTGGACGTCACACAGTTGACGACCGGACCGCCGAAGAAGTTCTTTGGCATGATGATCTCGGTGACCCGCGTCGGCGCTTCGGCGGGTGGCCGGCCCAGATGCATGCCGTCGGTGCCCAACGGCTCCGCGAGCTCCTCGCGGATCAGCGCACGCATGCCCTGTCCGGTCACGGCCCGGGCCAGCCCGGACATCAGCCAGCCGTAGGTCAGCGCGTGGTAGGCAGGTTTGCCCAGCAGCCGTCCCGGACGCGCCGCGGCCAGCCGTTCCTCCATCAAGACGTGATCCAGCAAGTCTTCTTTTGTCGCACCTCGCAGACCCGACAAGCCGGCGTGGTGTCTCATCACCTCACGAACGGTGAGATCCGACTTGCCGTTGGCTCCGAACTCCGGCCAATACTCGGCAACCGGAGCGTCGTAGTCGATCAGGCCTCGGTCGGCGAGCCGGTGGATGACAGTGGAAGCCAAACCCTTGGTTGCCGAGAAAACCATCGGCGCACTATCCGCGGTCCACGGTAGTTTGCCGCGCCGATCCGACCAACCTGTCCACACGTCGACGACGGGTTGGCCGTCGAGATACACCGCCAACGCCCCGCCGCCGAATCGGCGTCCGGGGAACATCTTCGAAAACCCACGAACGACGCAAGAGAAGTTTGGGTCCGCCGCGCCGGACACACGATGACCTGCGTCAAGGGCATCGCGAGAAGGGACCGCGCGGAGATCGACCCGGGTTTGTGCCTTCACACTTTTGAATTTACGTCGAATATTCGCGTCTCAAGGGCAAACAACGATTAAGTTACCTTTCCGTTAAACTGACGCTGCCTTCAAAATTTGCTGAGCCGCCAGCGCTGGTGTCAGCTCCCCTGCCCGGACCTGACGCTCCACGTCGGCGCGGATCTTGCGCACCTCGGGGTTGGACAACACCCGGTCCAGCACCGTGTCGCGGACCATCTGCCAGGTCCAGTCCACTTGCTGGGCCCGCCGGCGTGTCTCGAACTCGCCGGCGTCCGTCAGCACCTGGCGATGACGCTCGACGGTTTCCCACATCTCGGTCAGACCCGTCTCCTCCGTAGCGCTCATCGTGAGAACAGGTGGCCGCCAAAGTGTTTCGCGTGGATAGATCAATCTGATCGCCGACTTCAGCTCCCGCGCGGCTGACCGCGCATCGGACAGGTGCTTCCCGTCGGCCTTGTTCACCACCACGACGTCGGCGAGCTCCAGCACGCCCTTTTTGATGCCCTGCAGCTGATCGCCGCTGCGCGCCAGGGTCAACAGAACGAAGGTGTCGACCATATTGGCCACTGCCACCTCGGACTGGCCAACACCGACAGTTTCGATCAGGATCACGTCAAAACCGGCCGCCTCCAACAGGACAACTGTTTCCCGGGTGGCCTTTGCCACCCCGCCCAACGTTCCCGACGTCGGCGAGGGCCGGATATAGGCGTCCGGGTGCACCGCCAGCCGTGCCATCCGGGTCTTGTCGCCGAGGATCGATCCGCCGGTACGAGTGGATGACGGGTCGACGGCCAGCACCGCCACTCGGTGGCCCTGTTCGATCAAGTGCAGGCCGAGCGATTCGATGGTGGTGGACTTGCCCACCCCGGGAACCCCGGTAAGGCCCACTCGATGGGCGTTTCCAGAGTCCGGTAGCAACTCCAGCAGCAGCCGCTGCGCCTGCTCGCGATGGTCGGTGCGGGTGGATTCCAGCAGCGTGATGGCCCGCGGGAGCGCCGCGCGATCGCCGTTACGGATGGCGTCAGCCAAGTTTTGCGTGGCCATCTAGCCCGCCGCTCGCCGGCGGTTTGCGGGCGCCCGCACCGAATCGTCTTGCCGTCGAGTGTGCGCGTAGGGATTCGACCGTGCGGGTAGGGCAGCGGCGGGGTCAAAACCGCGCCCTCGCCGCACAGTCGACGCCGCTAGCGCACACTCGGCGCCCCCAGAGCACAGATTGTCGCTATGAGGCGGACAGCACGAGTGCCCGCCGATCCGGTGG